>Ga0233425_10000173_pt1 | contig 165342 bp, 167 predicted proteins | sample Watercolumn_Towu_2_FD_181712 | JGI IMG/M metagenome (GOLD analysis project Ga0233425, IMG submission 181712) | Freshwater microbial communities from Lake Towuti, South Sulawesi, Indonesia - Watercolumn_Towuti2014_140_MG | ecosystem: Environmental > Aquatic > Freshwater > Lake | place...
AAGCGCTGGATCGAGCGGGCGACGGCGGCCGGGACCGTCGCCGTGGACACCGAGACCACGTCGCTCGACGCGCTGCGCGCCGAGCTGGTGGGCATCTCGCTCAGCACCGGGCCGGGCGAGGCCTGCTACATCCCCGTGGGCCACACCGGCGCGGCCAAGCCCGGCGAGATGGACCTGGGCGGCGGCGCCGCGCCGAAACAGATCCCGCTGCAAGAGGCGTTGAAGGAAGTGCAGCCTCTGTTGGCCGATCCCTCGGTCCTCAAGATCGGCCACAACATCAAGTACGACATGGAGGTGTTCGCGCGCTATGGCGTCACGCTCGCGCCGGTCGACGACACCATGCTGATCTCGTACGTGCTCGAGGGCGGCTCGCACGGCCACGGGATGGACGAGCTGTCGGACATCCATCTCGGCCATGCCACGGTGAAGTTCGAGGACGTGGCGGGCAGCGGCAAGCAGCAGATCACCTTCGACCGGGTGCCGCTGGACAAGGCGCTGGAATACGCGGCCGAGGACGCCGAGGTGACGCTGCGCCTGCACCGCACGCTGAAGCCGCGCTTGGTCGCGGACGGCCTGGTGTCGGTGTACGAGGGCATCGAGCGCGCCATGCCCACGGTCGTCGCGGAGATGGAGCGCGCGGGCGTGCTGGTGGACCGGGCGGAACTCGCGCGCTTGAGCAAGGACTTCGCCGGGCGCCTGGCGGAGCTCGAAACCAAAATCCACAAGCTCGGCAAGGGACCGTTCAACATCGCCTCGCCCAAGCAGCTGGGCGAGGTGCTGTTCGACAAGCTCGGCCTGCCCGGCGGCGAGAAGACCAAGACCGGCGCCTACAGCACGCATTCCGACGTGCTGGAGCCATTGGCGGCGGCCGGGCACGAGATCGCCGAGCGCGTGCTGGACTGGCGCCAGCTCGCCAAGCTCAAGAGCACCTACGCCGACGCGCTGGTCGAGCAGATCGATCCCGACACGGGCCGCGTGCACACCAGCTTCGCCCTGGCGGCCACCAGCACCGGCCGGCTGTCCTCGACCGACCCGAACCTCCAGAACATCCCGATCCGCACCGAGGAGGGCCGCAAGATCCGCAAGGCCTTCGTGGCGCCGAAGGGGCGCACGCTGCTGTCGGTCGACTATTCGCAGATCGAGCTGAGGCTGGTCGCGGAGATCGCGGGCATCGAGGCGCTGCAACAGGCGTTCCGCGAGGGCGTGGACGTGCACGCGCTCACCGCCTCGCAGGTGTTCGGCGTGCCGATCAAGGGCATGGACGCGATGGTCCGCAGGAAGGCTAAGGCGATCAACTTCGGCATCATCTACGGCATTTCCGGCTTCGGCCTGGGGCAGCAGATCGGGGTCACGCCGGCTGAGGCCAACGCCTACATCAAGGCGTACCTCGACCGCTATGCCGGCATCCGCGAGTACATGGAACGGATGAAATCGGAGTGCCGCAAGCGCGGCTACGTCGAGACGCTGTTCGGCCGGCGCTGCCACATCCAGGGCGCCAACGACCGCAACATGGCGCGGCGCAGCTTCGCCGAGCGCCAGGCCATCAACGCGCCGATCCAGGGCACGGCGGCCGACATCATCAAGCGCGCGATGATCCGCGTGGCGCCGGCCTTGAAGAAGGCCGGGCTCGACGCCCTCATGCTGCTCCAGGTGCACGACGAGCTGCTGTTCGAGGTCAAGGACGCCGACGCGAAGAAGACCGGGGACCTCGTGCGCGCGATCATGGAGGGCGCCGCCGGCCCGGCGGTCAAGCTGAGCGTTCCCCTGGTGGCCGAGATCGGCACCGGCCGCACCTGGGCCGAGGCGCACTGATTTCTTGCCGACGCCAACCCTTTGTGACGGAGCCTGGCATCCGCTACGCCGCCGCGCGGATGGCGGCCGACTTGACCTTCTCGTCGACCTCGGCCTCGAACTGCTTGAAGTTGCTCTCGAAGCGCTTGGCGACGTTGAGCGCGGCCTGGTCGTAGGCGCGCTTGTCGGCCCAGGTAGCGCGCGGGTTGAGCACGTCCCTGGGCACGTCGGGGCAGGCCTCGGGTACCAGCAGGCCGAAATTCGGGTCCTTGCTGACGCCCACCGACGCGAGCTTGCCCTCGAGCGCCGCGCGCACCATGGCGCGGGTGTGCTTGATGCGGAAACGCTGCCCCACGCCGTAGCCGCCGCCGGACCAGCCGGTGTTGACCAGCCAGCATGCGGTGCCGTGACGCGCGATCCGCTCGCCCAGCATCCGGGCGTAGACCGCGGGATGGCGCGGCATGAACGGCGCGCCGAAGCAGGTGGAGAAGGTCGCCTGGGGCTCGTTGCCCATGCCCTTTTCCGTGCCGGCGACGCGCGCGGTGTAGCCGGAGAGGAAATGGTACATCGCCTGCTCGGGCGTAAGCTTCGAGATCGGCGGCAGCACGCCGAAGGCGTCGGCCGTCAGCATGACGACAGTCCGGGGCTGGCCGCCGCGGCCGTCGGGCGCGGCGTTTGGGATGAAGTCGATCGGGTAGGACGCGCGCGTGTTCTCGGTGAAGCGGCCATCGTCGAGGTCGAGAGCGCGGGTGTCGGCGTCCACCACCACGTTCTCGAGCACCGTGCCGAAGCGCCGCGTGGTGGCGTGGATCTCGGGCTCGGCCTCGGCCGAGAGCTTGATGACCTTGGCGTAGCAGCCGCCCTCGAAGTTGAATATGCCGCTGTCGGACCAGCCGTGCTCGTCGTCGCCGATGAGCCGGCGCGAAGGATCGGCCGACAGCGTGGTCTTGCCCGTGCCGCTCAATCCGAAGAAAATCGCGGTGTCCCCCTTGGGGCCGATATTGGCCGAGGCGTGCATCGGCAGCACGCCCTGGGCCGGCAGCAGGTAGTTGAGGATCGTGAACACCGATTTCTTGATCTCGCCGGCGTAGTGGCTGCCCGCGATCAGCACCAGCCTGCGCTTGAAGCTGACCGCGATCACGACTTCGCTGTTGGTGCCGTCGATCGCGGGCACGCAGTGGAAGTTGGGCGCGTTGACGATGGTGAAGTCGGGCGCGAAGTCCGCGAGCGCGTCGTGCGGCGGGCGGATGAACATGTTGCGCGCGAACAAATTGTGCCACGCCGTTTCGGTGACCACGCGCACCTTGAGACGGTAGTCGGGATCGGCGCCGGCGTAGCTGTCCACCACGAACGCATTGCGCCCCTGGAAATAGGCCTGGAAGCGGCGATGCAGCGCCGCGAAGCGCTCCTCCGGCATCGCCACGTTGACCGCGCCCCACCAGATGTCCTGGCGCGATTCCGCCTCGTCGGTGAAGAACTTGTCCTTGGGCGAGCGGCCGGTATAGACCCCGGTGCGCACGGCGAGCGCCCCGCCCTCGGCCACCAGCCCTTCGCGCCGGCGGATCGCCTGTTCGTAGAGCGCGGGCACGCTCAGATTCCAGTGCGCGACCGCAACGTTCGCCAAGCCGGCAAGGTCGAGCCCGTGACGGCTGACGACGGTGCCGATCTGCTGCATGGCGCGCTCCCGAATCGTTCGTGGAAAAACGATCGGGGTTCTGCCCTGCCCCCGATTGCGCGGGACGTTAGGGCGGCGCTTGACCGAGCGCAAGCGCCGCGCGTGTTGCGGCGCGGCGCGCCCGCGGATCGGTTGCGCGAAGACCGCTTCAAGCGATTGGTCTATGCGGCGCGCGCCTGTGTCGCCAGCCGCACCAGCTCGGCCCGGGCCTGCTCGGCCGTGGCGATTCGGTCCTGGAAATCGAGCCGCGCGGTGCGCCCGCCGAGTCGCAGGTCCAGCCCCTCGGCGTCGATGCCGGTCATCTTCCAGGCGCCCGGCGCCAGGCCGAGGAGCTTCGTGGCATAGAGACCCAGCGCCTCGGCGTGGTCCTGGTTCATGTGCGCGACGATCTCGGGCTCGGCCGCGGCCAGGGCGGCATGATCGCCGCGGTCGAGCAGCGCGTCCGCGCCGATCCAATGGATGCGCCCGAAGCCCGAGACCAAGTGCGCGCGCTCCACTGCCAGGCGGTAGAACGCGAAGTCCTTGAAATCGGCGTACATGGCGGCGCCGGGGTGGCGCGCCAAGAACCGCGCGCGGTGGCGCGGATCGGCGGTGCGCGCGAGCCGCCCCAGCAGCGTCGCCCGCGCGCCGGTCAGGGGCTCGTCCAGGCCCGCGGTGCCGTCGATCAGCAGCGCCACGCGGCCGTCGGCGGCGATGTCCTTGGTGTGTTCGGCGAGCCCGGAGATCAGTAGCAGCGGGGCTGCGTCGTGGTCCGCCGCGACCAGCACGAGGGCGGCATAGGGCCAGTCGGGCGCCTCGGCGTCCTTGCGCCGGCGCGTGGCGAGATAGCCGCGGTCGGCCGCGCGCATGAGGCGGCGCACGGACCGGCCGGGCGAGGCTTCGGCCGTGGTCATGCGCCTATTGAAGCCCCAGGACCGGCCATCCGGTCAACCCGGAGCGGCCGCGACTCGCCGACGGCCACGCCTTGGTCTATCTCTCGGGCATGAAGCCATGGGCGGGAATCCTGGCCGCGGCGCTCGCGCTGGCCGCGGCCGGCGCCGGGGCGTCCGAGCAGCGCCTCGGCGGCCTCGCCATCGCCCAGGTCTGGGCCGCGCCCTCGTCCGGCGCCAAGCGCACCGGGTCGATCTACCTGACGATCCGCAACGCCGGCCCCGAGCCCGACTGGCTGGTCGCGGCGCACTCCCCGGCGGCGGTGGTGACCGAACTGCGCTCGCACCGCGCCGGGCCCGTGGTCGGGCCGGCGCGCAAGGTGCTGGGAATCGCCCTGCCGGTGGGCAAGACCGTGACGCTGAAGCCCGGCGGGGAGCTGATCGCGCTGATCGACGTGACCGAGCCCTACCGCCTGGGCGGCACGGTGCCGGTCACGCTGATCTTCCAGAAGGCGGGCGAACTCACGATCTCGGCGCCGGTCCTGCCCGAGGCGCCGAAGCCTTAGCGGGCGCGCGCGTATACCGCCCCGGACACCGCGCCGAGCACGGCCCAGAACAGCCCGGTCACGACCAGGGACAGGACGACGAACCCGGTGACGAGGTCCTGCGGCAGCGCGCCGGCTTCGTGCGCGGCGAGGTGCGGCGCGCCGATCGCGTGCGGTACGGCCAGCGCAGCGACGCCCAGCGCCTTCCATTGCCAGCCGCGCCCGAAAACCAGGAACGCGAGGCCGGCGGCGGTCGCGGCCGCGGTTCCGAGCCACCAGGCCTGGCGTGCCACGAGATCGGCCGAGGCGGCACCGGGAAGCTCGGGCGGCAGGCCCAGCGCCGGCGCCAGGGCGAACACGGCGAAGCCCGCCGCGCCCCATACCAGGCCGCGCTTCCAGTCGACGTCGCGGCCGGAGAGCGAAATCGCGGCCACCAGCAGCAGCGCGAAGCCGACGCTCAAGCCCAGATTGGCGAGCGCCGTGTAGGCGATGCGCTCGACGCCCTCGCCGGGCTTCCAGCCCTCGTCCTCGTGCGGATGGGCCGGCGCTTGCGCGCCGCCGCTTTGCTGGACCGCCTGGGCCGGCGCGGCCTGTGAAGGTGCCGCCTTGGCCGCGGCTTCCTCGAATTCCTCGGCCTTGAGGATCAGGGGAACGACGATGGCCTGCTGGGCCGCGGTCACGAATACGGCGGCGGCGAATCCCGCCGCCAGCGCGGCGATCAGCGCACGGCGCATCGGAGGCTCAGTGGCAGGGCGTGGCGAAGGCGTGCCGTGCGTCGTGCGCGGCGTTGTGCACCTGACTGGGCTGCGCGAACCCCGCGACGAACACCAGGGCGGCGCCGGCCAGCGCCAGCAGTCCCGCGCGCCACAGGCGGTCGATCAGCGCGGCGGAGCCGAGAAACGGCAGGGCAATGCGAGCCATCGAAATCCCCCGGGGAATCAGGTTGCCGGACGATAGGTGCGGGCCCGATCCTCTGTCAATGCCGGGACCGCCGGCGATTCGCCGGGATGCGACATGCGGCCGAGCGGCCTCCGGCTAGCGGTTCTTGAACTGCGGCGGGCGCTTTTCCACGAACGCCGCCATGCCTTCCTTCTGGTCCTCGGTGGCGAAGGTGGAGTGGAACACGCGCCGCTCGAACTTCACCCCCTCGGCGAGCGTGGTCTCGTAGGCGCGGTTGACACATTCCTTCGCCATCATCACGGCAGGCCGCGACAGGCCCACGATCTTCTCCGCGGCCTTGACCGCCTCTTCCATCAGGCTTGCGAGCGGCACCACGCGGCTGACCAGCCCGGCGCGCTCGGCCTCGGCCGCGTCCATCATGCGGCCGGTCAGACACATCTCCATCGCCTTCGATTTGCCGACGAATCGGGTCAGCCGCTGCGTGCCGCCCGAGCCGGGGATGGTGCCGAGGTTGATCTCGGGCTGCCCGAACTTGGCGTTGTCGGCCGCGATGATGAAATCGCACATCATCGCCACCTCGCAGCCCCCGCCCAGCGCGAAGCCGGCCACCGCGGCGATCACCGGCTTGCGCACGGTCGAGACGCGTTCCCAGCCCTTGGTGATGAAGTCGCTGAGGTACACGTCCATGTAGCTGCGCGCAGCCATCTCCTTGATGTCCGCACCGGCCGCGAAGGCCTTTTCGCTGCCGGTCAGCACGATGCAGCCCACCGCGTCGTCGGCCTCGAACGCGTCCAGCGCCTGGCCGAGCTCGGCGATCAAGGCGGCGCACAGCGCGTTCAGGGCCTTGGGCCGGTTGAGCGTGACGATGCCGACCCGTCCGCGCCTTTCCGTCAGGATGTTCTCGTAGGCCATTCCCTATGCTCCTTGGTTTGCCGCGCGGGCTAATACCCTAGCGCTGGCATGCCGGACAATAGAAAGTCGAGCGCGCGCCCTGGACCAGGCGCTTGACGGTGCCGCCGCAGCCCCGGCGCGGGCAGCGTTCGCCCGCGCGGTCGTAAACCCGGAAGCGGTGCTGGAAATAGCCGAGTTCGCCCGTGGCCTGGCGGTAGTCGCGCAGCGACGAGCCGCCCGCGGCGATGGCGTCGTTCAGCACCGCCTTGATCGCCGCGACCAGCCGCGCCGCGCGTTCGTTCCGGACCGTGCCCGCGAGCCGGCGCGGCGAGATGCCGGCACGATGCAGCGCCTCGCAGGCGTAGATGTTGCCGATGCCCACCACCACGCGCTGGTCCATCAACGCCGCCTTGATCGAGGTCTTCTTGCCCTGAAGCAGGCGTTCGAGGGCGGCGGCGTCGAACGCGGGGTCGAGCGGCTCGGGCCCTAGGCCGCGGATCAGCTTGTGCGCCGCCAGGCCGCCCGCAGGCACCAGGTCCATCATGCCGAAGCGCCGCGGATCGTTGAACCGCACGGTCCAGCCGTCGTCGGTGGTGAGCACGACATGGTCGTGCGCGCCGTTGAGGTCGTGCGCGTGGTAGAACTCACCCAGCGTCCCGGCGCCGCCCCTGGGCGCCTCCAGCACCATGCGCCCGGACATGCCGAGATGGACCATCAGCACGTTGCCGTCGTCGAGTTCGGCCAACAGGTACTTGGCGCGCCGGCCGATGGTGGTGACGCGCCGGCCGGTCAGACGCCGGGCAAACGCCTCGGGCAGCGGAAAGCGCAGGTCCGGACGGCGCTGTTCCACCCGGGTCAGAACATGGCCGACCAAGCGCGGCACGAGGCCGCGGCGCACGGTTTCGACTTCGGGAAGCTCGGGCATCTGGGTCCTTCGCGAACGGCCGGGAAGCTAGCAAGTCGAGGGCTCAAGCGCTATCGTCCGCCACGATGAGCGCGCATCCGGAAACCCGCGATCCGGCCGTTCCCTTCGGCTTCCGCGACGTCGATCCCGGCGCGAAGCCCGGGCTGGTCCGCGGCGTGTTCGACAGCGTCGCCACGCGCTACGACCTGATGAACGACCTGATGAGCGGGGGCGTCCACCGCCTGTGGAAGCGGGCGATGATCGACACGCTGAAGCCCCGCAAGGGCTGGACGCTGGTGGACCTGGCGGGCGGCACCGGCGACATCGCCTTCGCGTTCCTCGATCGCGTCGGCGGCGAGGGCAGCGCCATCGTGTGCGACCTGACGCCGGGAATGATCGCGGTCGGGCGCGACCGGGCGCTGGACCGGGCGATCCTCAAAGGGGTCTCGTGGATCGCGGGCGCGGCGGAGAAAATCCCCCTCGCCGCCCGCTGCGCCGACGCCGTGACCATCGCCTTCGGCCTGCGCAACGTCACCGCCATGGACGCGGCGTTGCGGGAAGCCCATCGCGTGCTGAAGCCGGGCGGGCGGTTCCTGTGCCTGGAGTTCAGCCGCTGCACCCTGCCCGGCATCGACAGGCTCTACGAGTTCTATTCGTTCCAGGTCCTGCCGCAGCTCGGCCGCGTGGTGACCGGCGACGAGGACGCCTACCGCTACCTGGTCGAGAGCATCCGGCGCTTCCCGCCGCAGGCGGAGCTGGCCAAGCGCTTCGAGCGCGCCGGTTTCGCGCGCGTGGCGTGGCGCAACCTGAGCGGCGGCATCGCCGCCCTGCATTGGGGCTGGCGCGTCTAGGCGCCCCCCGGCCGCATGATCCGTTCCATCCGCAACGTCGTCCGGCTGCTCGGCATCGCCTGGACGCTGGCGCGCTACGACGCCCTGGTGCTGGCGGAGATGGCGGGCGTGGCGCCGGGGCTGATCCGCGCCGCGCGGCGTCTCCGGCGGCGCGACATCGCGGGGCGGCCCGGGCAGAACCTGGCCCTGGCGCTGGAGGCGTTGGGGCCCGGCTTTATCAAGCTGGGGCAGATTCTCTCGACGCGCTCGGACCTGATCGGCGATGAGATCGCGGGCGATCTCGCCATGCTGCGCGACAGCCTGCCGCCGTTCCCGGCCGCCGACGCGCGCCGCATCGTGGCCGAGGAGCTGGGCGCCCCGGTCGAGGCGCTGTTCAAGAGCTTCGACGACAAGGCCGCGGCCGCGGCCTCGATCGCCCAGGTGCATTTCGCCGTGACCGAGGACGGGCGCGACGTGGCGGTCAAGGTGCTGCGGCCGGGCGTCGTGGAGGCGTTCGCGCGCGACCTCGACCTCTTCTACTGGGTCGGCGCGCTGATCGAACGCCTGAGGCCGGCGTGGCGGCGTTTGAGGCCGATCGAGGTGGCCGACACGCTCGCCAACACCGTAATGCTGGAGATGGACCTGCGCTACGAGGCCGCCGCGGCTTCGGAGCTGGGCGAAAATTTCCGCGACGATCCGCATTTCCGCGTGCCGGAGGTGGACTGGCGGCGCACCGCGCGGCGGGTGCTGACCATCGCGCGCATCGCCGGCATCCCGATCGACCGGCGCGAGGCAATCGTGGCGGCGGGCCACGACGTCAACGCCGTTCTGACGCGCGCTTCCAGCGCGTTCTTCCGCCAGGTGTTCCGCGACGGCTTCTTCCATGCCGACCTGCACCCCGGCAACCTGTTCGTGGCCGGGGACGGCGCCATCGTGGTGATCGATTTCGGCATCATGGGGCGGCTCGACCGCAAGACCCGCGACTACCTCGCCGAGATGCTGATGGGGTTCCTGACGCGCGACTACCGGCGCGTGGCCGACGTGCATTTCCGCGCCGGCTACGTGCCGGCGAGCAAGTCGGTCGACGCGTTCACCCAGGCCTGCCGGTCGATCGGCGAGCCGATCCTGGGCAAGCCGCTGCACGAAATCTCGATCGCGCGCCTCCTGGGGCAGCTGTTCAAGATCACCGAGCAGTTCGACATGCAGGTTCAGCCGCAGCTCCTGCTGCTGCAAAAGACCATGCTTGTGGCGGAGGGCGTGGGCCGCAAACTCAACCCCGACGTCAACATGTGGGAGCTAGCGCGGCCGCTGATCGAGGACTGGATGCTAAAGAAGCACGCGCCCGACCAGCAACTGCGCACGTTCATCGAGGACACGCGCGAGAGCCTGGAACGCCTGCCGCGGCTGATCGCCTCGACCGAGCGCGCGGCCGAGGCGATCTTGGAGGGCGGCGTGAAGCTCGCGCCCGAGACCGTGCGCACCCTGCGCGGCGACGACGGCAGCCGGCGGGTGCCGTGGACGCTGGTGATCGCCGTGGTGGCGTTGGCAGCGGCGGTGATCGCCCTGGCGCGCTAAGCGGTTACTGAATAACGATCTTCAGGCGGCTTGCGTCGGGGCCGGGTTAGCCCTATTTTATCCACAAACTAAATCTGTGATTTGGTAAACATTTATCCGGGAGCAACACCAGCCATGCTGGCGGGCAAGCGCGTCCTGATCGTCGTCTCGGGCGGCATCGCCGCCTACAAGGTGCTGGAGCTGATCCGGCGCCTGCGCGAACGCCGTTGCGCGGTGCGCTGCGTGCTGACGCGCGGCGGCGCTGAGTTCGTGACCGCCCTGTCGCTCCAGGCGCTCAGCGAGGACAAGGTCTATACCGACCTGTTCTCGCTGACCGACGAAAGCGAGATGGGCCATATCCGCCTGTCGCGCGAGGCCGATCTGGTCCTGGTGGCGCCGGCTACCGCCGACATCCTGGCCAAGATGGCCGCGGGCATCGCCGACGACCTGGCCACAACGGCGCTGCTCGCGACCGACAAGCCGGTGCTGGTCGCTCCGGCGATGAACACGATGATGTGGCAGCACGCCGCAACGCAGGCGAACATCGCCACCCTGAAAAGCCGCGGCATCCTGACGGTCGGCCCCAACGCCGGCGACCTGGCGTGCGGCGAGGTGGGCGCCGGGCGCATGGCCGAGCCGCACGAGATCCTGGCTGCGATCGAGGAATTTTTCGCAGGCGGCGCGGCGCGGCCGCTCGCGGGCGTCAAGGCGCTCGTGACCTCGGGCCCGACGCACGAGGCGATCGACCCGGTGCGCTACATCGCCAACCGCAGCTCGGGCAAGCAGGGCCACGCCATCGCCGCGGCCCTGGCGCGGCTGGGCGCGGCCACGACGCTGGTGAGCGGCCCGACGCGGCTCGCCGATCCGCCGGGCGTCTCCGTCGTTCCGATCGAGTCCGCGCGCGAGATGCTGTCGGCGTGCCAGGCGGCGCTGCCGGTGGACGTGGCGGTGTGCGCGGCGGCGGTCGCGGACTGGCGCATCGGCAACGCGGCGGGCGGAAAGCTCAAGAAGAAGGGCGGAAAGCCGCCGGCGCTCGAGCTGGTGGAGAACCCGGACATCCTGGCGACGCTGTCGGCCGCCGGCAACGCGCGGCCGCGCCTGGTCGTGGGCTTCGCCGCCGAGACCGAGCACGTGGTCGAGAACGCGCGCGCGAAGCTGAGGAAGAAGGGCTGCGACTGGATCGTCGCCAACGACGTGTCGCCGGGTAGCGGGACGTTCGGCGGCGACCGCAACACGGTGCACGTGGTGACCGCCGCGGGCGTTGAGGACTGGCCGGCGCTCTCCAAGGACGAGGTTGCGGCGCGGCTGGCCCGGCGCATCGGCTCGCACCTCGCCGCCGCGCATTGATGGGGCGGCGATGAACGGCAAGGCCGTCAACGTGGCGATCCGGCGGCTCGAGCATGGCGGCGGCCTGCCCCTGCCGGCCTACGCGACCTCGGACAGCGCGGGCATGGACTTGTCGGCGGCGGTGGCCTCGGACCTGGTGCTGAAGCCGGGCGCGCGCGCCGTGGTGCCGACGGGGTTTTCCATCGCCTTGCCCAGCGGCTACGAGGCGCAGGTGCGGCCGCGCTCGGGCCTCGCGGCCAAGAACGGGGTCACGGTGCTGAACGCCCCCGGCACCATCGACGCGGACTACCGCGGCGAGGTCGGCGTGATTCTGGTCAACCTCGGAGAGCGGGATTTCACGGTCACGCGCGGCATGCGCATCGCGCAGATGGTGATCGCGCCGGTGACCGCCGCGGCTTTGTGCGAGGTGGCCGAACTGCCCGACACCGCGCGCGGCGCCGGCGGCTTCGGCTCCACCGGCACGGGAGCGAGGTAGCGCCATGCTGCGCCTGCCGCGCCGGACCACCTATGCCATCGAGGCGGTCCTGGACGTCGCCTACAACGCCGGAGAGGCGCCGGTGCGCAGCGGCGAGATCACCGAGCGCCAGGGCATCCCCTCGCGCTATCTCGAGCCCGTGCTGCAACAGCTCGTGCGCGCCGGCATCCTGGTCGGCGTGCGGGGGCCGCGCGGCGGCTATCGCCTGGGCCGCGACCGGCGGCGCATCAGCGTCGGCGACATCGTGCGCGTGGCGATCGGCGGCGACGAGGAAAACGGCGAGCAGAAACAGGGCGGCTCGGCCCTAGGCGCCGCGGCGGTCAAGCCCCTGATGCAGGCGCTCGAGCGCGACGCGATGGCGAAGCTCGACGCCGTGACCATCGACGAGCTGTGCGTCAAGGCGCGCGCCGCGGGAGTCGAGAGCGCCAGCACCGCGCCGATGGACTTCACCATCTGACCGGACGCGCATGAAGAAAACCGAATTCCGCGGCCGCATCTACGACGGCGCGACCGAAACCATCGGCGCGACGCCGGTGGTGCGCCTGAAGCGCCTGGCGGCAGACGCGGGCGTGCGCGCGGAAATCCTGGCGAAATGCGAGTTCTTCAACCCGTTGTCCTCGGTCAAGGACCGCATCGGCATCGCCATGATCGAGGCGCTGGAGCGCGCGGGCAAGCTCGGCCGCGACACGGTCGTGGTCGAGCCCACCTCGGGCAATACCGGCATCGGCCTTGCCTTCGTGTGCGCCGCCAAGGGCTACCGGCTGATCCTGACCATGCCCGAGAGCATGTCGGTGGAACGGCGCAAGATGCTGCGCCTGCTGGGGGCGGAGCTGGAACTGACCCCCGCGGACAAGGGCATGAACGGCGCGATCGCGCGCGCGGAAGAGCTGCTGCGCACGCTGCCCAAGGCCGTGATGCCGCAGCAGTTCAAGAACCCCGCGAATCCGGAGATCCACCGCAAGACCACGGCCGAGGAGATCTGGCGCGATCTGGACGGCAGGCTCGACGCGATGGTCGCGGGCGTGGGCACCGGCGGGACGTTCACCGGCTGCGCCGAGGTCCTGAAGCCGCGCCTGCCCGGCCTGAAGATGATCGCGGTCGAGCCCGAGGAAAGCCCGGTGCTGTCGGGCGGCACGCCCGGCCGGCACATGATCCAGGGCATCGGCGCGGGCTTCGTACCGGACATCATGAACACCAAGCTGATCGACGAGATCATCCGCGTGCCGAGCCACGCCGCCTTCGCCATGGCGCGCAAGGCGGCGCTGCTGGAAGGCCTGCCGGTGGGCATCTCCTCGGGCGCGGCGCTGGTGGCCGCGCTTCAGGTGGGCGCGCGGCCGGAGATGGCGGGCAAGCGCGTGCTGACCGTGCTGCCGTCGGCGGCGGAACGCTATCTGTCGACGGCCCTGTTCGAGGACATGTAGCCCCGGCGGTCGGGCGCGGCGGCCTGCGACTTTGTGCCGCGCCGCGGAAGAACGCGGATTGGCCCACACTGTTCGTACACGAACGGTTGGCAGGGTGGGCCGTTGAGCATGCCGGAACCACCGAGGGAACCGCCGCGCGCCGAAGGCGCCGGGCGCCGGCAGAGGCTGGCGCGGCGCGACGGCGCCACGGCGGCAGCCGTAGAGCACACGCCGCCGCCGCCCGGCGCAAGACTCGCGCCGGGGATGGACTTCGCGGCGCCGGTGCGGCGTCCTGGATTTACCTATCTCGACGACGAGCGCATCGCCGAGCTGCGCCGGCGCGCGGTGACGCTTCTCGAGCGCCACGGCGTTGCCGTCAACCACCCTGCGGCCGTTGCCAAGCTGCGCGCCGCCAGCTGCCCGGTCGACGCCGACGGCAGACGGGTGCGCATCCCCGGGGCGGTGACCGAGGAGGCGGTCCGCGCCGCGCCGCGCGCCGTCACCCTGTGCGGCAAGGACGAACGCCACGACGTGCGCCTGCCGCGCGCGGACGGAACCTTCTGGATGCGCACGGGCACCGGCGCGCACGGCTATATCGAACCGGACACCGGCAAATACCGCAAGCTGGTGCTGGAGGACGTGCGCACCATCGCCGCGCTGGCCGGCGCCTTGCCGGAGGTAGGCTTCATCGCGCATCCGTTCGTGAACGACGTGCCGGAGGCGACCGCGGACGTCCACGGGCTCGGCACGTTGCTCGCCCACTCGATGAAGCACAACTGGATCCAGCCCTACGGCACGGAGAACATCGGCTATCTGCTGCGCCTTGCGGTGCTGGCGGCCGGCGGCGAGGCGCAGCTGCGCGCGCGGCCGATCGTGAGCTGCATCGTCTGCTCGTTCACGCCGCTTGAGTTCAAGGCCATGGACGTGGAGGCCGTGATCCAGTGCGCGCGCTACGGCGTGCCGATACACGCCTGCAGCCTGCCGACCGCCGGCGGCACCGCGCCGGTCACGATGCCGGGGACGGTCTTGATGGCGGTCGCGGAAATCCTCGCGATGACGGTGCTGGCCCATGTGCTCGGCCCCGGCACGCCGGTGATCGCGACGCCGCTGATCTTCTGCCTGGACATGCGCTCGGGCCGCAGCCTGCAATCGAGCGTCGAGGCGCTGGCCGGCGCGTCGATGGCCGCGCAATTGATGAAGCGCGGCTTCGGCCTGCCGACACACACCTATGGGGCCGGATCGGACACGCCCGACACCGACGGGCAATCCCAGGCCGAGCGCGCCCTGATCGCGTTCCTGGTCGCGCTTTCCGGGGCCGACGTGCTGGGCGGCGTGGGGCAGCTGGAATGCGCCACGGTGTTCAGCCCCGTCCAGGCCGCGATCGACAACGAGATCGGCGCGATGGCCCGCAGCTACCTGCGCACGCCCGCGATCGACGAGGACAGCCTGGCCTGGGACGACCTTCTGGCGCTGGATGCCGGCGGCAACTTCCTCGCCACCGAACACACGCTGCGGCACTGCCGCGCCGGCTTCGCGCCCGCGGTCTTCACCCGGCAGGCCCGCGATGCCTACGAGGCGGCGGGCAAACGCGACCTTCTCGCGAAGGCGCGCGACACGGTCGACGCGATCCTGCGCGAGCATCCGCCGCGCCCGGTGGTGGACGCCGAGGCGCAGGCGGAGATGCGGCGCGTGATCGCCGCGGCGGACGCGAAGATCGCTCAATAGGAGGCGGTTCGATGAGCGAAGATCTCGAAGCGCGGCTGGATGCGATCTACGGCGCGGTACTCGCTTACGAGGCAGGGAATACGGCCGAGCTGGTCCGGCGCGAGACCGAGCACGGCACGAGCTGCCAGCAGATCCTCTCCGACGCGCTGATCGCCGCGATGGACGAGGTCGGCGACCAGTTTGCAAGCGGGCGCCTGTTCGTGCCGGAGATGCTGATGGCGGCCAAGGCGATGAAGGCCGGGCTCGAAGTCCTGCGGCCGCTGCTCAGCGCGAGCGATGCCAAGCCGGCCGGTACCGTCGTGATCGGCACGGTGCACAAGGACCTGCACGACATCGGCAAGAACTTGGTCGGCATGATGATGGAAGGAGGCGGTCTGAAGGTGGTCGACCTCGGCGTCGACGTGCCGCCCGACCGCTTCCTTGCCGCCGCGCGCGAACACCATCCCGACGTGATCGGCCTCTCGGCCCTGCTGACCACCACCCTGCCCAGCATGCGCAAGACGGTCGAAATCTTGCGCGGCGTGGGGTACAACGGCCGCATCATGGTCGGCGGGGCGCCGGTGAATCAGGCATTCGCGCAGGCCATCGGGGCGGACGGCTTTGCCGCCGATGCGCCGGGCGCGGTCAAGCTGGCGCGCCAGTTCGTCGGGGCGGCCGACGGCTAGACCGCCCGCGCCGCCGCCGTTAGCGTGACGGCGGAATGCGCCGCCACAAGCAGCGGAGGCGAACGTGGCTCTAAGCGGCCAGCAGGAACTGCGCTACGCGCGCCACCTGATCCTCGAAGAGGTGGGCGAGGAAGGCCAGGAGCGCCTGCTGAAAAGTCGCGTGCTGGTGGTGGGCGCCGGGGGCTTGGGCTCGCCGCTGCTCCTGTACCTGGCCGCGGCCGGGGTCGGCACGTTGGGCGTGGCGGACGACGATGCGGTCGACCTCACCAACTTGCAGCGCCAGATCGTGCATTCCACGGCGGCCGTGGGCCGGCCCAAGGTGGACAGCGCCGCGGAAACGCTGGCCGCGATCAACCCCGAGATCAAGGTCGAGCGGCACAAGCTGCGGCTCGACGCCGGCAACGCCGAAGAGCTGGTCGCGCGCTACGACCTGGTGGCGGACGGCAGCGACAACTTCGCCACGCGCTACGTGCTGAACGAGGCCTGCTTCCGCCAGAAGAAGCCGCTGGTGTGGTCCGCGTTGTTCCGCTTCGAGGGGCAGCTCACGACCTTCGCGGCCTGGCGCACGGAAGGCGCGCGCGGCGGCAACGGGCCGTGCCTGCGCTGCCTGTTCCGCGAGCCGCCGCCCGACGGCCTGGTGCCGCGCTGCGAGACCGCCGGCATCCTGGGCGCCGTGGCGGGCGTGATGGGCACGTTGCAGGCGACGGAGGTGCTGAAGGAGCTGTTGGGGATCGGGGAGTCGCTGTCGGGGCGCCTCATGCTCTACGACGCGCTTTCGGCCGAGACGCGCCTCATCAACCTCAAGCGCGATCCCGAATGCCCGACCTGCGGCCGGGGCAAGGCCGCGGCCTAAAGCGCCGCTTAGAACATCGTCTCCAGCACGCGGTCGGGCGGGCGGTGGCCGTCGACGAAGGTCTTGATGTTGACGATCACCTTCTCGCCCATGGCGACGCGGCCTTCGATCGTGGCCGAGCCCATGTGCGGCAGCAGCACCACGTTGTCGAGCTTCAAGAGCTTCGGGTCGATCGCCGGCTCGTTCTCGAACACGTCCAGGCCGGCGCCAGCGAGCTCGCCCGCGCCCAGCATCCGGGCCAGAGCGGCCTCGTCGATCACCTCGCCGCGCGAGGTGTTCACGACATAGGCGTGCGGCTGCAGCATCTTGAGCCGCCTTGCGCTCAGCAGGTGGAAGGTCGCGGGCGTGTGCGGGCAGTTGACCGAGACGATGTCCACGCGCGCCAGCATCTGGTCGAGGCTTTCCCAATAGGTGGCGTCGAGCTCGGCCTCGGTGTCGGGGTGGACGCGCCGGCGGTTGTGGTAGTGGACCGCGAGGCCGAAGCCGCGCGCGCGCCGCGCCACCGCCGTGCCGATGCGCCCCATGCCGATGATGCCGAGACGCTTGCCCCAGATGCGGTGGCCGAGCATCCCCGTGGGCGACCAGCCCGTCCATTCCCCGCGCCGCACCAGCCGCTCGCCCTCTGCCAGCCGCCGCGGCACCGCCAGGATCAGCGCCATGGTCATGTCGGCGGTGTCCTCGGTCAGCACGCCCGGCGTGTTGGTGACGACGATGCCGCGCTGGCGCGCCGCGCCGATGTCGATGTGGTCCACGCCGGTGCCGAACGAGGCGATCAGCTTTAGTTGCGCCCCCGCGCCGGCAATCAGCCTGCCGTCGATGCGGTCGGTTACCGTGGGCACCAGGACGTCGGCGCTCTGCATCGCCGCCGCGAGTTCCGCCTCGGTCCACTTGTGGTCGTCGAGGCTGAGCCGAGCGTCGAACAGCTCCATCATCCGCGTCTCGATCGCGTCGGGCAGCTTGCGCGTGACGATGACGACGGGCTTCTTGCGGTGCGGCGCCATGCGCGGTTCCTTGCCAGTGCCCCCGGAGGGCGGCGCGAGGCCCATAGCAACCCCGCCCCGGCTTGTCCAGGCCGCCGGGGGCGGCTCCGCGCCGGCGACGGGGTTGTTTTGCGGACTTGCGTTAACCCCTTGCCCCGCCGATCATACCGCCAACGACGAAAGCCCCAAGGGGCGCACGTGACGGGATTGGCTGCCCGACTTTCCTTCGCCGCGTTGATGCGCGCCGCCGCCGTGGCGGCGCTGCTTGGTGCGTCCCTCGCGCCCGCCGCCCTCGCCCAGGCCGACAAGCAGGACAAGGGCGGCAAGCTGCCGCGCTTCGCGTCCCTGCGCTCGGGCGAGGTCAATGTGCGCACCGGCCCCGGGCCGCGCTACCCCGTGGACTGGGTGTTCATGCGCCGCGACATGCCGGTCGAGATCGTGGCGGAGTACGACACCTGGCGCAAAATCCGCGACTGGCAGAACGCCGAGGGCTGGGTGCACCAGTCGATGCTGTCCTCGCGCCGCTACGTGCTGATCATGGCCGACGAGGTGCAGCCCCTGATGCGCCGGGGCGACGACAACGGGCCGGCCGCCGCGATGCTGGAGCCCGGCGTCGTGGGGCAGCTCTTGCAATGCGACCCGCAATGGTGCCGCATCCAGGTGAACCGGCTCACCGGCTGGGTGAAGCGCAAGGCGCTGTGGGGCGTCTACCCCGACGAGGATCCGAAATGACCGCGCTCACCGCAGCGCAGACCGGGCGGTTCGAGCGCGACGGCTACGTCTCGGGTATTCCCGTGCTCGGCCGCGGCGAAGTGGCGCGGTTCCTCGAAACGACCGAGCGGTTCGAGGCCGAACATCCCCGGGACGTCGCCTGGGCGTTCGACATCAAATGCAACCTGGTCCTGGACTGGGTCTACGCCAACGCGGTCCATCCCGGCATTCTGGATCCGGTCTCGCAGCTCATCGGCCGCGACCTTCTCCTCACCAATTCGGTATTCCGCATCAAGGAGCTGGGCTCGCCGGTCAACTACGGCTGGCACCAGGATTCGGCGCGCATCGTCGTCACGCCCCTGCCGGCGATCGTCTATGTCGCGTTCACCGAGGCGACGGCGGAGAACGGCTGCCTGGCGGTCATCCCCGGCACGCACCGCGCGGTCGCGCCGTTCGACCTGGTCAGCAATCCCGGCCAGTCCAACCGCCGCGTGGCGCGGGTGCGCGATCCCGATGCGAGCCGCGCGGTGAACCTGGAGCTTGGGCCCGGCGAAATCGCGATCTTCAGCGCCAACCTGGTGCACGGCTCGCCCGCCAACCGTTCGCGCAAGCGCCGCGTGGCGGTGCTGCACGACTACACGGCGACGCGCGCGCGCCAGTCCGTCGGCACGGGCTCGGGCCAGCTCGTGATGGGCGAGGACCGCTTCGGCCATTTCGGGCGCGAGCCTGCGCCCGGCCCCGACTACCTCGCCAACGCGGCCGTGCGCCGGCGCATCCTCAACGCCTATCCCGAGAACGTGCTGATGGGGCCGCTGGAGCCGGGACAGAAACCTGATTTTCCCGACCGGCCGACGGCATAACGCACCGTCAGGAGAAGTCCTTCGCCAGTTCCGCGCGCGCGGCTTCGGGCATCATCGCCATGTGCGCGTAGTTCGGGTGCTTGAAGCCGATCACCACCTGGGTGCCGGGCGCGCGGAACTTGGCGATCTGCCCGGAGGTGAAGCGGAAATGCACGAAATGCACGGACGAGGCCTTGCCCTCGGGCGTGGTGCGCTCGGCGTCCCGCTCGGGCGCGCCTGCGACCGTCTCATCGGCGAACGACAGGAACATGGCGTTCTCGACCCCGCCCAACCGGCTCAGGAAATTGCGCCGCTGCGCCTCGTCGTCGATCTCGAACATCACGGTCGCGACCAGCTCGCGCCCCTGGGGGATCAGCGCGTTGTAGGCCTCGAGCTCGCCCGCGATCTGTTCCTCGCCGCCCTTCTCGATGAACAGCATTTCGTGCACCTGCAGCCACATCGTGTCGTAGTTCTCGAAGTAGAAGCAGGCGCAGGGGCCTACCTCGATGCGGCGCAGCTTCTTCACCGGCAACAGCGCGCGGCGGCGCTCCTGGCGCACCCGGGCGAACTCGGCCATCGGGATCACGTCGGCGCGGGTGATCTTTCGGCCCTGTGCCGTCATCATGGGCGCTCCTTCACGCCAACCCGTAGGCGCGGGCGAAGATCTGGATGGGATGGAGCCGTGCGGGCGGCGCGCCACCGAGAAGCTCGATCCCCTGCGCCACGTGCTCGGCCGCCAGCGGACATTCCGAGGCGAGGTATTTCCTGCCGCCGTCCTTGGCCTGGCGCGCGACGGGGCGGCCGATCTTCACCGCCACGTCGAAATTGCCCTTCATCACGCCCCACGAGCCGCCATGGCCCGAGCAGCGCTCGATCGCCTGTACGTCGGCGCCGGGGATGAGCTTCAGCATCTCCGTCGCCTTCTGGCCCATGTTCTGCGCGCGGGCATGGCAGGCGATGTGCAGCGCCACGCCGCCGTCCAGGGCCTTGAGGCCGGGCGCGAGGCCGTTGCGCTTGGCGATGTCGACCACGTATTCGCTGAGGTCGAACGTGGCTTCCGACAGGCGCTTCACGTCCGCGTCGTCCGGCAGGATCAGCGGCCATTCGAACTTCAGCATCAGGGCGCAGGACGGCACGAGAGCGACCACGTCCCAGCCCTTGTCGATATAGGGCTTGAGGGCGGCCGAGACTTTGCGCGCGTTGTCGGCCACACGGGCGATGTCGCCCTGCTCGAGCTGCGGCATGCCGCAGCAGCCCGGATACGCGACCTCGGTCTCGACTCCGTTGTGCGCCAGAACCGCGCGCGCGGCCATGCCGATGTCCGGCCCGTTGTAGTTGACGAAACAGGTGGCGTAGAGCACGGCCTTACGCCCGAAGCCCGGCGCCTTGCCGTTGACCTCGACCGGTTCGGTGCGCGCGCGCAGCTTGAAGGTGCGGCCGTGGAATTTCGGCAGCGCCGCGCGCCGGTCCACGCCGGCCGCGGATTCCATGACCGGGCGCGTGAGCGCGTTCCGGTTCGACGAGGCCCAGTTGGCGAGCGGTGCGGCGAGGGCCGCGAGCCTGCCGTTGCGGTCGGTCTCGGTGAGCTGCCGGTGCGCGAAGGGCTGCTTCGCCTTGCGCCGTTCTACCGCGCGGTAGCGCAGCATCAGGTGCGGGAAATCCAGGTTGAATTCGTGCGGCGGCACATAGGGGCACTTGGTCATGAAACACATGTCGCAGAGCGTGCAGGCGTCCACCACCGGCTTGAAGTCCGCGCTCCTGACGCCGTCGAGCTCGCCCGTGGGCGAGTTGTCGACCAGGTCGAACAGGCGCGGGAAGCTGTCGCACAGGTTGAAGCAGCGCCGGCAGCCGTGGCAGATGTCGAACACGCGGCGAAGCTCGGCTTCGAGCGTCGCTTCGTCGTAGAATGCGGGGTCCTGCCACGCCAGGGGATGGCGGACCGGCGCTTCCAAGCTGCCTTCGCGCATGAATTCGTTCCGGCCCGGCGGTTGCGCCGCGTGCGGCCGTTCCTGCTATCGGATTTTCCGCTAGGCCGTCCGGCGCCGCCGGCATCCGCACGAGCGGACGCCGGCGGCCGGACGCGGTTTCAGAGGCCCGGGATCAGCCGAGCGTGTCGAGCGCCTTCTGGAAGCGTCCCGCATGCGACTTCTCGGCCTTCGCCAGGGTCTCGAACCAGTCGGCGATCTCGTCGAACCCTTCCTGGCGGGCGGTGCGCGCCATGCCCGGGTACATGTCGGTGTACTCGTGGGTTTCGCCCGCGATCGCGGCCTTGAGGTTCTGCGCGGTGCTGCCGATCGGCAGGCCCGTCGCCGGGTCGCCCACGGCCTCGAGGAATTCGAGATGCCCGTGCGCGTGTCCGGTTTCGCCCTCGGCCGTCGAGCGGAACACCGCGGAGACGTCGTTGAAGCCCTCCACGTCGGCCTTTTGCGCGAAATAGAGATAGCGGCGGTTCGCCTGGCTTTCGCCGGCGAACGCGGCCTTCAGGTTGCCTTCGGTCTTGCTGCCCTTGAGTTTCGCCATCGATCCCTCCTTGTCGTTGTCGAACCAAGCCCACCGTCGCAACGGCGGCGAATGTGTTCAAGCACTCTATAGGCCAGTGCAAGTGGTTAGTCAATATATTTGAATTGTTCTAAGTACGCTTGCGGCGATCCGCCGCAAGCCCGTCAGCGTGCCTGGCTTTTCACCCGGATGATCACGTCGACGCGCTCGATCGCCATGCCCGCGGGCGGCTGGGGCAGGTTCGCGACCGCCACGCGCTCGCCCGCGATGTCCTCGAGGTGGCCGTCGGCGGCGCGGTAGAAGTGGTGGTGGTCGCTGGTGTTGGTGTCGAAATAGGCGCGGCCGGACTCGACCACGACCTCGCGCAGCATGCCGGCCGTCGTGAACTGGTGCAGCGTGTTGTAGACCGTGGCGAGGCTGACGCCCATCGACGCGGCCTGGGCCTCCTCGTGCAACCGCTCGGCCGTCACGTGCCGATCGCCGTTGTCGAACAGAAGCCTCGCCAAGGCGAGCCGCTGGCGCGTGGGCCTGAGGCCCGCGGCCTTCAGGCGGTCCAGCGCACGCGCGAAGGGGCGGTGCTCGCTCATGCCGCCTATATAAGGGCCAGGTTGGAACAAGTCAAACTGACAGCATAAACACTTGACAGACAATAGTTAATCGCCGGTCTTGATGCGCTCAACCAGTTCCCGGACGGTGGGGATGAACCCGTTCGAGTAGAACGGGTCGTCCTTGAAACGGAACGCGTTGTGGCCAGCGAACATGAGCTGGTTCTCGACGTCGTCGGTGTGCGCGATGTCCTGCAGCGTCTTCTGGATGCAGAACGAGCGCGGGTCGGCTTTTTTGCCGGTCGTGGCGTTTTCGTTCTGCGCCCAGTTCGAGAACTGGCAGGCCGACAGGCAGCCCATGCAGCTGATCTGGTCGATGCGGATTTCCTCGGCCTCGGCGGGCGTGACGAAGATCAGCGTCGAGTCGGGCGTGCGCAGCCCCTCGGTGAAGCCCTGGGCGACCCAGCCGAGCGCATGACCGCGGTCGCTGGGCGTTACGTACACCACGCGCCGGCGCGCGCCGATCTCGAGCGCCGTGGCGTGCTCGCCCACCGGCTCGACCGTGTAGGCGATCTGGCGTTCGGCGCGGCCTTTCAACCGGCGCAGGAAGTCGTTCTCCACCGCCGAGGAGTAGAACCCGGTCGGGCTGAAGCGGTTGAGGTAGATGTCGCCTTCCTTGAGCGTCAGCAGCTTGCGCTTCCAGGCGTCGGAGATCGGGCTTTCCTTGGTGAGCAACGGGCGCGTGCCGAACTGGAAGGCGACCGGGCCGATCTCGGGATTGTCGAGCCAATGCGCCCATTCGCGCAGGAACCACACGCCGCCGGCCATGAAGATCGGCGTCTGGCCCAGGCCGAATTCGGCCATCAGCCGGCGCAACTCGGCCACGCGCGGAAACGGGTCTTCAGGCTTGTTCGGATCCTCGACGTTGGAGAGCCCGTTATGGCCGCCCGCGAGCCACGGGTCCTCGTACACCACGCCGCCCAGGAACTCGCGGAACTTGTGGTAGGCCCGCTTCCACAGGGCGCGGAACGCGCGGGCCGACGAGACGATCGGGTAGTAGTGGATGCCGTAGGACGCGGCGATCTCGGCGATACGGTACGGCATGCCGGCGCCGCAGGTGACGCCGTGGATCAGGCCCTTGGCGCCTTCCAGCACGCCGTGCAGCACGCGCTCGGCCGCGGCCATCTCCCACAGCACGTTCATGTGGATGCGGCCGAGGCCCGAGGCGCGTTCCCAGGCGATGCGCGCCTGGTTGATGCCGCCCTTGATGGCGTAGGCGATCAGCTCCTCGTGGCGCTCGCGCCGGGTGCGGCCGTAATAGACCTGGCGGATCAGCCGGCCCTCGGCGTCGTAGCTGTCGGCGTTGACGCCCGAGAACGTGCCGACGCCGCCCGAGGCCGCCCAGGCGCCCGAACTCTCCCCGTTCGACACGGAGATGCCCTTGCCCCCCTCGACCAGGGGCAGCACCTCGCGGCCCGAGATGACCAGCGGATTGAGCGCCAGCGCCAACGTCTCTCCTTCCCTGCGGGCTCGGCTTCTTGGGCCGGATTTTATCAGACGCCGCCCGGGTTTGCCCGGGTTTCGGCGCCCCGGGCCGGCCTAGCGGCGGAACTGGCGGCGGGGCGGCGGCCGCTCGGCCGACACCGGCCCGCCAAGGTCCGCGCCCGTGGCCTGGTCCACCTGCTTCATGCTGAGCTTGACCTTGCCGCGGTCGTCGAAGCCGATGACCTTGACCTTCACCTGGTCGCCGACCTTGACCACCTCTTCCACGGTCTGCGGCCGGCGGTCGGCCGCCAGCTCGCTGATGTGGACCAAGCCGTCGCGCGCGCCGAGGAAGTTCACGAACGCGCCGAAGTCCATGATCTTGACCACCTTGCCGGTGTAGATCACGCCCAGCTCGGGCTCGGCCACGATGTTGCGGATCCAGTCGATCGCAGCCTGGCTCGCCTTCTCGTCCACGGCGGCGACCTTGACCGTTCCGTCGTCCTCGATGTCGACCTTGGCGCCGGTCACCTCGGTGATCTCGCGGATCACCTTGCCGCCGGTGCCGATCACCTCGCGGATCTTGTCCTTCGGGATGTTGATGACGGTGATGCGCGGGGCGTTCGCGCTGACCGTCTCGCGCGCGTGGTCGATCGCCTTGCGCATCTCGCCCAGGATGTGCATGCGCCCGTCGCGCGCCTGGCCCAGCGCCACCTGCATGATCGACTCGGTGATCGAGGTGATCTTGATGTCCATCTGCAGCGCGGTGACGCCGTTCTCGGTGCCCGCCACCTTGAAGTCCATGTCGCCGAGGTGGTCTTCGTCGCCGATGATGTCGCTCAGCACGGCGACGCCACTGTCTTCCTTGATCAGGCCCATGGCGATGCCCGCGACCGGCCGCGGCAGCGGCACGCCCGCGTCCATCATCGCCAGCGACGCGCCGCACACCGAGGCCATCGACGACGAGCCGTTCGACTCGGTGATCTCGCTCACCACGCGCACGGTGTAGGGGAACGTCTCCTTGACCGGCAGCAGGGGATGCACCGCGCGCCAGGCGAGCTTGCCGTGGCCGACCTCGCGCCGTCCCGGCGAACCCATGCGGCCCGCTTCGCCCACCGAGTAGGGCGGAAAGTTGTAGTGCAGCAGGAAGTGCTCGCGGTACTCGCCCTCGAGCGCGTCGATGATCTGCTCGTCCTGCCCGGTGCCGAGCGTGGCGACGACCAGCGCCTGCGTTTCCCCGCGGGTGAACAGCGCCGAGCCGTGCGCGCGGGGCAGCACGCCCACCTCGCACACGATCGGCCGCACGGTCTTGCCGTCGCGCCCGTCGATGCGCTTGCCGGTGGCCAGCACCGCGCCGCGCACCACCGCGCTTTCCAGCTCCTTGAACATGTCGGCGAACAGGGTGGCGTCGGGCGCGGGCTCGCCCAGCGCCGCGAGCGTCGCGGCCTTGACCTCCGCCACTTTGTCCTGGCGCGCCTGCTTGGCGGTGATCGCATAGGCCTCTTTCAAGCCGGCCTCGGCCAGCTCCTTCACCTTCGCCCGCAGCTTCTTTGCCGCGGCGTCCTCCTCCGGCACCGGCCAGGGCTCCTTGGCGCAGGCCTCGGCCAGTTGGACGATCGCCTCGATCACGGGCTGGAAGCTCTTGTGGCCGAACATCACGGCGCCCAGCATCGCCTCCTCGGGCAGTTCCTTGGCCTCGGACTCGACCATCAGCACGCCCTCGCTGGTGCCCGCGACCACGAGGTCGAGCGACGAATTGGCCATTTCGTCGCGCTGCGGGTTCAGCTTGTATTGGCCGTCGATGTAGCCGACGCGCGCGGCGCCGATCGGCCCCAGGAACGGGATGCCCGAGATCGTGAGCGCGGCCGAGGTGCCGATCATCGCCACGACGTCGGGGTCGTTCTCCAGGTCGTGGCTCAGCACCGTGCAGATGACCTGGGTTTCGTTGCGGAACCCGTCGAGGAACAGCGGGCGGATCGGCCGGTCGATCAGCCGCGAGGTCAGCACCTCCTTCTCGCTGGGCCGGCCTTCGCGCTTGAAGAAGCCGCCGGGAATCTTGCCGGCGGCGAAGGTCTTTTCCTGGTAGTGGACCGACAGCGGGAAGAAATCCACGCCCGCCTTCGGCTTGCGCATGGCGACGACGGTGCACAGCACCGCGGTCTCGCCGTAGGTCGCGAGCACCGCGCCGTCGGCCTGGCGCGCCAGCTTGCCGGTCTCCAGCACCAGGCGCCGGCCGCCCCATTCCAGCTCTTTTCGGAACACGTTGAACATCTTCGACTACGTCCCTTCCACGTCCAAAACGGGCGCGGCGCCGGATTGCGCCAGGCGCCCCGCGCCGCCCCTCAGGCGGCGCGCTTGCAAAGGCGGAGCGCCACGGCCGGCGCCCACCATGGGCCCGGATGCGCGGTTGCGATGCGAAGCTCCGCCTGTCGTCGTGCCAGGCACGACAGGCCGGCCGTCGTTCGGGTCATGTCCCTTGAGGCCCGGCCGGAACACGCCGCGGTCAGCGGCGCAGCCCCAAGCGGTCGATCAGGGCCTCGTACCGCTTGGCGTCCTTGCGTTTCAGATAGTCGAGCAGCCGGCGGCGCTGGCCGACCATGACCAGGAGGCCGCGGCGGGAATGATGGTCCTTCCCGTGCGCGCCCAGATGCTCGGTGAGGTTCTTGATGCGCTCGCTCAACACCGCGACCTGCACTTCCGGCGAGCCGGTATCGTTCTCCTTGGTCGCGAATTGCTTGACGAGTTCCTGCTTACGTTCGGCCGAAACCGACATCGTCCACTCCTTCCTGAACCGCATTCAATATCCGCACGGGGCGGACCGTCGCTCCGTCGCGCCGGGCGAGCGCGACCGCGCGGCCCCCGGCCATGACGCAGAGCTCGGCGCCATCCTTCAGGCCTTCGAGCCTTTCCAGATCGGCGCGCCGCAGGAGAGCGATGGATTGCCCGCTGCGAAGACGGCTCGCCTCGTCGCCGGTCACGGCCAGAGCCGGGATGTCGTCCAGCACGGTCTCGACCGGCGCGATAGGCGGCGGAATATGTCCCAAATCCTTGAGCTTATCCAGCGTTATCGCGTGCGCTTCGGTGAAGGGGCCGACCTGCAGCCGGCGCAGGGCTGCGATGTGTCCGACCGTGCCCAAGGCCCGGGCCAGGTCGCGCGCCAGGCCCCGCATATAGGTGCCGGAGGCGCATTCCACCCGGAACTCGGCGTGGTCGGGATCGGGAATGCTTAACAGCTCGAAGCGATGGACCGTGACCAGCCGGGGGGCGAGCGCGGGCCGCTTGCCCTCGCGCGCCAGCCAGTAGGCCCGCTCGCCCTCGACCTTCACCGCCGAGAACGCCGGCGGGACCTGCTCGAACGTGCCGGTGAAGCGCGCCAGCGCCGCCTTTATCGCGGCCTCGTCCGGCCGCGCGGCGCTGGTTTCCGTGACCTTGCCCTCGGCGTCGTCGGTGGTCCGCGCCTCGCCCCAGCGCACGCGGAACCAATAGGTCTTGGGGCGCAGGGACAGGTGCGGGATGGTCTTGGTGGCGTGCCCGAGCGCCACGGGCAGCACGCCGGTCGCGAGCGGGTCGAGCGTGCCGGCGTGCCCCGCCTTGGCCGCGTCGAGCAGCCGGCGCACCGCGTTCACGACCTGCGTGGACGTGGCGCCCGCCGCCTTGTCGATCACGATCCAGCCGTCGACCGGCCGGCCGCGGCGCCTACGCGACATCTTTGCCGCCCCGGCCCGTGGCGGCGATCTCGCCCAGGACGCGCTCGATGCGGCTGGCGTTGTCGAACGAGGTGTCGAGCGCGAAGGCGAGCCGCGGCGCGAAGCGCAGGCGCATCTCGCCCGCAACCAGGCCGCGCAGATAGGCCCGGGCGTGGTTGAGCGCCTTGACCGCCTCGGCGCCGCCGGCGCCGCCCAGCGGCACCACGAAGGCCGTGGCGTTCTTGAGGTCGGGACTGACGCGCACCTCGGTCACGGTGATCGAGCGTCCGCTCAGCGCCGGGTCGCGCAAGGCCCCGCGCTCGATCAGCCGCGCCAGGACGTGGCGCAGCTCCTCGCCCACGCGCAACGGGCGCTGGCCGGACGGGAATGCGGTCTTCTTTCGGCTCATCGCGGCATCCGCTTTCCGGCGCTCGCCGCCGGAAGAGCGCTCCGGACGGGTACGCGCGTCAGGCGAGCTGACGCGCGACTTCCTCCATCTCGAAGCACTCGATCGTATCGCCTTCCTGGATGTCCTGATAGTTCTCGAAGGCCATGCCGCACTCGAAGCCTTCCTTGACCTCGCGCACTTCGTCCTTGAAGCGCTTCAGGGTCTTCAGGGACCCCTCGTGGATCACGACGTTGTCGCGCAACAGGCGCACCTTGGCGCCGCGGCGGACCACGCCTTCGCTGACCTTGCAGCCCGCCACCTTGCCGGCCTTCGACACGGTGAACACCTGGAGGATCTGCGCGTTGCCGAGGAACCGCTCGCGCACCGTCGGCGCCAGCAGGCCGCCCAGCATCGCCTTGATGTCGTCGATCACGTTGTAGATGATCGAATAGTAGCGGATGTCGACGCCGTCGCGCTTCGCCATCTCACGCGCGAGCGGATTGGCGCGCACGTTGAAGCCGACGATCACGGCGCGGCTGGCGTTGGCCAGCGTCACGTCGGATTCGTTGATCCCGCCGACGCCGGAATGCAGGATGCGCACCGCCACCTCGTCGGTCGACAGCTTCTGCAAGCTCGCGGCGATCGCCTCGATCGAGCCCTGCACGTCGGCCTTGATGACCACCGGCAGCTCTTTGGCCTCGCCCGCCTTGATGCGCGAGAAGATCTGCTCGACCGTGCCGCGGGCCGTGGCGGCGGCGGCGGCGCGGCGCTTCTTCTGCTGGCGGAACAGGCTCACCTCGCGCGCGCGGCCCTCGTTCTCCGCCACCAGGAACTCGTCGCCCGCCATCGGGGTGGCGTTGAGGCCGAGCACCTCGACCGGCGCGGCCGGCGGGGCCTCGTCCAGCTTGCGGCCGCGGTCGTCGTTGAGCGCGCGCACGCGCCCCCACTCCGCGCCCGCGACCACGATGTCGCCCACCTTGAGCGTGCCGCGCTGCACCAGCACGGTCGCGACCACGCCGCGGCCGCGGTCGAGCTTGGCCTCGACCACCGTGCCCTCGGCCGGGCGGCTGGGGTTGGCCTTGAGGTCGAGGATTTCCGCCTGCAGCAGGATCGCCTCTTCCAGCTTGTCGAGGCCGATCTTCTTGGTCGCGGACACCTCGACCGACTGCACCTCGCCGCCCATCTGCTCGGTCTGGACCTCGTGCCGCAGCAGCTCGGTGCGGACCTTGTTGGCGTCGGCGCCGGGTTTGTCGATCTTGTTGATCGCCACGATCATGGGCACGTTGGCGGCCTTGGCGTGGCGGATCGCCTCGACCGTCTGGGCCATGATGCCGTCGTCGGCCGCCACCACCAGCACCACGATGTCGGTGACGTTGGCGCCGCGCGCGCGCATCTCGGTGAAGGCGGCGTGGCCGGGCGTGTCGATGAACGTGATCCTCTTGCCCGAGGGGAGCTGCACCTGGTAGGCGCCGATGTGCTGGGTGATGCCGCCGGCCTCGTGCTTGGCGACGTCGGTTTCGCGCAGCGCGTCGAGCAGCGACGTCTTGCCGTGGTCGACATGGCCCATGATGGTGACGACCGGCGGGCGCGCCATCAGATCCTTCGGGTCGTCGACCGCGCCCTTGAGGCCGATTTCGACGTCGGATTCGGCCACGCGCCTGAGCTTGTGGCCGAATTCGCCCACCACCAGCTCGGCGGTGTCGGCGTCGATGGTCTGGTTGATGGTCGCCATCACGCCCATCTTCATCAGCGCCTTGATCACGTCGGCGCTGCGCTCGGCCATGCGGTTGGCGAGCTCCTGGACCGTGATGTTCTCGGGGATCACCACGTCGCGGACGATCTTCTCCTGCGCCTGCTGCTGCATCAGGCGCTGGCGTTCCTTCTCGCGCGCGCGCTTGACGGCGGCGAGCGAGCGCACGCGCTCTTCGCCGCTGTCGTCGAGCGCGCGGGTGACGGTCAGCTTGCCGGCGCGGCGGCGCTCGTCGCCGAGGCGCGGCGCCGGGCGCTTGGGCCGCTGATCGGCCTTGAGGCCGCCGCGCTTGGCACGCGAGAACTCCTCTTCCTCCTCCTCGACCACGCGCGGCGCGGCAGGCGCAACGGCCGCGGGCTTGGCGGGATGCACCACGCCGGGGCGGGCCTTGGCCTCGCGCTCGGCGGTGCGGCGCTCCTCGTCGGCGCGCCGGCGCTCTTCTTCCGCCTGGCGGCGGCGGTCTTCCTCCTCGGTCTTCCGCCGCGACTCCTCGGCCGCGCGCCGCTCCTCCTCCGCCTTGCGCTGGCGCTCTTCCTCGTCGTGCTGGCGCTGCTCCTCGATGTCGGCGAGGCGCTTGGCTTCCTCGTCGCGGATCGCGCCCTGGAGTGCGCGCAGGCGCTGGGCGCGCTCGTCCTTGGTGAGGATGTGCGCGGCCTTGGCCGCAGCCTCGCCCTCGGGCCGGTGCGCGGCCTCCGCCGACGGCGCGCCGATCGTGCGCTTGCGCTTGACCTCGACCGTGACGGTCTTGCTGCGGCCGTGCGAGAAGCTCTGCCGGACCTGGCCGGTCTCGACGGTCTTCTTGATCTCCAGCTTGCCGCGCGGCGCGAGGCTGAGCTTCTTCTTTTCGCCCTGGGCGTCCTTGGTTTCGGTCATGCGTTGTCGTTGCCTCGTTGCTCGGCCCAGGCGGAGCGGAAGCCCGCTAGGCGCGATGAATCGACGGCGAGCCGCCGGGCCAACCCGCCCGGGGCGACTGCCGCGTGCACGGCGCGATCGCGCGCGAAGGCGCGGCCGATCTCCTCGGCGCCGAGCGTGTCGACCAGCGCCACGCCCGCGCGCGGGCGCGCGAAGCGGCGCCGGGCGTCGGCCCCGGCGTCGCGCGCCAGCAGCACGACCGCGGCGCGGCCCTGGCCCACGAAATCCTCGACTTTCTCGGCGCCACTGACCGCCTGGCCCGCGCGACGCGCGAGGCCGAGGGCCTCGATCATCCGCTCGGCCAGCAGCCGCTCGACCAGCGCCGGCAGATCGGCGGGCGCGGCCGCGGGGCCGGAAAAGGCGCGGCCGAACAGCTTCTTCTTCGCCGCCGCGGCGACGGCGTCCGCGGTCGCCGCGACCCAGGCCCCGCGCCCGGGCAGACGCGCGGCCAAGTCGGGCGTCACCTGGCCCTCGGGCGACACTACGAAGCGCAGCATGCGCGCGCGCGGCCCTTCGACGCCGGTGACGATGCACCGGCGCATGGGTTCGCCCGCGTCTGCTTCGCCCGCGCGGCGCGCGCGCGGAACGCCCGCGCCGCCGTGGTCCATGGCCGTCGTCAAGTTCATCGCCTCGCCGCCCGTTCCTCTGGCCTCAAGCGCCCTTGGCCGCTTCGGCGCCGGCTGCGGCGGCCTTGGCGGCATCGTCCTTGTCGAACCAGTGCTGGCGCGCGGCCATGATCGCCGCGTTGCCCTGTTCCTCGGTCAGGTTCATGCCCTTGAGGGTCTCCAGCAGCTCGTCGGTGGCGAGGTCGCCGAAGTCGTCGAGCGTCTTGACCCCCGCCTCGCCGAGCTTCGCCAGCATCTCCGAGGTCATGCCCGGCAGGGCCGCGACCTCGTCGGTGACGCCGAGCTCCTTGCGCTTGGCGGTGAAGCGCGCCTCGCGCTCCTCGATCCAGGTCGCCGCGCGCTTCTTCAGTTCTTCCGCGATGCTCTCGTCGAAACCCTCGATCGCCGCCAGCTCCTCGGTCGGCACCAGCGCGATTTCCTCGACCTTGGTGAAGCCCTCGGTCACCAGCAGGTGCGCGATCACGTCCTCGACGTCGAGCGCGTCGATGAACAGCTGCGAGCGGGTCTTGAACTCCTCCTGGCGGCGCTCGGACTCCTCGCGCTCGGTCAGGATGTCGATGTTCCAGCCCGTCAGCATCGAAGCCAGGCGCACGTTCTGCCCGCGCCGGCCGATGGCGAGCGACAGCTGCTCGTCGGGCACCACCACGTCGATGCGGTGCGCGTCCTCGTCGAGCACCACCTTGGCCACTTCCGCCGGCGCCAGCGCGTTGACCACGAACGTGGCGGGGTCCTGCGACCAGGGGATGATGTCGATTTTCTCGCCCTGCAACTCGCTGACCACGGCCTGCACGCGGCTGCCGCGCATGCCGACGCAGGCGCCCACGGGATCGATGCCGCTGTCGTGCGAAATGACGGCGATCTTGGCGCGGCTGCCGGGATCGCGCGCCACGGCCTTGATCTCGATGATGTTGTCGTAGATCTCCGGCACTTCCTGCGCGAACAGCTTGGCCATGAACTGCGGATGGGTACGCGACAGGAAAATCTGCGGCCCGCGCTGCTCGCGCCGCACATCGTAGACGTAGGCGCGCACGCGGTCGCCGCGGCGGAAATTCTCGCGCGGCAGCATTTCGTCGCGGCGCAGGACCGCCTCGGCGCGGCCCAAATCGACCGTCACGTTGCCGAACTCGAGCCGCTTGACCAGCCCGTTCACCACCTCGCCGACGCGGTCCTTGTATTCCTCGAACTGGCGGTCGCGTTCGGCCTCGCGCACCTTCTGGACGATCACCTGCTTGGCGGTCTGCGCGGCGATGCGGCCGAAGTCGATCGGCGGCAGCTCGTCGACCACGAAGCCGCCCAACTCGATCGCCGGGTCGAGCTTCTTGGCGGCCTTGAGCGAAATCTGGGTCGCCTCGTTCTCCACCGGGTCGGCGGCCTGGCGGTAGCGCGCGAGGCGCACCGAGCCGTTGTTGCGGTCGATCGTGGCGCGGATGTCGTGCTCGTGGCCGTACTTGGAGCGGCCGGCTTTCTGGATCGCCAGCTCCATCGCCTCCAGCACCTGCTCGCGCTCGATGCCCTTCTCGCGGGCCACCGCGTCGGCGACCTGAAGCAGCTCGATCCTCGGTATCGTTACGGTTTCCATGGTCCTTCGTGCGTCCTGGTTCGACGTCCCTTGGTCCTTCAGTGTTTCACATCGCGGCGCAGGCTGGCGGCGATCAATTCTTCCGTCAGCACCAGCTTGGCGCGTTCGATCTCGCCGAGCGGCAGCGCGACCTCGCCCTCGTCGGTCTTCACGCGCACCGCGTCGTGGTCGAGGCCGAGCAGCCGGCCGCGGAAGCGCCGCCGTCCGGCCACCGGCCAGCGCGTCTCGATCTTGGCCTCGTAGCCGGCGAAGCGCTGATAGTCGGCCGGCCGCGTGAGCGGACGGTCGATGCCGGGGGAGCTGACCTCGAGCATGTAGGAAGTCGGCAGCGGGTCCGCCACGTCGAGCAGCGCCGAAACCGCACGGCTGACCTCGGTGCAGTGCTCGACCGTCATGCCCGCGCCGTCGGTGCGCTCGGCCATGATCTGCACGGTCGGGCGATGGTGCCCGCCCGTGAGCTGCACGCGCACGAGCCGGTAGCCCATCGCTTCAAGCGACGGCTCGATCAGTCGGGTAATCTCGCCCACCGGATCGCTCAACCCGCAAAGCCTCGTTCCATACGTTCGATTGCGGCCGGTCCCGCTTGCCAAGGACCCCAATCCCATCAAGGGGTTGGCCGGCAAGGCCGCGCCCCGGATCGGGACACAAAAAAATGGGCCTTGGGCCCATTTTCGTGTTTGGGGCCCGCAACCAGAACCGGACCCTATGCAATTGGCGAGGCTTTTAGACCATTTCCCCCCGTGCGGCAAGCGGAAGCGGGCCGCGGCCAAGGATTGCGAGGGCCGGGCATGGGGCGCGGCTTGTGGCGGCCCCGGCGCCGCCGGATACTGCCCGCGCGAACGATCCGCTAGGGATGGGAGCGCGCCGATGACCGCCTTCACGTTAACCCCCGCGCAAGCGGCGTTGCGCGCGCAGGCGCGCGAGCTGGCGCAGGGGCCGATCGTCGCCCGCGCCGCCGAGGTCGACCGCAGCGAGCAATACCCTTGGGACAACGTGACGGCGCTCAAAGACGCCGGGTTCCTGGGCATGACGATCCCGAAGGACCTGGGCGGCCGGGGACTCGGCTTTCTGGAAGCGGCGCTTGTGATCGACGAGCTGGCGCAGGCCTGCGGCGTGACCGGGCGCATCGCGGTCGAGACCAACATGGGCGCGATCTCGGCGATCCTCGCCTACGGCAGCGCGGCGCAGCGCAAGCTGGCGGCCGGGATGGTGCTGGACGGCGACAAGCCCGCGATCTGCATCACCGAGCCGGGCGCGGGCAGCGCGGCCAGCGAGATGACCACGCGCGCCGACCGGCGCGGCGGCGGCTACGTGCTCAACGGCCGCAAGCACTGGATCACCGGCGGCGGCGTGTCGCGCCTGCACCTGGTGTTCGCCCGCGTGTTCGACGAGAAGGGCGAGGAGCAGGGCATCGGCGGGTTCATCGCGGTGCTGGGCCGGACCAAGGGGCTCGCGGTCGGCAAGCGCGAGCCGGCAATGGGTCTGCGCGGCATCCCCGAGACCGAAATCCTGTTCCAGGACATGGAGGTGCCGGCGGACATGGCCGTGATCCCGCCCGGCGGGTTCCGCCGCGGCTTCGCCGAGCTGATGGACGCCTACAACAGCCAGCGCATCGGCGCGGCGTCGGTGGCGCTCGGCATCGCCGAGGGCGCGTTCCGCCGCGCGCTCGCCTACAGCCGGGAACGCGAGCAGTTCGGCCGGCCGATCTGCGAGTTCCAGGGCCTGCAATGGATGCTCGCGGACATGAGCATCCAGTTGGAGGCCGCGCGGCTTTTGATCCACCGCGCCGCCGCGAGGGCGAACCCGTTTCCCGATCCGACCGAGGCGGCGCAGGCCAAGGTGTTCGCCGCCGACATGGCGATCCGCGTGACCAACGATGCGCTGCAGGTGTTCGGCGCGCGCGGCTATTCGCGCAACGAGCCGATGGAGCGCATGGCGCGCGACGCGCGCATGTTCACGATCGGCGGCGGCACGGCGCAGGTGCTGCGCACGCTGATCGCCTCGCGGCTGTTGCAGCGCAAGCTGCCGCAGACCCGCGACGGCTACGCGGCAAAACCGAAGCGCGCAGGCCTGGCGGCGGAGTAGGCTTGTCGCCTAGCGCGCCCTCCGCTCCAGCTCGATGAACACAGGCATGTCGCCTTTGCGCCGCGCTTTTTGCTCGTAGCGGCTCAACGGCGCGTCGCTGGGCCGCCAGCCCTTCGCCGGCATGCCTCCGCCCAGCCGCGCGAAGGCGGGATGCGCGGCCGCGAGCGCGTCCATTTCGGCGGCGTAGCCGGGGTCATCGGTGGCGAGGCGCAGCTTTCCGCCGGCGGCGAGGATGCGCGCGAACCGGTCGAGCATCGCCGCGCCCACCAGCCGGCGGGCGTGGTGGCGCTTCTTGGGCCAGGGATCGGGGAACAGGACGAACAGGCGCGCGATCGAGCCTTGGGCGAGCGCATCGACCAGCGGCCGGCCGTCGTCGGGCAGGACGCGCACGTTCGCAAGGCTTCGGTCGGCGACGTGGCGCAGCAGGGCGGCGACGCCGTTGGCGAACGGCTCGCAGCCGATCAACCCGACTTCGGGATGCGCCGCGGCTTGCGCCGCCAGATGCTCGCCCGAGCCGAAGCCGAGCTCGAGCCAAATCTCGCGTGGCGGCTTGTCGAACAAGGTGCGGGGATCGAGTGCGCCCGCCGCGCCCGCAAGCGCCCGGGCGGGCACCGCGATCCGCGGCAGCAGGTCGCGCATCAGGCCCGCGCGTTGCGGGCGCAGGGGACGCCCGCGCCGCCGGCCGTAGGTCCGCAACTGGCCGAATTTGGCGGGATCGGTCACCGATGCCCGCCGGAGCCGAACGCCGTCCGGGTCAGCGCCCGTTGAACGCCGAGCGCAGCTGCGGCACCAGGTCGGTCTTCTCCCAGGAGAAGCTGCCGTCCTTGCCGGGCTCGCGGCCGAAATGGCCGTAGGCCGCGGTGCGCCGGTAGATCGGCTTGTTGAGGCCGAGATGCTCCCGGATGCCGCGCGGGCTCAGGTTCACGAGCTCCTGCAGCACGGTCGAGAGCTTCTGCTCGTCCACCTCGCCGGTGCCCTGGGTGTCGACGTAGACCGAGAGCGGATGCGACACGCCGATGGCGTAGGCGAGCTGGATGACGCAGCGCTGCGCCAGGCCCGCGGCCACCACATTCTTGGCGAGGTAGCGCGCGGCGTAGGCCGCCGAGCGGTCCACCTTGGTCGGGTCCTTGCCCGAGAATGCGCCGCCGCCGTGCGGTGCCGCGCCGCCGTAGGTATCGACGATGATCTTGCGGCCGGTGAGCCCCGTGTCGCCGTCGGGCCCGCCGATCACGAACCGGCCGGTCGGGTTGACGTAGAAGCTGCCCTCGCTCGGCATGCCGACGGCGTCGAGCACCTTGGCGACGTAGGGCCGCACGATCGCCTTGATGTCGCCGGCCTCGAGCTCCTTGCCCTTCCTGTCCTTCTCGACGTGCTGGGTGGAGACCACGACGGCGGTGCAGGCCGTGGGCCGGCCGTGCACGTAGCGCAGCGTCACCTGCGACTTGGCGTCGGGCAGCAGCATCGGCTCCTTGCCGGCGTGGCGCGCTTCGCTCAGCGCGCGGAGAATGTTGTGGGCGTACTGGATCGGCGCGGGCATCAGCTCCGGCGTCTCGTTGCAGGCGTAGCCGAACATGATGCCCTGGTCGCCCGCACCCTCGTCCTTGTTGCCGGCGGCGTCGACGCCCTGGGCGATGTCGGCGGACTGGCCGTGCAGCTTGACCATCACCTTGGCGTGCTTCCAGTGGAAGCCTTTTTGCGTGTAGCCGATGTCCTTGACCGCCTCGCGCGCCAGGGCCTCGATCCGGGCGGCGTTGACCTTGCCGGTCTTCAGCATCGGCGCGCGCGGGCCGCAGGCCTTCTTGTTCAGCCGCACTTCGCCGGCCACGCACATGAAATTGGTGGTGGCGAGGGTTTCGCACGCCACCCTCGCCTGCGGGTCGAGCGCCAGGAACGCGTCGACCATCGCGTCGGAGACCTGGTCGCACACCTTGTCCGGGTGACCTTCGGAGACGGACTCGCTGGTGAAAACGTAGTCGTTGAGCGCCACGGCGGGCCCCCCTGTTGCGTGTTGCGACGGGCGCGAACCGGCGGGTCTTGTGACGGGCTTTGCCCCGCCCGTCAAGGGGAATGGCGGCCCGGCGGGGTCCGGGGCCGAAGCGCAAACTCGGCAAAATTCCCGGAAATTAGGGCCGCCGTCAGGCGGCGGCCTGCCCCATGGCGCGCACCAGGTCGAACACCTTGCGGCGCACGTCGCCGTCGTCGATGTGGTAGTACGCGCGCACCAGCTCGAGCGTTTCGCGCTTGGTGATCGGCGTGCCGGCGGCGGTATAGGCGGCGCGGTCTTCCTGCGCGGCGCGGCGGCGCGACGGCCTGGCCGCCGGCTTCTCGTCCATGTCCTCGAAGAAGTACGACATCGGCACGTCCAGCACGCGCGCCAGGTCGAACAGCCGGCTGGCGCCGACGCGGTTCGAACCGCGCTCGTATTTCTGCACCTGCTGGAAAGTGAGGCCGATCATTTCGCCGAGCTTCTCCTGGCTCAGACCCAGCAACGTGCGCCGCACCCGGATGCGGGCGCCGACATGGACGTCGATCGGATGCGGGCCACCGCCGCGGCGGCGGCGCGGACCGGGACGCCTGGCTTTCACGCGGGATGCCATCGTTCCTCAATTCTCCTCGGAATGCCCGTTCGGGATCGGTCGGATTTCGTTGCAGTGCGGCCCGTGACCGCCCCACAACGCGGGTGCAAATTGCTTCATACAGGCGAAAAGCGCAACGCTTATGTGACTATTTGGTACGAAATTGAAACAGCCGCGCCAACGTGCCGCACAGCAGGGCGGCGGCGGCCAGCAAGGCGATCAAGGCCCGGTCGCCCCACCGCGCGTAGGGCGGCGGCGCGTCGAGCGCGCGGGGCAGCTTGGCGTCCACGACGCCCGTCGCCCCGAGGTCCAGCTTGGCCACCACCCGGCCATAGGCGTCGATCACGCCGGAGATCCCGGTGTTGGCGGAGCGCACCAGCGGCAGGCCCTCTTCCACCGCGCGCAGCCGCGCGATCGCGAAGTGCTGGCGCGGCCCCGGGCTGTCCCCGTACCAGCCGTCGTTGGTGACGTTGAGCAGCCAGCCTGGCCGATCCGCGGGGTCGAGCACGCGGCCGGGGAAAATCACCTCGTAGCAGATCAGCGGACTGAACGGCGGCAGGCCGGGAACGCGGAGCGTGCGCGGGCCGGGGCCGGCGGAGTAGTCGGACGGGCCCTCGACCACCTTGGTCAGCGGCAGGTAGTCCTTGAGCGGCACGTACTCGCCGAGCGGCACGAGGTGGAACTTGTCGAAGGTCGCAAGCACGCGACCGCCCGAGTCGACCGCGAGCAGGCTGTTCCAGAACTGCCGGTCGCGCCCCTCGCCGCTGCGCCGCGGCGCGCCGGTGAGCAGCATTCCACCCCTTGGCAGCGCGCGCGCGATCAGCGCGAGCATCGCCGGATCCTCGTCGAGGAAGAACGTCGCGGCGGTTTCGGGCCAGATCACATGCGTCGGCGCCTCGCGGCCCGGCGCCGCGCTGAGGGCGAGATGATGCAGGAAGTTCTGCTCGTGGCGCGCGCGATTCCACTTCACCGCCTGCGACACGTTGGGCTGCACCACGCGCAGGGCGATGCCCGGCACGGTGTCGGCGCCGAGGGGCGGCGCGCCCGCGAGCCGCGCCGCGCCGTAGCCGTAGGCGGCGATGAGCGCCAGGACGGCAAAGCCGACCGCCGCGGCCGCCCCCCGCGGCGCCCGCGCTTCGGCCAACACCGCCGGCATCGACAGGGTGGCGACGGTCAGGAACGACAGCGCGTAGACGCCGCCGAGCGCGGCGAGCTGGATCATCGCGTCGGAGAACGCCCAGGCATAGCCCGCGAGGTTCCAGGGAAAGCCGGTGAAGATGTGGCCGCGCACCCACTCGAACGCCGTCCACCACGCGGCGAACGCCACGACGCGCGCCGGGCCTGCGAGCGGCGTCAGCTTCAGCGCCGCGCAGGCGAGCCCGACGAACACCGCGAGGATCGACGGCAGGAAGCCGATGACGATGGGATAGACCGGCAGGAACTGCCAGCCGAACAACAGCAGCGCGTTGACGATCCACCACAGGCCGGCGAGGAAATGCCCGAACCCGAACAGCCAGCCGAGGGCGAAGGCGGCGCGCGGACCGGAGGCGCCGTCGGTCAGCCACACGAGGCCGGTGAGCGCCACGGCCGCGAGCGGCACGAGGTGGAACGGCGGCAGCGCGAGCGCGAACAGCGCGCCCAGCGCCAGCGCGGCCAGGGCGCGCCGCCAGCCCTTCAACCCGGTCAGTCGCGATTGCAGCGCCGCGGCGGCGCCGGCGACCCCGTTCACGCCGCGTCCGCCGGCTTGGGCGGAATGTTGCGCACGCGCACGCGCTTGACGCGGCGCGGGTCCGCGTCCAGCACCTCGAACTCGAGGCCGGAGGGATGGAACACGAGTTCGCCGCGGTTGGGCACGCGGCCCGCGAGCGCGAATACCAGGCCGCCCAGCGTGTCGATCCCCGAGCGCTCCTCCGCGCTCAGCACCGCGCCGACGCGCTGCTCGAACTCCTCGATCGTGGCGCGGGCGTCGGCCAGGAGCGTGCCGTCGGAAGAGGGCACCAGCTTCGGGCCCTCATCGACATCGTGCTCGTCCTCGATCTCGCCGACGATCTCTTCGACCAGATCCTCGATGGTCACCAGGCCGTCCACGCCGCCGAATTCGTCCACCACCAGCGCCATGTGCAGGCGGGTGCGGCGCATCTCGAGCAGCAGGTCGAGCACGCGCATCGACGGCGCCACGAACAGCACGCGGCGCAGGATCGCGCGCAGGTCGAACGGCCGCCCCGCCGCCACGCACGCCACCACGTCCTTCACGTGAATCATGCCGATCACGTCGTCCAGCGTCTCGCGGTAGACCGGCATGCGCGAATGCTGCTGCGCCACGAAGGCGCCGACGATCTCGTCCATGCCGGCGCCGGCCTCGACCGCCACGATGTCGGCGCGCGGCACGCATACGTCCTCGGCCGTGAGCGTGCGGAACTTGAGCAGGTTCGCGAGCAGCACGCGCTCGTGCGGGCTGACCGGCGCGGGCGCCTCTTCCTCGTGCCCGTGCGTCTCGATGATCTCGTCGATGGTCTCGCGCAGCTCGTCGCCGGCGCGAGGCTTGATCAGGCCGCGGACCAGCCCGCGCCAAGCGCGGCCGATGCCGCCGTCGCCGCGCGGCTTGTCGTCCTCGCGTCTCGGGGTTTGGGCGGCCGGCGGCGAGCGCATGTTCTCGGCGGTCATGCCGCCCTCCGCCGGGGCTCCGCCCGGTACGGATCGGCGATGCGCAGGGCGCGCAGCACCTTGACCTCGAGCGCCTCCATGCGTCGCGCCTCGGCCGGACGGCGATGGTCGTAGCCGAGGAGATGCAGCACCCCGTGCACCACGAGATGCGCGAGATGGTCGGCCGAGCGCTTGCCCTGGTCCGCGGCCTCGGCCAGCAGCGTCTGGCGCGCCAGCACCACGTCGCCCAGGGTTCCGCCGCCGATGAGCGAGAAGGACAGCACGTTGGTCGGCCGGTCCTTGCCGCGATAGTCGCGGTTGAGGCGCTTGAGCGTGCGGTCGTCCGCCAGCACCACGGCGATCTCGCCCTGCGCCTTGCCCCCGGCGGCGGCGACCGCGGCCCGCGCGGCGCGGCGGGCGAGCGCGGACGCGCCGGGGACGGCGCGCGACCAGGGCGCGCCGTTCACCAGCACGCTGATACCGACGCCGTCAGCGCGCATTCTTGCCGTCGCCGAGATCGAGCGGGGGGTTCTCGGCGGCCTCGTAGGCGCGCACGATGCGCGTGACCATGGGATGGCGCACCACGTCGCGGTCGGTGAAGCGGATGAAAGCCACGCCCTCGACCCGGCGCAGGATCTCCTGGGCCTCGCTCAGGCCCGACACGGCGCCGCGCGGCAGGTCCACCTGGCTGGGGTCGCCGGTCACGACCATGCGCCCGTTCTCGCCGAGGCGCGTCAGGAACATCTTCATCTGCACGGGGGTGGTGTTCTGCGCCTCGTCGAGGATGACGAAGGAGTTGGCGAGCGTGCGCCCGCGCATGAAGGCGAGCGGCGCGATTTCGATCTCGCCCGAGGCCAGGCGCTTGGCCACCTGGTCGGCCGGCATCATGTCGTAGAGCGCGTCGTAGAGCGGCCGCAGATAGGGATCGACCTTCTCGCGCAGGTCGCCCGGCAGGTAGCCGAGCCGCTCGCCCGCCTCGACCGCGGGGCGCGACAGGATGATGCGGTCGACGCGGCCCGCCAGCATCATCGCCACCGCCATGGCGACCGCGAGGTAGGTCTTGCCGGTCCCGGCGGGGCCGAGGCCGAACACCAGCTCGTGCTCCTGCAATGCGCGGATATAGGCGGTCTGCGTCGCCGAGCGCGGAAAAATGTGGCGCTTGCGCGTGACGATCGAGCTGTCGGCCCCGACGAAGCGCGCCAGCGGGTCGCGCGCGGCGCCCTTGCCGGCCTCGCCGCCCGCGAGCGAGGCCGGATCGCCGCCCGCGACCGCCATGCGCAGCGCCGCGTCCACCTCGGCGCCGCCCACGGGCCGGCCGTGGCGCAGCCGGTCGTAGAGCGCGCTCAGCGTGGCGCGCGCCATTTCCTGGCTGCCCGCGGGCCCTTCGATCGCCAGGCGGTTGCCGCGCGAAATCAGCGACACGCCCAGGCGCTGCTCGATCCGCGCCAGGTGCTGGTCGTGCTCGCCGAATAGAATCGGCAGCAGCGAGTTGTCGTCGAACTGCATCAGGATGGGCGCGCCCACCGCGACCGGGCCCGGGCCGCTCACGCCGCCACCCCCGCGAGGCTGTTGGCGAGCGACTTGACGATGCGCACGGGCTTGAGCTCGCCCGGCCGCGCGCCGCCGTCCACGTGCACGGGCTGCAGCCACGGGCTGCGGCCGAGGCTTTGCCCCTGGCGCCGGCCGGGACGGTCGAACAGCACCTCGACCACCCGCCCCTCGCAGCCGCGGTTGAAGGCGTTCTGTTGGCGGCGGACCAAACCCTGGAGCTCGTGCAGGCGCGCGTCCTTCACGGCCTCGGGCACCTGATCGGGCATCTCGGCGGCGGGCGTGCCGGGGCGCGGGCTGTACTTGAACGAGAACGCCTGGGCGAAGCCGACTACCGCGACCAGCGCGAGCGTAGCCCGGAAGTCGGCGTCGCCCTCGCCCGGGAAGCCGACGATGAAATCCGAGGACAGCGCCAGGTCGGGGCGTGCCGCGCGCAGCCTTTCGACCGTGCGCCGATAGTCCGTGACCGTGTGCCGGCGGTTCATGCGCTTCAGCACGGCGTCGCTGCCCGACTGCACCGGCAGGTGCAGGAACGGCATCAGCGCCGGCACGTCGCGGTGCGCGGCGATCAGGTCGTCGTCCATGTCGAGGGGATGCGAGGTGGTGTAGCGGATGCGCCACAGGCCGTCGATCTCCGCCAGCGCCCGGACCAGCCGCGCCAGGCCCCAGCTCCGGCCGTCCGGCCCGGCGCCGCGATAGGCGTTGACGTTCTGCCCCAGCAGCGTGATCTCGCGCGCGCCCCGCGCCACCAGCCCGCGGGCCTCGTCCATCACCGAAGCGGCCGGCCGCGACGCCTCGGCGCCGCGCGTGTAGGGCACCACGCAGAACGTGCAGAACTTGTCGCAGCCCTCCTGCACCGTCAGGAACGCGGCCACCCCCAGCGGCGCTGCGCCTACCGGCAGCGAGTCGAACTTGGAATCGGCGGGAAACTCGGTGTCGACCGCGCCGCCTTGCGCCCGGGCGCGCGTCACCAGGCCGGGCAGGCGATGGTAGGCCTGCGGCCCACACACGATGTCGACGAACGGCGCGCGCCGGCGCATCTCCTCGCCCTCGGCCTGCGCCACGCAGCCGGAGACCGCGATCAGAAACTCGCGGCCCTGGCCCCGCCGCGCCTTCTTCAGGCGGTAGAGGCGTCCCAGCTCGGAATAGACCTTCTCCGCCGCCTTCTCGCGGATATGGCAGGTGTTGAGCACCACCATGTCCGCGTCCTCGGGCGCGTCGGCCGGAACGTAGCCGAGCGGCGCCAGTACGTCCGCCATGCGGGCGGAGTCGTACACGTTCATCTGGCAGCCGTAGGTCTTGATATGGACGCGCTTGGGCAAGGGCGCCTTCTGCTCAGCCGTCGGGTCGGCCGAGCCGGTGGCAATGGGCGGGCCTAAACCCTTGTCCGGCCCACCAAATCGCGGCGCTCCGGAACCCGTAACCCCAGGAAAGATTTATCATTTTTCAAAGATAGCACCCGCTCCCCCACGATACAAGCCGGGGGCTAACGCTTGCCCCTGCTTTCGTCGCGCTTGAGCGGCACGGCGTAGAGCTCGAGCCGATGATCGACCAGCCGGTAGCCCAGTTTCTCGGCCACGGCGCGCTGCAGCGCTTCGATTTCCTCGTTGCGGAATTCCATCACTTTGCCGCTATCGATGTCGATCAGGTGGTCGTGGTGCGACTCCGGGATTTCCTCGTAACGCGCGCGGCCGTTGCCGAAATCGTGCTTTTCCAGGATGTTCGCCTCCTCGAACAGGCGCACGGTGCGGTAGACCGTGGCGATCGAGATGCGCGGGTCGATGGCGGTGGCGCGTTGGTGCAGGGCCTCGACGTCGGGGTGGTCGCCCGAATCCGACAGCACGCGCGCAATCACGCGGCGCTGGTCGGTCATCTTCAACCCCTTCTCCTGGCAAAGGCGTTCGATCCTGGACGTCACCCCTCGACCCCTTTCCCGGACCTGCCCGGCCGTCCGGCGTGTCGCGCGGACGCGCCGACTATAGCCGGTCGTCCGACCCCTCCCAAGATGGCGGGCGGCCGTGACGCAACGATCTTTCGGGGCCGAACCGCCGGCGATTCAACGGCGCATCGCGGCGTCGGCACCGACCGCGCCGATGGCGGCTCAACCCGTGGCGCGCGGGGGCGCGTCCAGGCGCAGCGCCATCAGCAGCGCGTCCCGGCGCGGCTGGCCGGCCTTGCCGTAGTAGCTGGGACGCCGTCCGGCCTCGGCGAAGCCGAGGGCGCGATAGAGCGCGAGCGCGGCTTCGTTGTCCTCCGCCACTTCGAGGAACAGCCGCGCGGCGCCGCGACCCGCCGCCTCGCCGGCCGCCATCTGCATCAACCGGCCTCCCAGGCCGCGCCGGCGCGATCCGCGCGCAACGGCAATGGTGAGGATCTCGGCCTCGTCGGCGGCGGCACGCGCCAGCACGAATCCCTGGGGTACGCCGCGCGCGGCGGCGATGAAGCCGAAGGTTCCCGGCAGCAGCAGGAGCCCCGCGAAGGTTTCGGCGCTCCAGGCGCCTTCCGCCCCGTCGCCGTGCAGTGCCGCCAATGCCGGCGCGTCGGCCGCGGCAATCGGTCGAATTTCCCAGGTGCCGGGCAACTTCACGGCCTGCGCCAGGGCGGCGGCGTGACGTCGGGCGGGCGTAGATAGAGCGGGCGCAGCGGCGGCAGCGCGCCGCCGCGCGCGAGCACGGCCGCCGCCAGCGCCGCGACCACGGCCGAGTCCGTCGCGCCGATACCGGCCGACGCCACTGCGTCGCGTTTCGCCGCACGCAACGCATCGCAAAGGGCGCCGGCGGCGTCGCCCGCGATCAGCAGCGCGCCCGGCGGCGCTGCGGCGGCGGCATCGCGCGGCGTCAGCACCGCGGGCGCGCCCAGCGGCGCGAGGTTTTCGTCGAATCCCTGCACGAAAATCTCTTCGCGCCGGCTGTCGATGGCGGCGAGGACGGAGCGCCCGCGCCGCTCCGCTGCGCCGGCGGCATGCGCGGCCGCCGAGAATCGGTCGATGCCGACGGCCGGCAGCCCCGTCGCCAGCGCGAGTCCGCGCGCGACCGCAAGGCCAGCGCGCAGGCCCGTGAACGATCCCGGCCCCACGGTCGTGGCGATCGCGGCAAGGTCGCCATAGCCGAGCGCGGCCTCGGCCATTGCCGCTTCGATCATCGGCAGCAGGATTTCGGCCTGCCCATGGACCGAAGCGCGGTCGCGGCGCGCGACGACCCGCCCCTCGCGCCAGAGCGCCGCCTGGCACACGGCGCCGGCGCAGTCGAACGCTAGGATTGCGCCGCCGGGATCGCCGCGCGGATTCACGGGGCCTGCCGTGCTATGGTCGGCCGATGCCCGATGCCGCGATCCAGCCGACCATGGCCGCCGCGCTCAACGAGATCGCGCCGCCCGCGTTCGGCCTGTTCGTCGACCTGCGCTACGCGAGCGCGGACAACTTGACCGGCAAGCCGATCTACCGCCGCGCGGGCTGTTACCTGCACCCCGACGCGGCGGCGCCGCTCGGCCGCGCGATCGAATTGGCGCGGCCGCTGGGATTGAGGCTTCGCGTGTTCGACGCCTACCGGCCGGCGGCCGCGCAATGGGCGCTGTGGAACCATCTGCCCGATCCCGACTTCATCGCCGACCCCCGGGGCGGCTCGCACCACAGCCGCGGCGTGGCGGTGGACCTCACCCTCGCGACGCCCGACGGCGCCGCGCTGGACATGGGCACCGGCTTCGACGCGATCACGCCGAAGTCCTATCACGCCGACCTGACGGTGTCGCGGGAAGCGCAGAAGAACCGCCTGCTGCTTCTGGGGCTGATGTCGGCGGCGGGCTGGGACTTCTATGCCAAGGAATGGTGGCACTACCAGCTGTTCCAGCCCCGCCGCTATCCGCTGATCGACGACGGCGCCGAGGCGCCGGCGCTGATGTAGCGGCGCGGGCGGAGCCGAGCGGTGAAACGCGCGCCGACCGCCGCCGCCCTGGCGGGCGTCCTTGCGATCTCAGCCGGCGGGGTGGCGGCCGGCGATTCCGCCGTGGTCCTCGCCTATCCGCGCATCGCCAACGGGCCGGCGCACAGCACCGTCACCCAGGCGCAATTCGAGGCGCACCTGAAAGAACTGGCGGACGGACGCTACGCGGTCATGGCGCTCGGCGACGTGGTGGGCGCGCTCAAGCAAGGGCGCGCGCTGCCGGACCGCGCCGTGGCGCTGACCTTCGATTCCGGCGACCGCGCGATCCACCGCGCCGTGTGGCCGAAGCTCAAGGCGATGAATCTGCCCTTCACCGTGTTCGTCGGCACCGACCGCCCGGGCCAGCGCGCCAACCACCTCGGCTGGGAGCAGTTGAGCGAAATGGCCGCGGGGGGCGTGGAGATCGGCATCGAGGGGCCGGGAGGCCCGAGCCTGGCAGCGATGCCGGCGGAGCGCATGAAGGCCGAGATCGCGCGGGCGATGCAGAAAATCCGCCAGGAGCTGGGGCGCGCGCCGCGGTTCTTCGCCTATCCGCAGGGCGAGTACTCGCGCGCGGTCGCCGGCGCGCTGGCCGAAGCCGGACTCGAAGCCGCGTTCGGCGACCAGTCGGGCGTGGCGCACCGCAGCCTCGGTCTGTTCGCGCTGCCGCGGTTTCTGCTCAGCCAGACCTATGGCGACATGGAGCGGTTCCAGATCGTGGCCAACGCCCTCGCCCTGCCGATCCGCGATTTGACGCCCGCCGATACGCTGGTCGGCGCGGAAAATCCCCCGCATGTCGGCTTCACGGTCGACGCCGCCGTGGGCAGGCTCGACCAGTTGAACTGCTTCGCCGCGGGCCTCGGCCGCGCCGCGGTCGAGGTGCTGGGCGAGGCGCGCGTGGAGGTTCGCATGGCGAGCCCCCTGCCGGCCGGCCGCACGCGCATCAACTGCACGCTGCCGGGACCGGAAGGCCGCTGGCGTTGGCTCGGCCTGCCGTTCATCGTGCCGAAGCCATAGGGCCGAAAGCGAAAGCGCGGTCCCCAGGACCGCGCTGCAAGCCGTCGCCCGGGGTCAGACCGCGCGGACCGCCACTACCTCGGGGATGTAGTGCTTCAGCATGTTCTCGATCCCCATCTTCAAGGTGGCGGTCGAGCTGGGGCAGCCCGAGCACGAGCCGTGCATCTCGAGCAGCACCACGCCGTCCTCGAAGCCGTGGAACACGATGTCGCCGCCGTCCTGCGCCACCGCGGGCCTGACGCGCGTCTCCAAGAGCTCCTTGATCTGCGCCACGATCTCGCTGTCGGCCTCGTCGCCCTCGGCGCCGGCCGCGGCTTCCACGATCACCGGCCGGTTAGCGGTGAAGTGCTCCATGATGACGCCCAGGATCGCGGGCTTCATCAGGTGCCATTCGCGGTCCGCGGCCTTGGTGACAGTCACGAAGTCGGAGGCCAGGAACACGCCGGTGACGCCCTCGACGTCGAACAGGCGTTCGGCCAGCGGCGAGCGCTTGGCCTGTTCCGCCGCGACGAAATTCGCCGTGCCCGCGGCCATCACCGCGCGCCCGGGCATGAACTTCAGCGTCGCCGGATTCGGCGTTTCTTCGGTCTGGATGAACATGGCCTCGTCTCCCTGGCGGCATGGCCGCTTGTGCTCCCCGCGATCCGCCCCCATCTTGGAGGAGCCGCCGGCACAATCCATCGACAAATGAGCCTGCGGCGACGCAAAATCAAGAGCCTTTGTGGATCAATCCCTTACGGTCGTCGTGGATATGAGCGGGCCCAGCGTCCTGAGCGAATTCAAGAGCCGCGATCCCGACGTGGAGTGGATCGTCACCGCCGGCCGCCAACAGGAAACCCTGCGCGGCGTCGTGGCCGACCTGTGCCGGCACCTGGCCGAGACCGGGGTGCCGCTGGCGCGGATGCTCTTGAGCGTGCGGCTGTTGCATCCCCTGCTGGCGTCGCGCGGCATCTTCTGGCGCCGGGGCAACGCCGGTTGCACCGAGCAGATCGACCGCGGCCACGACATCCTGAGCGCCGATGTGTACCTGAACAGCCCGATGCGCCCCGCCTACGAGGAGGGACGGACGCTGCGCCGGCATCTTACCGGGCCGGAGGCCGAGCTCGACTTTCCGGTTCTGAAAGATCTCAAGGCCGAAGGGTTGACCGACTATCTGGTGCTGCCTATGCGCTTCGCCGAAGGCGTGCGCGCGGTGACCACCTGGGCGACCGACCGGGCCGAGGGGTTCTCCGATGCGGACGTCGCGCGGCTTGGCGCGCTGATGCCGGTGCTGGCGCTCTTGGTCGAGGTGCATTTGCGCCGGGAGCTTTCCAGCACCGTGCTGGACACCTATATCGGCGGCGACGCGGGTAGGCGCGTGCTGAGCGGCAGCATCAAGCGCGGCGATTCCAGCGTCATCAAGGCGGTGCTGTGGTACTGCGACCTGCGCGGCTTCACGCCGCTGTCGGAGCGGCTGGACGGCGCCGCGCTGATCGCGCTGCTGAACGAATACTTCGAGCGCATGGCCGGGCCGGTGAAGGCGCATGGCGGCGAGGTGCTGAAATTCATCGGCGACGCGATGCTGGCGATCTTCCCCCTGGCGGAGCGCGACGCCGAGATCGCCTGCAACGCGGCGGTAAAGGCGGCGCGCGAGGCGCTTTCGGCGATGCGCGCCTACAGTGTGGAATGCGTGGCCTGCGGCCGGCCGCGCCTCGATTTCGGCATCGCGCTGCACCTCGGCGAAGTGACCTACGGCAACATCGGCGCGCCCGACCGCTTGGATTTCACGGTGATCGGTCCGGCGGTCAACCGCGTGGTGCGTATCGAGGAGATGTGCCGCACTCTCGACCGCGAGCTTCTGGTGTCGGACGAGGTGGCGAAGCATTGCGCGGCCGAGCTCATCCCCGTGGGCCGCCATGCCCTGCGCGGCGTAGGCGAAACCGTGGAGCTGTTCTCGTTGCCCGAGCCGATGCGGCAATCGGACGCGGCGGAGTAGCCCGGCACGCGGACTAAAGTCGGGTGCCGCGCGGGCCGCGCCTGCGCGCCGCAACCGGACCTCTGCGCTCATGTACCACCCCTCGCGCCGCCCGCCGCCATTGTCGCCGGTCCTGCTGCTGGGATTCGCGCTCCATGCCGCGCCGCGGGCACTGCTGGACTTCGCGCTGGCCGACGCGGCGGCCTGCGCGTTCCGCCGCTATCCCAGGGTGTTCGAACGCCTGGCCGGGCTCGGCGAGGCACGCTTCCTGATCGACCCCACCGACCTGCCGCTGGCGTTCCTCTTGCGGCTGAGCGGCGGCGGCCCGGCGCTCGGCCTCGCGCCCGAAGGTGCGATCGACCCGGCGCCGGACGCGGTGTTGCGCGGCCCGTTGGCCGACCTGCTGGCGCTGCTGGAGGGCCGGCTCGACGGCGACGCGCTGTTCTTCTCCCGGCAGCTCGCGGTCGAGGGCGACACCGAGAAGGTCCTCACCTTGCGCAACGCGATCGAGGGCGACGCCGTGGACGTGACCGAGCTGCTGCTCGGCCGCCTGGCGCCGTTCGACCGGGTGCTGCGCCCGGCCCTCGGGCCCGCGGCGCGCGTCTACGCCCTGGCGGACGGGTTTCTCTGCCTGGTGCAGCAGGCGGTGCAGCAGCCGCTGCGGCGGGAGATCGAGGCGCGCGACGCGGAGATCCGACGCCTCACGGAACGCGTGCAGCAGGCCGAGACGACGGCGCGGCGCCCGCGCGCGGCATGAGCGGCAAGATCGAACTCGTCTGCCCGGCCGGTACGTTGCCGGCGCTGAAGGCGGCGGTGGATGCCGGGGCCGACGCGGTCTATGCCGGCTTCCGCGACCGCACCAACGCGCGCAACTTTCCTGGCCTCAACTTCAGCCGCGACGAGCTCGCCGAGGGTGTCGAATACGCGCATGCACGCGGGCGCAAGGTGTTCCTGGCGATCAACACCTATCCGCCCGCCGGCGAATTCGCGCCGTGGCGGGCGGCGGTGGACGACGCCGCGCGCCTCGGCGCCGACGCGGTGATCCTGGCGGATATCGGCCTGCTCGATTACTGCACCGAGGCGCATCCCCGACTCCGCCGGCACCTTTCGGTGCAGGCGTCGGCGGCGAACCCGGCGGCGATCGGCTTTTTCCACCGCGCGTTCGGGGTGCGGCGGGTGGTGCTGCCGCGCGTCTTAAGCGTGCCCGAGATCGCGGCGCTCAACGCCGCGGTCGACGTGGAGACCGAGGTGTTCGCCTTCGGCGGCATGTGCGTGATGGCCGAGGGGCGCTGCGCGCTGTCCGGCTACGTCACCGGGCATTCGCCCAACACCGACGGCGTGTGTTCGCCCGCGAGCCATGTGCGCTACATCGAGCGCGGCGAGGAGCTGGTGGCGCGGCTCGGCGATTTCACCATCGACGCGTTCGGCCGCGACCGGCAGGCGGGCTATCCCACGCTGTGCAAGGGGCGGTTCGCGGCGCTGGGGCGCGTGTCGCATCTGTTCGAGGATCCGGTCAGCCTGAACGCGATGGAACTGCTGCCTGCGCTGGCCGCCGCCGGGGTGAAGGCGTTGAAGATCGAGGGACGCCAGCGCGGACGCGCCTACGTCCAGCAGGTGACGTCCGCGTTCCGCGCCGCGATCGACGCGGCGGCGGGTGCCGGCCCGGAGCATGCGCACGCCTTGGCCGGCATCGCGGAAGGCGGCCGGACGACCGCCGGAGCCTATCGCAAGACATGGCGGTAGCCGTGAAGACGCCCGACCTGACGCTGGGGCCGGTGCTGTTCAACTGGCCGGCGGAGCGCTGGCGCGATTTCTATTTCCGAATCGCGGACGAAGGCCCGTACCGGACCGTCTATGTCGGCGAAGTCGTTTGCGCCAAACGCGCGCCGTTCTTCGCGCCGGTGCTGCCGGAGGTGATCGAGCGCCTTGTCCGCGCGGGCAAGGAGGTGGTCCTGAGCACGCCGATCCTGATCGGCGGCCCACGCGAGGCGAAGGAGGCCGAAGCGATGGCCGCCGAGACAGGGCCGATGCTGGAAGCCAACGATATCGGCATGGCGGCGCTGCTGGCCGGCCGGCCGCATTGCATCGGGCCGACGGTGAACGTCTACAACGAGCGCACGCTGTCGTTCCTGGCGCGGCGCGGCGCGGTGCGCTGCACCCTGCCCTGGGAGCTGCCGGGCGCGGCGATCGAGCGTCTCGTCGGCGCGGTCCCCGGCATGGCGATCGAGGTTGTGGCGTTCGGGCGGATACCGCTGGCGATCTCCGCGCGCTGCTACCACGCCCGCGCGCACGAGCTCGCGAAAGATTCTTGCCGCTATGTCTGCGCCGAGGACGCCGACGGCATGGCGGTCGACACGCTGGACGGCGAGCCGTTCCTGGCGGTGAACGGGACGCAGACGCTGTCGTACCGCCATCTCAACCTGCTCGCCGAGTTGCCGGCGCTCCGCGCGATGGGCGTCGATTGCGTGCGACTGTCGCCCCAGACATTCGACATGGTGGCGATCGGACACCTGTTCCGCGCGGTGCTGGACGGCGCCATGGAGGTTGCCGAGGCCCTCTCGCGCCTGGCCAAGCTCGCGCCCGGCGCGAGGTTCGCCAACGGCTTTTTCCGCGGCGCGGCCGGGGTCGAGGCGCTGGGCGCGCTCGCCGCCGCGGAATAGCCGCGCTACTTCAGCGTCGCCGCCGCGTCGGCAATGCGCGCGCGGGCGCGCAGCGTCAGGTAGCCGAGGCCGGCGAGGTGGCTCGGCAGCAGCACGCTGTCCGGCGTCCCGTTGAACACCGCCCAGGGATGCAGGCCGGCGGCCTCGCGCATCGCGTCGAGCATCCGCTTCCACGCGGCCTCCGCCTTTTTCTCCGCGAGCGCCCGGTCGAAGTCCTGGCCGAGCTCGCGCAGGAACAGCGCGTAGGCGTAGAGCCGCCCCTTGGCGGCGTAGAACACGTCGTCGGCGGCGAAGTCGAGCAGGTTGCCCGCGCTTTCCGCGACGCGCGCGTCGATCAGCGCGGCCTGCGTGTCGATGTCCTGGACCACCAGTTCGAGCACGGCCAGGAGCGCATCGGGCCGGCGTTCGAACGTCGCGCGCTTGGCGGCGATCCGGTCGTTGTAGGCCAGCAGCGCTTTGCGCGCGGCGCGGTATTGCGCCTCGGACGAGGCGGTGGCGCCGAAGCCCGATTTCAGGTCGAAGATCCAGACGTCGGGCGGATACTTGAGCAGGCCCGCGGCGCGGTCGAGATCGGCGTCGAGCCGCCCCTTGCCGCCCGGCCGCGCCATCTGCTCGTTCACCGCCTGGGTCAGGCGCGCCAGGGCCGCGACGATGCCCGCCTGGAAGTTCGGCATGTCGTCGAGCATGAAGCCCGGCAGGAAGAACGGATCGTTCGCCGCCCAATGGCCGCGGTCCACCTCGCGCTCGATCAGGGCCGCCGCGAGCGCCACGGCGCGGCTGGCGCCGACGGGGAGCGCGGGCGACGCCGCGAAATCGGGGTCGTCGTCGATCGCGTGCACCAGCGCCATGCCGACCGGGTAGTAAAGCGCGAGCGCTAACCCCATGACCGCGAGCATGCCCCAGGCGGTGCGCCGGAACCCGCGGCCGGCCGGCCTGGACCCGTCGTCGAAGCGCGGAACTTCGGGCTCGAGGTCGTGCGCCATGCCGGCGCCTATTCGCCCATCTGCAGGAACAGGCCGCGCTGGCGCGCGAGCCGCACCGCGAAAAGAAACGCGAGTATCCCCAGCACCATGTAGAGCGCGTTGAGTCCGGCGGCGGCGGCGAGATGGTCGAACCGCACCGTGCCGTCGAACAGCGCCGCGCGCATGCCTTCGAACACGTGGGCCGAAGGCAGCGCCCAGGCGACGGCCTGAAGCCACCACGGCAGCACGCTGACGGGGTAGTAGATCGCGCTGACCGGGGCCAACAGGAAGATCGCGAGCCACGCCAGGCTCTCCGCGCTCTGCCCATAGCGCAGGATCACGCCCGAGAGCACGAGCCCCATGGCCCAGCCGAAGATCAGGAGATTCACGAAGAACGCGATCAGCGGCAGGCCGAGCGTGAAGATATTGTAGTGGTAGAGCGGGACCGCCAGCAGCGCGGCCGGCACCGTGCCGATCAGCGTGCGGATCAGGCTCATGGTCGTCAGCGCGGCGGCGAGCTCGAGCGGCCTCAGCGGCGTCGCGAACAGGTGGCCCAAATTGCGCGACCACATCTCCTCCATGAACGACACCGACACGCCGAGCTGCCCGCGGAACAGCACGTCCCACAGGATCACGCTTGCGATCAGCACGCCCGCGGCCTGGGCCACCCAGCTCGAGTTCTGGCGGAAGAACACGCTGATGAAACCCCACAGCACCATCTGGATCGTGGGCCAGTAGATCAGCTCGAAGATGCGGGTCCACGAGTTCTTGAGCAGCAGCACGTAGCGCGCGACCATCGCCAGGATGCGGCGCAGCGACAGCACCGACGGCGCGGTCCACAACGTGGGCGTTGCGGTGGTCATTGCGCGGCCTCTTCGACCGCCGCGGCGCCGCGCCGGCGCGCAATGTCGAGGAACACCTCCTCGAGGTTCCGCCGGCCGTAGCGGCGGATCAGTTCCTGCGGCGCGCCGCGGTCGACGATGCGCCCCGCGCGCATCATCAGCACGTGGTCGCACAGCCGCTCGACCTCTGCCATGTTGTGCGAGGCGAGCAGGATCGTGGCGCCGGTGGAGCGCCGAAACGTCTCGAGGTACCCGCGCACCCAGTCCGCCGTGTCGGGATCGAGCGAGGCGGTGGGCTCGTCGAGCAGCAGCACCTCGGGCGCGTTGAGCAGCGCCTTGGCGAGCGCCACGCGGGTCTTCTGCCCGGCCGAGAGCTTGCCCACCTCGCGGTCGACGAAGGAATCGAGCTGCAGGTCGCGCGCGAGCTTGGCGACGCGCGCCTTGACGGCGGAAAGGCCGTAGAGGTGCCCGTAGATCGCCAGGTTCTCGCGCACCGTGAGGCGGTGCGGCAGGTCGAGATAGGGGCTGGTGAAGTTCATGCGCGGCAGCGCGCGGTAGCGGTGGCGCGCGATGTCGTGTCCCAGCACGCGGGCGCTGCCGGCGCTGGGCAGCAGCAGGCCCAAAAGGATCGACAGCGTCGTGGTCTTGCCCGCGCCGTTGCCGCCCAGCAGGGCCGTGACCTCGCCGGGGGCGACGGTGAAGTCGATCGAGTCGACCGCGACCACATCGCTGAAGCGCCGCGTAAGGCCGCTGACCTCGATCGCGGGCGGAAGGGAGGCGTCCATGTGGCGATCATGCCCCGGCATGGCCGGCGGCGCCAGGCGGCCGCGGCCCCGGCTTGCGCGCCGCGGCCGGCCCGGGCAGGTTCTGCGCCGCCATGGCCCCGTTCCCCGCATCCGGCGAAGCGCCCGTTCCCAGCATGGGCCGCCTGCGCCTGCGCACGCTGGTGCTGATCCGCTGGGTGGCGGTGGTCGGCCAGGCCGTGGCGGTGCTGACCGTGCACCTGGGCCTGGGGTTCGATCTGCCGTTGGCTCCGGTCGCAGCCACGATTTTCGCGGCCGCGGTCACCAATGCGGCGGTGGCGATCATGCGCCCGGCCCAGGCGATGCTGACGGACCGCGAGGGTGCAGTCTATTTCGCGTTCGACATTCTGCAACTGGCGCTGCTGCTGTTCCTGACCGGCGGGGTGCAGAACCCGTTCGCGATCCTGCTGCTGGCGCCGGTGGCGATCGCGGCGGCGACGCTGTCCGGGCGCAGCACGCTGTGGCTTTCCGCGCTCGCGCTTCTGTGCATCGCGTCGCTGGCCCGCTTCCACCTGCGCCTGCCCTGGTCGGGCGGCGGCGTCGAGATGCCGCTGATGTACCAAGTGGGCATGGCGACGGCGCTGTCGGTCGGCACGCTGTTCATCGCCTTCTATGCCTGGACCTTGGCGCACGCGCAGCGGCGCATGTCGGACGCGCTGGCCGCGACGCAGGCCGCGCTCGCGCGCGAGCATCGTCTTTCCTCCCTGGGAGGGCTGGCGGCGGCGGCGGCGCACGAGCTGGGCAGCCCACTTTCCACCATCGCCGTCGTGGCGCATGAGTTGAAACGCGCGATGCCAGCGGACAGCCCTCTTGCGGAGGACATTGCGCTTCTGGTCGGCCAAAGCGACCGCTGCCGCGACATCCTGGCGCGCCTGGCGGAGCGCCCGGAGCGAAGCGGCGGGGCGCCCTACGAGCGCCTGCCGGCCTCGGCGCTGGTCAGCGCCGCCCTGCCCGAGGCCGGCGGCGGCACGGGCGTGACGATGGAGTTCCGGAAGGAATCCGCGGACGGAAGTACGGAGCCGGTGCTGGCGCGCGCGCCCGAGATCCTTCACGGCCTTGGCAACCTGATCGAGAACGCACGCCAGTTCGCGCAGAACCGCGTGACCGTCACCACGCGCTGGAGCGCCGACGCGCTTTCGGTCGACATCGCGGACGACGGGCCCGGCTTCGCGCTTGAGATTCTGGGCGACCTGGGCCAGCCGTATCTGACCACCCGGCGCGGCGGCGGACACATGGGCCTCGGCGTGTTCATCGCCAAGACTCTGCTGGAGCGCACCGGCGCGCAGCTAGCTTTCAGCAATCCGAGCGCGGGTGGGGATGGGCGGGGCGGCGCGGCGATTGCCATTCGCTGGCGGCGCGCCGATATTCAGGCCAACGACAGGGAAGGGTGATGGCCGACGGCCAGATCAACTCGAGGGTGCCCGGCGCGGGCGATCCGGCGCGGACGCTGCTGCTGGTGGACGACGATGCGCCCCTGCGCGACCGGCTGGGCCGCGCCCTGGCGCAGCGCGGGTTCATGGTCGCCGTCGCCGACAGCGTGCGCGCGGGCAAGGAAGCGGCGGAGGCGATGACACCGGCCTACGCAGTCGTCGACTTGCGCCTGGGCGATGGCAGCGGGCTGGACGTGGTCGCGGCACTGCGTCGCGCCCGTACGGACGTACGTATCGTGGTGCTGACGGGGTACGGCAACATCGCTACGGCGGTTGCGGCCGTGAAGGCCGGAGCGCTCGACTATCTGCCCAAACCGGCGGACGCGGACACTATCGTCGCGGCCCTGTTGGCAGAACCCGGCAACCTGCCGCCCCCGCCAGCGGAGCCCATGTCCGCGGACCGCGTGCGGTGGGAGCATATCCAACGCGTGTACGAGCAATGCGACCGGAATGTCTCGGAAACCGCACGGCGCCTGCGTATGCATAGACGTACGCTCCAGCGTATCCTAAGCAAGCACGCACCACGGGATTGAGTTAGCTTTCTATTTCGTAACTGTTCTTGGTGTCCGCATGCCCCTGGCCTCGGGTGACCGTTTGTACGCGATAGGAGACGTACACGGGAGAGCCGATCTTCTCGACCGGCTACTTGGCTCGATCCGCGCCGACGCCGCGGCGGCCCCATCAGGCCAAAGATCCGCGGTCTTCCTGGGCGACTATGTCGACCGCGGACCCGACAGCCGGGCCGTGATCGAGCGCGCGATCCAACCCGACCTCCCCTGCTTCACGGTCGTCACCCTGCTTGGAAACCACGACTTCATGATGCGCGGCTTCCTGGACGAGCCGGAGCGCTGGGGCCCGACCTGGCTCCTGCCCGCGAACGGCGGGGACGCCACGCTCGCGAGCTACGGCGTCGACCCCCCGCGCCGGATCTCCGGTCTCGTGCGCGCCCGCGACGCCCTGGCGCGCGCCCTGCCCGGGGCGCACCGGACGTTCCTCGACGCCCTGGCGCCGTGCCACGCCGCCGCGCCCTATTTCTTCGCCCATGCCGGCGTCCGCCCCGGCGTGGATCTCGGCCGTCAGAGCCTGGACGACCTGCTATGGATCCGCGACGGGTTCCTCGATTCGTCCGCCGACCACGGCTCGATCGTGGTCCACGGCCACAGCATCGCCCCACAGCCCGAGCTTCGCGGCAACCGCATCGGCATCGACACCGGGGCGTGGCGCACCGGGCGGCTGACCGCGGCAGTCTTGAGCGCCGGCGCGCCGCGGTTTCTTACCACCTGACGCCGCTTTATTCCCCGCCGGGCCGGTGCTACTCAAGGCCCGCCGGCGCCGCGGCCGGAGCCGGGGGAAGCCCGATGGACCTCGACGCCTTCTTCACCAGCGAAATGGACCAGCACCGCCAGACGCTGGCCGACACGCGCGAGCGCACGCGCGAGGATTTCAAGCGCCTGGTCGGGGTCTGCGCCGCGAGCCTCCGGGCCGGCGGCAAGCTTCTGTTCTTCGGCAACGGCGGCAGCGCGGGCGACGCCCAGCACCTCGCGACCGAACTCGCGGTCCGGTACATGAAGGACCGCGCGCCGATCGCGGCCCTGGCGCTCACCACCGACACCTCGGCCCTGACCGCGATCGGCAACGACATGGGCTTCGACCAGGTGTTCGCGCGCCAGATCGCGGCGCTCGGCCGCAAGGGCGACGTGGCGATCGGCATCTCGACCTCGGGCAGGAGCCGCAACGTGATCCTGGGCCTCGAGGCCGCGCGCGACCGGGGCCTGGTCGCGGCCGGGCTCACCGGCGCCGGCGGCGGCGACATGGCGCCGCTGTGCGATCCGCTGATCCGCGTGCCGTCATCCGCCACCCCGCGCATCCAGGAGATGCACATCCTGTTGGGCCAGATGTTGTGCGCGGCCCTCGAGCGCGACTTGGGGCTGGTCTAGCGCGATGGCGGATCGTTCTTCCCTTGCGGCGTTGGTCGGGCGCCTCGATGGCGCGCGCGTCCTGTGCGTGGGCGACGCGATGCTGGACCGCTTCGTGTTGGGGGCGGTGGACCGCGTGTCGCCCGAGGCGCCGATCCCGGTGCTGCGCGTGGAGCGCGAGCACGCGGTCTTGGGCGGCGCCGCCAACGTGGTCCGCAATCTGGCGGCGCTGGGCGTGCATGCGCGCTTCGTCGGCGTGGTCGGCGACGACGCCGCCGGCGCCGAGGTGATGAGCCAGCTCGCCGAACAACCGCACGCCGAACCGTCTCTTGTGATCTCGCCGGGGCGGCGCACCACGATCAAGGAGCGCTTCGTCGCCGGCGCCCAGCAGTTGTTGCGCGCCGACCGCGAGGCGAGCGCCCCGTTGAGCGCGGAGGCCGAGCGGGCGCTCTTGTCGCATATCGGCAAGGTGGAAGGGGCGCTGGCGCTCTCGGATTACGGCAAGGGGGTCTTGAGCGACGCGGTTCTGGGCGGCGCCATCGCCGCGGCGCGCGGCCTGCCGATCGTGGTCGATCCCAAGGGTGCGGATTTCCGGCGCTACCGCGGCGCTACGGTCGTCACCCCCAACCGCAAGGAGCTGGGGCTTGCCTCCGGCATGCCGGTCGCAAGCGATGCAGACGTCCTGGCCGCCGCGCGACGGATCAGCGAGACCTGCGGCATCGCCAACGTGCTCGTGACCTTGAGCGAGCACGGGATGATGCTGGTACCGGGCGGCGCGGCCGCCGTGTCCACGCACCTGCCCGCCGAGGCGCGCGAGGTGTTCGACGTTTCGGGCGCCGGCGACACCGTAGTCGCGGCGCTGACGGCGGGGCTTGCCGCCGGCATTCCGCTCATCGACGCCGCGCGCCTCGCCAACGTCGCGGCCGGCGTGGTCGTGGGCAAAGCCGGCACGGCCGTCGCCCATCCCGACGAGATCCTGCACGCGCTGCACGCCCAGGAGCTGATGGGCGGCGAGGCCAAGGTGCTGGGGCTGCACGCCGCGCTCGACCGCATCGCGCAATGGCGGCTCAAGGGCCAGAAGATCGGCTTCACCAACGGCTGCTTCGACCTGCTGCATCCCGGGCACGTCTCGCTGCTGGCGCAGGCGCGCGGGGCGTGCGACCGGCTGGTCGTGGGCCTCAACAGCGACGACTCGGTCCGCCGCCTCAAAGGCAAGGGCCGCCCGGTGCAGCCCGAGGCCGCGCGCGCCGTGGTGCTGGCGTCGCTGCAAAGCGTGGACATGGTGGTAGTGTTCGCCGAGGATACGCCAATCGAACTCATCAAGGCGATCAGGCCCGACCTGCTGGTCAAGGGCGCCGATTACACGGTCGAGACCGTGGTCGGCGCCGACGTGGTGCAATCCTACGGCGGCAAGGTGCTCCTGGCCGACATACTGCCCGGCCACTCCACCAGCGCCACGATCAAGAAGCTGGGGCGTTAGGCGGGATCTGAATCGGTGAAACTACGGAGCCGGTCGGCCGCGATGCCGGCGAAGCGCAGCAGCAAGGTGCGCCGGCGCGCCGCGTTGACCGCGACCATGTCGCTTTCGCGTAGCAGCGCCGCCCCGTAGGCGTCGGCGACGAACAGGCCGCACGGCGCTTCGATCAGCTCGACCGGAAAGCCCTCGGGCACGGCGAAATAGAACCGATCGCAGTATTCCCGGTATTCCGGCCACTTCGCGTCGCCGCGGAAATCCGCGGCCGAGGTCTTGATCTCCACCACCGCGATTGCGCCGGCGCGGTCGATGCCGATCACATCTACGCGACGGCCGTTGGGCAGGATCAGCTCGGTGAGCGTCGCATAGCCGGCCTCGGTCAGATAGCGGCCCACGCCGCGCGCCAGGGCTTCCGCGCTTGTTGTCATCGAACGGTCGTCGGGCATGGGGAAAAAGCTAACACGGGAATTCGCCGCACCGCGAACAAAACACGCACGGCCGCCCTACCCCCTGTAAACCGGGGAGGGAATCGGCTAGAATGATTAACGGTCTGTGGGCAGGCGGCCGACGTGTCGCTCTTCTCCTGCAGCGAAGAGCTAGGGTTTGAGCCGTTCGACTGCGACTTTCCTCAGAGAAAAGGGCTTCTCCGTCGCACATGCGGGACTGCTCGTGGGCGGAGTCCGTTCGACTGACGAACGGGCGCTTGCGCGTCCGTTCGTGCCGGCCCCTTGGACCGATGTTCCCCAAAAGTAAGGATCCTTTCTGATGGCTAACAGCAAACTGTTTGTCGGCAACCTGCCACATGCGCATACGTCCAAGGACCTCGAAGCGATGTTCCAGCCCTTCGGTACCGTGAAGTCGGCCCAGGTGATCCTGGACCGGATGACCGGCCAGTCGCGCGGCTTCGGCTTCGTCGAGATGGAAACGCCCGAGCAAGCGGAGGCGGCGAAGGCCGCGCTGAACGGCTCGGTCGTCGGCGGCCGCACGCTGACGGTCAACGAGGCGCGCGAGCGCACGCCCGGCGGCGGCGGGTTCGGCGGCGGCGGACGCGGCCCGCGCGGCGGCGGATACGGCGGCGGCGGCTACGGCGGCGGTGGTGACCGCGGCGGCTACGGCGGCGGCGGCCGCGGCGGCTACGGCGGCGGCGGCGGCGGTGGCGGCTACGGCGGCGGTGGCGGCTACGGCGGCGGCGGGCGCGGCCCGCGCGGCGGCGGTGGCGGCGGCTACGGCGGCGGCGGCTACGGCGACCGTTAGCCCGAAGCATTCGTTTTTCCGGAAACGGCGCCCCGGCCGGGCCTACCGGACGGCGGCGCCGTTTTTCGTGAACAGCAGGTTGACGTAAGCCTGCAGGTGGCCGAGGTCCAGGCGCTTCAGGCCCTCGATGCCGTCGAGCGCCCGCACGCCGCCCGGCGCGCCCCGCTCCACCAGCGCCATCGCGTAGCCGAGCTTGAGCAGCGGCTCGATCGCGTCCATGGGTTCGCCGCCCATCGCGCGCATCCCGTGCGGCCAGAATTCGAGCAGGATGTCGGGCGCGTCGCGCGCGAGTACCCGGGCCGCGCCCTCGAGCACCGCGGCCTCGGCGCCCTGCACGTCGATCTTGATGAAGCCGATGCGCCGGCCGGCGAGATGCCGCGCCGCGTAGTCGTCGAGCGTCGTCACGCCGACGCGCGCCGATCCCCCGGGCTTCTGCACGTTCGCCCGAACCAGCGAATGCCCGCCGCGGTTGGCCTCGTCGCGGTAGAGCGCGAGCTCCCCGGCCTTGGCCCCCAGCGCCAGTTGCTCGGCCGCGGCGTTGGCGAAGCCGTTGAGCGCGAGGTTGGCCGCGAGCGCGGCGTGGTTCTCCTCGTCCGGCTCGAACGCCGCGACACGGCCCTCCGGCCCCACCGCCGCCGCCGCGACCATCGCGTAGTGGCCGATATTGGCGCCGACATCGATCACGGTCATGCCGGGCCGGAGCCGCCGCGCGACGATCTCGGTTTCCGCCGGCTCGTACTGGCCGCGGTGCAGAATGGCACGCGCGATGTCCTTGCGCTTCTTGGGGTGCACCCACAGCCGGTAGCGCCTGGTGCGCATGACGAACGGCGCCCGGGGCGCGACCGCGTAGAACAGAAACTTCCACAGCGCACGCAGGCGCTTGTTCCGGTCGATCTCGGGCGACGGAAACCGCTCGGCGATCCACTGGAACAGGCGGGTGCGCGCGTCGGCCATCGCGGCACGATAGCGCGCCGCCGCCGCCCGCTCTAGCTCACGCCGCTACTGCGCGGCCGACGCTTCCGCGGCGGCGAACCGACCTCCAGGGCACGACCGGCCCGCCGACCCCGGCGAACGCGCCCGGGACGAGCCCCCGCGCCAGCACGCGCGCCGCCTGCTCGTCCTCGATGGCGATGCCGAACTCGGCGGCCGGCCGGAAGCCGAATCGCGCGTAGTAGGGCAGATCGCCCACCAGGACCACGATGCGGTGGCGCGCGAGGGCCGCGAGCGCGAGGCCCTCGGCCATCAGCGCCGCGCCCACGCCCATGCGCCGCCAGTCCGCGGCGACCGCAAGCGGCCCCAGCAACAGCGCGGGGTCGCCGGCCGCGCCGATCGCCACGGGCCAGAACCTGAGCGTGCCGATCACGCCGTAGCCGCCCGGCTTGTGCCGCTCGCGCGCCACGAGCTTCAGCTCCGGCACCGGCGCGACGCCGTGGCGGAAACGGTATGAGCTCTTGGAGTGCCGGCTGCCGCCGAAGGCGGCATCGAGAAGGCGCTCGATCGCGGCTTGGTCCTCGGGCCGCTCTTTGGCGATGTCGAACATGAAACGAAGCTCCGGCGAAAAAGTTGCGCACACGCAAGGCTTGCGGCCTGGCGCGGCGGACCTCGTCGGATGCGGACGGAAGACGACGGAGACGGCGGGAGAAAACCGACGAACGGCCCTCAGCGCCCGGCGCGGGCGGCGGGGCGTCGTCGTCGCTGGATGCGAAGGCTCCTGCTCATGGGCGGGACAAGTACCGGCGCGGGGCCGGGGTGTCAAGAGTCGCGTGCAAACATGGGCTTAACGCAGCCCGTCGAGCCGGGCGCGCAACGCCTGGTGCTCGGCCGACCCGGGCGGGAACTGGGCGATCAGCCTGCCCCACAGCTCGGCCGCGGCGAGCTTGTTGCCCTGGGCGGCCTCGGCCAGGCCCACCTGCCACAGGGCCTCGCGGTCGTCGGGCTTGAGCAGCAGGAGCTGGCGCAGCGCCGCGAGGCGGTCGGACGCCGCCGTCGTTCCGGCGCGAATCGCGGCGGCGTCGAGCGCGGCGGCCTGGATCCGGGGAGACGCCGGCGGCGCCGACGCGTCCGCAATCCCAAGCTGCTCGGCCGCCGCGGCGATGCGTGCGCGCTCCGCCGGATTGGCGGCGGACGCTTTGGCTGCGGCGTCGGCGGCCTTCCGATCCTCGCCCAGCACCTTGTAGGCGCGCATCAGCCTGAGCCACCCCTCCACGTCGCCGGGGTTGCCTTCGAGCCTGGCCGCGAGGCCGTCGACCATGCCGCGGATCATCTGCTGGCGCGCCTCGGGCGACATCTGCTGCGCGGCCGCGACATCGCCGGCGCTGGGGCCGCGCTCCGCCTGTTGCTCCGGTGCCGGCGCGGCGGGAACGGACGCTTGCGGGGGCGCGGCCGCGGGCTGCGGCAACTCGGCGAGCAGCTTGGCCGGGTCCTGCTTCAATTCCCGCGCGAGGCCGCCGATGCGCTCGCGCAGCATCGGCAGATAGGGGGCGTCGGCCTGCGTCTCCTTCGCCATCGCCAGCAGGCGGTCGAGCGCACCCTGGATATTGCCGCCCTGCGCCTCGGCGATCGCGACGTAGAAGCGCGCGCGCGGCTCCCTGGGGTACTGCTTCAGCACCTCATCGAACTCGGCGCGCGCCTGCGGCGGCACGGTGCCGTCCGCCAACATGATGCGCGCCTCGCCCAACGCGGCCACGAGCTCCGGGTCGCGGTTGGAAACGGAAACGGCGCGCTCCATCGCCGCGACCGCTTCGCGGTGGCGTTCGAGCTGCTGGTACGAGCGCGCGAGCAGCGACCAGCCCTCGGAATCGCCGGGGTTCGCCTCCATGCGCTTGGCCAGCCGTTCGGTCAGCGCCTCCATCGACTCGGCCGCGCCGCCGGGATGTGCCTCGCCCGGCGGCGCCTGGCCGCCGGCCGCGCGGCGTTCGGCGAAAGGCTGGCCGGGCAGGCCCGGCGCGCCGATTTGCAGGTAAAGCAGCAGCGCAAGCCCGGGCACCGCCACCGCAACGGCGGCGGCGAGCAACGGCGAGGCTGTCGCACGCTGGGCCGCCGCCGGCTCGCGCGCCGACGACGCCGCGGCAAGCAACCGCCGTTCGACCTCGAGCCGCGCCGCCGCGGCCTGCCCGTCGCTCAGCGTGCCGCGCGCGCGGTCGCGCTCTATTTCGGCGAGCTGGTCGCGGTAGATCGCCGCATCGAACGCGGCGCGCGAGGGCGGGGCCGCGCCCGCGCCGCGGATCAGCGGCCGCGCCAGGGCCAGGCCCAGCGCCGCGGCCAGTCCCAGGGCGACGATCCAGAAGATCATGTCGCCTTGTCCCCGGGCTCGCCGTGCGCCGCCAGGAGCGCGTCGAGGTGCCGCTTCTCCTCGGCGGACAGCGGCTCGACCGTGTCGCGCCGGCGGTGCAGGCCCAGCCACCACAGCGCGGCGATGCCGAGCCCGAGGACGACGAACGGCCCGAACCAGAGCACGTAGGTCTGATAGCCGAGCGGCGGCTTCAGCAGCACGAAGCTGCCGTAGCGCTGCACCAGGAAGTCCAGCACCTGCCGGTCGCTGTCGCCCGCCGCCAGGCGCTCGCGCACCAGCACGCGCAGGTCGCGCGCGAGCGGCGCCGCCGAATCGTCGATCGACTGGTTCTGACACACCAGGCAGCGCAGGTACTGGCTCAGGGCCCGCGCGCGCGCCTCGAGCGCGGGGTCTTTCAGCATCTCGTCAGGCTCGACCGCCCAGGCCGGGAGAGCGGCCAGGAGCACGGCGAGCAGCAGCAGGGCGCGAAGCCGCCTCATTTCCGCAGGCTTTCGATCAACGGCACGAGCCGCTCGTTCAGCTCGTCGGGCGTGATCGGGCCCACGACCTTGTAGCGGATGCGCCCGGCCCTATCGACCACATAGCTCTCGGGTACGCCGTAGACGCCCCAGTCGATGCCGACGCGCCCGCCGCCGTCGAAGCCGATGCGGCTGAACGGATTGCCGAGCTCCTTCAGGAACGCCTCGGCTTCGGGCTTCTTGTCCTTCCAGTTGATGCCGACGATCGCGGCCTTGCCCTCGCGCGCGAGGCGCATCAGCACCGGATGCTCGACCCGGCACGGAATGCACCACGAGGCCCACACGTTCACCAGCGTGACGCGGTCCCTCAGGTCCCCGTCGGCGAGGCCCGGCGTTCCGGCCAGGAGCGGCGGCAGGTCGAACGCGGGCGCCGGCTTGTCGATCAGGGCCGAAGGCAGCCGGCGCGAGTCGATGGTAAGGCCCTTGGCGAAGAACGCCACGACGCCGGCGAACAGCGCCACGGCCAGCAGCGGCAGCAGCGCGCGGCGCCAGGGCGGCGCGGCGGCCGGGAGGAGCCGGTCAGTCATTGCCGGCCCCGGCGCCCGCGGCGAGCGCGTTGCGGCGCGCGCGCACCGGGGCGCCCACGCGGTAGCGCCGGTCGGTCAGGCTGACCGCGCCGCCCGCCACCATCAGCGCCGCGCCCAGCCAGATCCACGTCACCAGCGGCTTGTAGTAGAGCCGCACGGTCCAGCCCGCCTGCGGGCCGCCCTCGCCGAGCGCGGCATAGAGATCGGTGAAACCCAGGGTCAGGATCGCGGTTTCGTTGGTGGATTGGCGCTGCACCGGGTAGAAGCGTTTTGCCGGTTCCATGACCGCGAGCTGCTTGCCGCCGCCGATGACCGCGATCGCGGCCTGCTCGGCCGTGTAGTTGGGCCCGCGCAGGTTCTGCTGCACGCCCTGGAGCACGAATTCGTAGCCGCCGAGGCGCGCGCGGTCGCCCGGGCGCATTGCCGCGATGCTTTCGGTTTCCCACGCCGAGGTCGCGGTGATACCAGCCACCGTGAACGCCATGCCGGCATGTGCGATCAGCATCCCGTAGGCCGCGCGCGGCAGGGCTGCGGCGCGCTGGATGCTGTCGGCGAGCGGTACGCGGAACAGGCGCACGCGCTCCGCGAACTCGGACGCCGTGCCGAAGAACAGCCACGCCGCGAGCGCCATGCCGAGGACCGCCAGCACCGGCCCGCCCCGCGCGAAATAGAGCGTCGCGAGGGCGACCAGCACCGCCGCCGCGAACGCGGCTATCAGGCGTTGCAACGCGCCCCGGAGATCGCCGCGCTTCCAGGCGAGAAGCGGCCCCACCGCCATCGCCGCGACCAGGGGAACCATGATCGGCACGAACGTGGCGTTGAAGAACGGCGCGCCGACCGAGACCTTGTCGCCGCCCAGCGCGTCGAGGAACAGCGGATAGAGCGTGCCGAGGAACACGGTCGCCGTGGCCGTGGCCAGCAGCAGGTTGTTGAGCACCAGCGAGCCTTCGCGGCTGACCGGCGCGAACAGCCCGCCGCCGGCCATGGAAGGCGCGCGCCAGGCGTAGAGCGCCAGGCCGCCGCCCGTCGTGATCGCGAGCAGGCCCAGGATGAACACGCCGCGCGCCGGATCGGTGGCGAAGGCGTGGACCGAGGTGAGCACGCCCGAGCGCACCAGGAACGTGCCCATGAGGCTCAGGGAAAACGCGACGATGGCGAGCAGGATGGTCCAGCTTTTGAGGGCGTCGCGCTTCTCGACCACCGTGGCGGAATGCAGCAGCGCCGTGCCGACGAGCCACGGCATGAACGAAGCGTTCTCCACGGGGTCCCAGAACCACCAGCCGCCCCAGCCCAGCTCGTAATAGGCCCAGTAGCTGCCCATGGCGATGCCGGCGGTGAGGAAGCACCAGGCAGCGAGCGTCCAGGGCCGGACCCAGCGCGCCCAGGCGGCGTCCACCCGCCCCTCGATCAGCGTGGCGATGGCGAAGGAGAACGCCATCGAGAACCCGACATAGCCGAGATAGAGGAACGGCGGGTGGATCGCGAGGCCGATGTCCTGCAGCAGCGGGTTGAGGTCGCGCCCGTCCGCCGGCGCGGGGTTCAGGCGCCAGAACGGATTCGAGGTGAACAGGATGAACAACAGGAAGCCGATCGCGATCCAGCCCTGCACCGCCAGCACGCGCGCCTTGAGCGCCGGCGGCAGGTTGGCCCCGAACAGCGCGACCGCCGCGCCGTACACCGCGAGGATCAGCACCCACAGCAGCATCGAGCCTTCGTGGTAGCCCCAGGTGCTGGTGACCTTGTAGATCAGCGGCATCTGCGAGTTCGAATTGTTCGCCACCGCCAGGACCGAAAAATCGGAGGCGACGTGCAGCCACATCAGCGCGAAAAACGCCGCCGCCGTGAGCGCCGCCTGCCCCAGCGCCGCGGGCACCGCCGCGTCCATCCAGGCCCGGTTGCCGCGTGCGGCGCCCAAGAGCGGCACGCTGCCCTGCACCAGGGCCGCGACGAGCGCCAGGACCAGCGCGAAGTGGCCGAGCTCGGCGATCATGGCGCGGCCGTCACGGCTTGGCCTTGGGCGGGGCGCCCACGGCGATGGGATGCTGCTTCCCCTCGCCTTCCTTCCAGCGCCCGGATTTCTTCAGCGCCTCGGCCACCTCCTTCGGCATGTAGTTCTCGTCGTGCTTGGCGAGCACGCTGGAGGCCGCGAACACGCCGTCTGCCCCGAGCCTTCCCTCGGCGATCACGCCCTGCCCTTCGCGGAACAGGTCGGGCAGGATGCCTTTGTACGTCACCTCGACCGCCCGGTTGAGGTCGGTGACGCGGAACGCCGTCGTGGCGCCGTCCGCGAGCCTGCGCACGCTTTTCTCCTCGACCAGCCCGCCCAGACGCAGGCGCTGATCGGGACCGGGCTTCAGCGCGGCGATCTCGCTTGGGCTGCGGAAGAACACGATGCTGTCCTGGAACGCCAGCAGCACGAGGGCGGTGGCGGCGCCGAGGCACAGCATCGCCGCGACCACGATGTAGAGGCGCCTGCGCTTGCGGGTCATCGCGCGCCCTCGCGCCGGCGCGCGCGCTCGGGCTGCGCCGCTAGATCGGCCTCGCGCGCGCGCATCGCGCGGCGCGAAACCACCCATAGGCCGCCCAGCACCAGCGCCGCCACGGCGAAGGCCGGCCACACGAAGGGCCAATAGCCGCCCATGGAGAGGAACGTCGCGATCGCGTCCAAGCCGGTCGGCTCCATCGGCAAAACCGGGAAAGCCGGGGCATTCTAGCTTCCGCCCCTCCCGAGTCGAGGGGCCGACAACCCATTGGTTCTACTGCGATAAACGCACACTGGGCGGCGTTCGATCCGGCCTAGACGGCGCGCGCCAGCGCCAGCGCCCGCAAGCGGCGCTGTGCCAGCTCGGCGCGCATGCGCATGATCAGCACCGCAACATAGAACGCCTTGAACGCGACCGCCATGACCAGCAGCGGCCACAGCATCGACGGGTCGATCGCCGGGCCGCCCAACTTCAGCACGCTCGAGGGCTGGTGCAGCGTGTTCCACCAGTCCACCGAGAACTTGATGATCGGCACGTTGACGAAACCCACGAGCGCCAGGATCGAGGCGGCGCGGCCGCCGCGCTCCTCGTCGTCGAAGGCGTTGGCCAGCGCGATGTAGCCGAGATAGAGGAAGAACAGCACCAGGACCGAGGTCAGCCTGGCGTCCCACACCCACCACGTTCCCCACATCGGCTTGCCCCAGAGCGAGCCGGTGACGAGCGCCACGAAGGTGAAGCACGCGCCGATCGGCGCGGAGGCGCGCGCGGCGATCTCCGCGAGGGGATGGCGCCAGATCAGCGCCACGGCGCTCATCGCGGCCATGGCGGTATAGACGAACAGCGCCATCCAGGCCGCGGGCACGTGCACGTACATGATCCGGACCGTGTCGCCCTGCTGGTAGTCGGCGGGCGAGAACACCAGCGCCAGCACGAGCCCCAGAACCAGCGACACCGCCAGGATCGCGACGGCGATGGGCTGCGCCACCGCAGCGACGCGCAGGAACCGGCCGGGGTTGGCGAAGCGGTGCATGGCCCGTGGTTATGCGACGGCTCCGCCCCCCCTGACAAGGGGCGCGCGTCGGAACGCGAACGGGGCGCCCCGGTTAAAGGGCGCCCCGCCGGCTCAGCCTCCCGGATCGTCCCGGATTTAGAGAATGACCTCGCCCGCGCCGTTGGTGGTGAAGTACGCGAGATTCTGCCCGATCACCGTCAGCGTGTCGCCGCCGCCGAAATCGAGCATGAAGCTCTTGCCCGACACCGCCGAGGCCAGCGGCAGCACGTCGCCCGCGAAGGTGCCGAACCCGAACGAGCTCAGGTCCAGCTTGTCGAACCGCGTGAAGTCGAGGATCGTGTCCGCGCCGTCGCCGGCCATGTAGACGAACACGTCGTTGCCGGCGCCACCGGTCATCACGTCGTTGCCCGCCCCGCCGTGTAGCGTGTCGTTGCCCTGGCCGCCGTTCAGCGTGTCGTTGCCGAGGCCGCCTTCCAGCGTGTCGTTGCCCTGCGCGCCCGACAGCGTGTCGTCGTCGTCGCCGCCGTCGATGGCGTCGTTGCCCGTGCCGCCGTTCAAGACGTCGTCGCCGGCGTCGCCCGCCAGCGAATCGTCGCCGCCGTTGCCGTTCAGCACGTCGGTGCCCGTGCCGCCAGTCAGCGTGTTGCTGCCGTTCGAGCCCTGCACCGTGCCGCCGAAATCGCCGCCGGTGATGTTTTCGACGCCGATCAGCCTGTCGGTGCCGACGCCGGTCGCGGACACCGTGCCCGTGATCAGGTTGACGCTGAGCGTGCCGGTGGCGTCCGAGTAGTCGGCCGTGTCGTTGCCGGCGCCGCCGTTGAGCGTGTCGTTGCCCGCGCCACCCATCAGCGTGTCGTCGCCGTCGCCGCCGAGGGCCGTGTCGGCGCCCGCCCCGCCTTCGAGCGTGTTGTCGCCCAAGTCGCCGTTCAGCACGTCGGCGAAGGCGGAGCCGATCAACCGCTCGACTCCCGTCAGCGTGTCGCCGGCGGCCTGGCCGCCCACGCCCGGAGTGCCGTCGAGATACGCGGTGACGCCCGAAGCCGAGCCCGAATAGTCGACCGTGTCCTGGTCCGCGCCGCCGTCGATGGTATCGGCGCCGAGGCTGCCGACGATCGAGTCGTTGCCGGCGCCGCCGTTGACCGTGTCGCTGCCCGCGCCGTCGTCCAAAAGGTCGTCGCCGCCGAGGCCGTCCAGCGTGTCGACGCCGTCCATGCCGGTCAGCGTGTCGGCCGCCGCGCCGCCTTTGAGGTGCTCGTCGCCCGCATCGGTGCCGGTCAGCGTGTTGGCACCGATCAGCGAGCCGTGCACGCTTTCGATCGAGATCAGCACGTCGCCGCTGGCGTCGCCGGGGCTGACCTGCGCGCCCACGATGTTGAGGTCGACCACCACGCCGGTGGCCGAGTTGTCGTAGCTCGCATGATCCACGCCGGCGCCGCCGTCGAGCGTGTCGGCGCCCGCGTCGCCCCACAGCCGGTCGTTGCCGAGGCCGCCGGTGAGCGTGTCGGCCCCGCCGCCGCCGAAGAACGAATCGTCGCCCGCGCCGCCGGTCATCGTGTCGGCGGCCGCCGTGCCCTTGACGATCTCGATGCTGCTCAGCGTGTCGCTGCCGTCGCCGGTGACGGTGCCCGCGCCCGTGTCGACCACGATCGGGCCGGCGGCGGTGCTGTAGTCCGCCGTGTCGTTGCCGGCCCCGCCGATGAGCGAGTCGTCGCCCGCGTCGCCGGTGAGGATGTCGTTGTCCGCGCCGCCGTCGAGCGTGTCGTTGCCGGTGCCGCCGATCAGGACGTCGTTGCCGGCGTCGCCGTTGAGTATGTCGTTGTCGGCGCCGCCGTCGAGCGTGTCGTTGCCGGTGTCGCCGGAGAGCGTGTCGTTGCCCGCCAGACCGAATGCCGTGTCGTCTACGGCCGGTGTGCCGGCAAATGTGTCGTCAAGCCCGGTGCCGGAAAAAGTGACGGACATGGCGTCTCTCCCACCTGTGCCCCATGACGCGCCGCGCGCGCGTTACGTGCGCTGCCGACGCCGTCGCCGGGACATGCGCCACCCCGGCGCACGGCCCCACGGAGGGAGTTGCCTACCTGCGATCCCCTTGGTTAATCGCTGAATGATACAAAAAGTCGAATGAATAACCAATCATTAATCCAAATTTGGTGTGCCAAATTTGTTAATATCCTGAGGAAAGCGCCCCTATGGTCGCCGGCGAATTTTGTATTATACGATTGACATTGTTCACTAAATTCAACTCTTAGCCATGCTCGCCGGGCAAGCCGGACTCGAGCAGGCCATACGCGAAATTTCATTGCCAAACATCAACCGCGGCGGGATTCCCGGCCGGGAAATTGGTTTCAGGCGGTCCGGCCCGGGCTTGACCCTCCACGCGCGGGTCCGCGCGCCGGTGAGCCAAGCGGCGGCCGTGGCTCGCTCCGCCCGGTCGCCGCGCGCGGCGTCTTTGGATTTGCCGCGTCCTAGAGGATCACGTCGGCCGCGACGAATTTGGCCAGGGTCTTGCCGTAGACGTCGAGCGTGTCGCCGAAGCCGAAATCGAGCTGGAACCCAGTGTCGTAGCCCTGGCTCACCAGCGGCAGCACGTCGGCCGCGAAATCAGCGAAGCCGAACGAACTCAGGTCCAGCTTGTCGAAGCGCCGGAAGTCGAGCACCGCGTCCGCGCCGTCGCCGGCTTCGAACACGAACGTGTCGATGCCCGGGCCGCCGATCATGACGTCGTTGCCGGCGCCGCCGTGCAGCACGTCGTTGCCCTGGCCGCCGTTCAGGGTGTCGTCGCCCAGCCCGCCTTCGAGCGTGTCGTTGCCCTGGTTGCCCGACAGCAGGTCGTCGTCGGCCTGGCCGTCCAACGTATCGTTGCCTTGCAGGCCGGCCAGCGTGTCGTTGCCGCCCCCGCCCTGAAGCGCGTCAGCCGCGGGACCGGAGACGATCACGTCGGCGAAGCCGCTGCCGGCCACGCTTTCGATGCTGATGAGCCTGTCGCCCGCGGAATCGCCGAAGCCGCCGCCGGTAGGCGCGAACAGCACGATGCCGCCGGCCGCCGCGGCGTAGCTCGCCGTGTCGAAGCCCGGGCCGCCGTCAAGCAGGTCCGCGCCCGCGCCGCCGTCGAGAAGATCGTCCCCGCCGCCGCCCAGGACGACGTCGTCGTCCGCGCCGGCGTTGACGGTGTCGTTTCCGGCGCCGGCGTCGAGCAGGTCCTCGCCCGCGAGGCCGTCCAGCGTGTCGGCGCCGTCCATGCCCACCAGCGTATCGGCCGCGTTGCCGCCCTTGAGGTGCTCGTCGCCCGCGTCCGTCCCGGTCAGGGTGTTGGAGCCGGCCAGCGAGCCGTGCACGCTTTCGATCGATACCAGCACGTCGCCGTCGGCGTCGGTGCCGGGATCGGACTGCACCGCGAGGTTCAGGTCGACGGTCACGCCCAGCGCCGAATCGTCGTACATCGCGTGGTCGTCGCCCAGGCCGCCGTCGAGCAGGTCGGGACTGGCGCCGCCCCACAGCCGGTCGTTGCCGCCGTTGCCGAACAGGAAATCGATGCTGCCCCCGCCGAACATCGAATCGTCGGTGCCGCCCCCGTTGATCACGTCGGTAAAGGCCGAGCCGATCACCGTTTCGATGCCCGCGAGCGTGTCGCCGGCGGCGTCGCCGCCGGACCCGGGCGTACCGTCGAAATAGACCGTCACGCCCGCGCCCGACCCCGCGTAGCTGGCCGTATCCGAACCCGGGCCGCCGTCGAGGTGGTCGGCGCCCGCGCCGCCGGCCAGCGTGTCGTTGCCGAGGTCGCCGGACAGCGTGTTGACGCCGCCATCGCCCGTCAGCGTGTCGGCGAAGGCGGAGCCGACGAGATTCTCGATGCCGCTCAGGACGTCGCCCTGCGCGTCGCCGCCGAGGCCGGCGCCGCTCGCGAGGCTGACGGTGACGCCCAGGGGCGAGCCCGCGTAGCTCGCCGTGTCGCTGCCGCTGCCGCCGTTGAGCGAATCCGCGCCGGCGCCACCGATCAGGGTGTCGTTGGCGTTGTCGCCGAACAGCGTGTCGCTGCCGCCGAGGCCCGAGATCGTGTCGTCGAGCTCGAGGCCGTGCAGCGTGTCGTTGCCCGCCGTGCCGACGAGGCTGTCCGCGGCCGGGAACAGCGCGGTCACCAGGGGACCGAGCGTATTGGGAAAGAATTGGTCGCCGTAAAGATCGGCCATGAGAGCGCTCCTTACCTGTCTCGCCCGGCCGATCGCAGCCCGTTCCTCGGGCATAAGCGTCCGGCGACCGATCTGGGACAGCGGCGCTTGACGCGCCTGCCATCCCTTGGAGCGACCCTACGTGGAAGGCTCTCTGGGAAGTGCCGGTTTGTATAAATGGGATATCGAAAAATTCAACTGATAATTAATATATGGTTAACGTCGCTTGCCAATTACGCGCAAGACCCAAACGACGAACATCGCCAAATCAAATGGTTAGCGGAAACCGGCTTGGCGAAGGCTACCGATCCTGTCGCGCCGCGTCGGCCGCCAGATTGGGCCGGAAAAAGTGGCCGGATAGGGTTGCCCCCATCCGGCCGAGACGATCGCGGGCGAATGCGATCGAGAGGAGAGTTCGGGAGGAGAGACCAGGCTTTCCGGGACGGTGGATGGAGAAGCGTCGAAGAAAAACGGGGCCGCCCTCGAGCGGCCCCGGTTTCGCCCTAGAGGATGAAGTTGTCGGCCGTGAAGAAGCTCGAGTCGTGGTTCATAATCGTCAGCGTGCTGCCGGGCGCGAAGGTGAACACGGCATGGTGCTGCGCGTCGTTCGTCAGGATCGCCTGCACGTCGGCGAAGCTGTTGAACCCGGGCAGCGCCGACAGGTCGATCTTGTCCTCGATCTGGAACCCGCGGGCGATGTCGTGCCCCTCGAACAGCGAGGAGATCACGATCACGTCCACGTCCGGGTCGTCGTTGACCCAGAACGTGTCGCAGCCCTTGCCGCCGCAGAACGTGTCGTTGCCCATCGAGCCGTACAGCGTGTCGTCGCCGTCGCCGCCGATCAGCGTGTCGTCGCCGAAGCCGCCGCGCACCACGTCGTTTCCGTCGCCGCCGATCAACAGGTCGTTGCCGCTGCCGCCGATCACGGTGTCGTCGCCGTCGTTGCCGACGACCGTGTCGTTGCCCTTGTTGCCCCAGACCACGTCGTCGCCGTCGCCGCCGGAGCTGTAGTCGTCGCCGTGGCCGCCGAACACGGTGTCGTTGCCCTTGTCGCCGTAGGCGGTGTCCTCGCCGCCGCCGGGCCTGACCACGTCGTGGCCGTCGCCGCCGGTGAGCACGTCGTTGTCCTGCTGGCCGTAGAGCGTGTCGTTGCCGCCGTCGCCCTCGAGCCAGTCCATGCCCTTGCCGCCGAAGGCGGTGTCGTCGCCGCCGCCGCCGATCAGGCCGTCATTGCCGCAGAAGCCGTAGAGGGTGTCGTTGAAGCCGTAGCCGACCAGGACGTTGTCGTCCCAGTTGCCGAGCAGGAAGTTGGGGCCGTTGAAGCTGCCCCAGACGTTCTCGACCCCGATGAGCACGTCGCCGTCCGACCAGCTGCCGGGATCGACGTTGGGCGCGAAGGTGCGCAGGTCGACATGCACGCCCGTGGGCGCGTGGTTGTAGTCGGCCCAGTCGATCCCGTTGCCCGCGTCGAGCAGGTCCGCGCCGGCGCCGCCATTCAGGACGTCGTCGCCGTCCTCGCCGTAGAGCGAGTCCTGCCCGTCGCCGCCCACCATGATGTCGTGGCCGTCGCGGCCGACCAGAACGTCGTCGCCGCCGAAGCCGACGATGGTGTCGTCGCCGTTGGTGCCTTCGATGTAATCGTCAAAAGGCGTGCCGTCGAAAAGCGGCATGGGCCCCTCCTACCTGTCGAAGCCTTGGATGCGCGGGCGCCCTCACTGGCGCTCCGGCGTTCACCGCTCCATCCTGCGTGCCGACGGTCCCCGCGGGGGGATCGTCCACCGGCCTGCAGCCGTGAACGGGTCCAGCAATACGAAGAAATTAGATCAAATGCAAGCGAATTTTAGCCAATAGGTAGAGAAAACCTATTTCCTTCTTTGATTTACGAGCAGAATCTTGGTTAGCAATTATGCTTAATGGTTGATAAGCGCTTGTCGCCGTTGGAGATCGGCTGCCGGCCCGGGCCGAGCCTACTCCGTCGCCTGGCGCAGCGCGGCAGTCGCGGCCAAGGAGCACAGCGGCAGTGCCGCCGCCAAAAGCGCGCCCAGCAACAGAAGGTGCGGCCGCGCCGGCTGGCCGAGCAGGGCCGCGTCCACCGCCGCGGCGCCGAAGATCAGCGCAGGGACATAAAGCGGCAGCACCAGGAGCGCGATGAGCACGCCGCCGCGCCGCGCGCCGAGCGCAAGCGCCGCGCCCACCGCGCCGATCAGGCTCAAGACCGGCGTGCCCAGCAGCATCGCCAGGATCAGGATGGCGAACCCGGCAACCGGCAGATTCATCAAGAGCCCGAGGAACGGCGTGGCCAGCACCAGCGGCAGGCCGGTCACGAGCCAGTGCGCCGCTATCTTGGCCAGCACCGACAACGCGAGCGGCGCCGGTGCGAGCGCGATCAGCTCGAGCGAGCCGTCCTCGAAGTCGGCGAGGAACAGCCGATCGAGCGAGAGCAACGCCGCCAAGAGCGCCATCACCCACAGCACGCCCGGCGCGATGCGCGCCAGTACCTCCGCCTCGGCCCCGACGCCGAACGGGAACAGCGACACCGCGACGACGAAGAAAAGGACGGCCATGGCCGCGTCGACGCCCTGGCGCAGCGCCAGGCGCAGGTCGCGTGCGACCATGGCGGCGAAGCCGGTCACGCCGCCGGCCCCGGGGCGAAGCGCGCGAGATCGAGCGACCGGGCGCCGGCAAGCGCGAGCGGCGCGTGGGTGCTCACCACCGCGATGCCCCCGGCCTGGCGGTGCTCCTCAACCGCCGCGACAAGCGCCCCCTGGGCCTGCTCGTCGAGCCCGACCGAAGGCTCGTCCAGCAGCCAGAGCGCCCGCGGCAGCGCCGCGACCCGCGCCAGCGACAGGCGCCGGCGCTGACCGGCGGAGAGGTAGCGCGCGGGCATGTCCGCGAGGCGCGCCAGGCCGAAGCGCTCGAGCGCCCGGTCGCGCCGTCCCGGCGCCTCGGCGCCGCCGAGGGCGATCCAGAACGCCAGATTCTCGGCCGCGGTCAGCGCCGGTTTCACCGCGTCGGCATGGCCGAGATAGGAAAGCCGCGCGCGGTGCCCGTCGGGGTCTTCGCCGACGCCTTTGCCCGACCACAGGACCTGCCCGGCCGCGGCGGGCGTCAGCCCGGCGAGAACGCGCAGCAGGCTCGACTTGCCGCTGCCGTTGGGGCCGGTCAGCACCAGGGCGTCGCCCGCGGCGAGGTCGAAGGCGACGCCGCGGAACACGTCGCGCAGGCCGCGCCTGCAGGCGAGCCCGCGGGCGGAGAACTGGGCGCCGGCGGCCGGCGCTGGCGGATCGGGAGTCGGCACGGGAACGGGCGGTCCGGCGATTGGGTGGGCGACGCCGGGATCATAGCCCAGCTTCCCCCGCCGGGGATCGCCCCGGTTGCGTGCGAACCCGCGCGGCGAAAATAAAAGGGCGGTCGTTCGGGGGGGACCGAACGACCGCCCAAGACAGCCTTTTTATCGGCTGACCGAGGCCGCGGGGGGACTGCGGCCTCGCATTGGAGGGGAGGTCTAGGGTTGGAATTACGACCAGGAAGTATGGTCCCGATGTGCCGGGATTAAGGCAATTCTGTGATTTCGGCCGTTCCGGCACGGGCCGGACCGGACGCCCGCAATCGGTTGAATCCAAAAGGCTATTGGCGTACCGCGCGTTCGATCGCGTCGGCCAGGACCACGGCGAGGCAGGCATAGGACCGATCGTTCATGTGAAACCGATCCGCGGCCAGCATCGAGTTGAAGGTGAACCGCCCATTGTCCACCCAATAGCGCATGATGTCGAAGCGGCGGAACCGGGCCGCGCCGTCCTCGCGGTGCAGCACCTCGAACAGCCGGAAATACGCTGGGTAGGAACCCGTCGCGGCGGCGATGTTCGGGGTGTACTGCGGGCCGATCAGCAGCACGTCGATCTCGGCCGCCCGCAAGCGCTGCACGCCTTCGGTCATCTCGGCGGCGAAATCCGCCGTCGGGATGCGGCGCTCGGCGTCGTTGACGCCGGTCTGCCAGATCACCAGGCTCGGCCTGCGTTCGATCGCGTCGCTTTCCATGCGCGCCAGCATGTCGCGCGCGAGCTGCCCGCCCACGCCCTTGTTCACCACGCGGATGAGGCTCGCGGGAAAGCGGCGCGACAGCTCGCGTTGCAGCTGCTGCGGGTAGGCCAGGTCCGGGTTGCTGGCGCCCACGCCCTCGGTCGAGGACGAGCCGATGGCGACGATTTTGACCGGCTCTTCGTTGCGCAGCTTGAGCGTTGTGCGCGGCAGGCTGCCTTCGATCCCGGCGATGCGCGCGGGCACCGCGCAGTCGCGCCCGCCCAGCACCTCCTCGGACTTCGGGGCGACGCCGTCCGCAGCGGCGGTCAACTGCTGGGCGGCGGCCGGCGCGACCAGGCACGCCCCCGCCAGGAGCGCCAAACCGAGGGGCGCCGCCAACGCCTCGATGCTCGTCTTTCGTGCCATGTCCGGGAGGTTAAACGGCCATAGAACCAAGCGTATTCCGGGTGCGCCCGCGCCATCCCCTGGGGCGTCGCCGCCGGGTCGTGCTAGGGTCGCCAAGCCCCGTCTATAGCGGTGTCGGCAGGCCCAGGCAATGCCCCAGACCGGAAGCGACCGCGACCTGAGGCTCGACTTTTTCCGCGGCCTGGCCCTGGTCTTCATCTTCATCGACCACATCCCCGACAACAAGCTGGCCCGCGCGACGCTGGGCGGCTGGAACTTCAGCGACGCGGCGGAAGTGTTCGTCTTCATCTCGGGCTTCACCGCCGCCCTGGTGTTCGGCGGCATGGCGCAGCGCGTGGGGTACGGCCTAGCGGCGCTGCGCATGCTGGGGCGCTGCTGGACCCTCTACGTCGCCCATGTGTTCCTGTTCGTGGTGTTCACCGCCGAGGTGTCGTTCAGCGCCGAGCGGCTCGCCAACCCGATGTTCGTCGAAGAGATGAACGTCGACGAATTCCTGAAAACGCCGCACCTCGCGGTGCTGAGCGCCCTGCTGTTGACGTTCCAGCCAGCGTTCATGGACATCCTGCCGCTCTACATCGTGCTGATGCTGGGGCTGATCCCGGCCCTGCCGCTGATCCAGCGCTGGCCGTGGGCCGCGGTCGGGGCGTCGCTGCTGCTCTACCTCGCGGTGCAGCGTTATGGCTTCAACCTGCCGACCTTCCCGCACGGACAATGGTTCTTCAACCCGATGGCCTGGCAGCTTCTGTTCGTGCTGGGTGCGTGCCTCGGCTACCCGCGGGCGGAGCGGTGGCCGGGATTCATCGAGCGGCCGTGGCTGGCTTGGGTGGCCGCGGCCGTGCTGGCGGTGTGCATTCCCGCGCGTCTCGTCGTCACCACCTACGAACTGATGGGAGCCGACCTGCCGGCGCAGGCCCGCCTGATCTGGCTGGTCAACGCCAAGACCTCGCTCGGGCCGCTGCGCGTCGCCAACTTCCTCGCCCTGGCGTATCTGGCGGCCTGGGCGATCAGGCCGGACGCCCAATGGCTGGTCGCGCGACCTTCGTGGGCGGTGCTGCGGATGGGCCAGAACTCGCTTTACGTCTTCTGCCTGGGTATATTCCTGTCCTACCTGGGCCATTTGATCCTGGTCGAATTCAGCTCCCGGACCCTCGCGCACGTCGCCGTGTCGCTGGCAGGGGTGGGCATCATGGCGGCGGTCGCGGGAACGATGAGCTGGGTGCGCCAGGCCGAGGCGCGGAAGCGCCGCGCCACAGCATGAGGACGAGATGAAGGCCCCGCCCCTGTCCTGGTTCCTGGCCGCGATGCTGCTCGCAGCCGCGCCGGCGTGGCCGTACGAGATGGCCGTGCCCGAGCGATGCCGCGTGCCCGAAGGCCTGATCCGCGACATCGCCGATTTCTCGCACTCGGCCGAGCGCGTGGCGCGCGAGCGCAAGCTCGTCGTGGTCGCGATCGGCGGCGCCAGCACGCAAGGGCTGGGCGCCTCGTCGCCCGCGGCGGCGTGGCCGACCCGGCTCGCCGACATTCTGTCGCGGCGCCTGGATCAGGTGGACGTCAAGGTGTTCAATTTCGGCGTCCGGCGCCAGACCGCCAGGATGGCGGAGGAACGCCTGGCGCGCGATGTTGCCTCGCTGCACCCGAGCCTGGTGATCTGGGAGACCGGCACGGTGGAGGCGGCGCAGACGCTGAATCCCGACGAGTTCACCGAGACGCTGGCCAAGGGCATGGATGATGTGGCGGCGATGCATGCGGACCTCATCCTGATGGACCCGCAATACGCCCGCGGCTCGGCCCTGCTGATCAATTTCCAGCCCTTCATCGAGGCGATGCGGCGGGCCGCCGCCATGCCCGGCGTCAACCTGTTCCCGCGCCACGACATCATGCAATACTGGGACGGCGAGGGCCGCTTGATTCCGCGCACGCGCGAGGAGATGGTCCGCGGCAACGACCAGATTTACGACTGCATCGCCGAGCTGCTGGCCGAGGTCATCGACCGGGGCTTGAGGCACGGGGCGCAGTCCCTGATCCGGCAATAGGCGGCGGACCTTCGGGCGCATGACCGTTGCGGAGAAAATCCCCGCGCCGCGGGCGGTGATCGACCGCCGCGCGCTGATGGCGGAGTGCGACGAGATCGCCAAACTCGCGGGCGACGAACAGCGCGCGCGGCTGCTGGCGGCGCTGAAGGCCGCGGTGAAGCAAGGCCAGGACGAGATCCGCAGCCGGTTCGAGGCCGACAACTCGGGCGCCGGCGTGATGCACGCGACCGCGTTCCTGATCGACCAGATCGTGCGCGTGCTGTTCGATTTCGCCACGCAGCGCCTGTTCCACGCACCCAATCCCACCAAGGCCGAGCAGCTTTGCCTGGTGGCGGTCGGCGGCTACGGGCGCGGGGAGCTCGCGCCGCGTTCCGACATCGACCTGCTGTTCCTCAGGCCCTACAAGCAGACCCCGCACGGCGAGCAGGTGGTCGAATACATGCTCTACGCGCTGTGGGACCTGGGGCTCCAGGTGGGCCATGCCACGCGCTCGATCGACGAATGCCTGCACCATGCCAAGCAGGATCTGACCATCCGCACCGGGCTGTTGGAGGCGCGCTACGTCTGGGGCGACCAGGAGCTGTACCGCGAGCTGCGCAAGCGCTTCGACGGCAGGTTCCTGGGCGGCGGGCGCGCGGAGTTCGTCGACGCCAAGATGAAGGAGCGCGACGAGCGCCACCAGCGCATGGGCGATTCGCGCTACGTGCTCGAGCCCAACATCAAGGACGGCAAGGGGGGCTTGCGCGACCTGCACACGCTGATCTGGATTGCGAAGTACCTCTATAAGACCGGCGAGCCCGAGGAACTGGCGCGGCAGAACGTGCTGACGCCGGAGGAGGCGCGCACGTTCACGAAGTCGCGCGAATTCCTGTGGTGCCTGCGCTGCCACCTGCACTACCTGACCGGAAGGGCGGAGGAGCGGCTGACCTTCGACGTCCAGGCCGAGATCGCGCGGCGCATGGGCTACACCGACCACGCCGGCACCAAGCGGGTCGAGCGGCTGATGAAGCACTACTACCTGGTGGCCAAGGATGTGGGCGACCTGACGCGCGTGTTCTGCGCGGCGATGGAGGCGGAGCTGAAGCGCCGGCCGCTGGCGGCGATCGCGCGCATCGCGCCGTGGCGGCGCGATTTCGGCGACTTCTCGGTCGACGCCGGGCGGCTCACGGCCAAGCGCGACGACGCCTTCGCCAAGGACCCAGTCAACTTCCTGCGCCTGTTCCACGTGGCGCAGAAGAACGGCCTGGACGTGCACCCCGACGTGCTGCGCCTCATCAGGCGCGACCTGCGCCTGGTCAACGCAAAGCTGCGCGCGATGCCCGAGGCCAACGAGCTATTCCTGAAGATTCTGACCGGCGATCGCGACCCGGAGATCGCGCTCAGGCGCATGAACGAGGCCGGCGTGCTGGGCCGCTTCCTACCCGATTTCGGGCGCGTCGTGGCGCAGATGCAGTACGACATGTACCACGTGCACACGGTCGACGAGCACACGATCTACGCCATCGGCATCCTGCACCGCATCGAGCAGGGCCTTCTGAAAGAGGACCACCCGGTCTCGAGCGAGGTGGTGCACAAGGTGCTGTCGCGCCGGGTGCTGTACCTAGCCGTGCTGCTGCACGACATCGCCAAGGGCCGCGGCGGCGACCATTCGGTCCTGGGCGAGCAGGTGGCGCGCGAGCTGTGCCCGCGGCTGGGCTTGAGCGACGAGGAGACCGAGACCGTCGCGTGGCTGGTGCGCTACCATCTGCTGATGGCCTATGCCGCGTTCAAGCGCGACATCGACGACCCCAAGACCGTGAGCGACTTCTGCGCCCTGGTGCAGAGCCCCGAGCGGCTGCGGCTGCTCCTGGTGCTGACGGTCGCCGACATCCGCGCGGTCGGACCCAACGTGTGGAACAACTGGAAGGCGACGCTGCTGCGCGAGCTCTATTGGCGCGCCGAAGAGGTGCTGTCGGGCGGCCTGTCCGCCGGCCGCGAGGGCATGAAGGCGCGCGCCGAGGCGGCGCAAGCCGCGCTGCGCGCGGAGCTCACGGATTGGAGCGACGAGGAATTCAGGCGCCACGCCGAGCGCTGTGGCCCGGCCTATTGGCTGGCGTTCGACGCGCCGGCCCTCGCGCGCCATGCGCGCCTGATGCGCCGCGCCGACCGCGACAAGGCGCCGCTGTCGATCGACACCAAGGTCGAGCCCGCGCGCGCGATCACGGAGGTCACGATCTACACCGGCGACCATCCCGGCCTGTTCAGCCGCATCGCCGGCGCGCTGGCCTTGAGCGGCGCCAACATCGTCGAAGCGCGCATCTTCACCACCAACGACGGCATGGCGCTGGACACCTTCTCGGTCCAGGCCGCCGACGGCACCGCGTTCGACCGCCCGGACAAGCTGGCGCGCCTCGCCACGCGCGTGGAGCAGTCGCTGTCGGGCAAGCTCAGGCCGCGCCAGGAGTTCGGTCGCGCGCCCACGATCCAAAGCCGCACGCGCGTGTTCAAGGTGGCGCCGCGCGTGCTGTTCGACAACAAGGCGAGCGCCACGCACACCGTGGTCGAGGTCAACGGGCGCGACCGCCCCGGCCTGCTCTACGACGTGACCCGGGCGCTGACCAACTGCAACCTGCAGATCTCGACGGCCCGCATCTCTACCTACGGCGAGAGCGTGGTGGACGTGTTTTACGTCAAGGACCTGTTCGGCATGAAGGTGGCGGAGGAGCACAAGCTCGCTAAGATCAAAGAGCAGCTCCTGGCCGCGCTCGCCGATCCGGCCGAGACCGGCAACGGCGCGGTCAAGCCCGCCGAGGAGCCGGCGCGAAAGGCCAACGGCCAGCGCACCCCCGCCGCAGTGCAATAGGCTTAATTATTCAATTCGATAAACTGCTATCAAATCGATATCAATTCTGATATCATCCCGCTATCAATAGAGGCTGCCATGGCCCAGGTAATCATCCGCAATATCGACGACGCGGTGATCGCGCGGCTGCGCGAACGCGCGCGCGCGAAGAAACAGTCGCTGGAGCAGACCCTGCGCGAGGTGCTGAGCGAGGCGGCGCGGCCCTCGCGCGCAGAGCTGTTGGCCGAGATGGCGCGCATCCGCGCGATGGCGCCGCCGCGGCCGCCCAACGCTCCCCTAGTGGAGGACATCATCCGCCAGGAGCGGGACAAGCGTTGACGCTCGTGGTCGATGCCAGCGTCGGACTGAAGTGGTTTTCCGAAGAACGCGGCACCGAAGCGGCCTTGGCACTCGTGCAGGGCAGCGAAAGCCTGATCGCGCCCGATCTCATCGTGCCCGAGGTTTGCAACGGCGCATGGCGCCTTGTCCGGCAAAACATCATGCGCGAAGAACAGCTGGAGTCGATCGCGCGAACCCTCGCCACGACGCTGGAGGAGATACTTCCCACGGCGGCGTTCGCGCAGCGTGCTTTGGCGATCGCGCGTTCGCTCGATCATCCGGTCTACGATTGTTTCTACCTGGCGCTGGCCGAAGCCTACGATGCGTGCATGGTCACCTATGACGTGCGGCTCGCGCGGCGCACGCGGGATACTGCCTGGGCGGCCAGGGTGACGCCGCTGAACGGCGCTGGTGGGCGCTGATGCCGGCGTCGCCCCTCGAGTCCATGCGGGCCTGATGTCCCTCTTGCGCGGCATCGCCACGATCGGCGTCTGGACCATGGCGAGCCGCGTGCTGGGCTTCGTGCGCGACATGATGATGGCGGCGCTCGTGGGCGCGGGCGGGCTCGCCGACGCGTTCTTCGTCGCGTTCCAGTTCCCGAACTTGTTCCGCCGTATCTTCGCCGAGGGCGCGTTCAACGCGGCGTTCGTGCCGCTGTTCGCGGGCACGCTCAACGCCTCGGGCAAGGAGGCGGCACGGGCCTTCGCCGGCCGGGCGCTCGCGGTGCTCGTCGCCGTGCTGCTGCCGTTCACCGTGGCGGTCGAAACCGCGATGCCCTGGCTGATGCTCGCGATCGCGCCCGGTTTCGCGGACGAGCCGGAGAAGCTTTCCCTCGCGATCCAGTTCACGCGCGTCTGCTTTCCCTACCTGCTGTTCATGGCGCTGACTTCGATGCTGGGCGCGGCGCTGAACGCGATCGACCGCTTTGCCGTCGCCGCCGCGGCGCCGATCCTGCTCAACATCGTGATGATCCTGGCGCTGCTCGGCCCCGTGCACTGGGCCACGACGCCGGGCCACGCGCTCGCCTGGGCCGTCGCGGCGGCGGGGGTCGCGCAGTTCCTGTGGCTGGCGCAGGACGCGGCGCGCGCGGGCGTGCTGCCGGAAATGCCGCGGCCGCGGCTTACGCCCGATATCCGGCGACTGTTCGCCCTGATGCTGCCCGGCATCTTCGGCGCCAGCGTGATCCAGCTCAACCAGTGGATCGGCACGCTGCTCGCCTCGCTTTTGCCCTCCGGCGCTATCTCGTACCTCTATTACGCCGACCGCGTGAACCAGCTCCCGCTGGGCGTGGTCGGCGTGGCGGTGGGCGTGGCGCTGCTGCCGCTGCTTTCGCGCCAGCTCCGCGCGGGCGAGCATGACGCCGCGCGCGCCAACCAGAACCGGGCGATCGAGTTCGCGCTGCTCATGACCCTGCCCGCGGCTGCCGCGCTGATCGCGGTGCCGGGCCCGATCGTGGCCGTCCTGTTCCAGCGCGGTGCGTTCGGGCCCGCGGACGCGGCGGCGACCGCGCATACGCTTGCGGCCTACGCGATCGGTCTGCCGGCCTTCGTGCTGGTCAAGGCCCTGTCGCCCGGGTTCTTCGCGCGCGAAGACACGCGCACGCCCGTCCTGGTAGGCGCCGCGGCCGTGGCGGTCAACATCGCGCTGGCCGCGGCGCTGATGGTCCCGTTCCGGCAGGTCGGCATCGCGCTGGCGGTGGCGCTCGCCTCGTGGGTGAACGCGGCGTGTCTGGGCGCGATCCTGTGGCGGCGCGGGCACCTCGACCCCGACGGGCGGCTCAAGCGCCGCGCGGCGCTGATCGGCGCGGCGACGGCCCTGATGGTCGCGGCGCTCCTGATCGGCGAGGCGCTGCTCGCGCACCTGCTCCGCGGGCCGACCCTCGCGCGCACCGGCGCGCTCGTTGCGCTGATCGCGCTGGGCGGAGGCGTTTACGCGCTCGTCTGCCACGTCCTCGGCGCGGCGCGGCTTTCGGAGCTGCGCCAGGCGCTCGGCCGCCGGCCCGCTGCGCCCTGACCCCGCTTGACCCGGCGCCGCCGCGCCGCCATAAACACCCGCCCACGGCCGCAACCCGCCTCGATTCCACGCGAGCACGGACATGAACCGCATCTTCTCGGGCGTCCAGCCCACCGGCAACCTGCATCTCGGCAATTACCTCGGCGCCTTGCGCAACTTCGTGCGCTTGCAGGCGAGCCACGACTGCATCTTCTGCGTCGTCGACATGCACGCGCTGACCATCTGGCAGGACCCGAAGGAGCTGACCAAGAACACGCGCGAGGTCGCGGCGGCGTTCATCGCCTGCGGCATCGACGCCAGGAAGCACATTGTCTTCAACCAGAGCCGCGTGCCGGCGCATGCGCAACTCGCCTGGATCTTCAACTGCGTGGCGCGCGTGGGGTGGCTGAACCGCATGACGCAGTTCAAGGAGAAGGCGGGCAAGGACCGCGAAAACGCGTCGGTGGGCCTCTACATCTATCCCAACCTGATGGCGGCGGACATATTGGCCTACAAGGCGACGCACGTGCCGGTGGGCGAGGACCAGAAGCAGCACCTCGAGCTCGCGCGCGACATCGCGCAGAAATTCAACCACGATTTCGGCGTCGAATACTTCCCGATCATCGAGCCGATCATCCAGGGCGAGGCCACGCGCGTGATGTCCTTGCGCGACGGCACCAAGAAGATGAGCAAGTCCGACCCCTCGGACTACAGCCGCATCAACCTGACCGATACGGCCGAGACCATCGACCTCAAGATCCGCAAGGCGCGGACCGACCCGCACCCGCTGCCCGAGGCCGTGGCGGACCTGGAGAAGCGGCCGGAGGCGGACAACCTGGTCACGATCTACGCCGCGCTCAGCGACCACACGCGCGAGGGCGTGTTGAAGAAATTCGCAGGCGCGCAGTTCTCGGCCTTCAAGAAAGAGCTGTCGGACCTCGCGGTGTCGGTGCTGGGGCCGGTCGGCGCGGAGATGCAGCGCCTGGCGAAGGACCCCGGCGCGGTCGACGCGGTTCTGCGCGACGGCGCCGAGCGCGCCGACGCCATCGCCCGCCCGATCCTGAAGGAGGTCGAGGAGATCGTGGGGTACCTGAAGGTGTGATCGCCCGCCGCGGCGATCCCGCTTAACCAATCCGTGCGGTAGTGCTTGACATTCCGCCGCCGAAGCCCCATGTACACGCCCGCAAACGGTTTCTCGCGATAGCGCGATGCGCCGCGCGGATTTCCTCCGGCGCCTCATCCCGAGACACTTTTCCCAACAATGCTGTTCCAGTCGCGCTGGTAAGCAGCGCAAAGGCCGCGCGCCTGTCTCGACCCATGAACTGGGCGCGGGCCGCGGCGACAAAGGATTCGATTCTACCGATGACTTCCGCCTTTCACGGGCTCGGGCTTGCCGAGCCGATCGTTCGCGCGCTGGGCGCCGACAACTACCTCACCCCCACCCCGATCCAGGCTCAGGCGATCCCGGCGATCCTCGCCGGCGGCGACGTTCTGGGCATCGCCCAGACCGGCACCGGCAAGACCGCCGCGTTCGCATTGCCGATCCTCCATCGCCTGGCCGCAAACCGCATCGCGCCCGGACCGCGCGCCGCGCGCGCGCTGGTGTTGGCGCCGACGCGCGAGCTTGCGCTGCAGATCGCCGAGAGCTTCCGCGGCTACGGCCGCCACCTGGGCCTGCGCCTGGCCGCGGTGTACGGCGGCGTCGGCCACCGGCCGCAGATCGACGCGCTCATGCGCGGCGTCGACGTCCTGGTCGCCACGCCCGGCCGCCTCTTGGACCTGATGGGCCAGCGCTGCCTCAGCCTGGACCGGGTGTCCGTGCTGGTGCTGGACGAGGCCGACCGCATGCTGGACATGGGGTTCATCCGCGACGTGCGCCGGATCACGGCGGCCCTGCCGCGCGCGCGCCAGTCCCTGCTGTTCTCGGCCACCATGCCGACGAGCGTCGCCGGGCTCGCCGCGGAACTGTTGAACAGGCCGGTGCGCGTCGAAGTCGCGCCCGCGGCGACGCCGATCGAGCGCATCGAGCAGCGCGTGCTGCTGGTGGAGGCGCCGATGAAGCGCGCCAAGCTGGCCGAGCTGCTCGGCGACCCTGCAATGGCGCGCGTGATCGTGTTCACCCGCACCAAGCGCGGCGCCGACCGCCTGACCCGCCATCTCGACGCGGCGGGCATCGACGCCCAGGCGATCCACGGCGACAAGTCGCAGGGCGCGCGGCAGCGGGCGCTCAAGAGCTTCCACGCCGGCAGCCTGCGCGTGCTGGTCGCGACCGACATCGCCGCGCGCGGCATCGACGTCGACGGCGTCACCCATGTCGTCAACTTCGAGCTGCCCCACGAGCCGGAGAGCTACGTCCACCGCATCGGCCGCACCGCGCGCGCGGGCGCCGGCGGGACCGCGATCTCGCTGTGCGACCCGTCCGAGCGCGGAAGCTTGCGCGCGATCGAGCGGCTGACCGGGCGCACGCTGCCCGTGACCGGCGCCGCCGCGGCCGGCGCACCGGCCTGCCTCGGCCGCGCCGCCAACGACGATCCCGGCCCGCGCCGGGGCACCCCGCGCCCGCCGATTAGCCATTGGCGCCGGCGCGGGTATAATGGGCGCCGGGCGGCATAGTCCGGCTTCCTGACCACGCCACCCGAAAACTCGAGACAGGAGACGAGACTATGGCTACAGGCACCGTGAAGTGGTTCAACGCGCAGAAGGGCTACGGCTTCATCCAGCCCGACGACGGCGGCAAGGACGTGTTCTTGCACATCAGCGCCGTCGAGCGCTCGGGCATCGCGCCGCCCAAGGAAGGCCAGAAGCTCAGCTACGACTTGGAAGCGGACCGCCAGGGCCGCAGCTCCGCCGCCAACCTGAAGCTGGTCTAGGCGGCGCGCCGGCCCCGAGAGCGGACGATGGCGAAAGAGGAACTGATCGAATTCGAGGGCTCGGTGCTGGAGGTCCTGCCGGACCGCCGGTTCCGGGTCCGCCTCGACAACGGGCACGTGGTGCTGGCCTACACGGCGGGGCGCATGAGCAAGGCGCGCATCCGCACGCTGGCCGGCGACCGCGTGACCGTGGAGATGACGCCCTACGACCTTCAGCGCGGGCGCATCATCTACCGCCACAAGGACGAGAGGGCGGCGGCCATGCCGCCCGGGGGCGGGCGGCCGGGCCAGCGCCCGCAGAAGCGCTGGCGCTGAAGCGCAAGCCGGCCTCGCCTGCTCTCCGGCGCCGCCGCGCTCAGGCGGCAGCCGGGGTTGCGGCGGCGGGCCGTGCGGGCGCGAGCGTCGCGGCGAGTCCGCCGAGGCCGGATCGGCCGAGGTCGAGGCGCCACCCGTAGGCATCCAGCACGTCCTGGACGATCGCGAGCCCCAGCCCGGCGCTGCCGCCGCGATCCAGGCGCTCGCCGCGCTTCAGGATTCGCTGCGCGTCCTCCGCCGCGACGCCGGGCCCGTCGTCTTCCACGGCGACCGCGCCCGGCGGTCCGGCCGCGGCATCGACGCGCACGCGCGAGCGCGCGTGGCGCACGGCGTTCTCCATCAGATTGCCCAGAACATCGGCAACGTCGGCCTGATCGAACGGCAGGATCGTCTGTGGCGGAACGCGGATTTCAAAGCGGACGCCTTCGCCCCGCGGCGTGCGCGCAAGCGCGCGGGCCAGCGCCTCGGCAACCGGCAGCACTTCCGTGGCCGGCACCGACCCGGCGCTTCCGGCCCGCGGGCGGGTGCGGACCAGCTCGCGGTCGATGTGACGCCGCATCGTCTCGCCCAAGGCGTCGATATCGTCGGCGATCGAAGTCTGGCCGGCCGCTTTCAGCCGCCGGACATCGGCCGCCAGGGCCGCCAGCGGAGTTTTCAGCCCGTGTGCGAGGTCGGCCGCGCGGTCGCGCGCGCGCGCGATTTCGCGGTCCTGGGCGTCCAGCAGCGCGTTGACCTCGTCCACCAGAGGGCGCACTTCCGCCGGAACCGCGCCGGCCAAGCGGGGGGTGCGCCCGGAGCGGATGTCGGCCACGCCACGGCGGACCGCGTCGAGCGGCCGCAGGCCCAATTGGACGTGCGCCCAGGCTGCCACAACCAGGGCCAATGCCAACAGGCCCAGCGCGGCGGCTAGATCGGCGGCGAACGCGCGCCGCGCGCGAGCGGCGCGGTCGAGCGTGGCCGCGACGGCAAGGCGAATCCAGCGCGGCGGGCCGTCGCCCGCGACTTGCACGCGGCGCTCGACTACAAGCACCTTGGCGCCGGCAGGTCCGGACAATTCGTGACGCTGCACCTCGCCTCGGCCGGGCTCGTCGCGCGGCAGATCCAGCACCGTATCCCACAGCGAGCGCGAGCGGACCGTCGCGCCCGTATCGTCGCCGGCTTGCCAGTACAGGCCCGAGAGCGGGCCGTCGAACCGCGGATCGGCGGGTGGGCGGTTGACCACGAGCCGACCGTCCGACGCGATGTCGATGCCTGAGGCGAGTTGACGAAGGTAGACCTCGAGGTCGTCGGCCAGGTTTCGCTGCACGTGACGGTCGAACAGGAGCGCCAATCCCGCGCCCGCAACCGCGAGCGCCAACACGATGGCGGCCGCGCCGGTTATCATCAACCGCAGGCGCAACGAGCCGGCGGTCATGCGGGGCCCGCAGGCACGACGTAGCCGAAGCCGCGCCGCGTCTCGATCAGCTCGATGCCCAGCTTGCGGCGCACGCGGCCGAGCAGCGCTTCCAGCGCATTGGGATCGCGGTCGGCATCGTGGCCGTAGACGTGGTCCATCAGCTCGTGCTGCGGCACGACGCGGCCGCGGTTGAGCATCAGGTAGGCGACCAGCCGATACTCCAGCGGCGACAACGGAATGCCGGCGCCGTTCACGCTGACGCGCATTTCCCGCTGGTCGAGCGCGACCGGGCCGACCGCAACCTTTGGCCCCGCGTGGCCCGCGGCGCGGCGCACGATGGCGCGCAGCCGCGCCAGGAGCTCCTCCATGCGGAACGGCTTCGGCAGGTAGTCGTCTGCGCCGGCGTCGATCCCCTCCACGCGCTCGGCCCAGGTTCCGCGCGCGGTCAGCACCAGCACCGGAGTGCGCCGCCCGGCCTCGCGCCAGCGCTTCAGCACCGCCAGCCCGTCCATCTTCGGCAAGCCCAGGTCGAGGACGATCGCCACGTAGTCCTCGGTGTCGCCGCGAAACCACGCCTCCTCGCCGTCGGCGACGATTTCCGCCACGTATCCGGCGGCGGCGAGCGCGCCCGCCACGTCGGCGGCGATGCGCGTATCGTCCTCGACCACGAGGACGCGCATTATTTCTCCTTGATCCGGTCGATGGCGCCGCTCTTGCCGTCGACATAAACCTCGTACAGCCGGCCGTTGCCGTCGACGACCCGGAATTCGTACACCCATTGACCCTTGCGCCGCTCGGCCTCGACGCCCAGCACCTCGCCCGGCAGGCGGCCGCGCAGCGACGCGAGAATTTCCGCCAGCGGGCGCAATTCGCCCCGCTCCACCGCGCGGCGCACGGCGTCTTGATCGGCCTTCCCGTCGGCGCGCGCCGCGCCCGAAAACGACGGAGCGGCCGCGGCCAGCAACGCGGCGAGGACGAAAGCGGCATGCCGCATGACGGGGCGCATGGTGGCGGAATCTCCCGGGCCGATCCTGCGCCATCTTGCCGCAGCCAAGCTGACGGAACGCTGACACGCACCGTCAGCTTGGCGAAGGGGCGTGCGTGCTCTCTTGCGCGCGTCGCCCGCCGCGCGTGCGGGCATCACCGCAAATCGGAGACACCGATGCACAAGACCGCGATCCTGGCGCTTGCCCTCGTCACCGTCGCCGCGCCCGCCGCCTTCGCCGGCAATTTGGGCCGTCCCTGCACCGCCGCCCCGCGCAGCCAGTGGCTGTCGCTCGACGAGCTGAAAGCGAAGGCCGAGGCGATGGGCTTCAAGGTGCAGAAGGCCAAGCTGAACAAGGAAAGCTGCGCGGAAATCTATGCGCTGGACAAGAGCGGCGGCCGGACCGAGCTGTTCCTCGATCCGACCAGCGGCCAGATCGTCGGCCGCATCTGAGCCGCGCAATGTCCGTCACGGACACCGTTACCGAAGCCGGCGGCGCCAGGCCGCCGGCGACGGTCCGCGTCTGGGACCCGTTCGTGCGGGGCTTCCATTGGTCGGTCGCGGGCTTGTTCGTCGTCGCCTACGCGACCGGGGATGGGGTCGAGTGGCTGCACCTCGCCGCCGGATACGGCATCGCCGCGTTGGTGGCGCTGCGCATCGTTTGGGGCTTCGTCGGTTCGCGGCACGCGCGGTTCAGCGATTTCGTGCGCGGGCGGCGCGCGGTGCACGCCTACCTCCGCGACATGCTGCGGCTGAAAGCCCGCCGTCACCTCGGCCACAATCCGGCCGGCGGCGCTATGACGGTCGCGCTGTTGACGATGCTTTCCGCCGTCGCCCTCACCGGCCATCTGATGACCACGGACGCGTTCTGGGGCGCGGAATGGATGGAGGAGGTGCATGAAGCGCTGGTTCACGCGACGCTGGCGTTGATCGCCCTGCACGTGCTGGGCGTGCTGTTCGCCAGCCTCGAGCACGGCGAGAACCTGATCCGCGGGATGATCGACGGCAAAAAGCGCGCGCCGTGACCGAAGCCGAGGGGTGAGCGGTCAACCCTCCTTCCCGCTCACCCCCGCCTGGGCGAAGGTCGCCATGCCGGTATGGCAGGCGACCGCGCCCTTCATCGCCATCACCGCGAGCGCCGCGCCGGTGCCCTCGCCGAGCCGCATCCCCAGGTCGAGCAGCGGCCTCTTGCCGATGCGCTCGCACAGCGTGCGGTGCGCCGGCTCGGCCGAGCAATGCCCGACCTGGCAATGGTCGAGCAGGCCGGGCGCGAGCGCGTGCAGCACGGCCGCCGCCGCGGTGCAGGTGAAGCCGTCGAGCACGACCGGAACGCGCGCGAGCCGCGCCGCCAGAACGGCGCCGGCGATCGCCGCGAGCTCGCGCCCGCCCAACGCCGCCAATGCCGCGAGCGGATCGCCGAGCGCCGTGCGGTTGGCGATCACGCCCGCTTCCACCGCCGCCACCTTGCGCCTGAGCCCGTCGCCCTCGATGCCGGTGCCCGGACCCACCCACTCGCGCGCCGCGCCGCCGAACAGCGCGTGGCACAGCGCCGCGCCCGCCGTGGTATTGGCGATGCCCATCTCGCCGAGGCACAGGACGTCGATGCCCGGCTCCACCGCCACCATGCCGTAGGCCATGGCGTGGGCGCACTCCGCCTCGCTCATCGCCGGCCCTCGGGTGAAGTCGGCGGTGGGCTCGCCTAGGTTCATCTCGTACACGCGCAAATCCGCGTCGATCATCTTGCACAGCTGGTTGATCGCAGCGCCCCCGGCGATGAAGTTCGCGACCATCTGCTTGGTGACGGAAACGGGATAGGCGGAGACCCCCTGCGCCGCCACGCCGTGGTTGCCCGCAAACACCGCCACGCGCGGCCGGTCGAGCGCGGGCGGATGCCGGCCCTGCCAGGCGCTGAGCCACGCGGTCAGTTCCTCGAGCCGCCCCAGCGCCCCGGGCGGCTTGGTGAGCTGTCCCTCGCGCGCCGCCGCCGCGTCCATCGCCGCCCGGTCGGGCCCGGGCAGCGCGGGCAGGAGCGCGCGGATCTCGGCGAAGCTGGCGACGGGCTGTTGCTGCGGCTGCGGCTTCATTGGGGCTCCGGGCGATGCGGCCCTGGGGGACTGACGGGCGCGCGGGCGTCGTCTATAACCAAGCGCGGGCGGGCCGGCCAGCGCCATCGCGGCGCAATTGGGCCCGTTCGGGACGCCAGTTCGAGACCGAGAATCGATGACCGACCTGCCCTCGCCCGACCACAACCCCGAGGAAACCGCCGACAATTCGCCGGCGGCGTGGCTTCACGACCTCAAGGCGGCGGCGATCTTTTTCACCCGCGCGCCGATCATCCATAGCGGCGAATTGACGCTGGCCGACCTGCGCCGCGCCTGGCGCGCGGTGCCGGCCGTCGGCGCGCTGATCGGGCTTGCCGGGGGCATCGCGTTCGCTTTGGCGCACTGGCTCAACCTGCCTTCCTTCGCCGGCGCGCTTCTGGCCGTGCTGGCAACGGCGGCGCTGACCGGGGCGCTGCACGAGGACGGCCTGGCCGACGTGGCCGACGGCCTCGGCGGCGGCGATCCCGAGCGGCGCATCGAGATCATGCGCGACAGCCGCATCGGCGCCTACGGCGCCCTAGCGCTGATCTTCTCGGTCGGCCTGCGCGCAGCCGCGCTGGCGGCGATCGCCGGACCCGGGAGCGCGATCCTGGCCCTGGTCGCGGCCCATACCGTCTCGCGCGCAGCGATCCCCGCCGTCATGAGCCGGTTCCAGCCCGCGACCGAGGAAGGCCTCGGCGCGGGCGCCGGCACGCCCGAGCGCCTGTCGCTCGCGGTCGCCGTGGGATTCGCTTCCGTCCTGACACTGATCGTGCTGGGACCCGCGGCGGGCCTGTGGGCGCTCGTCGCCGGCGCGCTGGGCGCGATCGCGGTCGCGGCCCTGGCGCAACGCCTGCTCCGCGGCTATACCGGCGACGTACTGGGCGCGGTGCAGCAGGTTGCCGAGGCCGCCGTGCTGCTCGCCGCCGCCGCGAACTTCTCCCATTGAACGGATGGAACCGATCGGGCCATGACCGAAGTGAAGATCACGCGCTGGTGGTGGGTGCGCCATGCCCCGGTGACCGCCGACGGCGGCCGGGTGTACGGCCAGGCCGACCCGCCCGCCAACGTCAGCGACGAAGAAACGTTCCGGGCGCTCGCCGCCATGCTGCCGCGCCGCGCGGTGTGGGTGGCGAGCCACCTGCAGCGCACGCACCAGACCGCCGAGGCAGTCGCCACCCAGGGCCTGGCGAAGCCGGAGCTGCTGATCGAGAACGACCTGGCGGAGCAGTGCTTCGGCGACTGGCAGGGGCAGGTGCGCGCCGAGATCTACAGCAAGCACGGCCTGCCGCACAATTTCTGGCTGGCGCCGGCACGCACCCGTCCGCCCGGCGGGGAGAGCTTCGTCGAGGTGATCGAGCGCGTGACGCGCTGCATCGAGCGGCTGTCGCCGCAGCATGCCGGGCGCGACGTGGTGGCCTTCGCCCACGGCGGGACGATCCGCGCCGCGCTCGCCTACGCCTGCGGCTGCTCGCCCGAATCGGCGCTCTCCTTCGCCATCGACAACCTGTCGGTCACGCGGCTCGACCACATCGACCCGTTGGGGGCGAAAGCGGCGTGGCGCGTCAGCGCCGTGAACGTCTCGCCGCGCCCCGGCCGGCCGGCAATGGGCCATGCCGGCGGGACCGCGGTTGCGTAACAAGGCGCGCGACAGCGCCCTGCCGCGCCTGACCCTGGTGCTGGGCGGCGCGCGCTCGGGCAAGAGCCGCTACGCCGAGGAGCTGGCGCGCGCCGCCGGCGGCAAGGTGGTCTACATCGCCACGGCCGAGGCCCGCGACGAGGAGATGCGCCGGCGCATCGCCGAGCACCGGCGGCTGCGCGACAAGAGCTGGACCACCTTGGAAGCGCCGGTTGAGCTCGCGCACGCGCTCAAAGGCCTGGAGCCGGGCGGGCCGGCCCTCGTGGACTGCCTCACGCTGTGGCTCAGCAACGTGATGCTGGCGAAGCGCGACCTGGTGAAGGACTGCGACGCGCTCATCGATGCGCTCATGGCCTGCCGCGCCCCGGTGATCGCGGTGTCGAACGAGGTGGGCCAGGGCGTGGTGCCCGATACGCCGCTCGGCCGCGCCTTCCGCGACGCGCAGGGCATCCTCAACCAGCGCGTCGCGGCGATCGCCGACCGCGTCGTCCTCACCGCCGCCGGCCTGCTCCTGGTGCTGAAGGGATAGCCTTCAGCGACCGGCTGTCGGCTTCAAGCCGAAAGCCGGAAGAAGACCGCTTTCGGTTTTATGTTTTCGCGTTTTCCGCTATGAGTCGGGGGCCGATGGTCCCCGATCAGGGGCCAAGAGGGAATCCGGTCGTTCCGGAGCTGCCCCCGCAACTGTCGGCGGCGAGCCTTCGCCCACGCAGCCACTGAAGCGCACGACTGGCGCTTCGGGAAGGCGAGGCGAAGGCCATGACCCGCCCAGCCAGGAGACCTGCCATCGGCCGAGCAGTCCCATTCCCCTAGATCCGGGCGGGGTGCCCCGGGGAGGTTTTCCGTCCCATGAGCGCGCGCATTCCCGCCACCGTCGTCACCGGCTTCCTGGGCGCGGGCAAGACCAGCCTGTTGCGCCACGTCCTGGAGACCGCGAACGGCCGGCGCTTCGCCGTGGTGATCAACGAGTTCGGCGACCTCGGCATCGACCGCGAGATTGTGATGGGCTGCGGCGTCCCGGCGTGCCGCGCGGACGATATCGTGGAGCTGGCGAACGGCTGCATCTGCTGCACTGTGGCCGACGACTTCCTGCCGGCGATCCGCGGGCTGATCGACCGGCCCGACCCGCCCGACCACATCGTGATCGAGACTTCGGGCCTGGCGCTGCCGAAGCCGCTGGTCAAGGCCTTCGCCTGGCCCGAGGTGCGCGCGCGCGTGACCGTGGACGGTGTGATCGCGGTGGTGGACGCGGCGGCGGTGGCGGCCGGGCGCTTCGCCGACGATCCGGCGGCGCTGGCGCGCCGGCGCGCCGCCGACCCGTCGCTCGACCACGACAACCCGCTTGAAGAAGTGTTCGAGGACCAGCTCGCCTGCGCCGACCTCGTGGTGCTCAACAAACGCGACCTGCTCGACGGTGCCGCCCGCGCCCGCGTGGCAGCCGGGATCGCGGCGGCGCTCCGGCGTGGCGTCAAGGTGGTCGCGAGCGAGCACGGCCGCGTGCCGGTCCAGGCGCTGCTCGGCATCGACGCCGCGGCCGAGGACGATCTCGCGGGGCGCAAGTCGCACCACGACGCGCTCGGCCTCGACCACGACCACGACGACTTCGCGAGCTTCTGGCTGCCGCTGCCGCCGGTGGCGGACCCCGAGGCGCTGGTCCGGCGCCTTAGGCCCGTCGTCGCAGCGCACGACATCCTGCGCGTGAAAGGCTTCCTCGACGTGCCGGGCAAGGCGCGGCGCCTGGTGGTGCAGGGCGTGGGCGCGCGGTTCGATTTCTACTTCGACCGCGACTGGCGCGCGGACGAAAAGCGCCAAGGCGCGTTCGTGGTGATCGGGCGGTCGGGCCTCGACCGCGTGGCGGTCGAATCCGCGATCCGAGCGGCAGCAGCGGGCTGACATGCACCTGCTGGCCGCGAAGCCCGGTGCGGTCGGCGACGGCGACGCCGCGGTCGACCTCGACCAGACGCCGGGCGACATCGTGGTGCTCACCGCAGCGGACAGCGAGATCGCATGCTTGAGCGCCGCGCGCGCGCGCCTGCCCGCCGCGTTCCCCTCGCTCCGGCTCGCGAACCTGCTGCGCCTGCGCCACAACCTGTCGGTCGATCTCTATCTCGAGCGCGTGGCCGCCGAAGCGCGGCTCGTCGCCGTGCGCCTGTTGGGCGGGCGCGGCTATTGGCCCTACGGCGTGGACGAGCTCGCGTCCCTCGCGCGGCGCGGCGGAACCAAGCTCGCGCTCTTGCCCGGCGACGACCAGCCCGACCCAGAGCTGCTCGCATCCTCGACCGTGGCGCCCGAGGCGTGGCACCGCCTCTGGCAGTACCTGGTGCACGGGGGCCTCGACAACGCGACCGGGTTTCTGCGCTACACCGCGGACCTGTTGGGCGAGAAGCAAGACTGGCGCGAGCCGCGGCCGATCCTGCGCGCGGGGCTCTACTGGCCCGGCCTCGCCCAACCCGCCCTAGCGGACTTGCGCGCGGCCTGGAAGCCGGACCGGCCGTTGGCCGCGATTTTATTTTACCGCGCCCTGGTGCAGGCCGCGAACACCGAGACGGTCGACGCGCTGATCGCGGCGCTGGACGAGCGCGGCCTCAACGCGCTGCCGGCGTTCGCCGCGGGCCTCAAGGACCCGGTTGCCGCCGCGACCGTCTCGGCGCTGCTGGCCGAGGCGGCGCCGGACATCGTGCTCTGCATGACCGGCTTCGCGCTCGGCCGTCCGGGCGAAGGCGGCCGGCCGGCGCCGTTCGACGCGGTCGACTGCCCGGTGCTGCAGCTGGTCGCGGCCCAGGGGGATGCGAAGACCTGGCGCGAGGGCGCGTTCGGCCTGAAGCCGCAGGACATCGCCATGAACGTGGCCTTGCCCGAGGTGGACGGACGCGTGCTGGCGGGCGCCCTCGCGTTCAAGGAGGCGCGCGCGCGCGACGCCAACAGCGAAGCCGATATCCTGCGCCACCTCCCCGAGCCCGGGCGCGTCGCCCATGCCGCGGCCCTCGCCGCCGCGTGGGTGCGCCTCAGGCGAACGCCGCCGGCAGAACGCCGCGTCGCGCTGGTGCTCGCGAACTATCCCAACCGCGACGGACGCATCGGCAACGGCGTGGGGCTCGACACGCCCGCCTCGGCCGCCGCGATCTTCGCGGCGCTGCGCGGCGCGGGCTACGCGCTCGACGACGCGCCCCGGGACGGCGCGGCGCTCATGAACCTTCTGCTTGCGGGGCCGACGAACGCGCCGGACAAGTGCCGCAAGGGCGGCCAAGCTTTGCCTCTCGCCGCCTACGAAGAATTCTTCGCCGCCCTCTCCCCGGCGGTGCGCGCGGCGGTCACGGCGTGCTGGGGCGGGCCGGAACGCGACCCGTTTTTCGATCCGGCCGCCGGCGGCTTCGTCCTGCCGCTGCACGTCCTAGGGCATGTGGCGGTCGGCGTGCAGCCCGCGCGCGGCTACAACATCGACCCCGCCGCGAGCTACCACGATCCCGCCCTGGTACCGCCGCACGGCTATCTCGCCTTCTATGCGTGGCTGAGGCGCGCGTTCGGCGCGCACGCCGTGGTCCACCTGGGCAAGCACGGAAACCTGGAATGGCTGCCCGGCAAGTCCCTCGCGCTGTCGGAAGCCTGCTTCCCGGAGGCCGCGCTCGGACCCACGCCGCAGCTCTATCCCTTCATCGTCAACGATCCCGGCGAGGGCACGCAGGCCAAGCGCCGCACGTCCGCCGTGATCGTGGACCACCTGACGCCGCCCCTGACGCGCGCCGGCAGCTACGGGCCGCTCGGCGAGCTGGAACGGCTGGTGGACGAATACTACGAGGCCGCCTCGGCGGATCCGCGCCGCCTGCCCGAGCTGAAGCGCCGGATCGTGGAGCTGGCGCAGACCAGCGGCATCGCCGAGGACTGCGGCATCGCGCGCGACGCGGCGGCCGACGAGTCGCTGACCCGCCTCGACGCCTATCTGTGCGAGCTCAAGGACATGCAGATCCGCGACGGCTTGCACGTGTTCGGCCGCGCGCCCGCGGGCGGCCTGCTCGCCGACCTGCTGCTGGCCCTAGCACGCGTGCCGCGGCCGGGCGGCAGGCCCGAGGATGCGGGGCTTGCCCGCGCGCTCGCCGCCGACCTGGGCCTGGGGTTCGATCCGCTGGACGCGGACATGGCCGCGAAATGGACCGGCCCGCGCCCCCCGGCGCTTGAAGCGGTTTCGGGCGATCCCTGGCGCAGCGCGGGCGACACGGTCGAGCGTATCGAAACGTTGGCCCGGCGCCTGATCGCGGGCGAGGAAGCGACGCCCGAGGCAACGTGGACGCGCACGTCGGCCGTCCTCGATTGGATCGCCACGTCCCTGCGTCCTGCGGTCGAGTCCTGCGGCGCTAGGGAAATCGCGGGCCTGCTCGCGGGGCTCGACGGCCGGTTCGTGGTGCCGGGACCCTCAGGCGCGCCGAGCCGCGGCCGGCCCGAGGTGCTGCCGACGGGACGCAACTTCTTCTCGGTCGATCCGCGCGGGGTGCCGACGCAGGCCGCCTGGACGCTGGGCTGGAAATCGGCGGCGCTGCTGATGGAGCGCCACGCGCAGGAGCACGGCGACTGGCCGAGGCGCCTGGTGCTTACGGCTTGGGGCACCGCCAACATGCGCACGGGCGGCGACGACATCGCGCAAGCCCTGGCGCTGATGGGCGTGCGGCCGCGCTGGGAAACCGCCTCGGGCAGGGTCGTGGGCTTCGAAGTCCTGCCGCTGTCGGTGCTCGACCGGCCGCGCGTGGACGTGACGCTGCGCGTCTCGGGCTTCTTCCGCGACGCGTTTCCCGGCCTGATCGAGCTGTTCGACGCGGCGGCGCGCGCCGTGGCCGATCTCGACGAACCCGAGGTCGACAATCCCCTGGCCGCCGCGGTGCGGACCGAGCGCGCGGCGCTGGAGGCGCGCGGCCTCGATCGCGACGACGCGGAGCGCGACGCCGGCGCACGCGTGTTCGGCTCGAAGCCCGGGGCCTATGGCGCGGGGCTTCAGGCGCTGATCGACGAGCGCGGCTGGCAAAGCGACGCGGACCTGGCGCGCGCGGTCGTGGCCTGGGGCGGCTACGCCTATGGCCGCCACGCCGAGGGCCGCGCCGCCCACGCGCACTTCGAGTCGCGCCTGGGGCAAATCGAGGCCGTGGTGCAGAACCAGGACAACCGCGAGCACGACCTGCTGGACAGCGACGACTACTACCAGTTCGAAGGCGGGCTGGCCGCGGCGGCGCGCGCGCTCTCAGGGTCCGCGCCCGCCGTCTATCACAACGACCATTCCCGCCCCGAGACGCCGCGCATCCGCACGCTCGAGGACGAGATCGCCCGCGTGGTGCGCGCGCGCGTGGCGAACCCCAAGTGGATCGCGGGCGTCATGCGCCACGGCTACAAGGGCGCGGCCGAGATGGCGGCGACCGTGGACTACATGTTCGGCTTCGCCGCCACCGCCCACGCGGTCAAGGACCGGCATTTCGACGCGGTCTACGACGCCTACCTGGGGGACGCGGCGGTCCGGGGGTTCATCGCCGCGGCCAACCCGGCCGCGCTCAAGGAGATCGCGGAGCGCCTGTTGGAAGCCCAGGCCCGGGGCCTGTGGCGGCCGCGGCGCAACAGCGCACACCGAAGGCTCAAGACCTGGGTTTCCGAGAACGGCCGCTAACCTTGGTAAACTGTGGCATTGGACTGTTGCAATACTGCCATGCTGCCCTTAACCGCTTGATTTCACCCTAATCCGCGCCACGATTTTGCCACGGTTCTTGGCAAGGCTTGAATTGCGGTGCTGCGCCTCCCGGATCCCTCCGGCGGGCCGCAAAGCGCCGCGGGCGCCGCTTCGGACCATGCCCCGCGCGGCGCAACGACAAAGCCGGTGAGGTCTCGTGATCGGACGTGGCGTCGCAACGCTGCTGGCGGTTTCGATGGTGGGCGTCCTCGCGCTCGGCCCCGAAGCCTCGCGCGCGGCCCTGGCACAGGAGGACGAGCGCATCGACCGCGCCGCGCAGGTGCTGGGCAGGTTCCTGAGCGACCCCGGCAATGCCGGCATGCGCGAGGCGCTGAAGCGCGCGCGCGCGGTGCTGGTGGTGCCGAGCTACGTGCGCGCCGGGTTCGTGATCGGCGGCACCGGCGGCGGCGGCGTGATGCTGGTGCGCAAGCCCGAGGGCGGCGGCTGGAACGGCCCCGCGTTCTACGACACCGCGGCCGGGACGCTGGGGCCGCAGCTCGGCGTCTACAAGACCGAGCTCGTCATGCTGTTTATGTCGGAACGCTCGGTCGAGCGGGCGCTGGCGGGCGAAATGCAGTTCGGCGCCGACGCCTCGGTCGCGGCCGGGCCCGTGGGCGCGGGCGAGAAGGGGCCGTGGGCCGACATCTACACCTACGTGAAGCCCGTCGGCGCCTATGCCGGTGTCAGCGTGTCGAGCGGCGCGGTCGAGCCCGACCGCGGCGAGAACGAGGAGTTCTACGGCCGCGGCGCCACCGCGCGCGGCATCCTGGTGGACGGGCGCTACAACGACGCCAAGGGCGAGAAGCTGCGCCGGCTGCTCACCCCTTACTGACGCCCCCTGCCCGCTTTCCCCACCCGGGGCTGCTATAGTCGACCCATGGGCGACGCCAAACGGCAGGACGACGATCGAACGCACGCCGAAAAGATGCGCCGGCGGCGCGAAGCGCGCGCGCGCCTGATGGCGGACAAAACCGAGGACCGCGGGCTTCTCATCGTCCATACCGGCGCGGGCAAGGGCAAGTCGACCGCCGCGTTCGGCATGGCGCTGCGCGCCATCGGCCACGGCATGAAGCTGGGCGTGGTGCAGTTCGTGAAGGGCGCCTGGGCGACCGGCGAGCGCACGGTGCTGGAGCGCTTTCCCGGCCAGGTGACGATCAAGGCGATGGGCGAGGGCTTCACCTGGAACACCGCCGACCGCGCGCGCGACATCGCCTGCGCCCGCGCCGCGTTCGACGAGGCCAAGCGCATGATCGCCGACCCCGGCTTCGGCATGGTGATCCTGGACGAGCTCAACATCGTGCTGCGCTACGACTACTTGCCGCTCCGGGAGGTGCTGGACGCGCTGCGGGCCAAGCCGAAAAACCTGCACGTCGTGGTCACCGGCCGCAATGCCAGGCCCGAGCTGATCGACCTGGCGGACCTCGTGACCGAGATGACGCTCGTGAAGCATCCCTTCAAGTCGGGCGTCAGGGCGCAGAAGGGGATCGAGTTCTGAGCGCGGCGGACGGTAGGGCGCGCGCGCTCATGTTCCAGGGCACCGGCTCGGACGTGGGCAAGTCGCTGGTGGTGGCGGGCCTGTGCCGCGCCTATGCGCGCCGCGGCCTCAAGGTGCGGCCGTTCAAGCCGCAGAACATGTCGAACAACGCGGCGGTGACGGCGGACGGCGGCGAAATCGGCCGCGCCCAGGCGCTGCAGGCGCTGGCCTGCGGCGTTCCACCCAGCGTGCACATGAACCCGGTGTTGCTCAAGCCCGAGAGCGAAACCGGCGCGCAGATCGTGGTGCAGGGGAAGATGCGCGGCAGCGCCCATGCGCGCGCCTACGCGGAGCTGAAGCCCGCGCTGATGCCGGCGGTGCTGGAGAGCTTCGGGAAACTGCGCGCCGAGGCCGACCTGGTGCTGATCGAGGGCGCGGGCAGCCCGGCCGAGGTCAATCTGCGCCGCGGCGACATCGCCAACATGGGTTTCGCCGTAGCGGTCGGCGTGCCCGTCGTGCTGGTCGGCGACATCGACCGCGGCGGGGTGATCGCGGCGATCGTCGGCACCCACGCGCTGCTCGAGCCCGAGGAGCGCACGCTGCTCAAAGGGTACGTCGTCAACAAGTTCCGCGGCGACCCGTCGCTGTTCGCCGGCGCCCCGGCCACGATCAAGCAGGCCACGGGCCTCGACTGCCTCGGCATCGTGCCGTGGTTCGAGGACGCGCGCCGCCTGCCGGCGGAGGACGCCCTCGCGCTCGACGCAGCACCGGCGGCGGTGCTCGCAGGCGCAATCAGGATCGTAGTCCCTCGTCTGCCGCGCATCGCCAATTTCGACGACCTCGACCCCTTGCGCGCGGAGCCCGACATACGCGTGGACGTCGTGCCGCCGGGAACGCCGCTGCCCGCCGACGCGGACCTGGTGCTGCTGCCCGGCTCGAAGGCGACGCTCGCGGATTTGCGGGCGCTCAAGGCCGAGGGCTGGGACATCGACATTCGCGCGCATGTCCGGCGCGGCGGGCGCGTGCTGGGCCTGTGCGCGGGCTACCAGATGCTGGGCCGGAGCATAGCCGACCCCGGGGGAATCGAAGGCCCGGCGGCCAAGGCCGAAGGGCTGGGGCTGCTCGACGTGGAAACCGTGCTGACGCCGGAGAAGACGCTGAGCGCCGCGACCGGCACCGACACGGCCACGGGCGAAGCGGTCGCGGGCTACGAGATGCACGTCGGCGTCACCTCGGGGCCGGGCACGGCGCGGCCGATGCTCGACCTCGCGGGCCGGCCCGACGGCGCGATGTCGCCCGACGGCCGCGCGATGGGCTGCTACGTGCACGGGCTGTTTGCCGCGGACGGGTTCCGCGCCGCGTTCCTGCGCGCGCTCAGGCCCGGCCGCCGCGATTCCGGCGTCGCCTACGAGGCGGGCGTCGAGGCCGCGCTCGATTCGCTTTCCGATCACCTCGCCCGGGCGATCGACCTCGACCGGCTGCTCGGGCTCGCGCGGCAAGCGCCGGATCCCTAGGCGAACGCTAGGGAAACCGCGCGGTCCCGCGATTTACGGTTGTGCGCGGTCCCGGACCGCGCCAGGATAACCGCCGGAAGCCAAGGAAGCAGGAGCGCTTCGGGACCATGGCCGGACCAAGGACATTCCGTCTGATGCTGGTGAAGCCGTCGCATTACGACGGCGCCGGCTACGTGATCCAGTGGGTGCGTTCGGCGCTGCCGTCGAACACGCTGGCGACGCTCTACGGCCTGGCGGCGGACTGCGCGGAGCGCCGCGTGCTGGGGCCCGACGTCGAAATCGCGATCGAGCCCTTCGACGAGACCAACACGCGCATCCGCCCCGACCGCATCGCGCGGCGGGTGCTGGCCGCCGACGGCGGTCTCGTGGCCCTGGTGGGCGTGCAGACCAACCAGTTCCCGAGGGCGCTCGACATCGCGCGCGAGCTGCGCCGGCGGGGCGTGCAGGTCGCGATCGGCGGCTTCCACGTCAGCGGCTGCCTCGCCATGCTGCCCAAGCTGCCGCCCGAGATCGAGGAGGCGCTGGCGCTCGGCGCCACGGTGTTCGCGGGCGAGGCCGAGGGGCGGCTCGAGACGGTGCTGAAGGACGCCTGGGCGCGGGCGCTGAAGCCGGTCTACAACTACATGGACGACCTGCCGTCGTTGGAAGGCGCGGTGCACCCGATCCTGCCGGCCGAGCGGATCGAGCGCACCGCGGGCCGGCAGTCGAGCTTCGACGCGGGGCGCGGCTGCCCGTTCCAATGCTCGTTCTGCACCATCATCAACGTGCAGGGGCGCAAGTCGCGCCACCGCGGCGCCGACGACGTGGAGCGCATCGTGCGCGCCAACGCCGCGCGCGGCATCAACAGCTTCTTCATCACCGACGACAATTTCGCGCGCAACCGCAACTGGGAGGCGATCTTCGACCGCCTGATCCATCTGCGCGAGGTCGAGGGCCTGCGCATCACGTTCCTGGTGCAGGTGGACACGCTGTGCCACCGCATCCCGAACTTCATCGCCAAGGCGGCGCGCGCGGGCTGCCGGCGCGCCTTCGTCGGCCTAGAGAACATCAACCCCGACAACCTGACCGCGGCGAAGAAGCGCCAGAACAAGATCACCGAGTACCGCGCCATGCTGCAGGCGTGGAAGCGCGCCGGCGTCGCCACCTATTGCGGCTACATTCTGGGGTTCCCCGCCGACACGCCCGAGCGCATCCGCCGCGACATCGCGATCATCCAGGAGGAGCTGCCGGTCGACGTGCTCGAGTTCTTCTGCCTGACGCCGCTGCCGGGGTCCGAGGACCACAAGAACCTCGCCGCGCGCGGGGTGTGGATGGACCCGGACATGAACAAGTACGACCTGGAGCACGTGTGCACCGCGCACCCCCTGATGTCGGCGGAGGAATGGCGCGGCATCTACGACCAGGCCTGGGACCTGTACTACACGCCCGCGCACGTGGAGCGCGTGATGCGCCGCGCCGCCGCCTGCGGCAACTCGGTCGGCAAGGTGCTGCTCTATTGCCTGTGGCTTTACGGCTGCAAGACCTACGAGGGCGTGCACCCGCTGGAAGGCGGGTGGCTCAGACGCATGTATCGGCTGGACCGCCGCCCGGGCCTGCCGGTCGAATCGCCTCTGGCCTTCTACCGGCGCTATTTCGGGCACGTGCTGCGCTCGCAGTGGGGAATCTTCAGCCTGTGGTTCAGGTTCTACCGCCTGCGCCGGCGCATCGCCGCCGATCCGGACCGCCGCGCCTACACCGACCTGGCGCTGACGCCGGTCGCGGACGACGCGGTGGACGAGCTCGCGCTGTTCAACACCGGCGAGGGCGCCAAGGCGGCGCTGGAGAAGAAGCGCCGCGAGGACCGCGCCCGTGCCGCCCAAGCCGCCGCCGCGCAGTAGCGGTTAGCGAAACACGACCGCCGCCGCGACGGCGAAAACGAACAGCGCGATCCAGGCGCGGCGATAGACGCGCAACGCGCGGCGGATGTCGCCCGCCCCGGCGTCGGGCGTGCCGGGGCCGATGAACGGCGCGTCCACGGTCTCCTCGGGATACGTGCGCGGGCCGGCGAGCTTGAGGCCGAGCGCGCCCGCCATCGCCGCCTCGGGCCAGCCCGCGTTGGGCGAGCGGTGCTTCCGCGCGTCGGCGCGTATCGCCCGGAACGCCGCGCCGGCCTTGGCGCCCGACGCGAGCGCGATCAGCAGCCCCGACAGCCGCGCCGGAACCAGGTTCAGCGCGTCGTCGAGCCGCGCCGCCGCGCGGCCGAAGTGCAGATAGCGTTCCGTCCGGTGGCCGATCATGCTGTCGAGCGTGTTGACCGCCTTGTAGGCGAGCATCCCCGGCAGGCCCAGGAGCAGGTACCAGAACGCGGGCGCTAGGACGCCGTCGGAAAAATTCTCGGCCAGGGATTCGATCGCGGCGCGCGCCACGCCGGCTTCGTCCAGCGTCCCGACGTCGCGCCCGACGATGTGCGCCACGGCCGCCCGGCCCGCACCCAGCCCCTCCTTCTCCAGCGCATCGGCCACCGCGCGCACGTGGTCGTGGAGGCTGCGCGCCGCCAACAGCGTGAACACGGCGAAGGCTTCGCCCAGCCAGAGGAGCGGCGCTTGGAAAATGAAGATGAGCGCCAATCCGGCGAGCGCGGCGCCGCCCGCGACCGCCGCGACCGTCGCCGCGCCGCGCCGCCGCAGCTCCTGCGGGCCGCGCTCGGCGCGGTTGAGCCGCCGGTCGAGCGCCGCGACGCCGCGGCCGATCAGCGCCACGGGATGGGCCAAGCGCCGGAACGGCGCCTCGCCCAGGGCCGCGTCCAGCGCCAGGGCCAGCGCCAGGATCGCGAGCGTGGCAGGCACGTCGGCGCCGAGGGCCCAGGCGAGCAGCATGGCGCGACCATGGCGGCGGGGGCGCGCGCGGTCAACCGGGCGTCGCTTCGGGCGCCGTGGCAGCCGTGCACCCGGTCCACCCTTGGCGCGCGGCGCGGAAGACCCTATGACTCCGCGGAATCCGATGGGGGTTTCGGGCGATGGACGGAACGGCAGGCGTCAGGACCGGCGTGATGGTGTGCGGGCACGGCAGCCGCGACCCCGACGCGATCCGCGAGTTCCAGGCGATGGCGCGGGCGCTCGGCCGCAGCCTCAGCCAATACGAGGTGGAGAGCGGGTTCCTCGAGTTCGCGCGGCCGGTGATCCGCGACGGCCTGGAGGCGCTGAAGTCGCGCGGCGTGCGGCGCATCCTGGCGATCCCGGGGATGCTGTTCGCGGCCGGGCACGTCAAGAACGACGTGCCGTCCGAGATCAACGAGTTCGCGCGCGCGAACCCGGACATCGAGCTGCACTTCGGCCGGGACCTGGCGATCGACCCGCGCATGTTGCGCGCGGCGGCGGAGCGCGTGGAAGAGGCCGAGCGGCGCGCGGGGCCGCGCGTCGCCCGCGGCGACACGCTGCTGCTGGTCGTAGGCCGCGGCACCAACGATCCCGACGCCAACTCGAACGTGGCGAAGGTCGCGCGCATGCTGTGGGAGGGCATGAAGTTCGGCTGGGCCGAGCCGGCCTATAGCGGCGTCACCTACCCGCTGGTGGACGCGGCGCTTTCGCGCGCGGTGCGGCTCGGCTTCAAGCGCATCGTCGTGTTCCCCTATTTCCTGTTCACCGGCGTGCTGGTCAAGCGCATCTACCAGTGGACCGACCGGGCGGCGGCCGCGAACCCGGACATCGAGTTCGTCAAGGCCGACTACCTCAACGACCACCCCCTGGTGCTCGAGACCTTCATCGACCGCGTGCACGAGATCACCGCGGGCACCGGCAACATGAACTGCCAGATGTGCAAGTACCGCGAGCAGATCGTGGGCTTCGAGAAAGACCGGGGCGCCCCGCAGGCGGGCCACCACCACCACGTCCGCGGCATCGGCACCGACGCGGACCGCGCCCACGATTATGGCCACGGCCGCCATCACCACGACCACGATCATGGCCACGATCACGGCCACCACCATCATGATCGCCACGGGCACTCGCACGAGCGCAAGCGATGATCGACTACGTCCGCGACCCCGCCGAGATCTACCGCCGCTCCGTCGCGGCGATCCGGCGCGAGGTCGATCTGGACGCGCTGCCCGAGGATTTGCGTCCGCTGGCGCTGCGCTTGGTGCACGCCTCGGCGATGCCCGAGATGGCGGCGACCCTCGTCGCCTCGCCCGGCGCTGTCGCGGCCGGCCGGGTCGCGCTCGCGTGCGGCGCGCCGGTCCTGGCCGACGCCGCGATGGTGGCCGAGGGCGTGATCCGCACCCGCCTGCCGGCCGGGAACGACGTGGTGTGTACGCTCAGCGACCCGCGCGTGCCGGCGCTGGCCAAGGAGCTCGCCACCACGCGCTCGGCCGCAGCGGTCGAGCTGTGGCGCGGGCGGCTCGCCGGCGCGGTCGTGGCGATCGGCAACGCGCCGACGGCGCTGTTCCACCTGCTCGAAGGCCTGGAGCGCGGCTGGCCCGTCCCGGCGCTGGTCCTCGGCTTTCCCGTGGGCTTCGTCGGCGCGGCAGAAGCGAAGGCGGCGCTGGCGCGCCAGTCCCGCGTGCCGTTCGTGGCGCTCGAAGGCAGGCGCGGCGGCAGCGCGCTCGCAGCGGCCGCGGTCAACGCGCTCGCGGACCCCGGAGGGCTTTCGCCATGACCAAATCCTGGATCTCGGTGATCGGCCTGGGCGAGGACGGGATCGCCGGCCTCAAGCCCGAGGCGCGCGCGGCGCTCGAGGCCGCGGACGTGCTGATCGGCGGCGAACGGCATTTGGCGCTGGTGCCGGCGCACACCCAGGAGCGCATCACCTGGCGCACGCCGCTCGCCGAAACCATGCAGGACATCGCGCTGCGCCGGGGCAAGCGCGTCGCGGTCCTCGCCTCGGGCGATCCGATGATGTTCGGCGTGGGCACGACCCTGGCCAGGCACTTCAAGCGCGAGGAGCTCGCGATCTATCCCGGCGTCGGCGCGTTCGGCCTCGCGGCCGCGCGCATGGCATGGTCGCTGCCCGACACGGCGTGCCTGACGCTGTACGGGCGCCGGACCGAGTCCCTCAACGCGCATCTCGCGCCGGGCGCGCGGCTTCTGATTCTGTCGGAGGACGGAGAAACGCCCGCGCAGGTCGCGCGCGCCCTTGCCGAGCGCGGCTACGGCGATAGCGCGATGACCGTGTTCGAGCACATGGGCGGGCCCAAGGAGCGGCGGATCGAAGGCACGGCCGGGACGTGGCGGCCGGGCCGCGCGGCCGACCTCAACACCGTCGCGGTCGAATGCGCGGGCGGGGCGGACGCGGTCGTGCTGCCGCAAGCCGCGGGCCTGCCGGATGAGCTGTTTCTGCACGACGGGCAGCTCACCAAGCGCGAGGTGCGCGCGGCGACCGTGGCGGCGCTCGCGCCGCTCGCGGGGCAGACCTTGTGGGATGTGGGCGCGGGCGCGGGCTCGGTGGCGATCGAGTGGCTGCGCGCCGCGCGCAACGCCCGGGCCTTTGCCGTGGAGCGCGAGCCCAAGCGCTGCCGCATGATCGAGCGCAACGCCGGGTTCTTCGGCGTGCCGCATTTGAAACTGGTGGAGGGCGAGGCGCCCGCGGCGCTCCGGGACCTGCCCGCGCCCGACGCGGCGTTCCTGGGCGGCGGCGCGTCCGTGGCCGGTCTGGCGGAGCTGTGCTGGGCCAAGCTCAAGCCCGGTGGCCGGCTGGTCGCGAACGCGGTGACGGTGGAGGGCGAAGCGCGGCTTGCGGAGCTGCATCGCGCGCTGGGCGGCACCTTGACCCGCATCGCGGTCAGCCGCGCCGACAAGACCGGCGCGAGGGAAATCTGGCGCCCCGCGATGCCGGTAACGCAGCTGGCGGCGACCAAGAGCTGATAGCTGACCGCAGATGGCCGGAAGCTTTCCTAGGGGCACCCTGTTCGGCCTAGGCGTTGGCCCCGGCGACCCGGAGCTCCTGACGCTGCGGGCGTTGCGCGTGATCCGCGCCGCGCCGGTGATCGCCTATCCCGCGCCCGAGAAGGGACCGAGCCTCGCGCGTTCGATCGTGGCGCCGCACCTCCCCGGCGGGCAGACCGAGATCGCGCTGCGCATGCCGCTCGACTGGGCGCGCTTTCCCCTGGAAGAGGTTTACGACCGTGCCGCGCGCGCGATCGCCGGGCACCTCGCGGCGGGCCGCGACGTGGCCGTGCTGTGCCAGGGCGACCCGTTCTTCTACGGTTCGTTCATGTATCTGTTCGGGCGCCTGGCGCGGGACTGGCACGTGGTGGTCGTCCCGGGCGTGTCGTCGCTCGGCGCGGGCGCGGCGGCGCTGGGCCGGCCGCTCGCGGCACGCGACGACGTGCTCGCCGTGCTGCCCGCGCCGCTGGCGGAGGACGCGCTGGAAGCGCGCCTCAAGGACTGCGACGCCGCGGCGATCGTGAAAATCGGCCGGCATTTCGCCAAAGTGCGCCGCGTGCTCGAACGCCTCGGCCTCGCGGACAACGCGCGCTACGTCGAGCACGCCAGCATGGCGAACCAGCGCATCCGGCCCCTGGCCGAGGTGGGCGACGGCGAGGCGCCCTATTTCTCGCTGGTCCTGGTGCACAAGCGCGGCGAGGCGTGGCGTGGCGCGTGATTGGGGCGCGACGGCTGACCCGCGCGGACCCGCCATCGTCGTGCTGGGCCACGGGGGCTTGGCCCTGGGCCGGCGTCTCAAGCGCGCGCTCAACGGCTCGTCGCTGCACGGATACGCCAGGCGGCTGCGCGCCGAGGACGTGGACGAAACCTTCGCCGACGTATCCGCCCATCTGCGCCTGCTGTTCCGCCGCGGCACGCCGGTCCTGGCGCTCTGCGCCGCGGGCATCGCGGTGCGAGCGCTCGGGCGGTTGCTCGAGGACAAGACGCGCGAGCCGCCGGTGGTCGTGATGGACGAGGCGGGCGAGGCCGCCGTGCCGCTTCTCGGCGGGCATCGCGGCGCGAACGCGCTCGCGCGCCGGGCCGCCCGCGCCAGCGGGGGCATGGCCGCGATCACCACGGCGGGCGACGCGCGCCTCGGATTCGCCCTCGACGATCCGCCCAAGGGATGGCGGCTCGCCCAGGGCGGCAACGTCAAGTCCGTCGCCGCCGCGCTGCTGGCGGGTGGGGCCGCGGCGCTGGACATCGAACCGGGCCTCGACCCGCGCATCGCGGAGTGGCTGGAACGCGGCGGCACGCGGTTCGCGCGCACAGGGCGGCCGCGGCTGCGCGTGAGCGACCGGCGCGCGCGCCGGCAGGACACGCTGACCCTGCACCCTGCGACCCTCGCCCTGGGCGTGGGCTGCGAGCGGGGCGCTTCACCCGCCGAGCTGACCGCGCTTGCGGAACGCACGCTCGCGCGCGCCGGCCTCGCGCGGGAATCCGTCGCGGGCGTGTTCTCGATCGACCTCAAGGCCGACGAAGAAGCGGTGCACGCCCTTGCGCAGCATCTCGGCGTTCCCGCGCGGTTCTTTTCGCCGCAGCGCCTCGAGCGCGAGACGCCGCGCCTGGCCAATCCCTCCGCCCTGGTGTTCCGCGCGACCGGCTGCCACGGCGTGGCGGAAGGCGCGGCCCTGGCGGCTGTGGGGCCGCGCGGCGTCCTGCTTGTGCCCAAGCGCAAGTCGCGCCGCGCCACCCTTGCGGTCGCGCGCAGCCCCCTGCCCATCGACCCCGCGCGGACCGGCCGGGCGCAGGGACGGCTTTGGATCGTCGGCATCGGGCCGGGTGGCGGCGCCTGGCGCACGGCGCAAGCGAACGCGGCGCTCCGCGAGGCGCGGCACGTCGTGGGCTACGGGCTTTACCTCAAGCTGCTAGGCCCGGCGCTGGCGGGCAAGCGGCTGCATACAAGCGCGCTCGGCGCCGAGGAAGCGCGTGCGCGCCTCGCCCTCGACCTCGCTGCGAAAGGCGAAGATGTGGCGCTGGTTTCCTCGGGCGACGCGGGCGTGTACGCCCTAGCGTCGCTCGCCTTCGAGCTGCTCGACCGCGAGGACCGCCCGGACTGGAACCGCGTGCGGATCGCGGTCGTACCCGGCGTCTCGTCGCTGCTCCTGGCCGCGGCGCGGGCCGGCGCGCCGCTCGGCCACGACTTCGCGGCGGTCTCGCTTTCGGACCTGCTGACGCCCTGGTCGGTCATCGAGCGGCGGCTGAAAACCGCGGCGCACGGCGATTTCGTCCTCGCGCTGTTCAATCCCGCCTCGGCGCGGCGGCGCCGGCCGCTCGACCGCGCGCTTTCGATCCTCCGCGCCGCGCGGCCCAAGGACACGCCGGTCATGGTCGCGCGCAACGTCGGCCGCGCGGGCGAGACGGTCGCGTTCACCACGCTCGCCGGAATCGACCCGGCGAAAATCGACATGCTGACCCTGCTGCTGGTGGGCGCGTCGGGCACGCGGATGATCGCGCGCGGCGCGCGGCGCTGGGTCTACACGCCGCGCGGCTACGCGCGCAAACGGAGGCCCCGATGAGCACGGTGCATTTCATCGGCGCGGGGCCGGGCGCCCCCGACCTCATCACCGTGCGCGGCCTTAAGCTGGTGCGGCGCTGCAAGACCGTGCTCTACGCGGGCTCGCTGGTTCCGCGCGCGGTGATCGCGGAGGCCCCGCGCGACGCCCGCGTGATCGACACCGCCCCGCTCACCCTCGACCAGATCGTGGCGGAGATCGCGCGCGCGGTGGAAGCGGGGCACGAGGTGGCGCGGCTGCATTCCGGCGACCCCGCGCTCTACGGCGCGATCGCCGAGCAGATGCGCAGGCTCGACAAGCTCGGCATTTCCTACGACGTGACGCCGGGCGTGCCGGCCTACGCCGCGGCCGCCGCGGCGCTGAAGGCCGAGCTCACGCTGCCCGGCGTGGCGCAGACAATCGTGCTGACGCGCACCGCCGTGCGCGCCTCGCCCATGCCCAAAGGCGAGGACCTCGGGACCCTGGCCAAGAGCGGCGCCACCCTTGCGATCCACCTCTCGGTCAACAACCTCGCACGCGTCGTCCGCGACCTGGCGCCGCGTTACGGCTGGGACTGCCCCGTGGTGGTCGCCGCGCGGGTGAGCTGGCCCGACGAGATGATCCTTCGGGGCACGCTCCGCGACATCCGCGCCAAGGTGAAGCAAGCGGGTATCGCGCGCGCGGCGCTGATCCTGGCGGGGCCGGCGCTGGGCGCGCGGGACTTCAAGGACAGCCGGCTATACGCGCCCGACCACGGCCATGTGCTGCGCAAGCCGGCGGTAAAGAAACCGAAGCGCGGCTAGCGCGCGCCCGCCTGTTTCAGGAGCTGCGCCACCTTGGGGTTGCGGCTTTCCTGCGACCACATGAGGGCGGTACGCCCAGTGTGGTCGGTGGCGTTGATATCCGCTTTGGCGTCGAGCAGCCGCTTGACGATGCCGTCGAAGCCGCGCCGCGCGGCGACCATCAGGGGCGTGGTGCCCTGGCGGTCGGCCTCGCTGGCCGAGGCGCCGAGCTCGAGCAGCAGCGCGAGCGCGTCCTCCTGGCCCGTGGCCGCGGCCCAATAGACCGCCGAGCGGCCCTGGCGGTCCTTCATGCGGAAGTTCGCCTTGTTGTTGACCAGAAGCTGGATGATCTCGACGTAGCCGGCCGCCGCCGCGTACATGATCGCCGTGCGGCCCGAGGAGTCCGAGGTATTGGGGCTTTGCCCGCGGGTCACCGCGCGGCCGACGTCGTCGGTCCTGCCGTTCTTGACCATCTCGAGGAAGTCGGTATCCGGCGTCTGCATGAGCTGCGCGCGCGCGGCGGTGGGGGCGACGACCGGCGCCAGGACGATGGCCAGGGCCAGGAGCAGCGGAAACGGCAAGCGGTTCATGGAGCATCCCTAAGGCGTTTCTAGCCGGCACGGCCGCAAGCGGGCCATAGGCGGGATTTTACCCGGTGAGGCGCCTTTCCAGCCAGTCCAGGGCCTCGGCCACCCCCTCGGCCAGCGGCGGCGGCGGCAAAGGCGGACGGCGGAGCATCACCACGGGCAGGCCAAGGGCGCAGGCCGCCGCGATCTTGCCGTAGGCGCCTTCGCCGCCGCTCTGCCGGCTCACGATTGCGTCGATTTGCCGCTGTTCGAGCAGCCGCCGCTCGTCCGCGGCGGAAAACGGCCCGCGCGCCTGGATGAACTCCCAGTTCGCGGGCAGCGGCTCGGCCGGCGGCGTGACGCCGCGGACGAGGAACCGGAACCCGCCCAGCCCCGTGAAAGCCGCCGTCTCGCGCGCGCCGAGCGCGAGGAACACGGTGCGCCCCAGCGGCGCGAGGGCCTGTGCCGCGGCTTGGGCGTCGTCCACCTCGGTCCAACGGTCGCCCCGCACGTACGGCCAGGGCGGGCGCAGGAGCCTCAGGCGCGGCACGCCCGCTTGCGCCGCCGCCGAAGCGGCCGATTCCTGCATGACCGCGGCGAAGGGATGCGTGGCATCGATCAGGAACGCGATCCCCTCGTCGCGGAGATAGCACGCGAGTCCCTTGGCGCCGCCAAACCCGCCGCGCCGGACCGCGCCCGGCGGCGGCGCGGGATGCTCGGTCGCGCCCGCGAGCGATGAAACCACCTCGATCCGGCCGCCGTGGCGCGCGAGCACCTGGCCTGCGAGCTCCGCCGCCTCGGCCGTGCCGCCGAGGATCAGAAGCCGCCTCAAGCGCGCCATCGCCGCAGGCTCCGCTACCAGCCAGAGTGGCGCATCACCTCGCGCCCCGCTTCGCCGCGGTCCGGAGCAGGTAGGTGTCCATGATCCAGCCCTTTTTCTTCGCGCGGGCCCTGCGCGTGCGCGCGTACTTGTGGAGCACGTCCTTGAGCCTGCCCTTCAGCAACATCTCGTCCTTCATGCCGAGATAGGCGCCCCAGTAGAGCTCGGCGTTCCGGTCCGGGAATTTCTTCAGCGCCGATTCCTGGTCCAGCAGCACGACGACGTTGGGCGCGGGGATCCGCTTCATCGCGCCGAGCTTGCGGCCCGTGGTGATGAGCACGGATTCGCCCGCGCGGTTGAGCGCGACCTTGTGCTTGGCCGCGAGCGCCTGGACCGCGCTGATGCCCGGCACCACCTCGAACTCGAACTTGACCCCGCCGCGCTTGAGGTCTTCCAGCATGTCGATGCTGCCGTCGTAGAGCGCGGGATCGCCCCAGACCAGAAGCGCGCCGGTCTCGCCGTCATTGAGATCGCGCTCGATCAGCCCAGCCATCTCCGCGCCCTTGCGCCCGCGCCAGTCCGCGACCGCCCGGGCATAGGCGCGGGCGCCGGCGCGGCGCGCGCGCGGGGGCGTCGGGGCGGAGACGATGCGGTAGCGCCGGTTCTTCACGAATTTCCTCAGCATCGCGCGGCGCGTGCGCGCGAGCTCGTCCTTGCCGCGGCCCTCCTTATCGAACAGGAAGAACGCATGGGCGCGGTTCATCGCCGCGATCGCCCCCAGCGTCAGGTATTTCGCATCACCCGGCCCGATCCCGATCAGGATGATCCGCTTCATCGCCCGCGTGGTCCCCGCGCCCGCCCGATTTGCCCGCGATGCTAGCACGGCGGCGGGGTTGGAAGTCGTCTCGCACGTTTCTCTCGATCGACATGGCCGGCTTCCGAAGCGCGCGCCATGGCTGGCGGCGGGAGAGCGCGCGGTGTAGGGTCGGCGCATGGCCGAAACCGCTGCATTCCAAGCGCCCGCGTTCGAGCCCGGGCATGTGTGGCTCGTGGGCGCGGGGCCGGGCGATCCCGGGCTGCTGACGCTGCTCGCGCTGCACGCGCTCGAGCACTGCGACGCGGTGGTGTACGACGCGCTGGTGGACAAGCGCGTGTTGGCCCTGGCGTGGCCGGGCGCCGAGCGCGTCCATGCCGGCAAGCGCGGCGGCAGGCCTTCGCCGATCCAGCCCGACATCTCGGATCGTCTGGTGCGGCTGGCGCGCGAGGGCAAGCGCGTGCTGCGCCTGAAGGGCGGCGACCCGTTCGTGTTCGGCCGCGGCGGCGAGGAGGCCCTCGCGCTGGTGGCGGCGGGGATTCCGTTCCGCGTCGTGCCGGGCGTGACCGCCGGCATCGGCGGGCTCGCCTATGCCGGGATTCCGGTCACGCACCGCGACAGCAACTCGGCCGTGACCTTCCTCACCGGGCACAACGCGGTGGGCGAGGTGGTGCGGCTGCGCGCGGGCCTCGACTGGCTCGGTGCCGCGTCGGGCCGGCGGCTCGACCCCGACCCGCTCGGGGTCAAGACAAGGCGCGAGGCGGGATGAGCGGCGCCAAGACGGGCAACGGGCTGCTGCCGTTCAGGGTTTCGATCTGCGGGGTCGACGAGCTGCACGGTTTCGCGGGGGCGGGCATCAGCGACGTGCTCTCGATCCTCGATCCCGGCCATCCCGAGCCCGAAGCGTTCCGGCACTATCGCGCGCACCGCCGCACGTCCTTGCGCTTTCACGACGTGGTGCTGCCGGCCGAGGGCTACGCGCTGCCCGGGCGCGGCGACGTGCGCCGCATTCTGGAATTCGGCGCGGACTTGGGTGCGGCGCGCGACGCCTCGCACCTTCTGGTGCATTGCTACGCCGGCGTGTCGCGCTCGACCGCGGCGGCCGCGATCCTGATGGCCCAGGCCAATCCCGGAGAGGAGGGGCGCGCGTTCCTGTCGCTCCTGGAAATCCGGCCGCGCGCCTGGCCCAACAGCCGGATGGTCGAGCTCGCCGACGAGTTGCTGGCGCGGCGCGGGCGCTTGCGCGCCGGCCTCGACGCCTACTACCGCGCGGCGCTGGGGCGCTATGCCGGCTTGGCGGACTACATCCGCTCGATCGGCGGCCGCGATCACGAGCTGCCGGAGGACGCGGGGTAGCCTACCGGCACGCGAGGGCGGGGCCGAAGATCGCGAACCAGTCCGGCAGCGTGCGGTCCTCTTTCTTCTTGTCGAGGCAGCGCTGGATCGCCGCCCCCGCGCCCGTCGGATCGTCGACGCCGTTGGGTGCGATGGCGCAGCCCGAAAAGGCGAGAAGAACGGCGGCGAGGAGAACGGCGCGCATGGGCAGGCTCCGCTTCATGCGATCCCAAATCGTAGCGCGCGGCGGGGGCGAGTCGAAGGAGGCGGGCGGCCCTAAAACTTGTACCCGTACCTCAGGCCGAAATCGTCGTTGCCCTGGTTGCGCTCGGCCAGCCAGCCGGCGTTGGAGTAGTGGTCGACCATGAACGAGATGCTGTGCACGTCGAGGAAGCGGTAGCCGAACTCGAGCGCCTCGCGGAACACGACGCGCGAGCCCATCAGGCGCTTGTGCGGATCCCGGTCGGTCGAGTCGAGCCAGCCGTTGTGCACGGCCATGCCGAAGAAGCCCTCGACGAACAGCCCCTTCCAGACGAACCCGCCCCAGGTCAGGCCGCCGTAGAGGAAGCTGGTGTCGCCCGCGGTGTTGACGCTGGCGCCCACGGTCGGGCGCGGCTCGAACAGGATCTTCATGAAATCGGGCGAGGCGAAGCGCGCCTCCATGTTGACCTGCACGCCCGCCTCGGTGGTCGAGGCGATCGGCCCCTTGTTGTGCGCGAGGACCGCCAAGCGCAGCTCGGAGATTCCGTATTTCGATCCCGCGCCGTAGCGCAGCCGGTCTTCCGGCGGCGGCGCGGCGGCCGGCTGCGGCGCCGGAGCGGCCTGCGCGATTTGGGCCGGTTGCGCGGATCCGCCCGCGGGCAGCAGCGGCACTTGGGCGGACGGCGCCGGCGCGGACGGAATCGGCGCGGAAGAAGCGGAGGGTTGCGGCACGGCCGCGAGCTGGACGTCCTGCAACGGCGGCAGCGGCTGGTTCACCGCCCAGGAGGAAACCGCGGGCGCCGCCGCGACCGGCTGGGGCGCGTAGGCGGACTGGATCGGTGGCGGCGGTTCGCGCCAGCCCCCGAGGTACTGGTCGTAGGGCCGGCGGTAGGCGTCGGGCGTCTGCGGCACGCGCGCGGCGCCGCCGAGATCGAGCGTACCCAGATCGTAGCTGGGGGCGACGCGCGGCACCGGGACTTGCGCGCGCGGATCGGTCTGGGCTTGGGCGGACGGAGCGACGAACGCCGCGGCCACGGCCAGAACCGGCGCGGCAAGCGCCGCGCGCGGCCTCACGTGCCGACGAATCTGTCCAGGCGAAACATACGCGCGGACCAAGGCGTGGCTCCCTCGCACGGCCCATTCGGGCTCTTTGCTAAGAAAATACGCCCAACCTTTCCTCTAAGTCCATCAAAACTGTGATGTTAATAAAACACTGTTGCCTATATGCAACGCGTCGTTGCGCCGCGAAGGATCGCGGAAGCGCAGCTAGCGGCCGGCTCCGCCCTTAAGCAATGATGCCGGGATGAAGCCCAACCTGATCCGGTCGCTGATGATGGTGCTCGCGGGCGTCGCGGTCGCGCTCGCCCTGGGACTGCTGGGCCGGGCGCTGTGGCTTGCGCCCGAGGCAGGCGGCGGGCGCGAGGGGAGCGTGACCGGCACGGCGCTGGTCGGCGGGCCGTTCACCCTCGTGGACCAGAACGGACGGCAGGTGAGCGACACGGATTTCCGCGGCAGGCTGATGCTGATCTATTTCGGCTACACGTTCTGCCCCGATGTGTGCCCGACCGAGCTGCTCGACATGAGCCAGGCGGTCGATGCGCTGGGCAAGGCCGGCGATCAGGTGCAGCCGCTGTTCATCACGGTCGATCCCAAGCGCGACACGCCGGCCGTGCTGAGGGAGTTCCTGGTCAACTTCCACCCGCGCATGCTGGGCCTGACCGGCAGCGAGGAGCAGGTGCAGGTGGCGGCCAAGGCCTATCGCGTCTTTTTCGCCAAGGCCGCGGGCGCGGAGCGCGACTATCTCGTGGACCACACCTCGATCGTGTACCTGATGGACCGGCAGGGGCGCTATCTCACGCATTTCGGGCCGACCGTGCGCGGCGAGCAGATGGCCGCGGCGATCAAGAAATACCTGTGACGCGCAGCCGGGCGGGCGGAGCGATCCTGGCCGCGCCGGCCTCCGGCAGCGGCAAGACCGTGTTGACCCTGGGCCTGTTGCGCCATTGCCGCAACGCGGGGCGCGCGGTCGCCTCGGCCAAGGCGGGGCCGGACTACATCGACCCCGCGTTCCACGCCGCGGCCAGCGGGCGCGGCTGCCCCAACCTCGACCCCTGGGCGATGCGGCCCGCGACCATCGCTTCGCTTGTTCAGGACTTGTCGCGCGGGTCCGAGGCGATCTTGTGCGAAGGCGTGATGGGGCTGTTCGACGGCGCGGGTCACGAAAACGCCGGCTCCACGGCCGACCTCGCGGCGATGCTCGGCTGGCCGGTGGTGCTGGTCGTGGACATTTCGCGCCAGGGCGCCTCGGCCGCGGCCGTCGTGCGCGGATTCGCGGGGCATCGGCGCGACGTGACGATTTCCGGCGTGATCTTGAACCGCGCCGCTTCGGCCAGGCACGCGGAATCCGTGGCGCGGGCGATCGCGACCGTGGTTCCCGAGGCGAAAATCTTCGGCTGGGTCCCGCGCGACGCGGACCTGGTCTTGCCCGAGCGTCACCTGGGTCTGGTCCAGGCGGGCGAGCATGGCGACTTGGAGCGGTTTCTCAACCGCGCCGCGCAAATCGTCTCGGGGCATCTCGACGTAAATGCGCTCTTGCGGGCGGCCCGGCCCTCAGATCAATCCGCCGGGGAAACGGCTGCGCCGGCACTCCATCCGCCGGGGCGGCGCATCTGGGTGGCGCGCGATTCCGCGTTCGCGTTTTGCTATCCCCACGTGCTCGAGGGCTGGAAGCGGGCGGGCGCGCACCTGGATTTTTTTTCGCCGCTCGCCGACGAGGCGCCGGGCGAAGCCGCCGATGCGGCCTATCTGCCCGGCGGCTACCCCGAACTGCACGCCGCGCGCCTGGCCGCGGCGGAAAATTTCCGCGCCGGGACGATCGCGGCGGTGCGGCGCGGCGCCAGCGTGTACGGGGAATGCGGCGGCTACATGGTGCTGGGCCGCGCGTTGATCGACAAGGCGGGACGGCGCCACGCGATGCTGGACCTGCTGCCGCTGGAATCCTCGTTCGCGGAACCGCGGCTGCATCTCGGCTATCGCCGCGCCGTGCTCGCGGCGGACGCGCCGCTGGGCAAGGCCGGCGCGGCGCTGCGCGGGCACGAATTCCACTACGCGGCGGTCGTGGACGAGGGGCCGGGCGAGGCGCTGTTCCGTCTCGGCGATTCGGACGGCCGCGATCTGGGACCGGCGGGCCGGATCGCGCGGCACGGCCGGGGCGTGGCGCTGGGGTCGTTCGCGCACCTCATCGACAGGGAATGACGCGCCTGTTACAGCTTTGACCATGTGGGGCTGGTTCCGCGCGAAACGCGAGCAGTCCGCGCGGTTGCTGCAAGTCGCGCCCGCGTCGGGCGGCGCGCCGATCGCGGTGAGGCTCAAGCGCAACAAGCGCGCCCGGCGCCTGGTGCTTTCGGTCGATCCGGCCGCGGCCGCGCCGGTCCTGGTGATCCCGCCCTACGTCTCGCTCGGCGAGGCGCAATCGTTCCTCAAGAGCCGCGTCCGCTGGCTCGAGCGGCGCCTGGGCGCGCTGCCGCCGCGCACCGAGTTCGCCGACGGCGCCGTGATCCCGTACCTCGGCGGGGCGCTGACGCTGCGCCACGCCGCGGGCGCGCGCGGCGCGGCGTGGCGCGAGGGCGAGGCGCTGGTCGTCGCCGGCGACCCGCGCCACCTCGCGCGGCGCGCGACCGAGTGGCTGAAGCGCGCCGCGCGCCGGGAGTTCGCGCGGCGCGCCGCCGACAAGGCCGCCCTCATCGGCCGACCGGCCCCGTGCGTGGCGGTGCGGGACCCGAAGCGGCAATGGGGGAGTTGCGCGGCCGACGGCACGCTGCGCCTGTCGTGGCGCCTGGTGCTGGCGCCGGGCGAGGTGGTGGACTACGTGATCGCGCACGAGGTCGCGCATCTCGCGGAGATGAACCACGGCAGCGAATTCTGGGCGGCGGTCGCACGCCTCACGCCCCACGCCGACGCGGCGCGGGCATGGCTCAAGCGCCACGGCCACGGGCTTTTGCGCTTCGGCTGATTTTTCCGCTTGCGCCGCGCGGCCTCGCCGTGCATGGTGCAATCAACGGTAAACTTTGCGCCCAAGCGCTATGCCCCGTCCCGAATCGTTCCTCGTCGGCGCGCTGTTGACCGGATTGGTGGCCTTCGGACCGCTGTCGACCGACCTGTACCTGCCTTCGCTGCCCGGCATCGCGCGCGACCTGGTGGCCGATGCGTCGGCGGTGCAACTCACGCTCAGCGTCTTTCTGCTCGGCTTCGCGGTCGGGCAAATCCTCTACGGGCCGCTGTCGGACCGCTTCGGCCGCCGGCCGGTGCTGTTGGGCGGGATCGCGATCTACCTCGCGGGCACCGCGGCCTGCGCGTTCGCGCCCACGATCCAGGCGCTGATCGCCGCTCGTTTCGCGCAGGCCGTGGGCGCGTGCTCGGGCGTGGTGCTGACGCGCGCCATCGTGCGCGACCTGTTCGCGCCCGAGCGCGGAGCCTCGGTGATGGCGTACTTGGGCTCGGCCATGGCGATCGGTCCGATGATCGGGCCCATCATCGGCGGGCAACTGGAAATCCGCTTCGGCTGGCGCGCGAACTTCATCCTCCTGGCCCTGTTCGGCGCGGCGATGCTGGTCGCGGTGGTCGCCGTGATGCAGGAAACCAACCGCAACCGCGATCCCTCCGCACTGTCGCCCCGGCGCATGCTCGGCAATTTCCGCGAGATGCTGGCGGCGCGGCGGTTCCTCGGCTGCACGCTGACCGCGGCATTCGTCTATGGCGGGCTGTTCACCTTCATCTCGGTGTCGGCGTTCGTGCTGATCGACGTGGTCGGGCTGACGCCCGATCTCTACGGCTTCTGCTTCGCGGCGATGGTCGTGGGCTACATGGTGGGGGCGCTCAGCGCCGGGCGCGTGGTGCAGCAGCTGGGCATCGACCGCGTGATGCTCGCGGGCGGAATTCTCGCCGGCGGATCGGGCGTGACGCTTGCGATCCTCGCCTGGCTCGCCGGAAGCGGAATCGGCGTGGTCGAGATCGTGGCGCCGATGATGGTCTACGGCGCGGGCGTGGGCTGGGTGCTGCCCGCGTCCTCGGCCGCGGCGGTGGGCGCCTACCCGGACAGGGCGGGCGCGGCCTCGTCGCTCTTGGGCGCGATCCAGATGTGCGTGGCGGCGGGCATCGGCGCCCTGGTCGGGCATTTGCTCGACGGCACCGCGCGGCCGATGGCCCTAGCGATCGCTCTCTGCGGCCTCGGCACCCTCGCCGCGATCCTGTCGATGCGGCGCGATAGACTCAATTCCCCCGGCTGAAGCCGGGGAAGCGGAATTCGGGGTCGCTGCGCTCGCGCCCGGCCTGCGGCGCGGGGCGCTGCGAAGGGGCGGGTTGCGCCCAGGGCTCGGCGCCGCGCGTGGACTGTCCCGCCTCGGCCATGGCCGCGGGCGGCAGGTTGAGGGGCCGCGGCGGCAGGCCGGCGTGCGCGGCCAGCATGAAATCGTGCCAAACCCGCGCCGGCAGGCCGCCGCCGGTGACGCGGTTCATCGGCTTGTTGTCGTCGTTGCCGAGCCACACCCCGGCGACCAAGTCGGCGGTGAATCCGAGGAACCACGCGTCGCGGTGGTCCTGCGTGGTGCCGGTCTTGCCCGCGGCGGGCCGGTCGAGCTTCGCGGCCTTGCCGGTGCCCCACTGCACGCCCGCGCCCATCATGTCGTCCATCGCCGCGACCGTGCGCCCCTCCGCCACGCGGCCCGGCCCCGAGCCCGCGCGCTTGTACAGCACGGCGCCCTGGGGATCGCGGATCTCGCGGATGCCGTAGGCCAGCACGCCGTCGCCGCCGTTGGCGAGCGCGGCGAAGGCCTGGGTCAGCTCGAGCGGCGTGACCTCGTAGGTGCCGAGCGCAAGGCTGGCGTCGGGCTTGAGGTCGCTGGTGATGCCGAGGCGCCGCGCGACCGCGACCACGCGCCGCGGCCCCACGCGCTCCACCAGCTGCGCGGCCACGGTGTTGATGGAATAGGCCAGCGCCTCGCGCAGCGTCACCATGCCGCGGTGTGTGCCTTCGTAGTTCTTGGGCGACCAGCCGGCGATGCTCACGGGCCCGTCCATGAAGCGGTCCTCGGGCTTGAAGCCCTGCTCCATCGCCGCGAGATAGACCATCGGCTTGAACGCGGAGCCGGGCTGGCGCAGGGCTTGCGTGGCGCGGTTGAACTGGGTCTCGCGGTAGCCGGCGCCGCCGACCATCGCGCGCACCGCGCCGTCGGGCGTCATCGCCACCAGCGCCGCCTGGCCGACGTTGGCCCTGGCGCCCTCGAGGTCGAGCATGAGCGCGACCTTGGAATCGGCGAACGCCTGCAGGCGCGGATCGAGCGTGGTCAGGATCACCAGGTCGCGGTCGGTGAAGCCGACGAAGCCCTGCACCTGGTCCATGATCCAGTCGGCGAAGTAGCGGCCGCTCGACGCGATCGCGCCGGCCGTGGCCGCAGGCTTGCCGGGATCGGGCTCGACCGCGGCGGCCTGCTCGCGCGTCAGGAACCCGGCCTCGACCATGTTGGTAAGCACGCGGCGCGTGCGCTCGGCCGCGGCCTCGGGATCGGCGAGCGGGTTGAAGCGCGAGGGCGCCTTCAACAGACCGGCCAGCATCGCGGCCTGCCACAGCGAGGCCTTGCGCGCCGAGACGCCGAAATAGCGCCGCGAAGCCGCGTCCACGCCGTAGGCGCCCGAGCCCAGGTACACGCGGTTCAAGTAGAGCGTGAGGATCTCGGCCTTGGTGAACTTGCGCTCGAGCCACAGCGCGAGCAGCGATTCCTGCACCTTGCGCTTCACCGTGCGCTCGGGCGTGAGGAATAGGTTCTTGGCGAGCTGCTGGGTGATGGTCGAGCCGCCCTGGCGCACCTGCCCGGCGCGGATATTGGCGAGGAGCGCGCGGGCAAGGCCCACGGGATCGATGCCGGGATGGGACTGGAAGCGGCGGTCCTCCGTGGCCATCACCGCGAGGGGAATCGCGGGCGGCATGTCCTTGAGCGTCAGCGTCTCGCCGACCAAGTCGCCGAAGGTGGCGAACGCCGCGCCGTCGGCGGCGAGCAGCGTGATCGAGGGCCGGCGCGCCGGCGCCTCGAGCGTGCGGATGTCGGGCAGCCCGTAGGCGTAATAGGCGATGAAGCCGGCGCCGGCGATGAACGCCCACACGCTCAGCACCGCGGTCCAGTAGAACAGCCGACCGAGCGCCGAGGGGCGCCGCCGGCGCCCCCGGTTTCCGGGCGGATCGGCCATGCCGCTTTTGCCGCCGCCGGCCCGGCCGCCCTCCTCCGAGGATGGGGAACGGTCCTCGCGCCTCGCGCGCAAGGCCATCGGGATCCTGCCGGCCCGTGCCACCATGCCCGGTTTCTAGGCCGGAATTGTGGCGAAATCTAATGCTTTATGGGGTGTGGGCGGCCGGCGGGAGTTAATGGCGGGGCCGTCGCCCGAACCGGACCGCCGCCGAAACGCAACCCGCCTAGGCCTTGAGCTCCGCGCGGTCCTTGAACTGGTCGAGCGCCTCGGGGTTGGCCAGCGCCTCCCTGTTCTTGACCGGCCTGCCGTGCACCACGTCGCGCACCGCGAGCTCGACGATCTTGCCGCTCTTGGTGCGCGGGATGTCGGTGACCTGCACGATCTTGGCCGGGACGTGGCGCGGCGTGGTGTTGCGGCGGATCTGCTCGCGAATCTTCTTCTGCAACGCCTCGTCGAGCGCGAGGCCCGGGCGGAGACGGACGAACAAAACCACGCGCACGTCGCCCTCGGCCCAGTCCTGGCCGATCACGATCGACTCCACCACCTCGTCGAGTTGCTCGACCTGGCGGTAGATCTCGGCGGTGCCGATGCGCACGCCGCCCGGGTTCAGGACCGCGTCGGAGCGGCCGTGGATGACCAGGCCGCCGGCGGGCGTGATCTCGATGTAGTCGCCGTGGCACCAGACGTTCTTGAAGCGCTCGAAATAGGCGGCGTGGTACTTCCTGCCGTCGGGATCGTTCCAGAAGCCGACCGGCATCGAGGGGAACGGCTTGGTGCACACGAGCTCGCCCTTGCCGCCGCGCAACGGCTTGCCGTCGTCGCCGAACACGTCCACCGCCATGCCGAGGCCGCGCGCCTGGATTTCGCCGCGGCGCACCGCGCCCGTGGGATCGCCGAGGACGAAGCATGAGATGATGTCGGTGCCGCCGCTGATCGAGGCGAGGTGCACGTCCTTCTTGATCCAGCGGTAGACGTAGTCGAACGCCTCGGGCACCAGCGGCGAGCCGGTGGAGCAGATCGTGCGCACGGACTTGAGCGAATGCGTCTCGCAGGGCTTCATGCCCGCCTTGCCGGCCGCGTCGATGAACTTGGCGGAGGTGCCGAACAGCGTGATGCCCTCGCGGTCGGCGTAGTCGAACAGGATCTCGCCCGAGGGGTGGAACGGCGAGCCGTCGTAGAGCATCAGCGTGGCCTCGGACGCCAGGGCCGAGATCAGCCAGTTCCACATCATCCAGCCGCAGGTGGTGAAGTAGAACACGCGGTCGCCGCGCTTCACGTCGCTTTGCAGGCGGTGCTCCTTGAGGTGCTGGAGCAGCGTGCCGCCCGCGCCGTGCACGATGCATTTCGGCACCCCCGTGGTGCCGGAGGAGAACATGATGAACAGCGGATGGTTGAACGGCAGGCGCGCGAACGCGATGTCGCCTGCTTGATGGGGCGCGATGAAGTCGCCAAGCGTCACGGCGTGGCCGATGCCGGCCACACCGGGCGCGCTTTGCGTGTAGGGCACGACCACCGCGCGCCGGACGCTCGGCAGCTTCGCCAGGATCTCGGGCAGCTTGTCGAGCGAGGAATGGGTCTTGCCGGCGTAGAAATAGCCGTCGGCGGCGAACAGCACCGCGGGCTCGATCTGCCCGAAGCGGTCGAGCACGCCCTGCACGCCGAAATCGGGCGAGCACGACGACCAGATCGCCCCGATGCTGGCCGCCGCCAGCATCGCCATCGCGGTTTCGGGCAGGTTCGGCAGGTAGCCCGCGACCCGGTCGCCGGGCCCGACGCCCTCGGCCTTGAGCCCCGCGGCCAGGCGCGCGACCGTGTCGTAGACTTGGCGCCAGGTGAGCGAGCGCTTGACCTTGTCCTCGCCCCAGAACGCGATCGCCTCGCCGCCGTCGCGCCGGCGCAGGAGGTTCTCGGCGAAGTTGAGCCGCGCGTCGGGAAAGAACTGGGCGCCCGGCATCCGGCCGCCGTTCGCGAGCGCGCGCTTGCCGCGCGTCTCGGCGATCACGCCGGCGAAATCCCACAGCGAGGTCCAGAACTTCGCGGGCTCGGCGACCGACCAGCGCCACAAGCCCGCGTAGTCGGCGGGCTTGGCGCCCCAGTCCTGCCGCACCTCAGCCAGGAACGCGGCGACGTTGCTGCCGGCCACGCGCACGGGCGACGGCCGCCACAGCACCGGGGCAAGCGCCGGCTTGGGCCTCGCCTTGGACGGGCGGGACTTGGTGCGTGGCTTCTTGCCGGACTTGTTGCTGGCCATGGGGCGTCCTCGTCGCGCAATTTCCTGCGCCGGGCCGATCGGCGCGGGCCCGGGTTCACCCCAGGGAATAAGCCTCAAACCGACCACCCAAGGCAACAGGGGGAAACGGCCAGGCGGCGGGTGCCCGCGGGCGCCGCCGCACCCTTCGCCGCGCAACCCTTCCATGCGCGTTCGCCGCTGGCGAAGGGCAGGCCCGGGCCTATCCTTTCCCGCAGCGATGCCCCCCGCCGAAAGCCCCGCGACCGCGCTCCGCATGGCCTTCCTGCGCGACCTTTCGCCCGCTGCCAAGGCGGCGCTGCTGATGGTCGCGGCGACCGCTCTGTTCGCCCTGATGAACGCGCTGGTCCGGCTCGCGACCGAAACGCTGCCGCCGGCGGAGGTCGCGTTCTTCCGCTGCTTCTTCTCGCTCTTGGCGATGCTGCCGTGGATCGCGCGGTACGGTCTGTCGGCAATGAAGACGCAGCGCATCAAGCTCTATTCCGTGCGCTCGCTGCTCGCGGCTGTGTCGATGATCTGCTGGTTCACGGCGGTCGCCACCATTCCCTTGGCCGAGGCGACGGCGCTCAGCTTCACCTCGCCCCTGTTCACCACGGCGGGCGCGGCGCTGGTCATGCGCGAGCAGGTGGGTTGGCGGCGCTGGAGCGCGGTGGCCGTGGGGTTCCTGGGCGTCCTGATCGTGCTGCGGCCCGGTGCGGTCGCGCCGTCGCCCGGCGCCGCCCTCGCGCTGACCTCGGCGCTGCTGGGCGCGGTGGGAATGCTGATGGTGAAGTCGCTGGCGCGCACCGAGCCCACGCCCGCGATCGTCGCCTACATGATGATCTACCTGACGCCGCTGACGCTGATCCCCGCGCTGCCGGTGTGGCAGTGGCCGGCGCTCTCGTTGTGGCCGTGGCTCGCGGCGCTCGGCCTGTTGGGCGCGGTCGCGCATCTGTGCCTGACCCACGCGCTCGCCATGGGCGACGCCTCGGCGGTGATGCCCTACGACTACCTGCGCCTGCCCGCGGCCGCGGCCATCGCCTACCTGATGTTCGCGGAAGTGCCCACCGCGTGGACCTGGATCGGCGGGGCGGTGATCGCGCTCAGCACCATGTACATCGCGCAGCGCGAGCTGGCGCTGCGCCGCCAGCGCGATACCTCGGCCCTGCCGCCGGCGAGCTGACCGCCCCTTTCGCGTCTGCGGCGATCCGGCGCTTGCGCGCCACCGCCCGGCGTTGCACCAATAGCCGCATGGCGTCGATCGAAAGCACCGCCCCGGCCGGCGACGGCCTGATGCGCGGGATCTGGTACTACGCGCTGCCCGGCGCGCTGGTGGCGCCGGGCGCGATGCTGCACCGCCAGGTCGCGGGCGAGCCGGTGCTGTTCGGCCGCGGCCGGGACGGGCGCGCATTCGCGCTGCGCGACGTCTGCCCGCATCGCGGCATGCCGCTCAGCGAGGGCAGCTTCGACGGACGCGAAGTGGAGTGCTGCTATCACGGCTGGCGCTTCGACGCCGATGGGCGCTGCACCGCGATCCCGTGGCTGGTGGACGGCAGCGAGGTCGACATCGCGCGCATCAAGCTGCGCCGCTATCCCGTGCACGAGGCGCTCGGCAACGTGTTCGTGTTCGTGGGCGATCCCGACACCGCCGAGGCCGCCCTGCCCGAGCCGCCGCCGATGATCGACATCGGCGTCGCGCGGCCCAACATCGCGGTCGAGACCGTGTTCGACTGCCACGTCGACCACGCGGTGATCGGGCTGATGGACCCGGCGCATGGGCCGTTCGTGCACACCTCGTGGTGGTGGCGGCCGGGCCGGCGCATGCACGTGAAGGAGAAGGCGTTCGAGCCCGCGCCCATGGGCTTCCGCTTCAAGCGCCACCGGCCGTCGAGCAACTCGCGCGCCTATTACATTTTCCTCGGCGGCCAGCCCGAGACCGAGATCACCTTCCGCCTGCCGGGCCTGCGCACCGAGCACGTGCGCGTGGGGCGGCACCAGTACTGCCAGCTCACGTCCGTGACGCCGATCGACGCCAAGACCACGCGCATCAGCCACGTGATCTACTGGACCATGCCGTGGCTTTCCGCGATCAAGCCCGCGCTTGCGGGCATCGCGCGGCGCTTCATCGACCAGGACCGCGCGGTGGTGGAGAAGCAGCAGAAGGGCCTGAAATTCGACGCGCCGATGATGCTGGTGCGCGACGCCGACACGCCGGCGCGCTGGTACTTCCGCCTCAAGAAGGAATTCGCGGACGCGCGCGCCGAGGGCCGCGCGTTCCGGAACCCGGTCGAGGAAACCGTGCTGAGGTGGCGCAGCTAGGCGGCCGCGCCCAGCCTGCGCGCGATCTCCGCCGCGATCGCCTCGGGCGAAGCCGCCACCTCGACCACGATCGGCCGCTCCGCGGCGGCGGGTTCCTCCAGCGCCGCGAACTGGCTCGCGAGCAGCTCGGGCGGCATGAAGTGGCCCGTGCGCGCGCCCAGGCGCCGGGCGATCAGCGCGCGCGAGCCGCGCAGGTAGACGAGCCTCACATCCCGGCGCTGCCCGATCAGGACGTCGCGGTAGTGGCGCTTCAACGCCGAGCAGGTCACGACGAGACCGCGCCCTTGGCCGCGGGCGCGGTCGATGGCCCCGGCGATGGCGGCGAGCCACGGCGCCCGGTCGGCGTCGTCGAGCGGCGTGCCCGCCGACATCTTGGCGACGTTGGCCTTGGGGTGGAACGCGTCGCCCTCCGCCAGGTCCGCGCCGAGGAGGCCGGCGAGCAGCCGGCCCACGGTGGTCTTGCCCGCGCCGCTGACGCCCATCAGCACGACGACCGGTCTTGCGGACGCCGGCGGCTTCTTCCGCGTCACGCCTTCGATCCGTCGAGATGGAAGCGCCCGGGCTTGTCCACGCGCTCGAAGCCGTGGCGGCCGAAGCGGTCGCGCTGCGCCTGCACCAGGGCAGTCCACAGCCTGGGCGCCGCCAGGGCGTCGAACCACGCTAGGGCGCCGGCGAGGCACGGCAGCGGCACGCCGAGCGTCGCCGCCACCGAGACGATGAACCGCAGCGCGCGCATGCCGTTGACCACGCGCGACGCGAACGCGGGCGCGGCGAGCAGGCCGGGGACCGCCGGGCCTTGGGCCAGGGCGGCCCGCATCGGTTCCAGCGACTTGGCGCGCAGGATGCAGCCCGCGCGCCACACCCCAGCCGCTTGGGCGGCGGTCGCGGGCCAGCCCTCGGCCTTGGCCCCGGCCTCGATCAGCGCGAAGCCCTGCGCGTAGGCGCTGAGGATCGCGGCGTCGAGCGCCGCCCCCATGCCGCTCGCGAGCTCGGCGAAGCGCGAGGCCTTGCCGCGCGGCATCGCGGTCGAGTCGGGCATCTTGCCGCGGCCGGGATGGGCGCTGAGCGCGCGCGCGAACACCGCCTCGGCCAGCATCGGCGCGGGCACGCCGTACTCGAGCGCGGCCTGCGCGGCCCACTGCCCGGTGCCCTTCTGCCCCGCGCTGTCGCGGATCGAATGGATGAGCGGCTTGCCCGTGGCCGCGTCCTCTTGCGCCAGCAGCTCGGCCGTGATGTCGAGCAGGTACGAGCCCATCTCGCCCTTGCTCCAGCGCGCGAACGCCTCGGCCGCGCGCGCGTCGCTGAGCCCCGCGATGTCGCGCAGCGCGAACCACGCCTCGCCGATCGCCTGCATCACCGCGTACTCGATGCCGTTGTGCGCCATCTTCACGAAGTGCCCGGCGCCGTTCTCGCCGAACCAGGCGAGGCACGGCTCGCCCGCGGCCTCGGCCGCGACGGCGCGCAACATCGGCTCAAGGCGCTGGTAGGCCGCACGCGGGCCGCCGACCATCACCGCCGCCCCCTTGCGCGCGCCCTCCTCCCCGCCGGAGATGCCGGCGCCGAGGAAGTCGATTCCCCTTTCCGCCAGAGCGGCGGCGCGCCGTTGGGTGTCGCGGTAGTGCGAGTTGCCGCCGTCGATCACGGCGTCGCCGCGCCCGAGCAGCGGCGCGAGCGCCTGCAGCACCGCGTCCACCGGCTGGCCGGCGGTGACCATCAGCAGCACGGCGCGCGGGCGCGCGAGCTTCGCGACCAGCGCCTTGAGGTCGGGCGCGGCGGCGGCGCCCGGCGCCTGCTCGGCCAGGGCGCTGAGGCGGCTTGCGTCCTGGTCGAACGCCGCGACCGCGAAGCCCGCGCGCAGGAAATTGCCGGCGAGGCCCGCGCCCATCGTGCCGATGCCGACCAGACCGAGCGCGGCCTGCGTCATCGGCGCCTCAGGCCTTCGCCAGATTCGCGGCGGCGCGGCCGATCACCTCGAGCGCGCGCGCCAGCACCTTGTCCTTCCAGTCGTCCTTGTCGGGATAGAAGGCGGCGCGGATCTGCTTCTTGATCGCGCGTCCCTCAGGCGATTGCGGGTCGCCGTGGAGGTGCAGCCAGTTGTCGGCGCGCAGCGCCAGCATCACGTCCTTCTGCGGCTGGGTGCCGTATTCGAGTCCGATGTCGGTGAGCGCCGCGCCGGGCAGCGCGGCCGCGAGGCCCGCGCCCAGCGTGCCGACGATCACCGCCGAGGCCGAGTTGCCGCGCGCGGGCACCGTCATCTCCTTGCCGAACCAGGCCTCGGCGCGCTTGACCACCGCCGAGCCGGGGGGATGCGGGCAGATCAGCTCGCCGTAGCCGTAGGGGCCGAGGCCGGTGTGGAAATCGATCATCGCGACGTGGCGCGCGCGCGCGAGGTGCTTGGCCGCGGCGGCCTTGAGCGTGCGGTGCGACCAGGTCGGCCCCTTGCCGCCGTAGAACAGGCCGCCGGCGTGCCGGTACTGGCCGCCGGTGATCGCGGATTGCAGCGCGAAGTCGCCGTGCCTGGCCGCATAGGCCGCGAGCGCGGCGTCGGCGGTCTTGCGGCCCTTGCCGGTCCAGACCTTGGGGCAGACCGCCTGGGCGATCTCGTCATAGGCCGGGTTCTTGGGCAGCGGCTTGGCGAAATCCGCGAAGTTGCGGTTGAGGTCGACGTTGTCCTCGGTCACGCGCCTAAGCCACGCGAAGCCGTGCGGGTTGATGGCATGGATCGCGAGCACGCCGAGGCCCGCGGACAGGCGCTTGGGCCCGCCTTGCTCGATCCAGCCCACTTGCGCGCCCGAGCCGCAGAACCCCTCGACCCCGTGCGTGCCGGAGACCAGCACCAGGGCGCGGGCGGCCTCGCGCGGGCCGAACCACGCCGTGTCGGCCGCGAGCGCCTCGCCGCCGGGGCCCTTCAGCGGATGGTCGAAGCGGTCGGGGATGCCGCCCGCGGCCGCGGCGGCGGCGCGGAAGCGGTCGCGCGCCTCGGCGTAGGTCGCGGAAAAATATCGCCCAGCGGACATCACCGGCATCCCTGAGAAGGCCCGCGATGGACGCGCGGGCACGGGCATCCCTTGGCAAAAGGCGGCGGAAGCTACCATACTGCCGGGCATGACGCGCAAGACGGTTGTCGCCACGCTCGCCGCCGCGATGGTCGCGCTGGCCGCCGCCCTGGCGCACGCGCCCGCGGCCCGGGCCGACCAGACCGACAAGCAGCTCCCGGCCCTGTTCGCCAAGCTGAAGGCGGCAAGCACGCCCGCCGAGGCGCGGGCGGTCGAGGCCGCGATCTGGAAGCGCTGGAGCGAAACCCCGGACGACGACGCGCGCTTTCCCTTCACGCGCGGCCTCGAATCGATGGAGGAGCACGAATTCAAGGAGGCGGTGCGCTACTTCACCGAGGCCGCGCGGCGCGCGCCCAATTTCGCCGAGGCATGGAACAAGAAGGCGACGGCCGAGTACCTGATCGGGGACTACGCCGCCTCGGTCGCCTCGATCGAGCGCACGCTGGCGCTCGAGCCCCGGCATTTCGGCGCGCTGTCGGGCCTGGGCCTCATCAACCTGCAGCTCGACCGCGACGAGGCGGCGCTGAAGGCGTTCGAGGCAGCGCTCGCAATCCATCCGCACCTGCCCGGCGCCAGGGACCGCGTCAAGCAGCTCAAGGAAAAGCTGGCCGGCAAGCCGACGTGAGGCGGGGCTAGTCCGACACGCCGTCGCTGAGGCGCAAACGCGCCGCAACTCCGCCCAATCGTCGCCCCCGCCGCGGAGCTTTGCTCCTTCGGAGTTCCGGACATGCGCGCCGCCCGGGATCGACCCCGGGCCGCCGCCCCATCGGCCCCGCAAATTCCCCGGTTTCGCCGCAATCCGACGGCCGCCGTTCAGACGCCGTTCATCGACCGGGGTGCAGGCTTGCCGCGATGCCGGCCAAAGGGCGCCCGCGAAGCTGCCGGCGCCGGGGGCCCGCAGGAAAAGCCCCGCAAGCCGCGTGCAAGGCAATGGGGGGAGAAGGGAAGGCAGCCATGACCACCCCGATCAAGCGTTTGGTGACTGCGGTTTCGGTCGCGGCTCTGTTGGGCGCGACGGCCGCTGCGCCCGCCTTCGCCGACAGCCGCCACGGCGGCTACCGCGGCGGCCACCGCGGCGGCTACTATCATCGCCACAACGATCGCACCGGCGCCTATGTCGCGCTGGGCATCGGCGCGCTGGCCCTGGGCGCCTTGGCGTATTCGGCGAGCCGGCCGACCTACTACGCGCCGCCGGCCTACTACTATCCGCCACCCGCCCCGCCGCCGGCCTATGGCTACTACTATGCGCCGCCGCCGGTCTACGGATACGACCCCTATGCCGGCGCCTATGGCTACGGCTACGATCCGCAGTTCGACCGGCCGGGCAACTGACGCGAGACCGGAACGGCGAACGGCCAAGCGGCGCGAAGGCCGCGCGGGTCACGCCGCGCGGCTTTGCTTTTCCGCCGCCGCCAGCAGCGCGCCGAGCCGCGCGCGCAATTCCTTCCATTCCCGCTCGCCGATCAGCGCGATGGCGCGCGCTTGCGCAGCCGACCACAGCCGGCGCGCCGCGGCGAGCCGGCGCGCGCCGGCCGCGGTCAGCTCGATGCGCTTCATGCGCCGGTCGGTCCCGGCCGCGCGGCGCACCAGCCCCTCGCTCTCCAACAGCTTCAGCGCGCGCGCCAGCGTGGTCTGGTCGGCGTGCAGCGCGTCGACCAGGTGCGCGGCGCTGACGGGCTGGAGCCGGCGGATGCGGGACATGAGCCCGTACTGCGTGATGCGCAGCCCCGCGGGCCGCAGCGCGTCGTCGTAGAGCTGCGTGACCGCGCGCGTGACCGTGCGCAGCGCACCGCACACGCAGTGCGGCAGCGCGTCGCCGTCCGGCACGGCCGCCTCGCGATTTCGTCCGCCCATGCGCCCGGCCCGTTGCTTGACCCGGCGAGGTTATCCCATGTATATGCATCTATCAAGTTCCCGAACGCTGCGAGGAGACCGCCGATGCGGCGCATGCCGGTTGTCGTCCTGGTCGTCGCGTGCCTGATCCTGGCGCTCAACATGGGCGTGCGGCAGGGATTCGGCCTGTTCCTCGACCCGATCAGCCACGCCTATGGCTGGCCGCGCGAGGTGTTCTCGCTGGCGATGGCGATCCAGGCGCTGGTGTGGGGCATCAGCCAGCCGGTCGCGGGCGCGCTCGCCGACCGCTTCGGCACGGTCAAGGTGCTGGTCTTGAGCGCGCTCGCCTACGCGGGCGGCGTGGTGCTGATGGCCGCGGCCGCGACGCCGGCGCTTCTGTATTTCGCAAGCTTCATCGTCGGCATGGCGATCAGCGGCACGTCGTTCGGGGTGGTGTTCGGGCCCGTCGCGCGCATCACGCCGATCGAGCGACGCTCGACGGCCCTCGGCATCGCCACGGCCGGCGCCTCGTTCGGCATGTTCATAGGCCCGCTGGTGTCGCAAGGCCTGATCGCCGCGTTCGGCTGGATGGGCGCGCTCTACGCGCTCGCGATCCTCCTGGCCGTGATGCTGCCCTTGTCGCCGGTGCTGGGCGCGGGCCAGGGCGCGGGCTCCCCCGCCCCGGGCGGCGCATCCCCCGCGCACCAGAGCTTGAGCGAGGCGCTCGGCGAGGCGAGCCGGCACAGCGGCTTCTGGTATCTGTGCGCGGGGTTCTTCGTCTGCGGCTTTCACGTCACGTTCATCGCCACGCACCTGCCGGCGTTCATCGCGACCTGCGGGCTTCCGCCCGCGGTCGGCGCCTGGTCGCTGGCGCTGGTCGGCCTGTTCAACGTCGCTGGCAGCTATCTTTCCGGCGTGGCCGGCGGCATCTGGCGCAAGAAGTACCTTTTGAGCCTGATCTATTTCGGCCGCGCCGTGGTGATCGCGCTGTTCATGGCGCTGCCGAAGAACGAGATCGTGGTCCTGGGCTTTGCCGCGCTGATGGGCCTGTTGTGGCTGTCCACCGTGCCGCTGACCTCGGGCCTGGTGGCGCAGATCTTCGGGCCGCAGCACATGGCGACGCTGTTCGGCGTGGTGTTCTTGAGCCACCAGGTCGGGGCGTTCCTGGGTGGATGGCTGGGGGGCGTGGCGTTCGACCGTACCGGCAGCTACGACCTGATGTGGACGATCTCGATCCTGCTCGGCGTGCTGGCGGCGGTCGCGCACCTGCCGATCGGCGACCGTCCGGTGGCGAGGCTGGGCGCGAAGCCGGCCTGAGGCTCCGGCCAAGCGCGCCGGCTGCGACCCTTAACGCTGCGTTAACGACTACCCCTTATGCTTGCGCGCCGCGGGGGTTCCGCGCACAAGGCGGTAATGGCGCAGGCGTTGTCAGCCGACGCAGAGGCGGCCCGGGGACTGGTGGGGCCCGCGGCCGACATCCTCGCCCGGGCGCCGCATCCCAAGGTCCGGCAGATCGTCGAGCACTGGGCGCGATCGCCCCCGCCGGACTCTTGCCCGGGCGGCAGCACTTCGATCCCGCGGCGATTCCCGGCCTGTTGGCGAACCTCTGGATTCTCGACGTGGAACGCGCGCCGGGCTTGCGCTTCCGCTATCGCCTGGTCGGCACCAGCGTGGCGCGTGCTTTCGGCCAGGACCTGACCGGCCGCCATCTCGACCAGGCGCATCCCGGGTTCGAGCGGAGCATCATCTACGGCTACCTCAAGGAAGTGGCGGAGAGGTGCTTGCCGTCGTGGCGCGCCGGCCGGCCCAAGTTCTTCGCGCTCCAGGACTTCCTGCGGGTCGAGCGCGTGTACCTGCCCGCGGCGCGCGACGGCGCCAACGTGGACATGATCTTCGCGCTCACCGTGTTCCTCGACCGCCACGGCCGCGAGTTCTGAGGTTCGGCTCAGTTCACCCAGGCGATGCGGATCATGTTGGTGGAGCCGGGGGTGCCGAACGGCACGCCCGCGGTGATCGCGAGCCGGTCGCCCTTCTCGGCGAACCCCTCGCGCTTGGCGATGGCGCAGGCCTTGTCCACCATCTCGGACACGGTGTTGACCTCGGGGGTCTGCACGGCGTGGATGCCCCACACCACGGCCATGCGCCGCGCCGTACCGATCTGCGAGGTGAGGCAGAGGATCGGCACTTCGGGCCGCTCGCGCGCGCAGCGCAGCGCGGTCGAACCCGACGTCGTGTAGGTGACCACCGCCGCCGCGCCGATGGTGTGCGCCACCTGCGCCGCGGCCTTGGTGATGGCGTCGGAGGCCGTGCGCTCGGGATCGGGATGCTGCGCGTCCATGATGCGCCGCCACACCGGGTCCTGCTCGGTGCGCGCGACGATGCGGTCCATCATCGTCACGGCCTCGACCGGATAGGCGCCGGAGGCCGACTCGGCCGAAAGCATCACTGCGTCGGCGCCGTCGAACACGGCGGTGGCGACGTCGGAGGCCTCGGCGCGCGTGGGCGCGGGCGCGGCGATCATCGATTCGAGCATCTGCGTGGCGACCGCGACGGGCTTGCCGGCGCGCCGGCAGGCGGCGATGATGCGCTTCTGCAGGCCCGGCACGTCCTCGGGCGGCAACTCGACGCCCAGGTCGCCGCGCGCGACCATCACCGCGTCGGACTGCTCGACGATCTCGTCCAGCCGGTTGACCGCCGCGGGTTTCTCGAGCTTGACCATCACCACCGCGCGGCCGGCGACCAGGCGCTTCAGTTCCGCGATGTCCTCGGGCCGCTGGACGAAGGACTGCGCCACCCAATCGACGCCGAGGTCGAGCCCGAAGCGCAAATCCGTGCGGTCCTTCTCGGTCAAGGGGGCGACCGGCAGGATCACGCCCGGCACGTTGACGCCCTTGCGGTCACTCAACGTACCGCCCTGGGTGACCGTGGCCTCGGCGAAGCCTGCGCCGGCGGCCTCGATCCTGAGGCGCAGCTTGCCGTCGTCGAGCAAAAGGTCGGTGCCGGGCGTCAACGCCGACAGCACCGCGGGATGCGGCAGGCGCACGCGCTGGACGTCGCCCGGCCTGTCGTCGAGGTCGAAGCGGAAGCGCTGGCCGGTCTCGAGCGCCACCTTGCCGTCGGCGAACCGGCCGACGCGGAGCTTCGGCCCCTGCAGGTCCATCAGGATGCTGATCGGCCGGCCGGTCTGCCGTTCGAGCGCGCGGATCGCCTCGTAGCGCTGGCGGTGGTCGGCGTGCTCGCCGTGGCTGAAATTGAGCCGGAACACGTCGGCCCCGGCGCGGAACAGCGCCTCGATGCGCGCCGGATCGGAGCTGGCCGGCCCTAGGGTGGCGATGATCTTGGTGTTCCGCTGGCGGCGCATCGCGCAAGCTTAGACGCATTCCCCCCGGATCGACAATGAACCGCATTGCTGCCAAAGGGATGGCGCCTGCCACCGGCGCAGGGCCGCCCGGACCGAACGGCGCTGCACCCGGCCGCCGGGGGATGGTGTAGTTGGGGGCGGCGATGGGCGAGAGCATGGCGACGGGAACACAAGGCCTACCCGAGCAGCGCACGACGGCCGCGACCGCGATGGCGCTGGGCGCCACGCTGTGGATCCAGGCCGTGGTGTCGTGGGCGATGCTGACCGTGCCGGTGTTCGCGCCCACCGCTGCGGCGGACCTGGGCGTGCCCGCGAGCGCCATCGGCTATTACGCCTCGCTCGCCTATGTCGGGGCGATGGCCGGGGCGCTGCTCGGCGGCGGCTTCGTGCCGCGCTTCGGGGCGATGCGCGTGAGCCAGGCGGGGCTGGCGGTATGCGCGCTGGGCCTCGCCGCGGCGGCGCCGGGGTGGTGGACGCTGATCGCGCTGGGTGCGCTCGCGATGGGGTTCGGCTACGGACCCGCCACGCCGGCGAGCTCGCACGTGCTCGCGCGCCACACGCCGCCCCGGCTGTTGTCGCTGGTGTTCTCGATCAAGCAGACCGGCGTGCCGTTGGGCGGGGCGCTGGCGGGCGCGGCCGTGCCGCCGCTCACCCTGTGGCTGGGCTGGCAGGGCGCGGCGGCGGCGGTGGCGCTGGTCTGTTTCGCCACGGCGGTCGCGGTGCAGCTCGCCCGGCCGCGGCTCGACGCCGACCGCAACCGCAACGAGCCGTGGCTCGGCGGCAATCCGCTCGCCCCGTTGCGCTTCGTGCTGGGGCGACGCGATCTGCGCGTGCTCGCGGTCACCTCCCTCGCGTTCTCGGCGATCCAGCAGTGCCTCGGCGTATTCCTGGTGACGTACCTCACGGCCGAGGTGGGCCTGAGCCTGGTGAGCGCGGGGCTGATCCTGTCGGTGTCGCAGGGCGGCGGGATCGTGGGTCGCATCGCCTGGGGCTGGATGGCGGACCTGATGGACCGCGTCCAAGCCGGCCGGAGCCGGGCGCTGCTGGGCCTGTTGGCGCTGGGCATGGTCGCGTCCTGCGCGGCCCTGGGATTCGTCTCGCGCGACTGGCCGATGGCGGCGCTGGCGGCGGTGGCCGCCGCCTATGGGCTGACGGGCGTGGGCTGGAACGGGGTGCTGCTGGCCGACGTGGCACGCCTGGCCGGCCCCGAGCAGGCGAGCCGCGCGACGGGCGGCACGCTGTTCGTGACTTTCTTCGGCGTGGTGACGGCGCCGCCGATTTTGGGCGAGCTGGCGCGCTTAAGCGGCAGCTTCGCGGTCATGTACCTGGTGCTGGCGGCCCTCGCGGTGCCGTGCGCCTGGGTGTTCCTCAGACGCGAGCGCGGGAGCTAAGCCGCCCGCTCGACTTTCAGGATGGTGCCGTGCGTGCCGGCGACCACCACCGGCGTGCCCGCCGGCAGGTCCGGGCCTTCGATGCGCCAGGTGCTGTCGTCCACCCGCACGTGCCCGCGCCCGTTGACGATGGGCTGGTCGAGCGTAAGCCGCCTGCCGACGTACTGCTCGGCCCGGCGGTTGAGCGTGGGCCGGTCGGTTTCGGTGGGATGGCGGCGCTGGTAGGCGCGCCAGCCCCAGACGCTGGCGACCGAAAGCACCGCGAACAGGATCGCCTGCACCTGCCACCACAGGCCGGGGACGAGGAACGCGACCAGGCCCGTAATGCCCGCGGCGATGCCGAGCCAGAGCAGGAACACGCCGGGCACCAGAATCTCGGCGATCGCCAGGACGCCGCCCAAAATCCACCAGTGCCAGAACAGGACGCCGTTCATCCCACGACCTCATGCTGAGCCTGTCGAAGCATTCGGTCCTCGTCCTTCGACAGGTTCAGGACGAGGACTCCCGATTCGACCGCAGTATCGATCAGTCCCTCACGGTTTCTGCCAGGGGCCTTTCGGCGCCTCGCCCGCGGCCTGCTTCGCCAGTTCCGCGATGCCGCCGATCGAGCCGATCACGCCGGTCGCCTCCAGCGGCAGGAACACGACCTTGTTGTTGCTGGCCGCGCCGATGCGCGCCAGGGCCTCGACGTATTTCTGGGCGATGAAATAGTTGACCGCCTGCACGTTGCCCTTGGCGATCGCCTCGGACACAGCGGCCGTGGCCTTGGCCTCGGCCTCGGCCTGGCGCTCGCGCGCCTCGGCGTCGCGGAAGGCGGACTCGCGCCGGCCCTCGGCGGCGAGGATCGCGGACTGCTTCTCGCCCTCGGCCTTCAGGATCTGCGCCTGGCGCACGCCCTCGGCCTCGAGGATCTGCGCGCGCTTGTCGCGCTCGGCCTTCATCTGGCGCGTCATCGCCGCCACCATCTCGGCCGGCGGGGTGATGTCCTTGATCTCGATGCGCGTGATCTTGACGCCCCAGGGCTCGGTGGCCTCGTCCACCACCGCCAAGAGCTTGGCGTTGATCTTGTCGCGCTGCGAGAGCAGCTCGTCCAGGTCCATCGAGCCCATGACCGTGCGGATGTTGGTCATGGTGAGCTGCAGGATGGCGTTCTCGAGCATGTTCACTTCGTAGCTGGCCTTGGCCGCGTCCAGCACCTGGAAGAACACCACGCCGTCGACGCTGACCATCGCGTTGTCGCGGGTGATGACCTCCTGCGTCGGCACGTCCAGCACCCGCTCCATCATGTTCACCTTGGAGCCGATGCGGTCGACGAACGGGACGATCAGGTTGAGGCCCGGCGTCAGCGTGCGGGTGTAGCGCCCGAACCGCTCGACCGTCCATTCCATGCCCTGGGTGACCGACTTGACCCCCATCAGCACGACCACGACGGCGAGCACCACGACGATCAGCACGAACAGGGAGAATGCGCCGATATCCACGGGTTCCTTTCTCCTTCCGATAGCTTACGTGCGCTTGGGCGAGCCGAGCGCGCCGCGCGCGGCGGCAAGGTCGGCGATCTCGGCCGACTGCCCCTCGTCCAGCTCCACCTCGCCGATCCGCTCGGCGCGCGACTTCACCTTGCCGCTCGACGTGGCGATCTCGCGCACGTCCTTCTCGGCCTGCGCGAAATGCCGCTGCAAGTTCTCCACCCGCTCATCCAACCGGCCGATGTCGTCGACCAGGCGCTGCACCTCGACCTGGATACGCCCGGCCTGCTGGCGCATCTCGACGTCGCGCAGCACCGCGCGCACCGTGTTGAGCGTGGCCCATAGCGTGGTGGGCGAGACGATGAACACCTTGGCGCGGAACGACTGCTCGACCAGGCCGGGGTGGTTCGCGTGCAGCTCGGCGTACACTGCCTCGCTCGGCAGGAACATCAGGGCCGATTCGGCGGTCTCGCCGGGGACGATGTACTTCTCCTGGATGTCCTTGATGTGCTTGCCGATGGCGACGGCGAAGGCGCGCGCGGCCAGCGTGCGCGCGGCCTCGTCCGCGGCCTCGGCCAGCGCCCGCCAGGCCTCGAGCGGAAACTTGGCGTCCACCGCGATCGGCCCCGGCGGGTTGGGCAGCTTCAAGAGGCAGTCGGCGCGCCGCCCGTCGCCCAGCGCCGCCTGGAACTCGTAGGCCGCGGGCGGCAGCACCTGGCGCACCAGGTCTTCCAGCATCACCTCGCCGAACGCGCCGCGCGCCTGCTTGTTGGAGAGGATGTCGCGCAGGCCCACGACCTGGCTCGACAGGTCGCCCAGCTGCTTCTGCGCCGCGTCGATGCGCACCAGGCGCTCGCGCAGCTCGCCCACCGTCGCGCCGGTCTCCTTGGCCGATTTCTCCAGCGTCTCGCCGATCTTGCCGGTGAGCGCCGTCAGCCGCTGGTCGACCGCCTGGGCGAGCGCGCGTTCCTGGTCCTGGAGCCGCTTGGTCAGCTCCGTGTTGGCGGCGGCCTGGGTCTCGGCCATCTGCTTGAGGCGCCCGGCGAGCTCGGCCACGCCCCCGTCGCCCGCCCCGCGTCGCAGGATAAGCGCCGCGGCCAGGCCCAACGCCACGAGGGCTACGGCGATCAGCGCGAGGTCGAGGGCAGAAAGCGGCATGGCGGGCCGTGACCATGGGTAATTGATCCAGTCTAGCACGGGGCGGCGCCCGGCGCCGCGCCTTGACCCGAGGGGGGCGAAGCCCTATCTCCACGTCGGATTTCCCGGCGCCGAGCACCCCAACGCAATGGCCAAGTTGCCGATCATCGTGGCGCCCGATTCGCGCCTGAAGCACACCAGCGCCCCCGTCGGGCGCGTGGACGCGGCCGTGCACGCGCTGATGGACGACATGCTGGAGACCATGTACGCGGCCGTGGGCGTGGGCTTGGCCGCGCCGCAGGTGGGCGTCTTGAGGCGCGTGATCGTGGTCGACGTGGCGCGCGAGGGCGAGGAGCCGCGCCCCTTGTGCCTGGCCGACCCCGAGATCGTCGAGGCCGCGGACGAGGACGCGACGTTCGAGGAAGGCTGCCTGTCGCTGCCCAAGCACTACGCCGACGTGGTGCGCCCGCGATGGGTGAAGGTGCGCTACCGCGACCAGGACGACGCGGTCCGGGAGATCGCGGCCGAGGGGCTCTTGTCCACCGTGCTGCAGCACGAGATCGACCACCTCGACGGCGTGCTGTTCGTCGACCACATCTCGGCGCTCAAGCGCAACATGATCCTGCGCAAGCTGATCAAGATGAAGAAGGCGCAGGCGTTGGAGACGGTCTGAACGGGCTGCCCGCGTTTGGCTGATGGCTGACGGCTCGATACCCTTCGAGCCGTTGCGCCTATTTGGCGAATCCGGCGGCATGGTATTGTTCCAGGTGCCATGACCGCGACCCACCGGCTGCGCCTCGCCTTTTTCGGCACGCCCGAGTTCGCCGCGCCGGCGCTGCGCGCGCTTGCCGACGCCGGGCATACGCTCGCCGCCGTCTATACCCAGCCGCCCCGGCCGTCCGGCCGCGGCCAGGCCGAGCGCAAGTCGGCCGTGCACCTCGCGGCCGAGGCGATGAAAGTCCCGGTCCACCACCCCGCCTCGCTCGACGACCCCGGCGTGCAGCGCGCGTTCGCCGCCCTCAGGCTCGACGCCGCGGTGGTCGCGGCCTTCGGCCTGATCCTGCCCAAGCCGATGCTGGACGCGCCGCGGCTCGGCTGCATCAACATCCATGCCTCGCTCTTGCCGCGCTGGCGCGGCGCCGCGCCGATCCCGCGCGCGATCCTCGCCGGCGACCGCGAAACGGGCGTCACGATCATGCGCATGGACGAGGGCCTGGACACCGGCCCGATGCTGCTGCACCGCGCGATCCACCTCGACCTCGAGGAGACCGCCGGCACGCTGCACGACAAGCTGGCGGCGCTGGGCGCGCACCTGATCGTGGTGGCGCTGGAGGGTCTCGCCACCGGCACGCTCCGGGCCCTGCCGCAGCCCGAGCAGGGCGCCACCTACGCCGCCAAGATCGACAAGGAGGAAGCGAAGCTCGACTGGGGCCTGGACGCGGGCGCGCTCGAGCGCCGGGTGCGCGCCTTCGCGCCCGTGCCCGGGGCGTGGTTCGAGCTGGGCGGCGAGCGCGTGCGCGTGCTCCAGGCCGCGACGGTGCACGGGATCGCGCACGGCGCGCCGGGAACGGTGCTGGACGAGAAGCTGACGATCGCCTGCGGCAAGGGGGCGCTGAGGCCGCTGGTGCTGCAGCGCGCGGGCAAGCTCGCGATGCCGCACGACGCGTTCCTGCGCGGCCATCGGGTGCCGGCGGGCACGGTACTGGCGTGACGCGCTGGAAGCTGCTGATCGAATACCACGGCGGGGGGTTCGTGGGCTGGCAGCGCCAGGAGAACGGCCCCTCGGTGCAGGCGGCGCTGGAAGACGCGATCGGGAAATTCTCCGGCGAGCGCGCGAAGGTCTGGGGCGCGGGCCGCACCGACGCGGGCGTGCACGCGCTGGGCCAGGTGGCGCATGTCGACATCCGCAAGAAGGCCACGGCGCGCGCGGTGCGGGACGCGGTCAACCACCACCTGAAGCCCCTGCCGGTGGCGGTGCTGTCGGCGGAGGAGGCGGATGGGAGCTTCAACGCGCGCACCTCCGCGCGCGAGCGGATTTACCGCTACCGCATCGTCAACCGGCGCGCGCCGTTGGCGCTGGAGCGGGGCCGCGCCTGGCACGTGCCCTATGCGCTCGACGACGCCGCGATGCACGACGCGGCGCAGGCGCTGGTCGGCCGGCACGACTTCACCACGTTCCGCGCCAGCGAGTGCCAGGCCAAATCGCCGGTCAAGACCCTGGACGAGCTTTCGGTCGAACGCGCCGGCGATCTCATCGCCGTGACGGCGCGCGCGCGCTCGTTCCTGCACCACCAGGTCCGCAACATGGTGGGCTCGCTTGCCCTGGTCGGGCGCGGCAAGTGGAACAAGGTCGATCTGGATAACGCCCTCGCGGCGAAGGACCGCACCCGGGGCGGCCCGACGGCGCCGCCCGAAGGGCTTTACCTTGTCGAGGTGCGATATTAAGCGCTCGGCGGCCTTGACCTAGGTCAATGCGTGCGGTGCAGCAACCGCCCTTAATGCGTCCCATGTTCGAGTAGCCTGCGGGGGCCACGCCCGCGGGCCGGGTTGGGCGGAGTTGCCATGAGGCCAGCACCGCATTGCGCGCGAGAACCGATCGCGCCGGCGACGGCGCCCTCGTGCCGCACTCCGCGCCATCTTCATGGGGTCTACCGCACGCAAGACGCCGCTGGACCGACCGGCTTCCGGCCGGAAGCCGCCGCGCGGACCGTCCATGCGCGCGGATTCGTTTTCAACAGGAGGAAGCAATGAAAGGAACGGCGCTCCTAGCAGGCTTGGCCGCCCTGGCCGCGGGGCCGGTACTGGCCGCCGACGTGGCGACCATCGACTGGTCGAAGGTCCCGGCCAAGACCGTCACCCTGTTCTATCCCGGTCAGTCGACCTACAACTGGCTGCTCACCCCCGATCACAAAAAGGGCGACAAGCAGGTCGCGCAGGGAAAATCTTGCCAGTCCTGCCACGAAGGCGACGAGGCGGACATCGGCAACAAGCTGGTCAAGGGCGGGCCGCTGGAACCGGCGCCGATCGCCGGCAAGAACGGCACCCTGCCGCTGGCGGTCCAGGCGGCGCACGACAAGGAGTTCCTGTATCTCCGCATGGTCTGGAAATCCCAGATGAACCGCGAAGGGCGGATGCACGACTATCTGCGCTTCGACGGCAAGGAGTGGAAGTCCTACGGCGGCTACCGCTCGTCCGACAAGGTGCGCTCCGGCGCCGAGCCGCCGCTCTACGAAGATCGCCTGGCGATCATGATCGATGACGGCAAGGTGCCGAACTTCGCGCAGCAAGGCTGCTGGGTGACCTGCCACAACGGCATGCGCGACGCCCCGAAGACGGCCGGCAAGGACGACGTGAAGAAGCACCCGTTCTTCGGCGACGCGGGCATGAAGCGGGACGAAATCCTCAAGTACCTGCCCGCGACCCGCGCGGACGAGGCGGCGAGTTGGGACAAGCCGAAATCGGCCGAGGAGATCGCCAAGCAGAAGGCCGCCGGACAGTTTCTCGACCTCATTCAATGGCGCGTCGCGCGCAGCAACCCGGTGGGCATGGCGGACGACGGCTATGTGCTGGAATTCCGTCTGTCCGACGCGGGCACCGGCCCGTTCACGTCGAACGTCGACGGCAAGACCAAGCTGCCGAAGTTCATGTTCGACGCCGGCAAGGCGGGGTTCAAGGCGCTCAGGGCCGAGGACATCGGCAACCCTGCCAAGCCAGCGGCGGTGGTGCGCGAGGACAACGCCGCGCCGTTCGATCCCAACGCCGGATGGAAGGAAGGCGACCTGCTGCCCGGCCGGCTGATCAGCCGCGCCGACGCCAAGGGATCGGCCGCCGACAACGACTACGCCAAGGGCATCTGGAAGGACGGCACTTACACGCTGGTGATGCGGCGCAAGCTGGACACCGGAAACCCCGCCGACGATAAAGTCATGAAGGTCGGCGGTGTTTACACGATCGGCATCGCGGTGCACGACGACAACGTGACCACGCGGTTCCACCACGTCTCGTTCCCGCTGACGCTCGGCATCGGCGCCGACGCCAATATCAAGGCGGTGACCCTCAACTGACCTTCCGCGTGCGCGGGCATCCGGCCGGCTCCCGGGCCGGCCGGATGCACCCGGGCATAAACCGCGGGGCACGGGCGTGCCTTCGGCCGGCAGGATTTGCGGAAGGGAACCGACAGAATGTTCAAACGTCTTTATGTGTGGTTGCGGGCGCCTCATGGCGGCTGGCTGACAGCGGCCTACGTTCTGATCGCCTTCGTCGTCGGCATCGCGTTCTGGGGCGGGTTCAACTGGGCGATGGAGCTGTCGAACACCGAGGCCTTCTGCATCTCGTGCCACGAGATGCGCGACAATGTGTACGCCGAGATCAAGTCGACGGCGCATTTCAGCAACCGGACCGGCGTGCGCGCGCTGTGCTCGGACTGCCACGTACCCAAGGAATGGGTCCACAAGGTGGTGCGCAAGGTGCGGGCGACCAACGAGCTGTTCCACAAGATCGTCGGCACCGTGGACACGCCCGAAAAGTTCCAGGCCGCGCGCCTGGACCTCGCCAAGTCAGTGTGGCGGACGATGAAGGCGACCGATTCGCGCGAATGCCGCAACTGCCACGGCTACGAGTTCATGGACACCGAGAAGCAGGTGCGGCCGGCAAAACGCCGCCACGCCGAGGCGCGGGAGCAGGGCAAGACCTGCATCGACTGCCACCAGGGCATCGCGCACAAGCTGCCGAAGGACTGGGAGGCGGCCTGGAAGCAGGTCGAGGCCAAGTGACGGCGGTCGCCCACCGGACACCGGCGCACGGCCGCGGACTCCTCGCATAGGGGGCCGCCGCCGGACGGCCGCTTCAGCTGCGGATGTAGTGCTCGAGCTGCTCGATCACGAATCTCTGGTCGGCGATTTGGCTGTTCACCAGGTCGCCGATCGACACCACGCCGACGATCCTTTCGCCATCGAGCACCGGCAGGTGGCGCACGCGGTTCTTGCTCATCACCGCCATGCACTCCTCCACGGTCTGCTCCGGCCGCGCGAACAGCACGGAAGCCTGCATGATTTCCTCGACGCGCGTCGTCGGCGACGATTTGCCCTTAAGAAACACGTTGCGGGCGTAATGCCGTTCGGTGACGATTCCGATCAGCTTGTCGCCGTCCATGACCAGCAACGACCCCACATCGTTCTCCGCCATCTTCTTGATCGCGTCGTACACCGTGGCGCCTTTCGCGATGGAAAAGACTTGGCGGCCTTTCCTGTCGAGTAGTTGCTTTATCGTGGTCATGGCCGCCTCCGTACCCGTTCGGATTCGACCTGTAGAATAAGACTAGCCGCCCCGGCCCAGCCAGCATTGATTTGCCTCAAACGCGCCGGCGGCGGCGATGGCCGCCCGATATGGCCTCAAGCGCCGGCCGGCCGCGCCAGCATGGCCGAAGCGATCGAAGCGATGAGGAGGCTCAGCATGAAGTCGATCGCGACCGCGGACAGCGCCGCGCCGGGGCGGACGTCGAGCGCCCGGCGGGCGACGAACCATTGCACCGCCAGCAGATAAAGCATGACGCCGAAATGCAGGCCCGTTTGCAGCGCCTCGGGAAACAGCCCCGCGGCGCGCGCGAGCGCCACGGCCGCCATCAGCAGCACCTGCGGCACGGCGCCCCAGTTGTAGGCGACGATGTAGCCGGGATACTGCGCCCAACGGTCGAACGCCTGGGCCAAGTATGCCATGACGAGCGGAAACGCGACCCACCCGGTCACGTAGGCGATGACCTCGATGGCGAGGATGCGAAGGACGGGATTGGCGAGCTCGGCGTCGTCCATGCGCAGCACGATCAGCGGCACGTAGAGCGGCAGGATCACCACGGCCGCGAAGAACGAGCGCCGGAACCCTTCGATCGACGGATCGAAGAACTGGAAGCCGGTGCGGTCGAAGCGCAGCAGCCGGAACGCCCCGACGAGCGCAGCGGCGAGGTGGCCGGCGTCGGGAACCACTTCGGGGACCTAGTTGAAGTAGCGGTCGAGCATGGCGCGGTAGATCTTCACGAGGCGCGCCATGTCGGCGAGCGAGCAGTGCTCGTCGAACTTGTGCGCGGTCGCGTTGGTCATGCCGAACTCGCAGACCGGACAGTGGTGCTTGATGAAGCGCGCGTCCGACGTGCCGCCGGTGGTGGAAAGCTGCGGCTGGCCGCCGGTGACGCGCTCGACCGACTCGCACACGAGCCGGCTCAACGGCCCCGGCGGCGTCAGGAAGCTCTCGCCCGAGACGCTGACGCTCATCTCGTAGCGCCCGCCTTCACCCACGGCCTTGTCCAGACGCCGCCGGAGCCATGCCTCCACGCTTTTCGACGTATGCTCGCTCGAGAAGCGGATGTTGATCGTGGCCTTGGCCGCGCCGGGGATGACGTTCGAGGCGGGGTTGCCGACATCGACCGTGGCGACCTGGAGCGTCGTGGGCTCGAAATGCGCGTTGCCCCGGTCGATCGGCTCGTCGATCAGCGCCGCCAGCATGCGCACGAGCCGGTGCACCGGGTTGTCGGCGAGCTGGGGATAGGCGGTGTGGCCCTGCACGCCGTGGACCGTAAGGTAGGCGCTCATCGCGCCGCGCCGGCCGATCTTGGCCATCTCGCCGACCGTGGCGGGATTGGTCGGCTCGCCGACGATGCACACGTCGAGCTTCTCGTTGCGGGCCCTGAGCCACTCCAGCACCTTGACCGTGCCGTCGACCGCCGGGCCTTCCTCGTCGCCGGTGATGAGCAGGCTGATGGAGCCGTTGAACTCGCCCTTGCGGTCGGCGAGGAATCCCTTGAGCGCCGACACGAAGCAGGCGATCGCCGCCTTCATGTCGCTGGCGCCGCGGCCCCACAGCCGCCCGTCCTTGACCGCGGCGGCGAACGGATCGACCGACCAGCGCTTGAGGTCGCCGGGCGGCACCACGTCGGTGTGGCCGGCGTAGCAGAAATTGCGGCCCGAATTGCCGAGCCGCGCGTACAGGTTCTCGACCCGCTCCGCGCCCGGGGACTGGAACGCAAGGCGGTGGCAGGCGAAGCCGAGCGGCTTCAGCGCCGCTTCCAGCACGCCGAGCGCGCCCGCGTCCCGCGGCGTGACGCTGGGGCAGCGGATCAACGCCTGCGCCAGGTCCAGGGCGTCCCGGGGCGGTGTGGCTTCGTTCAATGCCGGCCCTCATGGTTCGACAGGCTCACCATGAGGGCCTCATCCTGAGCCTGTCGCAGGATGCGGCCGTGCAAGATCAATCCCGCAGCAGCTCGTTGATCGCGGTCTTGGCGCGGGTCTGCGCGTCCACGCGCTTGACGATCACCGCGCAATAGAGCGCCGGGCCGGGACTGCCGTCGGCCATGGGCCTGCCCGGCAGCGCGCCCGGCACCACCACGGAATAGGCCGGCACCCGGCCGTACAGGACCTTGCCGCTGGCGCGGTCGACGATCTTGGTCGAGGCGCCGATGAACACGCCCATCGACAGCACCGAGCCCTCCTCCACCACCACGCCTTCCACCACCTCGGAGCGCGCGCCGATGAAGCAGTTGTCCTCGATGATGACGGGATTGGCCTGCAGCGGTTCGAGCACCCCGCCGATGCCGACGCCGCCCGAGAGGTGGCAGTTCCTGCCGATCTGCGCGCACGACCCCACGGTCGCCCAGGTGTCGACCATCGTGCCGCTGTCGACATAGGCGCCGACGTTCACGAAGCTCGGCATCAGGACCACGCCCGGCGCGATGTAGGCGGAGCGGCGCACGGTGCAGTTGGGCACGGCGCGGAAGCCCGCTTGCTTGAAGCGGTCGGCGGTCCAGCCCGCGAACTTCGACGGCACCTTGTCGTACCAGCTCGCCGCCGGCAGGTTGCCCGGTCCCGCGGGGCCGCCGGCCATCGGCGTGGAATCGACCAGGCGGAACGACAGCAGCACCGCCTTCTTCAGCCACTGGTTCACCTGCCACTGGCCGGCCTTCTTCTCGGCCACGCGCAGCCGGCCGGAATCGAGCGCAGCCAACGCGTCGTCCACGGCCTGGCGCACCGGCCCCGCGGTCGCGGGCCCCAGCGTGTCGCGCTTGTCCCAGGCCGCGTCGATGGCGCGCTCGAGGGATTGGGTGTCGGTCGGCGCGCTCATGGCGGTTTCCGGGCGGTTGCGATGCGGGCGGGCGAAGGGCCGCGACAATGGGGCAGTGGCGGCGGGCCTGTCAAATTCGCGCCTTCTTGCGCGGCGCAGGCGCGAGCAGCCGCACGGCCTGCTCCAGCCACGCCGTGAGGTCGTCGATGACGTGGTGGACGTGCGCTGTGCTCTCCTCGCTCTTCGCGCCGCCGCGCAGCCACGACCAATCGACCTTGACCCAGGCCGTGGTCATGCCGAGGTCGAACGCCGGCTTCAGGTTGCGCGCGATGTCCTCGAACAGGATCGCGCCCCTGGGGGCGATCGCGTGGCGCGCGACCAGCTTGGCGTAGACCGAGGGATCGGGCTTCGGCAGGTAGTCGGCGGCGCGCACGTCGAACACGTCCGAGAACCGCTCGGCGATGCCGAGCTTGCCGAGGACGCGCGCGGCGTGGGCGAGCGTGCCGTTGGTGAACACCAGCTTGCGGCCCGGCAGCGCCGAAAGCGCGCCGTCGAGCCGCGGGTTGGCCGCGACCAGCGCGAGGTCGATGTCGTGGACGTAGGCGAGGTAGGCGTCCTGGTCCACGTTGTGCTCGACCATCAGTCCGCGCAGCGTGGTGCCGTACTTGCGGAGGTATTCCTTCTGCACCAGTCGCGCCCGGTCGAGCGGCAGGCCGAGCACCCGCGCCGACATCTCGTTGATGCGCCGGTCCACCTGCTCCCACAGCCGGCAGTCGGCCGGGTAGAGCGTGTTGTCCAGGTCGAAGACCCAGGTTTCGATATGGTCGAGGCGCGGTGCCGTCATGGGCCTAGAGTTGGCACGGGGCAGCCATGCCGGCAAGGCGGGGCGCGCGCGGGGCCGCCATGCTAGGCTTCGTGGGGTGAGCGGCGGCCAGAACACGTTCCCGGCGGTATTCGTTTCGCACGGCGCGCCGAGCCTGATCCTGGACGGCGGGCCGGCCTGCGAGTTCCTGGCCGCGCTGGGGTCGAAGCTGGGACGGCCCAAGGCCGTGCTGTGCGTCTCGGCGCATTGGGAAACCGCGGCCCCGGCCGTCTCGGCCTGTCCGCGCCCCGAGACGATCCACGATTTTTACGGCTTTCCCCGTCCGCTCTACGAGATGCGCTATCCCGCGCCCGGCGCGCCGGAACTCGCCCGGCGGACGAAGGCGCTGCTGGACGCGGCGGGCCTGGCCTGCGCGCTCGATCCCGACCAGGGCCTGGACCATGGGGCGTGGGTGCCGCTGAAGCTCATGTACCCCGGGGCCGACGTTCCCGTAGCCCAACTGTCGATCCAGCACGTGCGCGGGCCGGCGCACCACCTCGCGCTCGGCCGGGCGCTGGCGCCGTTGCGCGCGGACGGCGTGCTGGTGCTGGGCAGCGGCAGCGCCCTGCACAACCTGCGCGAGCTGAGACGCGGCGACGGCCCGGAGCCCTGGGCCGCCGCGTTCGGGCGCTGGCTCGACCGCCACGCGGCCTTGGCGGACGCCGAGGCGCTCGCGCGCTACCGCGACAAGGCGCCGTCGGGCGCCCGCGCCCATCCGCGCGACGAGCATTTCCTGCCCCTTCTGGCGGCGCTGGGAGCCGCCCTGGGCGGCGGGACCAAGCCCAGGGGGCAGGTGCTGTTCAACGGCTTCGTCCACGGCAATCTCGGGATGCACGCTTACGCTTGGAGTTGAATTTACGGCATTGCCGTAGTACTCTAATTAATACGGCAATGCCGTATAATTTATTTCAATGAAGCTTCGCGTGACCGCCGACGGCTCGACCGTCCGGGTGCTGCCGGACGGCAGCACTGAGCCCTATGCGCCGGGAGGGGACCGCGACGTCCCGGGCAGAGCCGCGGACTTGGTGCGTGCGGCCCGGGAGCGGTTCGGCCTTAGCCAGGCTGCTTTCGCGCTGCGCCTGCGGCTGCCGGTGGGCACGCTCCGTGACTGGGAACAGGGAAGGCGCGAGCCGGACGCGGCGGCGATCACCCTGATGCGCCTGGTCGCGGGCGCGCCGCAGGCCTTGCAGCGGCTGACCACGCGCTTCGCCGATGCGCGCGAGGCCGCCCGCTATCTCGCGCGCTTCGCCGAAGCAGCCAGCACGGCGCAGCTTGGGGCCGAGATCGCGCTGGTGCTGCGCCATTCCCCGTTCGGCGCGGCGGCGCTGTCGGAGGCCGCGCGCGGACAAGGAGCGGCAAGACTGGCAGCGGCCCTTGCGCGCACGGCCCCGGCGGCTTAGATTAGCTAAGGTTAGCTAAGGAGCGGCGATGATCGTCAATATGCATCAGGCCAAGACCCAGCTTTCCAAGCTGGTGGAGCTGGCGCGCAGGGGCGAGGACGTGGTGATCGCCAAGGACGGAGAGCCGGTCGCGCGCCTGATTTCGGCCGGCGCCAAGCGCGGAGACCGCCCGATCGGCCTGCACAAGGGGCTTTTCAGGCTGAAGAAGAATTTCAACGACCCGCTGCCCGAGGGCTTCGACGGCCTGTCGTGAGGTTGTTGCTCGATACCTGCACGCTGCTTTGGTGGATTTCTGAGCCCAGCAGAGTCACCGACGCCGCCCAGTCGTGCGTCAAGTCCGCCGAGAACGCGGTCTTCGTCAGCGTTGTTTCGGCATGGGAGGTGTCGATCAAGGAACGCATGAAGCGGTTCGCCGACTATCCGACCGGGGCCGGCGCAACGGTTCTAGCAACGCTGGAATCATACCGCTTCGAGGTGATGCCCATTTTCTGGCCCCACGCCGTGCGCGCGGGCGAACTGCCGCTGCATCATCGCGACCCTTTCGACCGCATGCTGGTGGCGCAGGCGCAGCTTGAAGGCCTCAAGCTGGTGTCGCCCGACCCGCTGTTCGGCCCCTACGACGTCGAACGAATATGGGATTGACCGCCGCCTAGTAGGTCGCCCGGCCGCCGGAGATGTCGAACACGCCGCCGGTCGTGAACGAGCAGTCCTCGGACGCGAGCCACGCCGCCAGCGCCGCGATCTCGGCCACCTCGACGAAGCGGCCCATCGGGATCTTCGACTTCATGTACTCGATGAATTCCGGCGTCATCTGCTTGAAGATGTCGGTCTTGGCCGCGGCCGGTGCGATGCAGTTGACGATCACGCCCTTGGCCGCAAGCTCCTTGCCCAGCGACTTGGTGAGCCCGATCACCCCGGCCTTGGCGGCGCTGTAGGCGGGCGCGTTGGGATTGCCCTCCTTGCCCGCGACCGAGGCGATGTTGACCACGCGCCCATAGCCGCGCCTGACCATCCCCGGCACCACGGCGCGGCAGCACAGGAACACGCCGTTCAGGTCCACCTCGATCACGCGCCGCCAGTCCGCGGGCGGATATTCCCAGGTGGGCTTGTTGGGGCCGGTGATGCCGGCGTTGTTGACCAGGATGTCGATGCGGCCGAGCGCCCTCTCGCTCGCCGCCGCGGCCTTGGCGACAGCCGCCTCGTCGGTGATGTCCACGATCTGCCCGTGGGCGGCGGCCCCGAGCTTCGCCGTGGCGGCGTCGAGCGCCGCCGCGTCCACGTCCCACAGGCCCACCTTCGCGCCCGAGGCAACGAAACGCTCGGCGATCGCGAGGCCGATCCCGCGCGCGCCGCCGGTGACGACCGCGCCGCGGCCGCCGAGGTCGATCCTATTCGTCATTTCGCGCCGCGGCGGCTGATGCGCGTGCCGAAGCCGGGGGGCGTGAACAGCTCGAGCAGCACGGCGTTGGGCACACGCCCGTCCATGATGACCGCGCCCTCCACGCCCTGCTCGACCGCCACCATGCACGTCTCGACCTTCGGGATCATCCCGCCGCTGATGGTGCCGTCGGCGATCAGCTCGCGCGTGCGCTTGACCGACAGCTCGGGGATGAAGTTGCGCGCCTTGTCCATCACGCCCGCGATGTCGGTGAGCAGCAGCAGGCGCTTCGAGCGCAACGCGCCCGCGACCGCGCCCGCGACCGTGTCGGCGTTGATGTTGTAGGTCTCGCCCTTCTCGCCCACGCCGATCGGCGCGATCACGGGGATGATGTCGGAGCGCGCGAGGGTGTCGAGCACCTGCGCGTTCACCGCCTCGGGCTCGCCCACGAAGCCCAAATCCAGCACCTTCTCGATATTGGAGTCGGGGTCCTTCTTGGTGCGCGTGAGGCGCCTGGCGCGGATCAGCCCCGCGTCCTTGCCCGAAAGCCCGATCGCCTTGCCGCCCGCCGCGGTGATGGCCGAGACGATCTGCTTGTTGATCGATCCCGACAGCACCATCTCGACAATCTCGACCGTCGCCTGGTCGGTGACGCGCAAGCCGTCGACGAACTCGCTCTTGATCTTCAGGCGTTCGAGCATCCTGCCGATCTGCGGGCCGCCGCCGTGCACCACGACGGGGAAGATGCCGACCTGCTTCAGGAGCACGATGTCGCGCGCGAAGCTGAGCGCCAGGTGCTCCTCGCCCATGGCGTGGCCGCCGTATTTCACGACCAGCGTCTGCCCGGCGTAGAGGCGCATGTAGGGCAGCGCCTCGGCCAATGTCGCGGTCTTGGCGCGCAGGTCCTCGCTCACGCGCGTCAGCGCGGGCTGCGACAGGGGTTTGGCGGTGCCGGTCATCGCTGCCGTGTTCTCGGATCGACGCGCGCGGGAACGTAGCGGAAAAGCCGCTAGTCCGCCAGGGCGGCGAGCGCCGCGCGCAGCGCCGGAATCCCGGTTCCCTCGGCGGCGGACGTGACCAGGATTTCGGGATGCGCGGCCAAGTGCCCCTTTAGCTCCTTCGCCAACGCCGTGACCAGCCGATCGAGGACGCCGGGAGCGGTCTTGTCGGCCTTGGTCAGCACGACCTGGAAATTGACCGCGGCCTCGTCGAAGGCGTCCATGGCGGCGCGGTCGTGGGCGTTGGGGCCGTGGCGCGCGTCGATCAGCAGCAGCACGCGCCGGAGCGTGGGCCGACCTTTTAGGAAAAGCTGCGCCGTGCGCGTCCACAACGCCGCCTTGGCTTTGCCGGCCTTCGAGTAGCCGTAGCCCGGCAGATCCACCAGGACCAGCCGGCCGCCCAGATCGAAGAAGTTGATCTGCTGGGTGCGGCCGGGCATGGCTGAAACCTTCGCCAGGGTCTTGCGGCCGGTCAGCGCGTTGATCAGGCTCGACTTGCCGACGTTGGAGCGGCCGGCGAACGCCACTTCGGGCAGGCCGGGCGGAGGCAAGGCTTCCAGCGTCATCGCGCCGGCGACGAAGCGGCACTCCTTGGCGAACAGCAGCCGGCCTCGTTCCAGCGCGTCGGGGTGGTCCGCGCCCATGCGGCGGGGCCGCTTACGCCTTCACGCCCGCCTGGCGCATGATGACCCATTGCTGGGCGATCGACAGCAGGTTGTTCCACGCCCAATAGATCACGAGGCCCGCCGGAAACCCCGACAGCAGGTAGGTGAAGAAGATCGGCAGCAGCATGAAGATCTTCGCCTGCACCGGGTCGGGCGGCTGCGGGTTCAGCTTCTGCTGCAGCCACATCGTCACGCCCATGACGAGCGGCCAGGCGCCGATCATCAGGATGTCGGGCGGCGTCCACGGGACCAGGCCGAACAGGTTGAAGATCGTGGTGGGGTCCTGCGCCGAGAGGTCCTTGACCCAGCCGTAGAACGGCGCGTGGCGCATCTCGATCGTGACGAACAGCACCTTGTAGAGCGCGAAGAACACCGGGATCTGGATCACGATCGGCAGGCAGCCCGAGACCGGGTTCACCTTCTCGCGCTTGTAGAGCTCCATCATCGCCTGGTTCAGCGCCTGGCGGTCCTCCCCGTATTTCTCGCGCAACGCCATCATCTGCGGCTGGAGCTTTTTCATCGCGGTCATCGACTTGTACGACTTGTTCGCCAACGGGAAGAACACCAGCTTCACGATCACGGTGAGCAGCAGGATGGCGAGGCCGAAATTGCCGAGCAGGCCGAAGAAGAAGTCGAGCACGAAGAAGATCGGCTTGGTGAGGAAGTAGAACCAGCCCCAGTCCACCGCGTAGCTGAACTTGGCGATCTTGCCGTCGTCCTCGTAGCGGCTGAGGAGTTTCGTTTCCTTGGCGCCGGCGAACAGGCGGCTGTGCGCTTCGGCGCCGGCGCCGGGGGCCACGCTGCGCGCCGCGCCCACGTAGTCGACCTGATACTTGTCGGTCTTGTCGCGCAGCACGTGGCGGAAGAAGCCTTCGATCTTGTCGTCCGCGCCGGGCACCAGCGCCACCAGCCAGTACTTGTCGGTGATGCCGAGCCAGCCGCCGGTCGAAGCGAACTTCGCCACGCCGCCCTTTTCGTCCTGGATGTTCTTGTAGGTGTATTCCTTGAGGCTGCCGTCCATGATGGCGATCAGCCCTTCGTGCAGGATGTAGAAGCCCAGGACCGGCGGCGTGCCGGTGCGGCTTATGAGCCCGTAGGGATAGAGCGTCACCGCGTCCTTGCCGGCGTTCTCCACCTTCTGCGTGACGGTCAGCATGAAGTTGGCGTCGAGCGCGTAGACGCGCGTGAACTTGAGGCCCGCGCCGTTGTCCCAGGTGAGCGTGACCGGGGCCGCGGCGGTGACCACGTCGCGGTCCGCGGTCCACACGGTGTTGGAGTCGGGCAGCTTGGGCGCGCCGTTGCCGCCGGCCGAGGTCCAGCCGAACTCGGCGTAATAGGGCTCGGCCACGCCCGGGGGCGCCAGCAGGCGGATGTTCGGGCTGCCCGGCTCGGTGGTCTCGCGGTAGTCTTTCAACGCCACGTCATCGATCAGGCCGCCCGCGAGCGCGATCGAGCCCGAAAGGCGCGGCGAGTCGATGCGCACGCGCTTGGCGGCGGCGATCACCTCGGCCGCGGGGCGCGGCTGCGGCGCCGCGCCCGGCGCCGGCGCGCCCGGCGCCGCGGGGACGGGCGCCTGGACCTGTTGCTGCTGCGCCTGCTGCTGCACGCGCGGGCGGTCGTAGAAATAGTGGAAGCCCAGCACGATGGCGATCGAGATGGCGATAGCCAGGAACAGGTTCTTCTGGTCCGTCATCGCCGGCGCTCCGCGGACTGAAGATGGAACAGACAGGCGCAGCGCGAAGCGGCGCGGGCCAGCGGCGTTTCCTCGGGCACCGGGTCGTATCCCCAGCCGCCCCAGGGATGGCAGCGCAAGAGCCGCCGGAGCGCGAGCCATGTGCCCCCTAGCGCGCCGTGGCGCTCGATCGCCTCGCAGGCGTACTCCGAGCAGCTCGGCGCGTAGCGGCAGTTGACGCCGATCACCGGCGCGACGGTCCATTGGTAGGCGCGCACGAGCGCGCGCAGCAGCAGCGCGAGCGGATTCATCGCCTGCCGCCCGCGGGGTTGCGCGCCACGCGGCGCAGCGCCGATTCCAGGTCGTCTTTGAGCCGCAGCCATTCGCGCTTCACCGCCTCGCGCCGCGCCACGATCACGTAGTCATGCCCGGGCGCGCCCATCCGCGGCAGGACTTCCCGCGCCAGGACCCGGAGGCGCCGGCGCGCCCGGTTGCGCTCGACCGCGCCGCCCACCTTGCGGCTTGCGGTAAGCCCCAGGCGGATCGCGCCGCCGTCGTCGCCCGCGGGCCGCGCCAGCGCCTGGAGCACGAGCCCCGGCGTCGCCGCGCGCAGCCCGCGTTCCGCCACGCGCAGGAACTCGGGCCTGCGCTTCAATCGGCCGACCGGCGCCGCCGTGCTCACGCGTCGGCCCCAGCGCGGATAGGGATCAGGCGGAGAGGCGCTTGCGGCCCTTGGCCCGGCGCGCCGCCAAGACCTTGCGGCCGCCGCGCGTCGCCTTGCGGGCGCGAAATCCGTGCCGGCGCTTGCGGACGAGCTTGCTGGGTTGATAGGGGCGCTTCACGACCAGGAACTCCGAGCGGCCAAACCTGCAAAAGTCCGGCGGCTTATAGAGGCTGACAGGGGTTAAGTCAAATGAACGGATCGCCCGCAAGGGCCTGGAATTACGCGCAAATGGCCGCTACCGTCGCGCATCCGGGCGTCTCGCCCCTGTGATTGGCGCGTGAGGCGCCGGGGCCGCTACAAGCAGCCGGTCCCGCCCCGGCCGAACCATCGAGGGCCCGTCCATGCCGCAGCCGCCGCCCAGCCTCGCCGACGACGCCGCGACCGGCGGCGGGATGCTGCGCCGCTGGTGGCCGGCGCTGGTGCTGCTGGCGGGCCTGGCGGCGTTCCTGGCCCTGCGGCTCGACCGCTACGTCAGCTTCGCCGTGCTGAAGGAGCATCGCCAGGTCCTGTTGGACCTGGTCGCGGCCCACACCTGGGCGGCGGCGGCGGGGTTCGCCGCGATCTATGCGCTGTGCGTGGCGTTCTCGCTTCCGGTCGCGGCGGTCCTGACCATCACCGCCGGGTTCCTGTTCGGACAGGCGCTGGCGACCCTTCTGGTGGTGAGCGGGGCGACCGTCGGGGCAGTCGCCGTGTTCCTGGCCGCGCGCACCGCCATCGGCGACTCCTTGCGCCGGCGCGCGGGGCCGTGGCTCGCCCGGATGCAGGCGGGCTTCGACGCGAACGCCTTCCACTACCTGCTGGTCCTGCGGCTGGTGCCGCTGTTTCCCTTCGCCATGGTGAACTTGGCGGCGGCGGCGCTGGGCATGAAGCTGCGCGACTATGCGCTCGCCACGTTCATCGGCATCATCCCCGGTTCGTTCGTCTACACCGCGGTGGGCGTGGGCTTGGGCAGCGTGTTCGATTCCGGCGAGGAATTCTCGGCCCGCGGCGTGCTTACCCCCCAGGTGCTGCTGGCGCTGGGCGGGTTGGCGTGCCTGGCGCTGGCGCCGGTGGTGTATAAGAAGCTGAAGCGCCGCCCCCGGACCGCCCCCTGACGTTCCCGCGAGGCCCCCAGCGAATGGTTTCCGTCGATGTCTGCGTGATCGGCGCCGGATCGGGCGGCCTGACGGTCGCCGCGGGCGCCTCGCAGATGGGCGCATCGGTGGCGCTGATCGAGCGCGGCCAGATGGGCGGCGACTGCCTGAACTACGGCTGCGTGCCGTCGAAGGCGCTGTTGGCCGCGGCGCGCGCCGCCCAGGCGATGCGCCGCGCCGACCGGCTGGGCCTGGAGCGCCACGACCCCCGCGTCGACTTCGCGCGCGTGATGGCGCACGTGCAGGGCGTGATCGGCGCGATCGCCCCGCACGACAGCCAGGAGCGGTTCGAGGGCCTGGGCGTGCGGGTGATCCGCGCCGAGGCGCGCTTCACCGGCCCCGACACCGTCGCGGCCGGGGGCGAGACGGTGAAAGCGCGGCGGTTCGTGATCGCGACCGGCTCCTCGCCGCTGGTGCCGCCGATTCCCGGCCTCGACCAGGTTCCGTATCTCACCAACGAAACCCTGTTCGCAAATACGGCGCGACCGGCACACCTTCTGGTCATCGGCGGCGGGCCGATCGGGCTCGAGATGGCGCAGGCGCACCGGCGGCTGGGCGCGGCCGTCACCGTGGTCGAGAAGCTCACCCTGCTGCCCAAGGACGACCCCGAGCTCGTGGACGCGGTGCGCGCGCGCCTTCTGGCCGAGGGCGTGGCGCTGCTGGAGGGATGCGAGTTAAGGGGCGCGGACGCGACGCCGAGCGGCGTGGCGGTGACGGTCGCGCGCGACGGCGGCGAGGTGACGCTCGCCGGCTCGCACCTGCTGCTGGCGCTGGGGCGCCGGCCCAACGTCGCGGGGCTCAACCTCGAAGCCGCGGGCGTCGCCCATACCGCGCAGGGGATCGTCACGGACTCGCGGTTGCGGACCAGCAACCGGCGCATCTACGCGGTCGGCGATGTGACCGGGCGCTTCCCGTTCACCCACATCGCCGGGTACCATGCCGGCATCGTGCTGCGGAACGTCCTGTTCCGCCTGCCGGCGAAGGTGGACGAGCGCGCGGTGCCCTGGGTGACCTATACCGATCCAGAGCTGGCGCAGGTGGGCCTGAGCGAGGCGGCGGCGCGCAGACGCGGCGGCGCCGTGACCGTGCTGCGCTGGCCGTTCCACGAGAACGACCGCGCCCAGGCCGAGCGCGAAACCGAGGGCTTCGCCAAGGCGGTGGTGGACCGGCGCGGCCGGGTGCTGGGTGCCGCGATCGTCGGCGCGCACGCGGGCGAGCTGATCCAGCCCTGGTGCCTGGCGGTGGCCCGGGGCATGAAGATCGGCGCGCTGGCGCAGGCGATCCTGCCCTACCCGACGCTGGGCGAGGCGAGCAAGCGGCTGGCCACGAGCTGGTACGCGCCCAAGCTGTTCAGCGAGCGCACGCGGCGGATCGTCCGGTTCCTGCTGAGGTTCGCGTGAGCGGGCGCCGGCGCATCCTGCCGCCCTCGGCGCGCGGCCTGTCGGCGCGGCTGCTGCTTCTGACCATGGCGTTCGTGATGCTGGCCGAGGTGCTGATCTACCTGCCGTCGATCGCGCGCTTCCGCATCGCCTACCTCGAGGACCGGCTCAACAACGCGCATCTGGCGATCCTGGCGCTGGAGGCGAGCGACCCCAACAGCGTGAACCAGATGCTGACCCAGCGCCTGCTGGACCACGCCGAAGCCTCGGCCATCGCCGTGCGCGCGCCGAACAGGGCGGCGGTGATGCTGATGGTGGACCGCGTGCCGCAGCCCGACGCGACCGTGGACCTGCGCGAGGCCACGTGGTTCAGCGCAATCAACAGCGCGCTGCAGACCATGGCGGCGGACGGGATGCGGACGCTGCGCGTGCTGGGCGCGGCGCCCAAGGCGCCCGACGTGACGGTCGAGCTGGTGATGCGCGAATCGGCGCTGCGCCGAGCGATGATCGGCTATTCGCAGCGCATCCTGGGCCTGTCGATCGCGATCTCGCTGATCACCGCGGGCCTGGTGTTCCTGTCGCTGCAGATGATGATGGTCCGTCCGATGCGCCGCCTGACCGACGCGATGGTCGCGTTCCGCGCGGAACCCGAGAACCCGGCGGCGCTGGCCCAGCCAAGCCGGCGCGGGGACGAGATCGGCGTGGCCGCGCGGGAACTCGCGGAGATGCAGCGCGGGCTTCTGGCCGCGCTGAAGCAAAAGGGGCATTTGGCCGCGCTCGGCGCCGCCATGGGCAAGATCAACCACGACTTGCGCAACATCCTGTCGACCGCGCGGCTGGTTTCGGACCGCCTCACCGCGAGCGCCGACCCCTATGTGCGCAAGACCGCGCCGATCCTGCTCGACGCCATCGACAAGGCGGTCGCCTTGTGCTCGCGCACGCTCGAGTTCACGCGCGACGCGCCCGCGCCGGCGTTGAAGCCCTCGCGCTTCGGGTTGCGCGACCTGGTGGAGGAGGTGGTCGCGGGCCTGGCGCCCGCGGCGGTCGGCGCGCGTTGGAGCAACGACGTCGATCCGGGAATCCAGGTAAACGCCGACCGCGAGCAGATGTACCGCGCGGTGTCGAACCTGGCACGCAACGCCATGGAATCGGGCGCCGGGCGCATTTCGTTCAAGGCGGCGCGGGCGCAGGGCCGCGTCGCCATGATCGTGGCCGACGACGGGCCGGGGATACCGCCCGCGGCGCGCGAGCGGCTGTTCGTGCCGTTCGCAGGCTCGACCCGCCGGGGCGGCACGGGCCTCGGCCTCGCGATCGCGCGGGAAATCCTGCGCGCGCACGGCGGCGACGCGACGTTGCAGGACACCGGGCCGGGCGGCACCCGCTTCCGCCTGGAATTGCCCGAGGACGCGCCGGCCGACGCCCTGACGCCGCCCGCGCGGGCGCAGGGCTTGCCCGACCGCGAGGTTTCCTGATAGCAAGGCCGCCGCTTTCTCAGTGCGGTGCCGGAACCGGGGGTTGCCAATGCTGGGTACGGGAAAATGGATCGCGGGCGGCGCGATCGGCCTCGTCGGCGTGCTGGGCCTGTTCCTATCGGCCAACGCGCACGACACGACGTTCTACTACCTCGGCCTCGGCGTGTTCGTCGCCGCCGTGCTGGTGATCGGCGCCATGATGAAGCGCCATTACGACATGCAGGAAGGCGCGCAGGGCTGACGCGCCCGGCCCGTGGCCTGGGATCCCGGGCAATACCTGAAGTTCGGCGGCGAACGCCTGCGGCCGGCGCTCGACCTCCTGGCGCGCGTGGCGCTGGACGCACCGCGGCGCGTCGTGGACCTGGGCTGCGGCGCCGGGGCGCTGACGCGCATCCTCGCGGAGCGATTTCCCGCCGCGGCGGTCGCGGGCCTGGACGGGTCGGAGGAAATGCTGGCCGCGGCGCGCCAGGGCGCGAAGACCCCCGAGAGCATCGACTGGCAGCGCGCCGACATCGCTTCGTGGTGGGCCGCGCCGCCGGTGGACCTGATCTACTCCAATGCCGCGCTGCACTGGCTGGGGTCGCATGACCGGCTGTTCCCGCACCTGATGGCGCAGCTCGCGCCTGGTGGCGTCCTGGCGGTGCAGATGCCGCGCCAGCACGAGGCGCCCTCGCATGCCCTCATCGACCGCGTCGCGGCGAAGTATGCCTATCTGCCCGAGCGCATGAAGCGCAATCCGCGCCCCGCCCCGGTGCCGCCGCCTTCGTTCTACTACGACCTGCTGCGGCCGCTCAGCGCGGCGCTTGACATCTGGGAGAGCGAATACCTGCACGTGCTCGCGGGCGCCGACCCGGTGCCGGAGTTCACGCGCGCGACCACGCTGAAGCCGGTCCTGGAGAACCTCGACCCGGGCGACCGCGAGGCCTATCTGGCGGAGTACCGCGCCGCCTGCCGCCGGGCCTATCCGCCGCGCCCGGACGGCCGCACGCTGTTTCCGTTCCGGCGCATTTTCATCGTCGCGGCGAAGCATTGACCGCCGGATCGAGCCGGCTTCAATCCAGCGCCAGCACCAGCGCCTTGAGGTACGCCGTCTCGGGCAGATGCGGATGCACGGGATGGTCCGGCCCCGCGCCGGCCGCGCGGATGATGCGCCCGGCGCGGCCCGCCTCGTCGAGGCCGCGGCGCACCTGCTCGGCGAAGGTTTCCGGCTCCATGTTGTGCGAGCACGACGCCACGAGCATCAGCCCGCCGGGGGCGGTGAGCCGCGCCGCGAGCCGTGCGAGCTTGCGATAGCCGCGCGCCCCGGCCTGCAAGTCCTTCTTCGACTTCACGAAGGCAGGCGGATCGGCGATCACGACGTCGTATTTGTCGCCCGCCGCCACGCGTCTTTCCGCTTCCGCGAACACCTCGGCGCGCAGGAACCGGCAGCGCCCGGCGCAGCCGTTCTCGCGCGCCGCGCGTTCCGCGAGCGCCAGGGCCGGCTCGCTGCGGTCCACGGCGTCGACTGCGCCTGCGCCCGCCATCGCCGCCTGCACCGCGAAGCCGCCGGTGTGGCAGTAGAGGTCGAGCACCCGCGCGCCGCCGCGGCAAAGCGCCGCCATGAACGCGCGGTTGCCGCGCTGGTCGAAGAACCAGCCGGTCTTCTGCCCGCCCAGGACGTCGGCGTAGAACACGACCGCGTTCTCGACGATCCGGACCGGCCCGTCCACGCGGCCCTTGGCCACGCGTACCTCCTGCGCCAGGCCCTCGAGCGCGCGCATCGCGCCGTCGTTGCGCAGCACCACGGCGGCGGGCTTGAGCACGCCATCGAGCGCCGCGAGGAGCGCCGGGGTCAGGAGCTCCATCCCCGCGGTGTTGATCTGCGCCACCGCCACGTCGCCATAGCGGTCGATCACCAGGCCCGGCAGGCCGTCGGCCTCGGCATGGACCAGTCGGTAAAAGGCGCTGTCGAACAGGCGCGCGCGCAGGTCGAGCGCACGCTGGACGCGCCGCGCCAGGAACGCCGCGTCGACCGCCGCGCTGGGATCGCGGTCGAGCATGCGCGCGGCCACGAGCGTGCGCGGGTTGAACATCGCCGCGCCCAGGGCCTGGCCCTCCGCCGTCTCCAGCGCGACCACGGTTCCGGGCGGCAGCGCGCGGGCCGCCGCGTCCATCGCGATCTCGTTGGAATAGACCCAGGGATGGCCGTGCCGCGCGCGCTTGTCGCGCCCCGGCAGCAGGCGCAGCGCCGGCCGCGCGGCCGTCGCCGCCGGCGCCGCTTTCGCGACCACGCTCAATCCCCCAGCGCGACGCCTTCGCGCCGCGGATCGGCCCCGCCCCGCAGCCCTACGGGCGTCAGCGCGATGCCGTGGAGCCCGCTGGCGAACGGAATCACCGACACCTTGTGCCCCATCGCTTCCAGCGCCGGCTTCAGCGCCTCGGCCGCCGTTCCCTTCTCCAGCTCGGCCGCGCCGCCGCGGCTGCCGAAATTGGGCAGCTCGATCGCGGCCTGGACGTCGAGGCCCCAGTCCAGCACGCCGATCAGCGTCTTGGCGACGTAGTTGATGATCGCGCTGCCGCCGGGCGAGCCGACGGCCAGGACCAGCCTGCCGCCGGCGTCGAACACCAGCGTGGGCGACATGGAGGAGCGCGGGCGCTTGCCGCCTTCGACCCGGTTCGCGACCGGCTTGCCGCCGTCCGCGGGCTGGAACGAGAAATCGGTCAATTCGTTGTTGAGCAGGAAGCCGTCGACCATCAGCCGCGCGCCGAACGCGTCCTCGATCGTCGTGGTCATCGAGACAGCGTTGCCGCGCGCGTCGACCGCGACGAGGTGGCTGGTGGACGGCAGCTCGGGCGAGGCGTCGCGGCCCCAAAGGCGCGCCTCGCGCCCCGGCGGCTCGCCCGGCTCGGCCTTGTCCATCGCCTTGTCCGGAGCGATCAGCTTGGCCCGGGACGCGAGGTAGGCGGGGTCGACCAAGCCCTTCGCCGGCACCTTCACGAAATCGGCGTCGGCCATGTAGAGGCCGCGGTCGGCGTAGGCAAGCCGCATGGCCTCGGCGATCACGTGCACCGCCTCGGCCGACATCGGCTTCATCGCCTTCAGGTCGAAACGCTGCGCCATGCCCAGGATTTGCAGCACCGTGAGCCCGCCCGAGCTCGGCGGCCCCATGCCGCAGACCAGCCATGCGCGATACGGCCCGCACACCGGCGCGCGCTCGACCGCGCGATAGGCGGCGATGTCGGCCTCGGTCAGGTCGCCGGGGTTCCTTGCCGACCCCGCCACCGCCGCTGCGACGCGCCGGGCGATCTCGCCCCGATAGAACGCGTCGGCGCCGCCGCGCGCTACGGTTTCCAGCGTGCGCGCGAAATCCGGGTTCTTCAGCACGTGACCGGGCGGCCAGGGTGCGCCGTCGGGCGCGTAGAAATAGGCGCGCGCTATAGGATCGTCGCGCAGGGCCTTTTCTTCCGCCAGCAGCGAGGAAAGTCGCGGCGACACCGCGAAGCCCTGGGCGGACAATCGGATCGCCGGTTCGAACAGCTTGGACCACGCGAGCTTGCCGTGCGCCTTGTGCGCTAGGTCGAGCGCGCGGAGCACACCCGGCACGCCCACCGAAAGGCCGCCGGCGACGGCCTGGCGAAACGGCAGCGGCTTGCCGTCGGACCCCAGGAAACGCTCGGGCTTGGCGGCCGCGGGCGCGGTTTCGCGGCCGTCGTAGGTCGTCGTTTTCTTCGCGTCCGCGTCGTAGTGCAGGATGAATGCGCCGCCGCCGATGCCCGAGGACTGCGGCTCGACCAGGTTCAGGACCATCTGCATGGCGACGGCGGCGTCGAGCGCGCTGCCGCCCGCGCGCAGGATCTCGCGTCCCGCCTCGGCCGCGAGCGGATTGGCGGCCGCGACCATCTGCCGCCCGGCGGCGGCGGGCTCGGCGGCGTGCGCGGCGGCAACCGCGAGCGTAGACCACAGGAAGGCGGCGGCGCGAACGGGAAGGCGTTTCATTGCGACATCCTACCAGGGGACCGCCGGGAACGAATATGGGATAGTCGCCCGTGGGGGCAAGCCCGCGGCGGGGGTCGAAATGCTGATCGGCATGGCGTTCGGAGTGGCGCTGGTGGCGCTTACCATTCTGGTGCACTACGAAGCGCTGCGCCTGATCTCGGGATACCTGCTGCCACGGCTGACCATGGTGCGGCCGCGCGCGCGCATCGTATTCGTGATCTTCGGCGTGTTCGCCGCACATACCGTGGAGGTGTACCTGTACGCCATCGGCTACGCGCTGATGGAGCTGGCCGGCGCGGGCGCGGGCGGCGTCGGCATCGCGCACGCCGACGGCAAGCCGATCACCGGGTTCCTGAGCCTGGTCTATTTCTCGACCGTCACCTATACCTCCCTCGGCTTCGGCGACATCGTGCCGCTGGGCGGGCTGCAGCTGGTCGCCGGCATCGAGGCGCTGAACGGCCTGCTGCTGATCGGCTGGTCGGCGTCGTTCACCTATCTCTGCATGGAGAAGCTGTGGCCGCTGCACGAGCGCCGGCACGGCAAGAACTGAGCTCCGGACAAGCTGCGGCTGCGCCGGCGGCCATCCAGGCTCAGGCGCGCGCCCGGTTGCCCGCGATCGGCTGGGCGAATTGCGGTTCGAGGTCCCAGGGAAAGTGGATCCAGGTGTCCTGGCTGACCTCGGTGATGAAGGTGTCGACCAGCGGCCGGCCCGCGGGTTTGGCGTAGATCGCCGCGACATGCGCCTTGGGCAGCATGGCGCGCACCGCGCGCATGGTGTTGCCGGTGTCCACCAGATCGTCGATCACCAGCCACCCTTCCCCGTCGCCGGTCACGCCTTTGGTGATGCTGACGCTGCCCTGCTTCTGGTGGTCGTAGCTGACCACGCAGATCGTGTCGATCAGGCGGATCTCGAGTTCGCGCGCCACGATTGCCGCCGGCACCAGGCCGCCGCGCGTGATCGCGACGATGCCTTTCCACGGCCCCTTGTCCACCAGCCGCCAGGCCAACGCCCGGCCGTTGCGGTGGAGCTCTTCCCACGACACCGGGAAGTTCTTGGCGAAGCGCGATTGCTCGGTCACGGGGCTGCCCCTCCCAGGCGGATGGAAGGCGCGATTAAACCGCCGCCGGCCGGGCGTGGCAACCGTGCCGCCGGCGTGGCGATCAGATGTCGGTCTGGCGGAACGGCATCAGCACGCAGCCGTCGATGCGCCACGACCCGTCGAGCATGCGGCGCATGGGATAGACCGCGATCATCGGCACGCCGTCCGGGCCGATCACCATCAGCCGCTGCGCGGGCGTGCCCTCCAGCGACACGATGTCCTTGAACTGCACCGCGCGCGGCCGGTAGACCGCCTGGTAGCCGTCGCGCACCATCGCCATGAACGCCTCGGCTGTGGTGAACTTCGACTGGATGCCGGGCGCAGCGTAGGAGAACGCGGCCGCGCCGTCGTCGCGCTGGAACGCCTGGAGCTGGCGCTCGATCACCTCGCGGATGGCCACGCGGTCGGTCTCGGGCAGCGCCATCTGCTGGCCGGTCTCTTGCGAGCGGGCCGGCATGGCGATGGCGGCGACCAGCAGCGCCAAGACCGCCAAAATCCGCCAACCGACCATGGCCTCTCCCCGGAAGCGGACCGGGAGCCCGGCGCGTCCGTCCGCTTATCCGCCCACATGGGCCCGCAACCAAGCATACACCGCCGGCGGCCCGGCTGTTCCCGCGAAAACGCGGCTTTGCGGACCAAGCGCCGGGCGTCCCTAGCGGACGTAGAGGTGCACTTCGTTGACCTGGGCCTGGGCGCTGTTGGTGGCCGAGAGCGTGACCCGGCTGGCCGGCAGCCCCATGTTGGCGAGCGAGCGCATGACGCCCTCGGCCTGGCGCCTTGCAGAGGCGGCGGACGTGGCGCCGGTGCCGGGCTTGCTGGGCGAGACCGCGACCAGGTCGAACATGGCGTCGGGCTTGCGGTCGAGCGCCTGGCTGACCGCGGCGTAGAGCTGCTGGTCGTATTCGACGTTCGGGCGCGTGAACTTGATCACCACGAGCGGCCGGCGGCTGCCGACGGGCTGGGGCTGCGGGGCGGATGCGCCGGCCGCCGAGGTCTGCGCCGGCCCGGCGCCCACGAACGGGCGGTTGTAGAGGCTAGGGCCGTAGAGCTCGCCGTTCTTCACCGAAACCGCGAGGAGCTGCAGGTTGCGTCGCTCGCTCGCGAGGTAGTTGTTCTGGCGCTGCAGGTCTTCGCTCAGCTCGTTCAGCAGGCGCTCGATCAGCACCACGGTGCGGTTGATCTCGTCCTCGAGGATCGCGATCTGGCGATGGTCCTCGTCGACCGCGCCGGAGAGCGAATACGTCGCGCGCGTGGAATCGAGCAGATAGACCGCCATCGACGAATCGCCCGCCGTCGCGTTGGTCAGGCGGTTCAGGCGCGCGATGCTGCCGTCGAGCTTGTCGAGCTCGGCCTGCGCCTGGTTCCACATCGCCTGAAGCTCGGGATTGCCCGGCGTGGTGCCGACCTGGAGCCGCGCGTTCACCTGCGCCACGAGCTGGTGGTAGGTGCGCGATTGCTGGATCATCTCGGCGCGGTTCTGCTGCAGCTCCGCGTTGTGCGAGGAGATCAGCCCCTGCAGGCGCACGAGCTCGGCGCGCTGCTGCTGGATCTTCTGCCCGACGAAGGTGCCGGTGGGGGTGCCGGGGGTGTTGGCGGGACCGGCGGGCTGCGCCGTGGGCGCGGCGGGCGGCGTGCTCTGGCCCTGGCCCTGGCCGGCCGGGGCGCCGACGCGGGGCGGAGCCGGCGCCGGGGCGGGCGGCGGAGCAACCTGGGCCACGGCCGCGCCCCGCGCCGCGGGCCGCGCGTAGGGCGACGCGATCTGCGGCACCTCGGGCTGCGGCGGATTGGGCGCCAGCGCGGAGATCTGCGACGGCGCGGACGCGGTCTTGCCCGAGGGCGGCGTCGAGGTGAGCGACGGCATCACGTCGGATGTCGTGCAGGCGCCGAGCGCGAAGGCCACCAGCGCCACCACGGCGCCTTGCCGAAGAGGATTCAGCCCTGAACGCACTGCCGTTTCGCCTTCCCCTTGGGCGGGGGCCCGAACTTGGGACGGGGGACCGCCGCTTTGAGCGACTTTCTTCGCGAATCTGCCAAAGTATCCAGCCGGAACCGGTTGATAATACAGGAAATGAAGCGTTACCCACAAGCGGCGGCGCCACGGAATCGCCGTTTTTGCTTGGAGTATCCGATGCTTGTAACAATCCGAGTCATTGGCTAGTGTGCGCCCCCTTGGCGGGCGCCCGTAGCTCAACTGGATAGAGCATCAGACTACGGATCTGAGGGTTGGGAGTTCGAATCTTCCCGGGCGCGCCATTATTTCAATCGCTTAGCCCCTCACGCCGATCGCCTAGGCCCCGGATTTTTGGGACGCGGGCCTGATTCTCTCCGGCCGTCCGCGGGCGACCGCGCCCGCGTGAACCCACGCCGGTCCCCCCTGTGGCCGATCTACAACAAGCCGCGAAAATCGCAACATGCCGGCTGCCGGCCGCCTTGGCAGACGGCTTAGAACCCCTTGCCGGTATAAGCGTAGTCGTCCTTCGCGACCTCGAAGACGA
>Ga0233425_10000174_pt1 | contig 164436 bp, 168 predicted proteins | sample Watercolumn_Towu_2_FD_181712 | JGI IMG/M metagenome (GOLD analysis project Ga0233425, IMG submission 181712) | Freshwater microbial communities from Lake Towuti, South Sulawesi, Indonesia - Watercolumn_Towuti2014_140_MG | ecosystem: Environmental > Aquatic > Freshwater > Lake | place...
CGCCGCCCGCACAGCTCGCTCGGCCACCTGACGCCGAATGAGTTTATTGGACAGCGTCAGGTGATCCGGGCTGCCGAAGAAGCCGTCTGTTCTAGTTAAGAACCGTCTCGAAACGGGGCCAACGTCACACGAGAGGCTGTCGTCACAAGAGATGTCCACCAGATTGGACACTTTTGACCGCACCCGCCATGTGCCGGCTTCGAGCAGACCTTCTACGCCGCTGCGTCTGAATGAGCGAGAGACATGCAGCGACGGCGAAGTGCAAAGCCTTGAGCCATGCGATTATGTGGAGGGCTTCGCTGGAAAGTTCCGCATCGCTCGATGAAGAGGTTTTCTTCTGGCCGGGAATCTTTGCAGGCTATCGTTCTTTATTAGCTCGCATTCCCGTGATGGTTTGGGGATGAAACAGGGGCGGAGAGTGAAAATTGACGTAGCTTTGCCAGACGGGATTTCTTATAATTCAAACATATCGTTGTGTCGGAGCGGGGACAGCCTCAGTTTACCTGCGGCAGGGTGTGGTGAATCCAACTGGCCGCTCCAACCTCCCCACTGTTGATTCCGGCAATGCAGGGCTTCTTCTCATCGGACTTGGCTGTCCTCCAGGTTTAGGAGAGAAAGGTAACAGTTAAGGCCGCCTGGGAAGCTTCCAGGTGCAGCACACGCCCAACCGGGTTCCGTACGGCCTGAAATCGAAAGACTGTCCAAGCAAGGAACTCAGGAAATCGGATACGGCAGGTATCCCGTGTTGTTCAGAGGAAAAACTTCGCAGTGTCCCCTGAAGCGCAAGGTTCAAGTTATGTCAGCGACCGTCTCGTCCTCTGGGTACCGCTCCTGGCCCTCCTGCAGGTAGTCGTCGTCAGTGTTCCCGCATTGGCCGAAGTGCCGACTCAGCAAGGGCCAGTGCAGACAGTGCGTGAGGAATCGGTCACCGAGGCGGCTAAGGCAGTAATCGAGGATGCGCGAGCGCTGGTGACCGCTCCCTTGCGAATGACCGGGGAGGATTGGCTCAAGGTTGGGGCTGGGGCGGCGGTCGTCGGAGGCTTTGTTGCTGCCGATCACAGTATCCAGGACTGGGTCGACCGGAACAACAAGAGCGCGACGGGAAAGAAGGTGGCGGATGGCTTCAACACCTTCGGCAACCCGGTGACCATGGCGGGCGTCAATGTCGGCGTCATTGCGATCGGTCTTGCCAACCAATCCTACGGGGGCGGCAGTTGGATCAAAGAGGCCGGGCTGGTCGGTCTGGAAGCCGAGGGATTTGCCGTGGTGGCGGCTGAGTTGCTCAGCAATGCAACGGGCCGCGCTCGTCCCGAGAAACATCAAGGCTCGACAGACTTCCGCCCGTTCTCCGGGAACACATCATTCGGATCCTCCCATGCGGCGGCCAGTTTTGCCGTCGCCGCGGTGTTTGCCGATCGGTTCGACCCGGCTATCGGCTGGTTATCCTATGGTGTGGCGGCTGCCGTGGCTGCGTCACGGGTCTATACGGACAAGCATTTTAGCTCCGATGTCATCGTCGGCGGTTTGATCGGTTGGGGCATGGGGAAATTTATCAGCCGACAACATGCGGCGGATCCGGACGACTGGCAGATTCGCCCACTGACCATGGATCATGGAGTCGGTACGGGCCTCATGATCGGGAAACGGTTCTGACTCAAGCGGACCAAGCTATGCCGCATGGCAGCGCCGACATACCCCCGTTGCCGCAGGTCTGGAGCAGGTTTGTCTGCGCCTGGAACGGGGTAACGGCGGCCTATCGAGCGGAGCAGAGTTTTCGTATTCAACTGACGGTTGCCGGTGCCGTCAGCTTGGCCGGGTTGATCGTCGGGCTGTCGCAAACGGAGTGGTTGTTCATCGTCACGGCGATCGGTCTGGTGCTCTCGCTGGAGCTGTTGAATACCATGATCGAGAAAACGCTCGATCTGCTGCACCCGACGCAGCATGAAAGGGTGAAGTTCATCAAAGATGTGTCGGCTGCCGCGGTGCTCATCTCGTCGCTGGCGTCGGTCATCGTGGGCCTTATCATATTCGTTCATCACGTCCTTTGATGCAGCCTCACCTTGACACTCCGGTAGCCGAACGATATTCTGCCAATTGCGCAAATGACGGCTATGGCCTCCCTTCAACGCAATACACGTCAACAGACATCAGGTCGTGGCAAACCTGACTCTCGTCAACAGCCGAAGGCCCCCTTGTTGATGCCGAGGGCTTTGGCCGGGGCTTTGCTACGGCTGTATGATGTGCCTGATCCACGTAGGCCTGACCGTCTCATCCGAGGCTACGACCGGCTCCATGCCTTGCGGACGGCGCGCATGTGCGCTGCGGTCGCGGCTGAATTGGGTCATCCGCCAGACCGGCTACGTCAGTACCAAATCGCCTGCCTGCTGCACGATCTGGGGAGGGCGGGCCTGGACCGGAATCGGTTTGGGGCCATCTGGTCCTGGGCTAGGCGCCGTGGGATTCCGACTAGGCCACGGGAATGGCGCGCAGTTCATCCGAACACGGTCTATGGCCGTGAAACGGAAGCATTCCTGGCTCGATATACGGACAAGCTCGAGCGCGCCGGAATTCCGATGGATCGGTGGAGCCAAGCCCAGGTGGAGATGCGTCTCGGCTACGCGCGCCGCCTGGTCCGTCGTCTGCGTGAGGTGAAGCCGAAGTTGATGGACTTGGGAATCCAGTGGAAGCCCTGGATGGCCATGGTCATGTTGTACTACTATTATCCAGAGAAGCTCGAAGGGGCCAAGCCCTGGGTACGTCAACTGGCCGAGGTATTGGTGGCCTGCGAGCAGTTTGAAGCTTACAGCAACCGCCGACGCGGAGAGGACTATTATACCCGCTCACGGGAAACCCTTGCGGAGGCCGTTGCCTATTTGGAGAAGCTTCGGATCGAAGGGATTCTCTCGGAGCCTGTCGTACAGACGTTGCGGAATTTGGTTGCCAGAGGAGCGTTCGACCGGATTCTTGAAGAGGCCAGGGGCTGCGTATTATCGGCAGGTGAACGCCGTGTACTCAAGCGGCTAGCCGAAGGGGCGGTCTGATGCCGGTGAAGACCGTTTCGCTCTGTATCAAGATGCAGGGGGATGCGCAGCTTGAGAACGTAACCGCCCAGGTGAAACAGGCTGTGGGCGGGTCCGGTCTGCAGGCCGGTGTCGTGACGGTCTTCATCAAACACACCACGGCCTCGGTCTTGATTATCGAGGATGAGCCAGGTATCCGAGCGGATACCAAAGCGGTCTGGGACCGGCTGATTCCGGCCGACCCGGCTTGGCAGCACAATACGCGTAATCCTGGCGAAAACAACGGACACAGCCATCTGCGGGCTCATTTGCAAGGTCCATCCGTGACGATCCCCTTCGCGGATGGGGCCTTGATGCTGGGCACATGGCAGCAGGTCGTGGTGATTGACTTTGATACCCGCTCCCGTACGCGTGATCTGGTCGTGCAAGTTATCGGGGAATAGCGGATTTCCTGTGGCCCGCCGTCTTGCAGTTCTCCTTTGCCTATCCCTGTGTCTTGTTCTTTCCCTCAGCCATGTCTTACCGGCTCCGATCCAAGCCGACTGGGGGAATCCTTTGGATGCTGGGTGTGCGGGCCAGGAGGTGCGTCCCCGTCCGGTCTCCCAGCCGACGACCGACTTGCTGCCGGATGAGCGGGCGACCATAGCGGTTTTTGAAAAAGCGGCGAAGTCGGTTGTCTTTATCACCAACACCGCCATCCGGCGCGATCTGTTTTCTCTGGATCTGTTCGAGGTTCCTCAAGGCTCAGGGTCCGGGTTTGTCTGGAACAAGTCCGGCCATATCGTGACCAATTTTCACGTGGTCTACGGTGCCGACACGATCAATATCATTATGGCGGATCGAACCGACCACAAGGCCAGAGTCGTAGGGCTCGATCCGGACCATGATCTTGCCGTGTTGCAAATCAAAACCGCTCCGGATTCCCTTGCGCCAATTCCGGTCGGCGGTTCATCTGATCTTCGAGTGGGGCAGAAAGTGCTGGCCATCGGGAATCCGTTCGGGCTGGACCATACGCTGACGACCGGCGTGGTGAGCGCGTTGGGGCGGACGATCAAATCCATGACGGGGCGGACAATCGAAGGGGTGATTCAGACGGATGCGGCGATTAATCCCGGCAATTCAGGCGGTCCCCTCCTGGACAGTGCCGGACGGTTGATCGGGATCAACACGCAAATCGTCAGCCCCAGCGGCACCTACGCGGGCATCGGGTTTGCGGTTCCGGTCGCCACGATTAACCGCATCGTGCCCGAGCTGATCCAACATGGAAAACTCATCAAACCGGGCTTGGGGGTGACTCTGATACCCGACGCGATCGCCAAACGATGGGGAATCAATGGCCTGGTGATCGGGCGAATCGTCAAGGGCGGTCCGGCGGAGCGGGTTGGACTGAAAGGGGTTCGCGAGAGTGCCGGGGGGCGGGTAGAACTTGGCGACATTATAACGGCCATCGATGGGAAACCTGTTGCGACCCTCGACGACCTCCTGAATCTCCTGGAGCAGCATAAAGTCGGTGATCGGGTGCTGGTAGAGTTTCAGAGGGACAGCCGGAGTCAGCAAGTGCCCCTGGTCTTGCAGCAGGTTGAATAGTCGCGTCAGCCCCGCGTTCAGGCAAATGTTGCGTCTCCGTCCCTGCCGATCGGATGAGCTCTGAAAGCCAGGCAGAGCCGATGGTTTGCAATCCCCTCGATCTCCGACTGCATCGTCTTCACGGCCCAATCGGGCGCAGAGCCGACACGATCCTTCCTACTTTCCGAGGATCTCATCGGAGAAGTCTTGCTGGCCCCTTCAGGTCTGAGCTTGGCTGGTTTTCCCAAGTCGGATGACATCCACAAGACGATTCTCCGCCCAGTAATGGTCTTCATCAAGACGGGATTGTTGGAAGAAGCCGCAATGGCCGCCATGTTTCGGTGCGGCTATCCTGATCATGGGGTTGGACTGTGCGGTTGGCGTCGCGAAGGTGTTGAACGGGATAAAGGGATCGTCCTGTGAAGCTATGATCAGTGTCGGAACTTGGATGTGGTGCAAGACATGCCTGGCTCCAACCCGTTCATAATAGTCGCTTGCGTCGGAGAATCCTCCATGGAATGCGGTGTACCGGTCATCGAACTCACGCAAGGAACGGGTTTGGTCGAGAGATACCAGATCGAAATTTCCGGGAAAGTGCACGGCTTTGCGGCGCACTCTGGCCTTCAGCCGAGTCAGAAAATAGTGCTGGTAGAACCAATTTGCGGGCTGCTCCAAAGCCTCCACGCAGGCGGCTGGGTCGATATTCGGACAGACGGCGACGATCCCTTTGAGCGAGGACAGTGCGGCCCCTGATTCCCCGGCCATCTTCAAAACCAGATTGCCGCCCATGGAATAGCCCGCCGCCCAAATATCATCCAGCCCATCCTTGTCGGTCAGCTCGCGGATCACTGCGGTGAAGTCGCTGCTCATTCCTGAATGGTACAGCGTCGGAGTCAGATGCTCTGTTCCGCCGCAGTTCCGTTGATTGAGGCGAATCACATTCAGGCCGGCGCGCCAAGCCTTGTCGGCGATCCCAAGCATGTAGTGGGAGTCGCTACAGCCTTCGAAGCCATGGACGAGGATGAGCGTCCGTGTGCGTCGACGGGACGGCTGCCAGTGACAATAGCCGAGGAGCTGAGAGTTAGGGGCGACCGTAAAGAGCCTGGGTTGGCTTGGGATGTCGCTCGGCGACGGATGGCGCCGCCACCTGATCCTGGGAAGAACCGTCATCAGGTGCGGGTGAAAACAGAGCGGATGAGGGTGGAAGTCGGTCCAGGCCATATTGTTCTTGAAGGGAGTCTATCATGGGATACGAGAGTAAAAGCTAGTCGGTTTCACGGCCGAGAGGCGCTCTGTCAAGAAAGTGTCCTGGCACTGAGCGGCGGCGATGTGGGAGGCACGCCAAAAAAGGGAGCGGCTCGGATGAGCCGCTCCCTTGACTGTAAAGGGGACAACCCTTAGAAGCGATCGCGACCGCCGCTGCGGCCGCCGCCTCCACCACCGCCGAACCGGCCTCCACCACCACCGGAGCGGGGCTCCTGGGGTTTTGCCTCGTTCACCGTCAATGTCCGACCGTCCATTTGGGTGCCGTGCAGCGCCGCAATTGCAGCCTTGGCTTCTTCGGCGGTGGACATTTCCACGAAGCCGAATCCCCTGGACTGCCCCGTGAACTTGTCCGTGATCACACGCGCGGACTCGACCGCGCCGTGTACGGCGAAGAGATCGTTCAACTGAGACTCGGTCGCCGAATAGGGCAGCCCACCGACATAAATCTTCGAACCCATGGGGTTCCTCCTTTGAGAGAATGATATTGTCTTGGACTCGAGAAAAAAACGACAGGAAGGAACGGGCCGAAGGCGCGAACGCTGAGGCGACTTAGGTCTGGCTTCCGATCAAATTCCCGGACAAAACAACATCGGTTGAAGGCCTTGCTTGTTCCTGCTCCACCACAGGCCCTACGCGATGAAGTCCGCACACCGTAGCATGTCATGGGCCGAATAGCAACCACTGTCTTTCCGACCCCTACTGGGTGGCGCCTCGCCGACTCGGACGGGCGGCTTCTGTGGGTTGGCCGGAGGCCCCGTGCTTCCCGACTTGGGTCATCGGCTGAGCCCGGGCGCCTTGTCCAAGTGCGCGACCGGCCAGTGCCAGCCCTTGCCGGCGGATCTCTTCGATAGGGACGGTCGGACGGTCCTTGATCGATATTCCTAGTCCCCATTGCTCCATCTTGATCTTCCGCTTCGGAGTGCCACGCTTTGCTTTGAGGAGATGTTTACCGCCAGGCCACGCCATGGAGCCTCCTTAAGACTGTCCGTCTTCCTTGTGGTGAGCTGATAGATGCTGCCACTGTCTCTGCTGCCGTCAACGATGCATGTGCCGGTGCCCACGATTATCGGGCGCAACAGGCAGGTTGGGCCCTGACCAGATCAAGTAGGGTGGTTCCTTGATGGCGTTGGCGCTGTCCGGAAACTGGCGCTGGGCATAGTGAAACGCCATAGCCTGGGCCTCGCGGCAGGTTGGCGCTTCAAGATGGTCCGACAGGGTCCGGAGGTCCAGTTTTTCTTTCTTGCAGGGAACGGACCGATACAGCTCGCAGGTAAAACTTCCGGCTCCGGAATATTGGGAACTGACCAGTAACTGCGAGCCGTCCGCGAATGTGATGATCGGCTCGACATTCATTTTTCCCATCCGCGATCTATCCTCGTGGCCGGTGCCTATGCTCGGCAAAATCTCGTGGCTGCGGCACAGAAACCAATGGCGCATCCAGGCCAGCTCGTCGTCCGCGGCATCGCGTGGGAGAGCTCGGCCGTAGGAGCAGCGTGTACTAGGGAATCGGTCGCGCAGGGTCAGGGCGGCGGTGCAGAAGCGCGAAAGATAAGATAGTGACTGTGGCTCGTACGGTAAGATAGTCTACCACATCCGTGGTTCAGTAGCTACCCTGTGTTGATATTTATAAGCTGTTGAGTTTAATGGTAATTATGCGAGGCCTTGCATTGTCTGGTTGTTGAGGGATAAAGAATGTCCATATCGCGAGTCCCCGTGCGCCCAGCAACCCTCCCCACCGAGAACTCGACCCCTCTGTCACGCCGACCATTCAACATGGCGATACCTCAGTATTCGTACTGTGGTGTGAGGGAAGAGACTCGCTTCCAGCCTTGCCTGCGTTCAATTCCCCATTCGGCACCGGATGCGTCCACTGTGTCAACGTTTGCTCCGTTTGCGCTTGGAATCACCGGTCTCGGCGAGGTAACGAGGTCTGGTCCGGTCCCGTACCGGTTCATGATGGCCGATCCGATTGGCGGTAATGCCGGGCTCGATGACTTCACCACAGAGGAGGCATCGCCAGCCGGCCAGGGACTGGCTGTTGGTCATTTTTCCTGTATCTTCCAGGCGAATCGGGCCCATCAGGCCTTGGCAGCGTGGGCAGGTCATTGATTGCCTCCTAGTCGACGGGCACAACAGGTCAGCGCAGAACCGTAGCGTAGCGGCGGCGGAGACTGGGGAAGCAGACGCGCAAACAGTAAAAGCACAAAAGATCGGATGGTCGACGTGGCTCGTACGATACGGCAGTCTACCACACTCGATTGCAGTGAAGTCGGGAAATGAAAAGGGCTGCATCGCGCAAGGGATGCAGCCCTGATGGAGTGGCTCCCCGGGCAGGACTCGAACCTGCGGCCACCTGATTAACAGTCAGGCGCTCTACCAACTGAGCTACCGGGGAACGCAGTCAACGCCATCAGAAGGATCTTTGGCCTGAAGCTATCGGCAAGACCCTATATTAGCATAGTTGACGGATTGAATCGCCAGGTTTTGTCGCTGGGGCGCGTGCACCCCGGTCCAGAGGAACAGCCGGCACTAGACGTCAAACGTCCCCGATTCATCCTCATCGTCAGCCGCGTCGGAGGTGCCTTCCGAGAGCCCGGCAAAGTGGCGGGCCCAGGTGATGTACAGATTTCCGCTGTCACGCATGGCGTCGGCGCCCTTGGCGAGCTTGCTTGCCAATTCGGGGTCCTTCCCAGTTGCCTCGATTTCAGCGGCACGGCGCTCCAGGACTTTGGGGAACCGATTGAGCAGGGTCGTGATCTCCCCCAGCAACTCGCTCACCACATTATCTTCGTTCGTCATAGAGCCTCCGCATTCCCCAGGCCTCAATAAAAAACCCCACAGCGTTGGCGCCATGGGGTTTCTTGGTCTCTCGGTACCGCGCGGGTTGTCAGCCTTGGTAGGCTTGCCCCAGGCCTGCGGACTCACCCTTGTGGGACATGAGCGCACCGCTCGAGCTGACCGCCTGCATCTCGATCGCCATGTGTTTGGCCGCGTTACAGACGACCACGCAGAGCTCGCAGCCCTTGCAGCGGCTGATGTTCACCTCCGCCACCATCTTGGTCACGTTCAGGTCCAGACAGTTGGCCTCCGGACAGTACATGATGCAAAGACGGCAGCCCTTCTTGGCCACACACTTCTCGTCAATCACCTGCGCGATATTATACATGCGTCTGGTATCCCCGTTCGTTACGCCGCGGCCATGGCCGCTACTTGCAGCTCAAACTTGTTCTTCTCGGCCCATTCGAGGCCCATTTCATACGCCCGCTTGACCGTGGCGAGGTTTTTGGCCAGCAACATTTCTTTCTTGGCGAATTTTTTCTTGATCGCTTCGTCCAAGGTGGCCGTTCCGCCGGATGCCACGAACTTCTTGCCGAACCGTTCCTGGAGGGCCAAATCGAGCGCGTTCATGGAGACGCACTTGGTGATTCCGGCCACGGACCCGATCATGGTCATGTTCGTGGACAGCTCGGTGCCCGCGACGTCCAGGGCGATCTGCGTCCCGTTGATGTAGAACACGGCCACTTTGAGGTCCTTCAGTCGCTGGATATCCTCATCGGTGAGCAGGGGGGCGTCCGAGTTGATGATGACCAAGCCGCCTTCCTTGATGCCGGAATAGAAGGGCATTGTATAGCTCTTGCCCATCGTGACCACCTGAGGATGGAATACTTGGATCACGTCCGGGAACACCAGTTCGCCCCGGTCGTAGATGCGCTCGATGCCGATCCGGCAGTAGCTTTCCGCCGGCGCCATGCGCTTCTCGGCGCCAAAGAACGGATTTGAAATGGCAAACCTGCCGTCCTTCGACGCGGCCATGGCCATCACGTGCGCCGCGGTCACCGCACCTTGCCCGCCCAAGCCGGACATCCGAATGTTGAGTCGCTTCTTGATCATGTGTGCTCTCTCCTGCGCCGGATACCGTTAGGCCTGAGCTGCCAGTTGTTCCTTGGCGGCAGCCTTCTTTTCCTTTTCCTTGGCGGCGATTTCCGCGAGCAACTGCTTGGCCGGTTCGCTGATGTACTCTTTGTAGGCGAAGCGCTCGGTCGGCTTTTCCGAATCCCGCATCTCCTGGAGGCCCTCCATACTGTTCTTGCCGATTTCCAGGATGCAGGGGGTATAGAGCTGCAGATAGGTCGGGCCGATCTCGCGGGCGACGTGGACCGCGTTCCGGATGACTTTTTCCACGAGAGACGGCTTGCTGACCGTGCAGTTCACGACATAGTGGCAGCCGGACTCGCGGGCGATCTCGGGCAGCCGCACTTTTTCGAACTGCTTGCCGACCGGCGCCATCTTGGCCACGAAGCCCTTCTGCATCAGACCGCTCTCCTGGCCGCCGGTGTTGGCGTAGAGCTCGTTGTCGAAGCAGATCGTGGTGAACTTCTCCTGACGAAACCAGGCTTGCAGGGTCATGTCCAAACCGATGTCCACCGTGGCTCCGTCGCCAGCCAGCACCACCACGTCCTTGATCCGGCCCGGGAACCGCACCGTCAAGGCCCGCTTGAGGCCGGAGGCGATGGCGTTCTGGTTGCCGAAGAGCGAGTGGATGTTGTGCACGGCCACATGGGGGAACACCAGGCTGGTGCAGCCGGTGGACCCCACCATGACGGTGTCTTCCGGGTTGGGCAGGGAGGCCAGGATGTACCGGAATGCCATGGACTCAGGGCAGCCGGCGCAGAGCGAATGCTCCTCGATCAGCTCCTTGGACGTCCCGATGTCTTTCCATCCTCGGGAGTCGTTCCCATAGGTGGCCCGATTGACCAAGTCTTGGTATTCGGGCGGCATGATCTCGTAGAACTCCGGCGCGATTTTTATCCGCTCTTTGCTCATGGAAGCCTCCTCTCAGGGCTGCTGTCTATCGTCGATGACTGTGCGCGATCCGTTCAGCTGCTGCGGCTCAGCTTCCACGACCGGCAAGGGCCGCGTTGCGGATGCCGAGCGCATTCTTGATTTCCGACGCGATGATCTCCGGGGGCATCGTCATGCCGCCGCCCACCCGAGGGCCGGAGACTACGCGGTCACTGTCGGGGATGCTTGCCTTGATCTCACGGGCCATCCAGCCCACCACGTTGAATTCCGGCACGATGATATGCTTGGCGTTCTTGGTGGCCTCGCGGATTTCCTGCCAGGGCCAGGGCCGCAGCGACTTGATCTTGACCAAGCCCACGCGGATGCCCTCGTCGGCCAACAGCCGGATGGCCTCCCGTCCTTGCGACACGGCGGTGCCGGAGGAGACGATGATGACGTCGGCGTCGGTGTTCTCGGTCTCGATCAACCCATCGATCCAGGCGATCGTGTGCTTGCGCGACCGTTCCACCGCCGCCCAGACTTCCTGCTGCCAGGAGGCGTGGGTGGCGTAGCTGATGTAGTTGCTCTTCATCACGAAGGGGTCCCGCATCATCCGGACCGGGGGACATTCCATGTCCATGCAGGGCACCGGCGAGCGGTAGGGGTCATAGGGCGGCAGGCACATATCCACCGGCGTGAGATTAACCACGTCCTTGGTGTGCGTCACGAAGAACCCGTCGCAGCAGAGGGCCAGCGGCAGGTGCACATCCGGCTCCTCCGAAACCATATAGCCCTTGAGAATCCAGTCGTAGAAGTCCTGGGCGGTTTCGGCGTGCCAGACCAGCATGCCGGTCTGGAGCAGGTATGAGATTTCCAACGTGTCGGGCTGGATGGAGAGCGGGGAGTTGATCCCGCGGCAGGTCACGATCATCTGGATCGGGAGCCTGGCTCCGGCCCACATGGGGAAGTTCTCCATCGCCCGCATCGTGCCGGGCCCCGCGGTGGTCGTAAACACCCGCGCGCCGCCGAAGGCTGCGCCGGCGCACTGCGACATCACGGCGAACTCGCTCTCGCCCCGGAAGTACTCTTTCACATACCCTTCCGCGAACAATTCGCCGCACAGGGCGGCGGCCTCGCTCTGTGGCGTGATCGGATAGGCGATCATCAAGTCCACGTTCGCGCGCCGGACGGCTTCCTTGATCACTTCACTGCCCGTGAAAAAGGACGGGGTGCGGGGCGCCTCGAACATCATCTTCCAAGCATCCGTGATGACCTGCCCCTTTTTATTTGTCGTCCCGATCGGTAAATGATTGTCCATGGACCCGGCCTCCTTGTCAGTAGGCCCCGCAGCTTGCTGCGCGGCGGTAATGGCTCAGGAACTGCTCCGCTTCAGTTCGAAGACCCGCTCTTGGATACCGTTTGCGAAACCTTGACGGTCCCTTTGAGCTTGCGCACCCACTCGGCCAGCTTCATGATTTTTTCCACGGAGGCGTCGCGGAACGACAGCATGGCATCCTCATGCCCAGCCTGGGCGCACATGGCGACGGTATAGCAAGACGTGCCGCCGCGGATGATCTTCAGCGACAGGTTGGCCTGGTGGCAATGCACCCCCACAAACATGCAGCAGTCGATCTTGTTGTGCCAGATGGTCAGGTTCGGGTGGTTCGGGTTGATTTCGACTTCGGGATTGATCTTGGGGTACTTGGGCCGGTAGTCGGGCATCGGGATGAGCATGGCGCGCTGTTGGGGGGTGATGCACTCCTTGAGCGTTTCGTACAGATGCCGGATGGCCGTGGCCTTTTTCGCGGCCTTTTCGTTCCAAGCCCACAGGACCAAGGGGCCCGGGAAAATGGTGGGGACTTTAGCCATCAAGAACTGGCGGGCCGCTTCTTCGTAGGCCTTCTCCTCCGGCACGATGACGCCGTTGATATGGGCCTCGCCAGGATTCGGCAGCCTGATGCCCATGGATGCCGCCGCCGGCGGCAGAAAATGTTCGGGACCTGGCATTACGCGGTATTGGTTCATGCGACTTCAGCTCCTATCGCGGCTCCGTCTTCGACGGATCGGCGTCAGCAAACGACCAATTCAAAAAACGGGAAGGGGCCCCTGCCAAATCTTTCCGGCCTCGCGCATCCTTCCGGGAATGTCAAGCCTATGTGCTCCAGCGGGGCCAATGATGCTTATATATATGCTTTTCCGTCTGTTTTCCGCAAGCTCGCAGAAGGCCCACCCTCTTGAGATTAAGGTCTATAGCAGCAGGCCCCTATGGGTCTTTTGAACTAATCCATGCCGGCGATCAAATGTCAGATTTGACGCCAGCTTTGAGCAGCCGAGTATAGCTGTTCTTTTGCGCGGTTGTCAACGAACGGGAAGGCCATCGGATGGCCTATTGGAGGCCGGAACAGCCTTCCTCCGAGCCCAGGGCGCAGGCCCGTTCCAGGTCATCCTTGGCTAGCCGCCCCTGGAGCAGGCGCCGGTAGAGCTGGGCTCGTTGAGTATACAGGGCCGGGTTAGTCGGGTCCACCCGGATGACTTTGCCAAGGTCCTCTGCCGCCCGATCCAGCTCCCCCAGTTCCGTGTAGATCTGGCTGCGCAGCAGCAGCGCTTCTTTCTGTTGGGCCAGCCAACTCGGCGGCAGGTCCGGCTGGAGGGCTTGATCCAACGTGCCCAGGGCTTGCCGCCACTGCTTGGCTGCGACCTGCCTCCTGGCGTTGGTGGTGAGCAAGGCAATCAGCCGCTGCCGGGCGACATCGAAGAAGGGGTCCATCTGCAAGACCCGGGAGTATTCCTTGGCTGCCTCATCCGGCTTGCGCTGCCAGGTGAACACATCCCCTCGCCCCAGGATCGCCCAAGTGCTCGTGGGATCGAGTGCCGCCGCGCGGTCGAAGTCCTGAAGGGCCAGTTCGATATAGCCGTTCAAATCGGCTTTGGGACCGGCTTTCGAAAAGGTCACGGCGGCGATCCTCAAATAGGTCTGTCCGCGAATGATGTAGGCGTCCACATAGCGGTCGTCGGCGGCCATGGCTTGCGTGGCCAGATCGATTTTTTTGGGGAGGCCGTGGGTTTGAAAGGCCGCTCGCCCGAGTCTGACGGCCTCGCGCCGATTCTTGGGGATGGTCCTGATGCTGTTGGATTGCGGGCCGGTGGTGTGCAGCTGCTTTTTCAAATTCTCGAGCTGGTTTTTGAGCTGGCTGTTTTCCGTTTGGAGTTGCTGGTGATGCTGAGCCAACAGTTCGTCGGATTTCATCCGTTTGACCGCGTCCGCCAGCATGTCCACGTGCACGGTGCAGCGGATCTTCACGTAGAACGTCAGCCGGCCGTTCTCCAGGGTCTGCCGTTTCTCCAGAAATTCGGTTTCCGTCACGGCGGATGAGATCGTGCGCACGCTGAGCTGGTTGAGATGCGAGGTGGCGCCGTCGGTATGGGTTTCAACGTCCGTTGAGGCGGCTTCGACATAGACCCCGGCTTCTTCCACGGCCTTGCGTTTGGCCCGCATCAGCACGGCCTCTTCGGCTCCGGTCAACGTGTCGGCATCGCCCATGACATAGCTGGCTTCCGCGACGATGACCTTGGTCGGCTAGGCCGGGGGTACTTGGGCCAGGGCCGAAGCGGTGGGAAGGGCGAGGGTAATCGCGAGGGCGATTTTCAAGCAGGGTGTGCCCATGAAGCGGACCTTTGTGCTCGTGCCCGTCTTGGGAACGGGCGACTCCGGCGGTTAAGGCTTGGAAGCGCTCCCGTCCTTCGGAAAAACCTGCATGAACGGGTGGACTTCGAACCGTGCGAAGACGCCGTGGACCACGTAGGGGTCCTCCCGGATAAAGGCTTCGGCCTCCGCCAGAGACTCCGCCTCGATGACGATGAGGCTTCCGGCCTGGTCGGTGAGCGGGCCGGCCAGCACGACCAGACCTTGGGCATCCAGGACGTCCATGCGGGCCAAGTGGGCGGGCCGGTGCGCCTTCCGTTTGGCCGCCCCCTCGGGCCCGTCGAAGCCAAGAATGACGAATTTCATCCGTTCTGCCGCATGTGTCGTGGCGAGGTTCCGCCCCGGTCAGGAACGCGTTTACGATTCGTCCGACTCCAGCGGCTGGCGGTCGGCATACCCGCTGTGTACTTCGTGCCACCACCGGATGTCGGTTTCCCCGAGCTTCCAGCAGAGGTAGACGATCCTCCCGTCCAGCAGGTGTGGGAAGTCGCAGAGACCCATGTCGAGGTCTTTCACATGGACGCCCAGTTCCTGCACGGCCTGGAGGTGTTCGCTGATCTGTTCGAGCGCGGCGATGTAGTGGGGGCCGGCAAAGCTGCCCCCGCCGTAGGCGGCCTGCGCGCTGGCCTTTTTGATTTCGTCTTTGGTGCGGATCAACACGGCCTTGGCCGCCTGGACGGCGGTCAAGTGTTCACGGAGCTGGGGAAGCAGGCGGGTGGCCTCGGCCAGCGTGAACAGGCGTTCCAGGTTCTGTCCTTCTTCGCGCGCCGCCATGGGAAAGACCTTTAGCACAATCCGGCGCTTCCGCGCAACGATCGAGCGGGCCTCGGCACGGGGGGATGGTCCGCCTTTTTCAGGCGTGCTGAAAAGAAAATAGCTATTGACAATGGGAATCCCCACCGATACTATATCGCCACGATCCAAGCTTTCCTGAACACGAGCAATCAACAATACGCTTCCACCTCAGTCGAGCTTCCCGGGGCTGCTCTCGACATACCAGGTTTTGAATTTTGACTGTCTGATGGATTGGGGTGTGTTGTCCCCCGCGGGTGGAACCACCGCGCTGTCAACCATGGAGACCCAGGGCGCCAAGCAGTAGTCCTTTCGCGGCCCATCCTCTCCGCATACGCCCCATTCACCGCTCAACCGTTGATCCATGCTTCAAGATTCGCTCTGTCGCACCATGTCATACCCACCGCCCCATTGCGGTTCGTGAAGGGGTTTGTTCCATGTTAAGGGAGAAGACCATGTATCTTGCCGAGCTCAAGCAGAAGTCCATTGCCGACCTCAATGAAGTGGCGCGAGATCTGAAGATCGAGGGCGCCGCCAACCTGCGCAAGCAGGAACTGATCTTCGCCATCCTTCAGGCGCAGACGGAAAAGAACGGGGTCATTTTCGGCGAGGGTGTCCTGGAGACGCTGCCGGACGGCTTCGGCTTTCTGCGGGCGCCGGATTCCAATTATCTGCCGGGCCCGGATGACATCTATATCTCCCCCTCCCAGATCCGCCGGTTCAACCTGCGGACCGGGGACATCGTATCCGGCCAAATCCGGCCCCCGAAGGAAAGCGAGCGGTACTTCGCCCTCCTGAAGGTGGAGAAGGTCAATTGTGAAGATCCGGAGGTGTCACGGGACAAGATTCTGTTCGACAACCTGACCCCGCTCTATCCGGAAGAGCGGCTCATTCTGGAGTACGATCCGGGGGAGCATTGTACGCGGGTCATGGACCTGATCACCCCCATCGGCAAGGGCCAGCGCGGGCTGATCGTGGCCGCCCCGCGGACCGGAAAAACGATGTTGCTCCAGGCCATCGCACGCGCTATTCTGAAAAACCACTCCGAAGTCACGCTGATCGTCCTGTTGATCGACGAGCGCCCGGAGGAGGTGACGGACTGGCAGCGGCAGGTGAAGGCGGAAGTCATCAGTTCGACTTTCGACGAGCCGGCCCAGCGCCATGCCCAGGTGGCGGAGATGGTGCTGGAGAAGGCCAAGCGGCTGGTCGAGCATAAGAAAGACGTGGTGATTCTGCTCGACAGCATCACCCGGCTGGCGCGGGCCTACAACACGATCGCGCCGCCGAGCGGCAAGGTCCTCTCCGGCGGGTTGGACTCCAACGCCCTGCAGCGGCCCAAGCGGTTCTTCGGCGCCGCCCGCAACATCGAGAACGGCGGGAGCCTGACGATCATGGCCACGGCGCTCGTGGATACCGGCAGCCGCATGGACGACGTGATTTTCGAAGAGTTCAAGGGGACCGGCAACATGGAAGTGCATCTGGATCGCCGCCTGGCCGACAAGCGGGTGTTCCCGGCGATCGACATCAGCCAGTCCGGCACCAGGAAGGAAGAGTTGTTGGTGGACCGGGACCGGCTCAACAAGATGTGGATTCTCAGAAAGGTGCTGAGCCCGTTGGGTACGATGGAGGCGATGGAATTCCTGATCGACAAGATCGGCGGCACCAAGAACAACCAGGAATTTCTGCAGTCGATGAACCGGTAACGATAAGGAGTCGTCAGTTCTCGGTATTCAGTTCGCAAGTCGAACGCACTGAACACTGATGACGGAACGCTGAGAACTCGGAGGCATCATGAAAAAAGGCATTCATCCGGAATACGTGGAAGTCACCGTCCATTGCGCCTGCGGGGCCAATTTCAATACCCGTTCGACCGTGGGCGACCTGAAGGTGGACATCTGTTCGCGCTGCCATCCGTTTTTCACGGGCACGCAGAAAATCGTGGACACCGAAGGACGTGTGGAACGATTCAAGAAGAAGTACACGAAGAAAAAGTAAGGTCCGCGAGCTGTGGTGCAAAGAATCCTGCTCCGAGGAGGGGCGGGGTTTTTTGTTTTTTGGCCTGGAATCGTGAGCCGTCACCGGGAACGTCATGGCTGAGGCGCAGACAGCAGAAACGCAGGTCGCGCCCCTGATCGCCAAGTGGGAGGGGGTCGCGCAGCGCTACGACGAGCTGACCAGACAGCTCACGGACCCGTCCGTCCTCAGCCAGCCGACGATGATCCACAAGCTCAACAAGGAGCGGCGGGAGATCGAGTCCCTTGCGCACCTCTACGGCGACTACCAGGCCTTGGTCAAACAACTCGACGAGGCGACCCACTTGGCCCAGGATCCCGCCACGGAGGGAGAGATGCAGCGGATGGCGGCCGAAGAGGCCGGCAGTCTGCAGGCCCGCTGTCGCGAGATGGAGGCCCAGGCGCTGGAGCAGCTGGTGCCCAAGGACCCGCGCGATGAAAAAAACACCTTCGTCGAAATCCGGGCCGGGACCGGAGGGGACGAAGCGGCGCTCTTCGCGGGGGACCTGTTCCGGATGTATATGAAGTATGCGGAGCGAAAGAAGCTGCGCGTGGAAGTGATGGAGTCGAGCGAGACCGGGATCGGCGGGTACAAGGACGTGGTGATGCTGGTCGAGGGCAAGGGGGCCTACAGCCACTTCAAGCACGAGAGCGGGGTGCATCGCGTCCAACGGGTTCCGGCGACCGAGGCCAGCGGGCGCATCCACACCTCCACGGTGACGGTGGCCGTGATGCCCGAGGTGGACGAGGTGGAGGTGCAGATCGATCCCAAGGATCTGCGGATCGACACCTTCTGTTCGTCGGGCGCCGGCGGCCAGAGCGTGAACACGACCTATTCGGCGGTGCGCATCACCCATATCCCGACCGGCGTGGTGGTCTCGTGCCAGGACGAGCGGTCGCAGCTGAAGAACCGGACGAAGGCCATGCGCACGTTGCGGGCGCGCATCGTGGAGGCCGAACGGGAAAAGCAGGAAGCGGAGATCGCCCAAAGCCGGAAGGCTCAGGTCGGGACCGGGGAGCGGAGCGAGAAGATCCGGACGTACAACTTTCCGCAAAACCGGGTCACCGATCACCGCATCGGGCTGACCTTGCACAAGTTGGAGCAGGTGCTGGCGGGCGAGTTGGACGAAATCGTGGAAGGCCTCCGGGCGGAGCATGCCCGGGCGGCCACGGAAGCCTCCTGATGCCGACGCTGACACAAGAACCGATGACCTATGGAACCCTGGTTTGGGAGGGACTGGCCCTCCTGTCGAACGCGGGCATCGCCAATGCGGCGCAGGAAACACGGTGGCTGCTCGAGCGGGCGCTGGAGACCACCGGGCTCCGGCTCAGGTTGGAGAGCGGCTGCCCGGTCTCGGAGGAGCACCGCAATCTGGCCTTGTCTCTCTTGACGCGCCGCGCCGCGGGAGAACCGCTCCAGTACCTGCTCGGGACTCAGGAATTTTGCGGGTTGGAGTTCGAGGTGGGGCCGGCGGTCCTGATTCCAAGGCCGGAAACCGAGTTATTGGTCGGCGAGGTGCGTGAGATCGCGGGCCGGGAAGCCGCTCCGCTCATCGCCGACATCGGCACCGGGTCCGGGTGCATCGCGGTCGCGCTGGCCTGCGCCATGCCGAACGCGCAGGTCTATGCGACGGACCGCTCGACCGAAGCGCTGGATGTCGCCCGCAGGAATGCGGGCCGGCACGGGGTGACGGAACGGGTGCGGTTTCTGGAAGGAGATCTCCTGGCGCCGCTGGCTGGTCTTGGATTGGAAGGCCGGCTGGCCGCGGTCGTCTCCAATCCTCCCTACATTCCCGCAGGCGATCTCCCGGGGCTCCAACGGGAGGTCCGTCGGGAGCCCCGAGCGGCGCTGGACGGAGGGCCGGACGGCCTGGCCTTCTATCGCCGGTTGCTGCGCGAGGCCAAACCGTACCTGGCACCGGGCGGAACAATGGTGCTTGAAGTGGGTCAGGGCCAGGCGGAGTCCGTGTGTCGCATGGCCGAAGAATCGGGCGACTATGGATTGTACGGGGTGCGCCGGGACGAGGCGGGCATCGAGCGGGTGGTCTGTCTGGAAAAACGATGAATGCTGAACGATGAACGCTGAATATAGGGCCAAGGCGCTCGACATTCAGCGCTCATCATTCATCGTTCCGCATTGAGTGGCTATGGATCGCATCGTCATCACCGGCAAACAGCCCTTGCGGGGGAGTGTCAAGGTCAGCGGGGCCAAGAACGCCGCCCTGCCGATTCTCGCCTCGGTCATTCTGGGCGGCGGCAAATGCACCCTTACGAACGTCCCGCGCGTCGTGGACGTGTTCACGATGGGCAAACTGCTGGGCATGCTCGGCGCGACGGTGCAGGCCGACGGCAACCGGGTGGCCATGAAGATGGATGCGCTGCGGTCATCCGAGGCGCCCTACGATTTGGTGAGGACCATGCGCGCGTCGGTGGTTGTGCTGGGCCCGTTGCTGGCCCGCTGGGGGGAAGCCACGGTCTCGCTCCCCGGGGGCTGCGCGATCGGCTCCCGGCCGGTGAACCTGCACCTGGCGGGGTTCGAGAAAATGGGCGCGACCGTGACGGTCGAGCACGGCTATATCAAGGCGAAAGCGCCGCGCCTGAAGGGCGCGCGGATCTGCCTGGATTTCCCGACGGTGACGGGCACGGAAAATCTGATGATGGCCGCCTGTCTGGCCGACGGCACGACGGTCATCGAAAATGCGGCCAAGGAGCCGGAGATCGTCGACCTTGCGGCCTTTCTGGTCAAGCGCGGGGCGCGGATCGCCGGCGCCGGCAGCGACCTGATTACGATCGAAGGGGTGAAGGCCTTGCGCGGCGCCGACCATGACGTGATCCCGGACCGCATCGAAGCCGGCACCTATCTGGCCGCCGGGGCGATTACCGGCGGGGACGTCTCGGTGGAGGACTGCCGGCCGCAGCACCTGGAGGCGGTGACCGCGAAGCTGCGCGAGGCGGGCGCCGAGGTGGTGGAGGGCAAGGAGTCGGTGCGGCTCAAGGCCCCGGCGCGCCTCAAGAGCGTGGATGTGAGGACCTACCCCTACCCGGGGTTCGCCACCGACATGCAGGCGCAGATGATGGCGCTCATGTGCGTGGCGCAAGGCACCAGCGTGATCACCGAAACCGTGTTCGAGAGCCGCTTCATCCACGTGCCGGAGTTGCAGCGCATGGGGGCGGAGATCAAGGTGGACGGCAGCCACGCCGTCGTGACCGGCACGGCCAGGCTCACCGGCGCGCCGGTGATGGCCTCGGATCTGCGCGCCAGCGCCGGCCTGATCGTCGCGGGACTGGCGGCGGAGGGCGAAACGGACATCGCCCGCGTCTATCACCTGGATCGGGGCTACGAACGGATCGAGGACAAGTTGCGGGGATTGGGCGCGAGCATCACGCGGGTCAAGGACGGCTCGGCCGGGGCGGCAAGGGGAGCAGGGGCATGATCACGGTCGCGCTGGCCAAAGGGACGCTGCTCGCGCCCGCGCTCGAGTTGTTCCGGCGGGCCGGGTACGCCAAGAACGGGATCTCGGCGGAAAGCCGGCGCCTGGTCTTTACGGACGAGGACCGGGGCGTGACCTTCCTGATCGTGCGGCCGACCGACATCCCGACCTACGTCGAATATGGGGCGGCGGACGCGGGCGTGGTCGGAAAAGACGTCCTGCTGGAGCAGGAAAAAGACGTCTACGAGCCGCTGGACCTCAAGATCGGCGGCTGCCGGATTTCGGTGGCGGCGTTGCGGGGGCGGGAGCAGCGGGATCGGCTCTCGGCCAAGGTGCGCGTGGCGACCAAGTATCCGCGCATCACGGAACGGTACTTCAACCAGAAGGGCGTACCGGTCGAGATCATCAAGCTGTACGGGTCCATCGAACTGGCGCCGATGGTCGGGCTGGCGGACCGGATCGTGGATCTGGTGTCCACCGGCAAGACGCTCAAGGCTCACGATCTGGTGGAGGTGGACGTGATCGCGCGGTCCACCGCGAGACTGATCGTGAACCGGGCGAGCCTGAAGATGAAACACGGGGGTCTCACCGAATTGATCGAACGACTGAAGCGCGGGCGTCCGCGCCGCGCCCGGTAGGGCCAGGACAGGGCCGAGCAAAGGGGGATGACGATGAAGGTGATCGCCAGCACGGATCGAGCTTTCAAGGGAGCGCTCAAGCGTGTGACGTCACGGTCCAACCTCCAGGGGGGGGCCGTCGAGAATTCCGTCAGAACCATCCTGAAGGCGGTCGAGCGCGGCGGAGACAGCGCCGTTTCCCGCTACACCAAGAAATTCGACCGGGTTTCCCTCAAAGCGGCCCAGTTCCGGATCAGTCCCGAACAAGTCAAAGAAGCCTACTATCAGATTCGCAAGGAAGAGGGGGACGCGCTGCGCTACGCCGCCCAGCGCATCATGGCGTTTCACGAGCGGCAGCGGACGAAGACCTGGATGTACCAGGACGGCGGGGCCACGCTGGGACAGGTGGTCATGCCGCTGGATTCCGTGGGGCTGTACGTGCCGGGCGGCAAGGCGGCCTATCCCTCCTCGGTGCTCATGAGCGCGATCCCCGCCAAAGTGGCCGGCGTCAAACGGGTGGTCATGTGCACGCCGATGCCCAAGGGCGGCATCAGCCCCTACCTGCTCGTGGCGGCGGATATCGCCGGCGTGGACGAGGTCTACCGGATCGGCGGGGTCCAGGCCATTGCGGCCCTGGCGCACGGGACGAAAACCATCGCGCGGGTGGACAAGATCATCGGGCCCGGCAACCACTATGTGGCGACCGCCAAGCGCGTGATGTACGGGACCGTGGCGATCGACATGGTGGCGGGCCCCAGCGAACTCCTGGTCGTGGCGGACGAGACGGCGACCCCGGCGCATGTGGCGGCGGACCTGCTCGCCGAGGCCGAGCATGACGAGGAGGCCCAGGTGTACCTGGTGACCACCTCGGAGCGGCTGGCCAAGGAGGTCGTCCGGCAGCTGGGCGAACAGCGCAAGCGGTGCTCGCGCGACAAGATCCTGGCCAAGTCCCTGGCCAAGCACGGGGTGGCCTTCGTGGTGAAGACGATGGAGGAGGCGATCGAGCTGGCCAACGAGATTGCGCCGGAGCATCTGACGCTGTCGGTGGATCAGCCGTTCGATTATTTGGAGAAGGTCCGGCACGCGGGGGCTCTGTTCCTGGGCCGGTACACGCCGCCGGCGGTGGCGGACTATGTGGCTGGCCCCAATCATATCCTGCCCACGGGCGGGACGGCCCGGTTTTTTTCCGCCCTCTCCTTCGACGACTATGTGAAGAAGAGCAACATCATCGCCTATACCAAAGAAGAGCTGACGAAGGTGAAGGGCCATATCGCGCGCATTTCACAGATGGAAGGGCTGGACGCGCACGCCAAGTCCGTGGAGAGCCGGTACTCATGAAGAAGGCACGGGCGCGGCGCGCGACGATCACGCGCGCGACGAAAGAGACGAACATCCGGGTGGACTGGGCGCTGGACGGCACGGGCCTGAGCCGGATCAAAACCCCGATCCCGTTCCTGAACCACATGCTCGACCTGCTGGGGCGGCACGGGTTCTTCAATCTGACCGTGCAGGCCAAGGGCGACACGCACATCGACGACCACCACACGGTCGAGGACGTCGGCATCGTGCTGGGCGACGCCCTCAAACAGGCGCTGGGCGACAAGAAAGGCATCCGGCGGTATGGCTTCGCCTCGGTGCCGCTGGACGAGACGCTGGCGCAGGTCACGGTGGACCTCAGCGGCCGGCCGTACCTCGTCTACAACGCCAAATTGCCGAACCGGCGCATCAAAGAGTTCGACCTCTATCTGTTCGAGGATTTTTTCCAGGCCTTCGTCACGCACGGGGCCTTCAACCTGCACGTGAACGTGCTGTACGGGAGGAATCCGCACCACATCGTGGAGGCGACCTTCAAGGCGCTGGCGAAAGCGCTCGATCAGGCGACGGGCCTCGACGGTCGGGTGAAGGGCGTGCTTTCGACCAAGGGGAAATTGTGACATAGCTCTCGGCGGTCAGCTCTCAGCTTTCAGTTTCAGGAAGCTGACGGCTCACGGCTGATAGCTGAAGGCTCTTCCAATGATCGCCATCGTTGATTACGGCATGGGCAACCTCCGCAGCGTCCAAAAGGCGTTCGAAGCGGTGGGGCATGAGGCGGTCGTCACGCGCGATGCGCGCGTCATCGGGGATGCGTCGCACGTCGTGCTCCCGGGCGTGGGGGCGTTCGGCGATTGCATGGCCAATCTGGACCGCTACGGCCTGATCGATCCGGTCCGCCGGGCCGTCCAGTCGGGCAAACCGTTCCTGGGGATCTGCCTCGGCCTCCAGTTGCTCTTTACGGAGAGCGAAGAGTTTGGCCGCCACCAGGGCTTGAACCTGATACCGGGCAAAGTCCGGCGGTTTCCGTCCGGGCTGAGCGAGGCAGCCGGGACCGGGACGGCGCACCTGAAAGTCCCGCACATGGGGTGGAATGAGGTGCGGGTGACGCAAGCGGCGCCGCCGCTGCGGGGGATCGAGGGAGGCGCGTACCTCTATTTCGTCCATTCCTACTACGTCGAGCCGCAGGATGCCGCGATGGTCTCCACGATGACGGACTACGGCCTGTCGTTTGTCTCGAGCATCTGGCGGGACAACGTCTTCGCCTGTCAATTTCACCCGGAAAAAAGTCAGGCGGTCGGGCTGCGCATGATTCGGAACTTCGCCGAGTGGCAATGATGTCGAAGGAGACCGCTACCATAGGCTGGCAGCGGCTGAACCACGGCGGGGCCGCCATGTCCTCGCTGGCGCTGGGGTTGCTGCTCGGACTGTCTTGGTTCGCCCTGGAAGGCTGCGGGCCGACCAAGGTCACGACGAACAGCGCTCCGGACATCGAGAAGTACCGGATCAAGACGATTGCGGTGCTGCCCTTCGAGGCCCTGGCCACGCCGCAAACGACCGAGCGGCGGGACCCGGAGATCATCGGCCCTCAGGGCGTGCTCCGTTCGGACATCTCCCTGGGGATTCCGCCGACGGTCGAACGGCAAAACCAGCCGACCGCCACGGTGCCGGCGGTGGCGGCCGAGCGCGTCACGCAAATCGTCTATCGGAAGCTGCAGCCGTGGGGCGGGATTCTGACGCTCAACCCGTCGGAAACGGGACGGGTGGCGGCGTCGTTGGGGCCCCAGGCGGCCAAGTTTCCGCAACCGCAGCTCGTCAGGCAACTGGCGGAGCGGATGAAGGCCGATGCGGTGCTGGTCGGCCGGGTGCTCATCTACCAAGAACGGGGCGGGAGCAAATGGGGCGGCGATCCGGCGGTCGTGGGATTTGAGCTGAAGCTGGTGGGGGCGGACGGCAAGGTCCTCTGGGTCGGCAGCTATTTCGAGCGGCAACGGCCCATGATCGAAGACTTCGCCGGCTTTCTGGATCGCGGCGGCCTCTTCGTCACGGCGGACGAGCTGGCCGCCTATGGAGCCGAGCATGTGCTCAAAGAGTTTCCCTTCGGCACGCGGGTGGAACGGTAAGGCGGAAATTTGAATGATGAAGAGGACCAAGGCGTTCGTTCATCGATTGTCATTCTGCATTCATCGTTGGGTATCCCATGCTGATCATCCCCGCCATTGACCTGAAGGATGGACGGTGCGTGCGGCTCCGGCAGGGAGACTTGCAGGCGGAGACCGTCTATTCCGACGATCCTTCTTCCATGGCGGTGCAGTGGGAACGGCGCGGCGCCCAAATGCTGCACCTGGTGGATCTGAACGGCGCGGTCGAGGGCCAGCCCAAGAACATGGCTGGCATCGAGGCCATCGTGAAAGCCGTCTCCATTCCGGTGCAAGTCGGGGGCGGCGTGAGGGACCTGGAGATCATCCGTCGCTACCTGGACGGAGGAGTCCGCCGCGTGGTGCTGGGCACCGCCGCGCTCCGTGATTGGAATTTGCTGGAACGGGCCTGTTCCCTGTATCCGTCCCGCATCCTGGTCGGCCTCGACGCGCGCAACGGCAAGGTGGCGGTGCAAGGCTGGACCAGCCAGTCCGAAACGTTGGCCACCGACTTGCTGAAGAGCCTGGCTGAGTTTGCCCTGGCCGGGGTGATTTACACGGACATTGCGCGGGACGGCATGTTGCAGGGGCCAAACCTGGCGGCGCTCCGGGAGATCGTGGCCCGGTCTTCGATGCCGGTCATCGCGTCCGGCGGGATCACGAAGGCCGAGGATATCCAGGCGATCAAGTCCCTGGGCCCGCGCATCGAAGGGGCGATCGTGGGCAAGGCGCTCTACGACGGCAAGCTGGACCTTAAAGATGCGTTGGCCGCCGCCTCGTAAGGCTAAGGCCAAGGTTGAGGCTGAGGGTGTGGTTCAGTGGACGGAATGTTCTGCCGGCGGATGGGGCTCTGGGTCGGACTGAGCCTCAACCTGAACCTCGACCTGCCGCGGGAGCGGCGTTATGTTGACCAAGCGCATCATCCCCTGTTTGGACGTCAAAGACGGGCGCGTGGTCAAGGGCGTCTCGTTCGTGAACCTGCGTGACGCGGGCGATCCGGTGGAAGTAGCCCGGGCCTACGATCGGGAGGGAGCCGACGAACTCTGCTTCCTGGACATCACGGCTTCCTATGAGAACCGCAAGACGATTCTGGATATCGTGAGCCGGACCGCCGAGCAAGTCTTCATGCCCCTGGCGGTCGGGGGAGGGGTTAGGACGCTCGAGGATATCCGGGCTTTGCTCCAGGCCGGCACGGACAAGGTCAGCATCAACACCGCCGCGGTCGAGCGGCCGGAATTCGTGAAGGAAGCGGCCGAACGGTTCGGCACTCAATGCATCGTGGTGGCCATCGACGCCAAAAAGCGTGCAGTTGGCTCCGGCTGGGAAGTGTTTACCCATGGCGGACGCAGGCCGACCGGTCTGGATGCAGTGGAATGGGCCAAGCGGATGGAGCAGTACGGGGCGGGCGAAATTTTGCTCACCAGCATGGACCAGGACGGCCGGCAAAACGGCTATGACCTGGAGCTGACCGCATCAGTCTCCGACGCGGTCTCGATTCCCGTGATCGCGTCCGGCGGCGTGGGCACGCTCGATCATCTGTATGACGGCTTCGTCAAGGGCAAGGCGGACGCGGTGCTGGCCGCCTCCATCTTTCACTACCGCCAGCATACGATTTCGGAAGCCAAGGCCTATCTGCACCGGAAAGGCATTCCGGTGCGAATGAGGAATGATGAACGATAAATGACGGGCGGACTTTTCCGTTCATCATGTATCATTCATCGTTGGTTGTGACCATGGACTTCAGTAGAGTGAAATTCGACGAGCAGGGGTTGGTTCCGGCGGTCGTGCAGGACTGGCGGGACGGGTCCGTGCTCATGCTGGCCTTCATGAACCGGGAGGCGTTGCAGAAGACCCTTGAAACGAAATCCGTCCACTTCTGGAGCAGGTCGCGGAAGAAACTCTGGGAGAAGGGCGAAACCTCTGGCAACAAGCTGACCCTCAAGGACCTCTTCGTTGACTGCGACGGCGACACCCTGTTGATCAAGGCGGAACCGGCCGGTCCGACCTGTCACACCGGCGAGAAGGCCTGCTTCTTTACGCGCCTGGAGGGTGGGGGCGAGAAGACGCAGGAGGCCTGGGGCGGCATCATCGAGCGCCTCTACCAGACGATCCAAGAACGCAAGCGGCAGCCGTCGAGCGATTCCTATACCTCGACGCTCCTGCAGGGCGGGATCGACAAGGTGCTCAAGAAAGTGGTGGAGGAGGCGGGCGAGGTCGTCCTGGCGGGCAAGGGCGGCAAAAAGGAAGAGATCGTCTACGAAACCGCCGACCTCCTGTTCCACACGCTGGTGGCCCTCGGCTACCACGACATTACGCCGGAGGAGATCTATCGGGAGTTGGCCGGCCGGTTTGGAAAAACGGGGCTTCGCCGAGCGCCTGCTGCGCGCGCCCAGGGAGGTGATCATGGAGCCAAACCAGGAAGAACGACGGGATAAAACGGAGCGCCGCTCGGGGGGCGATCGTCGCGTGCAGAGCCTGAGCCACGACGGGGTCGAACGGCGCAAGACCCAGGGCCGGCGGGCCCAGACCGATCGTCGGGGCCGCGCATGAGCGACTGCCTGTTCTGCAAGATCGCCGCAAAGACCATCCCGGCCAAGCTGGTCCATGAAGACGACCGATCGGTCGCCTTCGATGACATCAACCCGCAAGCGCCGGTCCATACGTTGGTGATCCCGCGCAAGCACGTGGCCTCCATGGCGGAGCTGAACGAAGCAGACGCTGGCCTGCTCGGGCACCTGCTGCTCGTCGGCAACCGGGTGGCCAAACAGAAGGGCATCGCCGAGGGCGGCTACCGGCTCGTTGTGAATACAGGCAGGAACGGCGGCCAGACTGTGTTCCACCTGCACCTCCACCTGCTCGGCGGCCGGCCCATGCATTGGCCGCCTGGGTGAAGTTGACGGGACGGGGCGGCCTGGTTGCTCCCCCGTGCTCGCGCAACGCGCGGCCTCTGCGAGCACAGAGGAGCGAGCAGGTTGGCCCTGTCCTTTTCCTTCTGAGACAGTGCCTTTTCCGGCCCTGCTGACTGCGAACGCAAAGACGATTTGCCCGCTCCTTTTTCCCGTTTCCCCTCATTGACTTCGTCTTTTCCCGTCTGTTATGTTGACCGGTTGATAGTTCATGAATTTCAAGCCCTTCCGATTCGGTTCACGGCAACTGGCAGCACAGGAGCGTACCCGGCGTGAGCCTCGGTCTCATCCCCCAGGACATCATCGAACAGGTCAAAGACCGCATCGACATCCTCGACGTGGTGTCCGGCTACGTGACCCTGTCCAAGGCCGGCCAGCACTTCAAGGGGCTCTGCCCGTTTCACAGTGAAAAGACCCCCTCCTTCACGGTCAGTTCCTCCCGGCAGATCTTCCACTGCTTTGGCTGCGGGGCGGGCGGGAACGTGTTCAGCTTTTTGATGAAAATCGAAGGGGCGAGTTTCCCCGAGACGGTGCGCGAGCTGGCCCGCAAGGCCGGCATCGCGGTGCCGGAAGCCGCGCAGGGGGTGCGGTCGTCGCCGGATGGGGGCAGCCGCGAGAAGCTGGAGCGGCTGAACGAGGCGGCGCAGGCCTGGTTCGTGCGCAATCTGCACGAGGGCGAGGGGGGCGCGTCGGCACGGGCCTACCTGGACGAGCGGGGCATGGGGCAGGCGACGCTGCATACGTTCGGCTTCGGCTATGCGCCCCAGGCCTGGGACGGCCTGTTGAAACATCTGCTGAAGGAAGGCTTTACGCTGCCGGACCTGGTGGCCGGCGGCCTGATCACCCAGAAAGAGAGCGGGGGCAGGAACCCCAAGGATGCGTCGGGCTACTACGACAAGTTCCGCCAGCGGGTGATGTTTCCGATCTGTGACCTGCGCAAGAAGGTGATCGGCTTCGGCGGGCGCATTCTGGGCGAGGGGATGCCCAAATACCTCAATTCGCCGGAGACGCCGCTCTTCAACAAGGGCCGGGCGCTTTACCTGCTGGAGAAGGCGCGCGAGTCGGCGGGCAAGCTGGACCGGCTGGTCATCGTCGAGGGCTATTTCGACGCGATCGCCTTGCACCAGGCGGGGATCACGAACGTGGTGGCGACCTTGGGTACGGCCCTGACGCCCGATCATGTCCGGACGATCCGGCGCTACGTGACGAAGGTGGTGTTGCTGTTCGATCCGGACAAAGCCGGCGTGCGGGCTGCCCTGCGGACGCTGGACCTGTTCGTGGACAGTGGGATCGGCGTGACGGTGGTGTCGCTGCCGGACGGGGACGACCCGGACACGTTCATACGCAAGCAGGGGCCGGAGGTCTTCGCGCGGCTGCAGGAGCAGGCGCCGAGCCTGCTGGACTTTTCCGTCGCGCACAGTCTGGAGAAGGCCGGCTCGAGCTCGATCGAGGACCGTATCCGGAGCGTGGACGAAATCCTGCGCATCCTCCAGAAAACGAGCCATCGCCTGGCCAAGGAGGAATGTCTCAAGCTGGTGGCGGAGCGGCTGGGGATCAACCAGTCGCGTCTGATCGAACGCTACCCGGAACTGCTCGCGCGCGAGGAACGCAAGGGAGCGCGCAAGCCGGCGGCGCCGGCTCCGTCCGCGCCGTCCGGGCCGTTCAAGGGGTCGCCGGAGGAGCGGGACCTGGCGTTTCTCCTGCTCCAGGGGCGGCTGCGCGCCGAGCATGTGCAAGCCCTGGACGCCGCCGCCTTCAGCGTGCCCGCCTGCCGGCGTCTGGCGGAACTGGGCCTGAAGCATCGCGGCAAGGACGGGCGGGTGCTCGTGCGGGCGGTGCTGGACGAGGCGATGGCCGACGAGGCCTGCGCCACCCTGGCCACCCAACTGTCCCTGATGGAACAGCAGTACGACGACGAAGAGGCCTATATCCGCGGGTGCCTGGAGCTGCTGGGACGCAAGCAGCGCGAGGCGGCCGAGCGCGACTTGATCGCCAGGCTCCGCGCGGCGGAGCGGGAGGGCCGGCTGGAGGAGTGGCGCAACCTGAACGCCCAACTGAAAGACATGCACGTGCAAAAGGCCGCGGTGCGACCGGAAGTCGCCCCGTGAGGGCGTCGCATCGTAAGGGAGTCACAATGGCGAAAGAGCAATTGCTTGGCGAAGTGAAGAAACTGATCTCGCTCGGGAAGTCCAAGGGGTTCCTGACCTACGAGGAGCTGAACAGCAAGCTGCCTGCGGACATGGTGTCCTCCGAGCAGCTGGGGAACCTCATGACCATTTTCGGCGAGATGGACATCGAAATCATCGACGCCGCCGACGCCGACCGGCAGCAGAAGGCTTCGGACAACGAGGACTCGGGCGAGGAAGCCGAGGAGACCGAGGAGGCGGAGGAAACCGAGAAGGAGATCGACCTGACGCCGGGCGTCCTCAGCCGGACCGACGACCCGGTCCGCCTGTATTTGAAGGAAATGGGCAGCGTCGCGCTCTTGAGCCGGGAAGGCGAAATCGAGATCGCCAAGCGCATCGAGGAGGGGAAGAAAGACATCGCCTCCGCGGTCTTCGGGATGCCGATGTCGATCCAGTTCGTGCTCTCGCTGCGGGAGAAGCTCAAGGCGGACAAGATCAACATCCGCGAGCTGGTGCCGGTCATCGACGAGGATTTCGAGGAAGACGAGGAGGTGACCGAGCGCGACGATCAGGAGCTGCGCGACAAGACCCTCGAGGCCCTGAACAAGGTCCGCAAGGTGTCGCTGACCCTGATGAGCCTTTACGAGAAAAGCCGCAAGACGGGCGACCACGGCAAGCAGCAGAAGATCAAGGCCCAGATCAAGGACATCCGCGTGCAGGTGGTCGAGAAGATGGAGTCCGTGAACCTGCACGCGGCCATCAAGGACCGGATGGTGCAGCGCGTGCGGGAGATCGGGCAGGAGTTCCGCGCGGCGGAGCGGGAACTCGCGCACTGCCAGCGGAAGATCGGCGTGTCCGGGGAAGCGGGCCAGGAATTGCTGCGCAAGCTGGGCCGGGGTCGCCGCGACTTCCTGGCCGTGAAGCGGAAGACCGGCTTGTCCGAGGACCAACTCCACGAACTCAAGAAGATGTACCAGACGGCCCGTGGCCGCATCCGGCAGCTGGAGACGGAAGAAGCGCTGGTCATGACCGATGAGATCAAGGAGGCGGTGCGCCACCTGGACATCGCCGCCGAGAAGGTCAAGCGCGGGAAGGCGGAGCTGGTCGAGGCGAACCTCCGCCTGGTCGTGAGCATCGCCAAGAAGTACACCAACCGCGGCTTGCAGTTCCTCGACCTGATCCAGGAGGGCAACATTGGCCTGATGAAGGCGGTGGACAAGTTCGAGTACAAGCGCGGCTACAAGTTCAGCACTTACGCCACCTGGTGGATTCGCCAGGCCATCACGCGCGCGATCGCCGACCAGGCCCGGACGATCCGGATTCCGGTCCACATGATCGAGACGATCAACAAGCTGATCCGGACCTCGCGGCACCTGGTCCAGAAGCTGGGGCGCGAACCGACGCCGGAGGAGATCGCCGAGCGGATGGACCTGCCGCTCGACAAGGTCCGCAAGATCCTCAAGATCGCCCGGGAGCCGATCTCGCTCGAAACGCCGATCGGGGAGGAGGAAGACAGCCATCTGGGGGACTTCATCGAGGACAAGAAGGCGATCTCTCCGTTGGAGGCGGCGATCCGCTACGATCTGCAGCGCCAGATCAACAGCGCGCTGGAGACCCTCACCCCGCGCGAAGAAAAGGTGCTGCGGAAACGCTTCGGCATCGGGGAGAGCACGGATCATACCCTGGAAGAAGTCGGGCAGGACTTCGAAGTGACCCGCGAGCGCATCCGGCAGATCGAGGCCAAGGCCTTGCGCAAGCTGCGCCATCCGAGCCGGAGCAAGAAACTGAAGAGCTTCGTGGAGAATCTCTAGTCGGCGATCCCTGGGAGGATTTTCACCATCCTGTTTGGGCCCATAGCTCAGTTGGTCAGAGCGGCGGACTCATAAACGAGAAGAAACTAACCTGCATGAAGCGTTGTGATAAGGTAACAAAAGTTTAAAAAAGGGCCGTTAGCTCAGTCGGTTAGAGCAGAGGTCTCATAAACCTTTGGTCGCTGGTTCAAGTCCAGCACGGCCCACCAAAATCCTTTTAGGCTCCATATAGGCTCCCTCGAAAGGCTCCCAATGACCCCAAGAACTGGCGCAAAGGGTTCCCCATCGGGGAGTTGGGTTCTCTCTGCGGAAACCCTCCTAACGCGGCTGCATGAACTCTCCGAAGACATCATGCTCTCCCCGCCGCAAGCTGCCATCATCCTGCAAGTAGATGAAGACTGGTTGAAGAAGCAGCGCCAGAAGCAAAGCAAACCAACCAACGAGGAAGACGATCAACCGCTTCCCTTCTGCAAGATGGGTGAAGGCAAGAATGCCGCCGTTCGCTATCGCCTCGGCGATGTTCGCAAGCATCTTGCCTCACGCCGTGTTATCAATACCCATGGCGGAAGGATTTGCTATTTCTCGTCCTTTGCAGACTTTATGGCCAGAGGTCGTATCGAAGATGTGTGGATTTTTGCGATATCTTCTGCTTCACACCGTCCAATGGATATGTTCGAGGCATTGAGTAGTGGTGTTGGTTTCGATAATGTCGCTTGGCTCACAATGGGCACTTATCTTGACGCATTGAAAGCCGGACTGTGCGTTACCGTTAGCAATGACTTGGATTCAAACACAGCAACTGGTTTTTCCTCTGGGACAAAAAAGTGGATTTGAAGTTGAAATGCACCTCTGGCCGTCGTTAAAGCTTCCACAGATATTTTGAGGAGATATGGACAACATTATTCTTGTCGGGTCATCTGGTCATGCAAAAGTAGTTATCGACATAGTCGAGCAGCAGGGCCAATACAAAATAGTCGGCTTGCTCGATGCCTTCAGAAAAATCGGGGAAGAAACGCTAGGGTATTCAATACTTGGAGCCGAAAGTGATTTGCCAAAGTTAATCGAATCGCATAATCTGAAAGGTGCGTTAATCGCAATCGGCGACAATTTTATTAGAGCAAAAGTAGCCGAAAAGATTGCTGTCATCGCTCCGAATCTACCATTCGTGAGCGCCATTCATCCAAATGCATCTATCGGAAGAGGAACTACTATTGGTGCGGGTTCCGTAGTTATGGCAGGATGCGCAGTAAATCCATGTTGCAGCGTTGGAAACTTCGTCATTTTGAACACTAACGCATCCCTTGACCATGACTCATGCATGGAGAACTATTCAAGTTTGGCGCCACGAGCATCCACTGGGGGAAGCTGCCGAATAGGAGCCTATTCGGCAATAAGCATCGGCGCTACCATTCGACATGGTATTGCCATTGGCGAACATACAGTTGTGGGGGCTGGCTCGGTCGTTCTGAAGAACTTAGAAGCCAACTGCATTGCATACGGCATTCCAGCGAAAAAGATTCGAAGCAGGCAGCTGGGCGAAAAATATCTCTAGAATCCATATGTGGCATTGGTGTGATAACTGACACGGCTGAAAGCCCTATGGCTTCCAACGTGGGAGCCGTGGGCTGAATGGTGGTGATATGGCTCCCATCCCCCGACTTGCATCAAGCCGTTGCCTCATCCCCGCCAATCCTGAAAGTTGTTCAGGCTTCGCGGGGATAGTCATTCCAGGACTCGGCAATGCTGTCATCGCTCCCGCTGGCTTTATGCTTGCGAATATTTCCGTTTCGATTTCAGCGAGTATGGCAAGCTGATTCGTGCCAACGGCCTTGACCTTCAAACCCCGCTGCAACGCCATTCGCATCGCTGCCCGCAAAAACTCCTCGTTGCCGCTCAATACGACGGATTCCCATCCCTTGCTGACACACAACAGGATCAACCTCTCGGCTGAGTCCTTCGGCGACATCTCGAATGCCGTGAGCTTGTCGCCAACGTCTTCAATCTTTCCGCCTTCGGTGGTATGCACGACGAGCTTGCCGGGCTTCTTCTCAACATATCGGCAAATGTCCCCGAGCATCATTGCCACTTGCCGCGAATACGAATCTTCCAGCAAGCGCCGCTGGTAGTTTCTCCGTTTCTTGTCGGTCAGCTTGTCGTCTGCACACTCTGCAAATCCGCTTTCAGTAGCCGCGGCAACTACCGCCTCCAATCTTCCCTCGATGAACTTCTGCATTTTCTCGTCCATAACTTCATCCTCCTTGTTGTCGTTGTTGAGATGAGAGGACTGCACCGGCCTCAGTTGAAAATCTGCCTCGATGCCGCGCATGATTTTCTCGGCGCGGCGATAATCGTTCTGGTCTGATACCGCATCGCCATGCACGCTCACGCGGCTTGCAAGAATGTGGATGTGCGCATGCTCGGTGTCGTCGTGGCGGATTGCCACAAAGGGGCATTCCGCAAACCCGAGTTCGTTCATGAAACGCTGTGCGAGGCTTGACCATTCGGCCTCGTTGAGCGTTCTGTCTTCGGGTGCAAGACTCAGCGATGCATGGAACACTGCTTTCCCCATCTTGGAGCGAAGCGAGGCAATGCGGCGGAACTCCCATGCAAGCTCCTTCGCATTCCTGCCGGCCAGGTTGGAAAACACCATGCGGCCTCGGTCGCGATGCTCATCCTTCGTACCATGGAAAAGATAGGAGACGACACCGAGAAACCCGCGGCCCTTTACGAGTTTCGCTATCACGATGCCGCCCCCATGAGAGAGAGCCGAAGTTGCCGGACGGCTTCGGCAACGTCTTCCACAAGAACCAGCGGCAAATGCGGGAGCTTGCCAGCGTTGATGTGGGTTACGCACTGGTTCAAGTTTGCTGCCAACGTGGCGAGGTCTCGCCACTTTTCGACATTGCCTTGCGGCAATGCGATGACTTTCTGAGCCAGTGCAGAACGGCGGAGAAAAACCGACAAGGCCAATCCTGCCTCGGTCGCCTTCACAACCAATTGCTCATGCTCTCCCGCGTTGAGATAGCAATCTGCCCGGATGCTTCGCAACTGTTCGGCGCTTTGAAGCGGCCTTGCCATCGCCCTTCCCCTGTCTTCTGCTTGTTCGGTTCAAGCGTTGTGAGCAGAGTTTTTTACTTGCTCACAACATTGCTTGCTCCATAGTTCTTCTCACAGCCGCAGGCGATAGGCAAGGTTTTCAAGCAACCTGCCGCCGAACGGTAAAGAACGGGGTTGGTTTTGGCTGCGTGCAGCGCACGCCCGGGCTTATTTCCTCGGTGCTGGTGGCTTCGACCCAAACGCGATTTGCCACAAAGCCCTTGCTTCGGATGCGGTGACCTTGTAGCCCGACATGCCCATGACGACATCCCGAATGGTCATATCGTCCCCGTGCTTTTCCTTCAAGGCCAGCAGCAAATATTTCTTGCAGCCCGCGAGCGGGCCACCCTCGGTCTCAATCTTCTTCAAGGTTTGTGCAAACTCATCACAGACCCAGCGATGACGCTGCGGAATCACGGGATTTCCGTTGTCGTCTTCCTCTCGGCGATTGTCTGCCATGAGGTCAATCATCTTGGCTTCGCTCTCGAATCCATCCAGATTCGATTGAACGGGAGCATTGCGCTTGATGATGTCGGATGAAAACGATTTGAAGCCACCTGACCTCGCCAGCAGAACAATCCAGAGTGCCGGTGGAATCTTCTTGCCACCGACCATGATGCCGACGTCTTCCTGCGTGAGCCATGCGGACACGTAGTAAATGAATGAAAACAGCGGAAGTTCCAACCCAACGGGCGTGTGCTCGAAAAAAGCATCCAACACGTCATTCAATGGCGAACCATCGGGAACTAATGCCGATGCCCGCAAATAGCCTTCCAACCTCTTATCGTCGGTCGAATAGGCCATATGCGAGAGAAGCAAAGCCTCATCCGATGCTGTCTCATGCCAAGCGGGCTGGAAGTGTCCTTTCGCTGTTGGTGCGTTGCCACTACGTTTCGGATTGCCTCGTGTTGCCGGTGCTGTTTTTTTCTTTGCCGTTGTTGCCATCTTCTCTCCCTGTTGGCGTGTTGGTATTTTGCGTTTATTTCTCAACGCATTCGCTCAACATATCGCGCGATTTCAAGAAAGCAAGCGCCAGCGACACACAACATGCCGAATACGAAATGATATGGGCGATTGTAGATTTCCGTATCGGTGAAATGTCGTTCAAGCCTCGCCCCGCATGGGTTTCACGGTTTAGACGTATCAATACGTAGGAAATCTGACGGGGGGTCGATTAAACATTGTCTGATTCAGCGGAGAGCCTCATGGATACTGGCAATCCGTTGATTTCCATTTGCTCAACAATGGCTCAACACATCATGCCGGAGTTCTTCGCTTCTTCCCTGCCTTCAAGGCTCCGGCCTCGGTCAGCAACAAGGCTTCGGCCTTCTCATAGAACGGCCGGAGAACTCGAATCTTCTGCATGCCGGGGCTGTAATGTTTTCCTGCCGTGGTCAGCGGCGAATGATTCAATGCAAGGTCGATGACATGAGCACCGGCCCCCGCTCGGTTCAATGCCGTGGCGAATGTTCGCCGGAGGTCGTGCGGAGAAAACTGCACACCACAAGCCTTGGTGATTGCCGCGATTGCACACTTCGGCTCGGTCAGGTGTCCTGTCTTCGATTTTCTTGGCGCGGGAAACACCCAAACGGAATCGGTTGCCGCCTCGCGGCGGCGCTCCAAGATTTTTTCAGCGTAGGGGGTCAGCGGAAACTCATGGTCTTTGTGATTTTTCGTGTCCTTGAACACAACGGCTTTGCCGCGTGCGTCGATGTCTTCCCATCGCAGGGAAAGCATCTCGGATTTACGCCCACCCCATAGCAGAGACAGAATCAGGTAATCGGCAATGATTTCATTCGCTCTCGACCTGCCGTCTTCGCTGCCACGTATTGCCTCGACGGCATCCCACCACAGTTTCAACTGCTCTTCGGTCTCGCCGACAGTGCGAGTTCTGGCTTCTGCCCGATACCATCCACGACGCTTCGAGTTGAAGGCAACGAACGGATTTGGAAACATGCCGTTGAAGTGCTTGCGAATCGCATCATTCACGGCGGCACGCGCGTAGCGGAGTGTCGCCGATGCCTGCGTTCTTCCTCCCCTTGCTGCTTTCTTCTTGTCTGCCGTCCTGCACAAGCGATTGAACTCTGCATCGAGGTCGTCAGCAGTTATTTCGGCAAGCGGTCGTTTCCAGAGTTGCCCCTGTTCAAGCCTTGCCTGTGATGCATCCCAATCCCTTTTCGTGGATTCCTTCGGGGCTGGCGTTTCCGCTTCGCGGGCCTCGGTGTATTCCTTCCACATGCGTTCCAGCGTCAAGGCCCTCTTCGCCCGTTCGGCTTCATCCTCTGCGATTTTCTGACGTTTGGCGGCATTGACATCAATGCCTTTGGCGAGGTCGCCGAGGACGGCAATCGCATCCTTCCGGGCTTTCTGGACAAGCATGTCGGGATACTTGCCCAACACGACTTTTACAGGCCGCTTGCCGAGCTTGCGTTGAGCAATCCACACCTTCGATTCGCTATACACGCGGAGAGCAAAGCCGCTGGTGCTGACATCACGGATGATGTAGTCGCCAGCGCTCGGCGGAGTTGCATTCTTGGCTACGTCGTTGGTGAGTTCTGCGGTGTAGTTCTTTGGCATATCGTTGAACCCTAATGGCATATACGGCACTTGACCGCGATGCTCGATTCTACCTTGCACTAAGCCTATTAGGCTCCTTATAGGCTCCTTCTAATCCAGCTTATTACCCCCGAATGACCCCAACTAGCACCAACGCAGAAGCCGCGCAAATACTGGCTATATCATTTATACATGCCGATTCTGGCGTTTTTACTCGATGCTTGTAAAACTTATCTTTTCGACTCATAATCCGTTGGTCCCAGGTTCGAGGCCTGGTGGGCCCACCACCCTGCGCTTGCGTGGCGGCCACTTTCGAATAGGGTGGCCGCTAACACCTCAAGTGATTCTTTTCCTGGTTTTCTGCTTGGTGTGTGAGCCGCCCGCTTCGATCCATGCGGGCGGAAAGTCCTTTTTCCACCAGAGTTCTTGGCTTGCGTGGCGGCCACGTCCCGATTGTGCGGCCGCTAAACGCCGCCAGTTGATTTTCTTACTCTTCGGTTTTTGCGCGAGCTGACCTCTCCGGCTCCTCTCTTCTTGAAACGACCCGAAGGCTTGTGGTACGGTACTACCCGTCGTCGGTGACAGTTCTGCGTCCATCCTTCATGTCGGCAATGAGGCGCAGTTGAACCCGCAGCTTCAGCCGCTTATCGATCTGCAAGCTCTCGACCTTCGCATCGCGGAGATCAAGGAGCAGCAGCGCAAGTCCCCCGAACTGATTCAAGCCGCCGAAGCGCCCCTCAAAGAAGCCCAGCGTCTCCAACAGGAGGCCAAGACCACCCTCGATGCGCTCACTAAAGAGCGCAAGGAGCGCGAACGCGATCTCGAGGCGCACGAGTCCCAAACCGAAAAGATGAAGACCCGCCTGTCCGAGCTCAAGACGAACAAGGAGTACCAGGCCCATCTGTTCGAGATCGAGATGGCCAACAAGAAAAAGGGCGAGATCGAAGAGCAGATCCTGGTGCTGATGGAAAAGATCGAGGCCAAGCAGAAAGACGTGAAAGAGAGTCAGGCCAAGGCCGCCGACGCCGAGCAGTCGTTCGCCAAGGAAAAACAGCGGCTCGAAGCGCTTGCCGCCGAGTTGAAAGCAGAGTCGGCCCAACTGGAGCAGAAGCAGGCCACGGTGGCCGCCGCCGTGGACAAGACGTTGATGGAACGGTACCGGAAGCTCAAGGCGATGCGGAAGGATCTGGCGCTCGTGCCGGTGCGCGACGGCATCTGCTCCGGGTGCCGCTTGCAGCTTCCTCCGCAGCTCATCGCCGAGGTCAAGCGGAAAGAGGACCTCCTGGCCTGTTCCTACTGCCACCGGATTCTCTACTGGGAAGGAGAGGTGATCGCGACGGCCCAGGCCGCCCCTTCCGCGCTGGAGAAGGAAGAGTATGACGTGGGGGAAACGGTTTAGGTTTCGCTCGCCGTTCCCAGCACCGTCCGCGTCGTCTTGAAGTGCAGTTTCGCCACCGTTCCCAGCCGCTCCTGCCCCAGTTTCTTCACGACCATCCGCCCGGCCAGCTCGACTTGCGATGACGCTCCCTTCGGCAGGGGCAGGCCGATGTCGTCCGACAGGCGCTTGAGCCGAAGGAGGAATTCGGCGCGGGCCAGGATCGACGACGCCGCCACCGCCAGGTCCGATTCGGCCTTGGTGCGCTGGATCAAACGAATACGCTTGCCCTTGTCCTGCAAGGCGTTCAGCACGAACCGCTCGTCCCCAAACTGGTCGGCGATCGCCAGCTCGCAGGGCACCTGCTCCAGCAGGTTCTCCAGCGCCCGGGCGTGACCCCAGGCCAGGAGCCGGTTCAGATTTTTGATTTTCTTGTACAGCTCGTTGTACCGCTCCGGGCCGATCGCCACGATGCTGTGCCGGCACACCAGCTTGATGTCCGGGGCCATCTCGAGGATGCGGCCGTCGGAGATGCGCTTGCTGTCCCGCACTTCCATCAGACGCAGGTCCGGCTCCAATTCCGGCGTGACGTGGACGGCGGCGATGACGAGGGGGCCGAAGTAGTCCCCCTTGCCTGACTCGTCGATGCCGATGCGGGCTTGGCCTGTGGTCTGGTGTTCGGTCGTCACCGGGAATGCCTATCCATGAGAGATGGGTGGGGTGCCGGGCGGACTGTAACAGAGGCCTCGATGGCGGTCAATCGGCTTGGGCCGCTTGCACGCGGGCTGTTGAGGGCTTATACTGCAGGAGCGTGCTGGAGTGGACCGGGTGGTCGCTCGCCGGTGTGCCGGCGGGAGGAAAGTCCGGACTCCACAGGGCAGGGTGCTGGGTAACCCCCAGGCGGAGCGATCCGACACCGGCGCCACAGAAAACAAACCGCCGATGGCCCGCAAGGGCTCAGGTAAGGGTGAAACGGTGGGGTAAGAGCCCACCGCGTCTGTGGTGACACAGATGGCAGGGTAAGCGTCGCCCGGAGCAAGACCAAATAGGAGGACGCCCGACCGCGAGGTCGGATCGGCTGGCCCGGCCGAGGTCCTCGGGTAGGTCGCCCGAAGCCCGGGGTAACCCGGGCTCCAGAGAAATGATCATCCCCGTGTCGGCGTCAAGCCGAAACGGGACAGAATCCGGCTTATAGGTCTTCTCCAGCGCGCCTTTTTTAGAGCCCGCCTCAAGTCTCCTTCGGTAATCTTGCCGGCACAGGCTTCGACCTGGTCGATCAGGACGACCGGGATCCTCGTTCCATAGCGGCGGGCCAGGTCCGCATCGTTGTCGACATCCACTTTGGTGAGGCTGAACGGGGCCTCCTCCTGCAGGCGACGGGCGATCTTCAGGACCACCTCGCAGAGATGGCAATCGGGGCGCGAAAGAATCGTGATCTCCAGCATGGGGTCTGCCCGCTCCTCGGCCGGTACCGTACCTGATTTGCCGGTGTTGCTCAAGGTGCCGGAGGTCGTAACCTGAGGCAAGGACAGTGAATATGCCGGCCAAGGACCCATGGCGGAGGGCCGTGGGAGGGGGATTCCTATTGACTTAAAAGCCTCCTGAATGGTAGCATGACAAACTCTTTTGCCTTGTTTTTCAGAGAGATTCGAGCAATTTGCCGAGTCGTGATAGAGGGCGGCCCGGCTTACGTCCAAAAGACAGGATCTTCCGCGGGACTGTGGACTCAGTCGTCCGCGAGAGGGAGTTGGGTATATGAAGCTCACAGGCGCAGAGATCTTTTTGGAATGCCTCAAGCGCGAAGGAGTGAAGACCCTCTTTGCCTTGCCGGGCGGCGTCGTGCTGAAGATCTTCGATATTCTGCACCAGCAGAAGGATATCAATGTGGTCCTGACTCGCCACGAGCAGGGCGCCGGCCATATGGCCGAGGGCTATGCCAAAGCGACGGGCAAGGCCGGCGTCTGTCTGGTCACTTCCGGGCCGGGCATGACCAACGTGATTACCGCGCTGGCCGATGCCTATATGGATTCGGTGCCCTTGGTCTGCTTCTCCGGCCAGGTGCCGACCAGTTTGATCGGCAATGACGCCTTTCAGGAAGCGGACAACATCGGACTGAGTCGTCCCTGCACGAAGTACAATTTTCTCGTGAAGGACGTGAACGATCTGGCCGTGACCATCAAGGAAGCCTTCTATGTGGCCACGACCGGCCGGCCCGGGCCCGTGCTCGTGGACATTCCGAAAGACGTGTCCATGAACAAGGCGGATTTCAAGTATCCGGGGTCCGTGTCGATCCGGGGCTACAATCCGACCTACGACGGCAACAAGTGGCAAATCAAGCAGGCGGCCGAGGCCATCATGAAGGCGCGGAAGCCGATCCTCTACGTCGGCGGCGGGGTGATTTTCTCCGGCGCCTCGGAAGAGCTGCTGGAGCTGGCCGAACTGACCCACATTCCCGTGGACATGACCCTCATGGCCCTGGGGGCGTTTCCGGGAGAACATCCGCTCTCGATGGGAATGTTGGGCATGCACGGCACCTACTGGGCCAACATGGCCATGCACTATTCCGATCTGGTGATCGCGGTCGGCGCGCGGTTCGACGACCGGGTGACCGGCAAGGTGTCGGAGTTCTGCCCTCAGGCCAAGGTGATCCACATCGACATCGACCCCACGTCCATCCGCAAGAATGTGAACGTGGATATCCCGATCGTCGGGGACTGCAAGTCCGTCCTGCGGGAGTTGGTCCAGATTCTGCGGGCCACGGTGAACGGCGACCAGAAGGATTTGCGAAAGCCCTGGCTGGACCAGATCCGCGAGTGGCAGCGGGCGCACCCGTTGGCGTATGAGCAGGACCCGAATGGGGCCATCAAGCCCCAGCACCTGATCAAGCGCGTCTACGAACTGACGAAAGACCGGGACCCGATCGTGGCGACGGATGTCGGGCAACACCAGATGTGGTCGGCCCAGTACTTCAAGCTGGCCAAGCCGAACCGGTGGTTGACCTCCGGCGGACTGGGAACCATGGGATTCGGCTTTCCGGCCGCCATGGGCGCCCAAGCGGCGTTTCCGGGCAAGCTGGTGCTGTGCATTGCGGGCGACGGCAGTTTCCAGATGAACACCCAGGAGCTGGCCACGGCGGTGGTGAGCAAGCTGCCGGTGAAGGTCTTTATCGTGAACAACCGGTTCCACGGGATGGTCCGTCAGTGGCAGGATCTGTTCTACGAGGGCCGCTATGCTTCCAGCTATCTGGACAAGACTCCCGACTTTGTCAAGCTGGCGGAAGCCTACGGGGCCGTGGGGCTGCGCGCGAGCCAGGTGTCCGAGGTGGACGACGTGATTCGCGAAGCCATGGCCGTGGACAAGCCGGTCCTGATCGACGTGCCCGTGTATCAGTATGAGAATTGCTACCCGATGATTCCGGCCGGGGGCTGCAATCACGAAATGATCCTGACCGATCCGCCGGAGTTGAAGAAGAAACAGCCGGCCGGCGCAAAAGTGGCCGGCGAAGACAAGGACACGGTGCTGACCGCGTAGAAAGGACAATGATGAACGATGAGTGAGACATGATGCGTTGAGGGGGTAAGCCTCCGGTCATCATTCCGCGTTCATCGTTCGGCATTGGGTTATATGGACCACATCATTTCCGTCATCGTCGAGAACAAGTTCGGAGTCCTGTCGCGGGTGGCGGGCCTGTTCAGTGGACGTGGCTTCAACATCGAGAGCCTCTCGGTGGCCCCCACGCTGGACCCCTCCATGTCCATGATGACGATCGTTACCACGGGCGACGATCGGATCATCGAGCAGATCGTCAAGCAGCTCAACAAGCTGATCGACGTGATCAAAGTCGTGGATCTCAACGAGAGCGAGTTTGTCGAGCGCGAAACCGCGCTCATCAAGGTCCACACCAAGCCGGAGGACCGGGCGGAGGCGCTGCGGATCGCGGACATTTTTCGCGCCAGAGTGGTCGACTCCACGCCGACGACGTACACGATCGAAATCACCGGCGACACGAACAAGATCGAGGCGATCATCAATCTGCTGCAGCCGCTCGGCATCAAGGAACTGGCCAGGACCGGCCGGGTGGCGATCGCGCGGGAGCCGGTCCGTCCTGCGGCGACGCAGCCGAAGCGCGTCGCCAAAGAATAACGTCCGCATCGTCGAACTGGAATCTTATGCGGCCGGCGCCCCGTGCCGGCGGCTTTTACCCGGGAGTCAGTGATGAAAATTTATTACGATCAGGATGCCGACCTGCAGCAAATCAAGGGCAAGAAGGTGGCGATCATCGGCTACGGTAGCCAGGGCCATGCCCACGCCAATAACCTGAAGGACAGCGGCGTGAACGTCGTGGTGGGGTTGCGCGAAGGCGGGTCCTGGCGGAAAGCGGAAGCGAGCGGTCTCAAGGTCATGCCGGTCGCCGATGCGGTGAAAAGCGCGGACGTGGTCATGGTGCTGGCGCCGGATGAAGCGCAGGCGGCGATCTATCGCAACGACATCGCCCCGCATCTCAAGAACGGAGCCTATCTGGCGTTTGGGCATGGCTTCAATATTCACTTCGGTCAGATCGTGCCTGCGGCCGGGGTCAATGTGTTCATGGTCGCGCCCAAGGGGCCCGGCCACTTGGTCCGCTCGGAGTATACGAAAGGCAGCGGCGTCCCCTGCCTGCTTGCCATTCATCAGGATCCCAGCGGGCACACGAGGGCCGTGGGCTTGGCCTATGCCAGCGCCATCGGGGGCGGGCGGGCCGGCGTCATCGAGACGAATTTCCGCGAAGAGACCGAAACCGACTTGTTCGGCGAACAGGTGGTCTTGTGCGGCGGCCTGACCGCGCTCATCCAGGCGGGCTATGAGACGCTGGTTGAAGCCGGGTATTCGCCCGAGATGGCCTATTTCGAATGTCTCCACGAGGTCAAACTCATCGTGGATCTGATCTATGAAGGCGGCATCGCCAACATGCGCTATTCGATCAGCACCACGGCCAAGTATGGCGACGTGACGCGGGGTCCCCGGATCGTCACCGAGGAGACCAAGAAGGAAATGAAGAAGGTTCTGGAAGAGATCCAGAGCGGGCGGTTTGCCCGGGAGTGGGTGCTGGAAAACCAGGCCAACCGCCCGGTCTACAACGCCCTGCTGGCCAAGGGCGAGGCCCATCCGATCGAAGCGGTCGGCGGCAAGCTCCGGGCCATGATGCCCTGGCTCAAGAAGGGCAAGCTGGTCGATAAAAATAAGAATTGAGGAAGCATTCAGCCGTCAGCATTCAGCGTGGACAGAACGGCTGCTGAAAGCTGAAAGCTGGACGCTGAGAGCTGGAAGATGGCGGATCGCGCAGTCGGTATCCCGATCGTCAAGGAAGGCCTCCCGTTCGTCCTGGGCGCCGGCGCTCCGGCCGTCTTGGCGGCGGGTCTCGGATGGGCCGGCCCGGCGCTGGCCTTGGGAGCGGCGGCGCTGTTTATCGCTTGGTTTTTCCGGAATCCCAAGCGGGTGGCGCCTCCCTCGCTCCATGCGGTCGTGGCGCCGGGCGACGGGAAGGTCATTGCGGTGACCGAGGAGTATGAGCCTCGGTTTCTGAAAGACCAGGCGATCCGGGTCAGCATTTTCTTGAACATTTTCAATGTGCACGTCAACCGGATTCCCTGCCAGGGCACGGTGGAAGACGTGGCCTATCAGTCGGGCACCTTCGTGACGGCCGACCGCCCGGAGGCGACGCTGCGGAACGAGCAGAATGCGTTGATGATCCGGACCGCGCAAGGCGTCAAGGTGCTCTGCGTGCAGGTGGCGGGGCTGATCGCGCGCCGGATTGTCTGCTGGGTGGCGCCCGGCGACCGCGTGGCCTGCGGGGAACGGTACGGGTTGATCCGGTTCGGATCGCGCATGGACATGTTTCTGCCGGCCGGCACGAAGGTGTTGGTCAAAGTCGGCGTGCATGTGAAGGGGGGCGAGACGATTCTCGCCGAATTAGGGTAGGATAGGGAAACCGTGATGCGGGGGCCCTTCATGAAGGATAAGGATAGCAAACCGGTGGCCAAAGAATCGAGACGCAAACGGGCGGTGTATCTGATCCCGAATCTCCTGACGACCGGGAATCTGTTCAGCGGCCTGTTCGCGATCCTGGCCGTCTTCGACGCGCATTATCTGGCGGCGGCGATCGCCATTCTGGTGGCGCTGATCTTCGACATGCTGGACGGGAAGTCCGCGCGGTGGACGAACAGCACCAGCCAGTTTGGGGTGGAATATGACTCCCTGGCTGATCTGGTTGCGTTTGGCGTGGCACCAGGCCTGTTGATGTACGGCTGGGGGCTGAAGGACCAGGGGATGCTGGGCGCGGCCGTCATGTTCGCGTTTGTGGCCTGCGGCGCCTTGCGGTTGGCCCGGTTCAACGTCATGGCCGCCACCAGCGAGAGCAAATACTTTACCGGATTGCCGATTCCGGCCGCGGCCAGCGTGGTGGCGACGCTGGTTATTTTCGACCACCACGTCGTCGGCCTGGCCGTGGAGAACAAGCCGCTGCTGGTCCTCGTCATGACGCTCATGCTGGCGTTCTTGATGGTCAGCACGGTCAAGTACCGGAGTTTCAAGGATTTGAAGTTCAGGCCGGGCCACCATTTCAACTACCTGGTCTGGGCGATCCTGGGGATCATGCTCGTGATTGCCTGGCCGCAGTTGATGCTGTTCCTGGTGTTTGCCGGCTATGCGGCGCTGGGGCCAATCGAAAAGGCGGTCAGCCTGGTGGCTCGGGCGTTCGGCAAGAAGAGCGGCCAGGAGCAGCCGGCGCTGGAGTCGAAAGAGTCGTAGCAGAGCGGCGTCGAAGAGGAGTAGTAGGCGACGGCACAGAGTCGAGAGAGCTGGCGGGTGGTGCGAGCCAGCCTGTGCGCCGCTGAACTCGCCTCGGAGCCGAGCCCGTGAAGTCGTTCGGACGGTAATGGGCTCCGTTTGACCCGCGAAAAGGGTCCAATGAAGGGTGTCGGGGTTTCCACCGGAAGCTCCGCCGCTGAAGCAGGGTGGTACCACGGAGCGCGATGAGCCTTCGTCCCTGGGCTATGGGGGGAAGGCTTTTTTTATTGGAGGAGGGCAGGGCCATGACGCGCATGATCCGAATCTTTGACACCACCTTGCGGGACGGGGAACAGTCGCCGGGGGCGAGCATGAACCTGGAAGAGAAGCTCATGATCGCCAAGCAACTGGCCCGCCTGGGGGTGGATATCATCGAGGCGGGTTTTGCCTACAGCTCACCCGGTGATTTCGAGGCGGTCCGGCAAGTCGCCCAGGAAGTGGAAGGCCCCACGATTTGCAGTTTGGCTCGGGCGAGGCCGGAAGACATCGACCGGGCCTGGGAAGCGTTGAAGGGCGCGCCGAAGGTGCGCATCCATACGTTCCTCTCCGCCTCGGACATTCATTTGAAGCACCAATTCCGGATGAGTCGCGAGGAAGCGTTGAAGCGCGCGGTGGAGATGGTGCAGCGGGCGCGAGGCCATGTCGAAGACGTGGAGTTCTCGCCGATGGACGCCAGCCGTTCGGACCCGGCCTATCTCTATGAGGTGATCGAGGCGGTCATCGCCGCCGGGGCCGGTACGGTCAACATTCCCGATACGGTGGGCTACACAAGCCCGCAGGAGTTTGGCCGGCTGATCCGCGGGATCCGAGAGAAGGTGAAGAACAGCGACCGGGCGGTCATTTCGGTCCACTGCCACAATGACTTGGGGCTGGCCGTGGCCAACTCCCTGGCGGCCATCTTGGAAGGGGCCGGGCAGGTGGAGTGCACCATCAACGGGATCGGCGAGCGGGCAGGCAACGCCTCGCTGGAAGAGATCGCGATGGGGCTGCGGACCCGCAAGGACTTCTACGGGGCCGATACCAACATCCGGACGGAGGAAATCATCAAGACCAGCCGCCTCGTCAGCAAGATCACGGGGATGGCGGTGCAGCCGAACAAGGCCATCGTGGGCGCCAACGCCTTCGCCCACACCTCCGGCATCCACCAGGACGGGCTCCTTAAAGAGAAGAGCACCTATGAGATTATGCGTCCCGAGTCGGTGGGGTTGACCCAGAGCAAGCTCATCATGGGGAAGCTGTCCGGCCGGCATGCGTTCCGGCAGAAACTCGAGGAGCTGGGGTACAAGCTGTCCGACGAGGAGGTCAATCACGCCTTCACGCGGTTCAAACGGCTGGCGGATCAGAAGAAGGAAGTCTACGAAGAGGACTTGGAAGCCATCGTCTCGGACGAGGTGTCGAAGATTCCGGAGCGCTACGTGCTCAAGTCGCTCTATGTCGAGAGCGGCACGAGCAAGACTCCCACGGCGACGGTCGAACTGGAGATCGACGGGAAGCCGGTGAAACAGACCGGGACCGGCGACGGGCCGGTGGATGCGGCCTATCGCACCATTGCCGCCATGACCCAAACCAAGAGTTGCCTGCTGGGGTACTCGGTGGAAGCGATTACCGGCGGCACCGATTCACAGGGCGAGGTTTCCGTGCGGCTGCAGGAAGACGGGAAGACGGCCAGCGGACACGGGTCCGATACCGACATCATCGTGGCCTCCGCGCGGGCCTATCTCAACGGGTTGAATAAGCTGGCGTTCTGGGCTTCGAAGCACTTTGATCCAGGGCAGAAGGCCGGCTTGATTTACCAATAATGCGGCGGTACAGTGGCGCCCATTCTGTTGATGGGCTGGTTGAACGAGGCGTGACAGTATGAAGGCGCAGATCGCGGTTTTGGCCGGTGACGGTGTAGGAAAAGAAATCGTCCCTGAAGCGGTCAAACTGCTGCAAGCGGCGGCGGAGAAGTTTGGCCATACGTTGACGTTCGTGCCGGCCCTTGTGGGAGGCTCGGCGATCGACGCGGTCGGCGTGCCCTTGCCCGACGAGACCCTGGCTCTGGCCAAGTCGAGCGATGCAGTGTTGCTGGGCGCCGTGGGAGGGCCGAAGTGGGAGGGGTTGGACTACAAGATCCGTCCTGAGCGTGCGCTGCTCGGGCTCCGCGAACAGCTGGGGCTGTTTGCGAATCTCCGCCCCGCCAAGCTGTACCCTATGCTGAGCGACGCCTCCACGTTGAAGCGCGAGGTCATCGAGGGCATTGATCTGCTGGTCGTGCGCGAGCTGACCGGCGGGATCTATTTCGGGAAACCGAAAGGCATCGAGAAGACCCCGGACGGCGAACGGGGCGTCAATACGGAAGTCTATACGACCCAGGAAATCCAGCGCATCGCCAAGGTCGCGTTCGAGGCGACCCGGAAGCGGCGGCGCAAGGTCACTTCCGTGGACAAGGCCAATGTGCTGGAATCCTCGGAACTGTGGCGCCGGGTGGTGATCGAGGTTCAGCGGGGCTATCCGGACGTGGAACTGAGCCATATGTACGTGGATAACTGCGCGATGCAGTTGATCCGGAACCCCAAGCAATTCGACGTGCTGCTGACCAGCAACTTGTTCGGGGATATCCTGAGCGACGAGGCGGCCATCTTGACCGGCTCCATCGGCATGCTGCCCTCGGCGAGCATCGGCGCGAAGGCGGGGATGTACGAGCCGATCCATGGGAGCGCGCCCGACATTGCCGGGAAAAACGTGGCGAATCCGATCGCCACGATCGCCTCCGCCGCCATGCTCCTGTCGTATCAACTCCGTCTGGACAAGGAGGCGGAGGCCATCGAACGGGCGATCCAGCAGACGCTGGAGCAGGGCTATCGGACCAAGGATATCCAGAGCCCCGGAACCAAGCTGGTCGGGACGGTCGAGATGGGCGATGCCATCCTGAAGAATTTCCGGCAAGGCTGAGGCGTAGCTGTCCGATGCTTGCATGCGCCAAATCCGGGACGATCGGAACGGTGGCCGGCACCGGGGAGCCGGGCCATGCGGGTGACGGGAGGGCTGCCGCCCTGGCCGCCCTGAACGAGCCCAAGAGCCTCACGGTGGCCAAGGGCTGCCTGTACATTGCGGACAGCGAGAATCATGTCGTCCGGAAAGTCGACTTGACGAGCGGGCTTATCAGCACCGTGGCCGGATGTCCGGCCGACATCGCGCCGGTTCCTGTGGACACCGTGGCCGCCGACGAGTCGTTCGATGATGATCCGCTCGGCGGACCCAGCCAGGCTGTGCCGGAAAAATTCGCCCAGCTCGGAGACCTGAGCGGGACCGTGCGGTTCGTGGTGGGGGCTGCGCCCAAAACCGGCAGGTTCGAAGGCGATGGGGGGGCCGCGACGAAGGCGACGCTGAACTTTCCCTCCGCGGTGACGCTCGATCGGCAAGGCAACCTCTACATTGCCGACACGATGAACCACCGAGTGCGGCGCGTGGATGCGGCAACCGGCATCATCACCACCGTGGCCGGCACGGGCCAGCATCGCTGCTCCGGGGACGGAGGTCCGGCCACTGCCGCCAGTTTGAACGAGCCCTCGGCGCTGGTGGCGGACGATCAGGGCAACTTGTTCATTGCGGACCAGAGCAATAACCGGGTGCGCCGGGTGGATGGGCGGACCGGGGTGATCACGACGATCGCCGGCACGGGGCAAGCGGCCTACACAGGAGATGGAGGGCCGGCCACGGAGTCGGGCTTGGCCGGCCCGAGTGGCCTGGCCCTGGGTCCCGATGGTATGCTTTACGTGGCCGATACATTCAACGGGCGGATCCGTATGGTCGATCTGTCCACCGGCCTGATCGCGACGGTCGCCGGAGACGGGGGCGAGTACCGGTATCAGGGGCATCCGCAGGAGTTTTCGACGAGCCTCTCCCGCCCCTATGGGATCGCCCTGGATCGGGAGGAATCTATCCTGGTGACGGATTCGGACAGTCACCTGATCCGGCGATGGGATCGGCGGAAGAAGATCATCACGCTCGTGGCGGGAAACGGTCAGGCCAGGTTCCACGGGGACGGAGGGCCGCCGCAAGAGAGCAGCCTCAACTATCCCTTCGGGGTGGCGGTGGACGAAACGGGCAACGTCTATATCGCCGATACGTTCAATCATCGAATCCGGATGATTGCGGTTTAGCCTGGTGCTGAAAAAGGAACCTGCCGGATGTTGAAGAAGAAAACGGCTTATCATGTGGCGGTGGTCGGCGCGACCGGAGCGGTCGGGGCCGAAATGATCCAGGTGTTGGAGGAACGCAAGTTTCCGGTGGAAACGTTGCATCCGCTGGCCTCGTCCCGTTCGGCCGGCGGCACGGTGTCGTTCCGCGGTTCGGACGTGACGGTCAAGGAACTGACGAAGGATTCTTTTGCGGGCATCGACATTGCCCTCTTTTCGGCCGGTAGCGACGTCAGCAAGGAATATGCGCCGATCGCCGCCCAAGCCGGCGCGGTGGTGATCGACAACAGCGCCGCCTGGCGGATGGACAAGGGCGTGCCGCTCGTGGTGCCGGAGGTGAATCCCCACGATCTGGCCTGGCACAAGGGCATCATCGCCAACCCGAATTGCTCCACGATCCAGATGGTCGTGGCGCTGAAGCCGCTGCACGACGAAGCGCGGATCCAGCGCATCGTCGTGACCACGTTCCAGTCCGTGTCCGGGACCGGCAAGGAAGCCATGGAGGAACTGATGGAGGAGTCCAAGGTGCTCCTCAGCTTCGGGCAGCCGGAGCCGAAGGTCTATCCCCATCAGATCGCGTTCAACTGTCTACCTCACATCGACGAGTTCCTGCCGACTGGCTATACGAAGGAAGAGATGAAGATGCTCCATGAGACCAGAAAGATCATGGGGGACGCGACCATCCGGGTCACGGCCACCACGGTCCGGGTTCCGGTCTATATCGGCCATTCGGAGGCGGTCAATATCGAGACCGAGCGCAAGCTCACCGCCAATGAGGCGCGGGCGATCCTCTCGACCGCGCCGGGGGTGCAACTCTACGACGATCCGGCCCATGCCCTGTACCCGATGCCGCTGATCGCAGCCGGGCAGGACGATGTCTACGTCGGCCGTATCCGGGAGGACGAGTCCATTCCCAACGGGCTGAATCTGTGGGTGGTGGCGGATAATCTCCGGAAGGGAGCGGCGTTGAACGCCGTTCAGATTGCCGAACTGCTGGTGCGATAACCATGCAAGAGTGGAACGGTCTCGGCAAATGGCTGCTGGTGACCGGCGGTCTGCTCGCCCTGCTCGGGGCGTTCCTGCTGGCGGCCGGGAAGTGGTCCGCGGAGGGCAGTCCCGGCTGGTTGAGCTGGTTCGGCAAACTCCCCGGCGACATTCTCATCAAGCAAGAGCACGTCACCTTCTATTTTCCTCTGGCCACCAGCCTGCTGCTCAGCCTGGCGGTCAGCCTGGTCCTCTATCTGCTGTCCAAGCGATGATCGCCCGGTCCCTCTGCCTTCTGCTCGGCTGTTTGTTCTTCGCCACGGCCATGCCCGGCTCCGCGCAGGCGGAGGATGCCATCCGCGTGCTGCTGGCCCAGGATGTTCCGCGCATACAGGTTTCCGCCGAGCGACGATTGGCGGTGCAGGGCGCCGGCGGTCACGAGCGCGTCTTCACGGACTCCGTCATCATTGCCGCGTCATCCGATGGGACATGGAGCCTCAACGGCGAGGTGCTCTCCGGCACCGGGCTGACGCTCTCGGCCGACGGCGCGGGTCTGACGTTGCGGGTCGGGCAAGGAATCGAATCCGCCGCGGCCCCCCTCGTTGTGGACGGAACCTTGCGGATTCTGCGCGGGAAGGGCCCAGGCGGTTTGGCCGTCGTCAACCACGTGGATGTGGAGGAGTATGTCAAGGGCGTGGTGCCGGCCGAGATGAACGCCGCCTGGCATGCCGAGGCGCTGAAGGTGCAGACCATCGTGGCCAGGACCTATGCCCTCTACCAGCGTCAGGTGAACAGGGAGCGGGAGTACGACGTGGTCGCGAGCACGCTGGACCAGGTGTATCGGGGCCGCCAGGGGGTGGATCGGCGGGTCCAGGATGCCGTGGAGTCCACCAAGAGCCTGGCGCTGACCTATCAAAACGAGCCGATTTTGGCGGCGTTTTCCTCGACGGCTGCGGGCCCGACCGAGGACGCGATGAATGTCTGGTCCAAGGACTTGCCCTACTTGAAGGGCGTCGACTGCCCGTTCGATGCCAATTCGCCCTACTACCAATGGCGCGCCGAGTTCAAGCTGCAAGAGTTGGAGGACAAACTCGGGCGACAGGGTTTCGCCATCGGCACCATCGCGAACTTGACGCCCTTGGCCTACAGTGCCGCCGGGCGGGTGGCCAGGCTGCGCATCCTGCATTCCCAGGGCGAATTGGTGCTGCGGGGGGAGGATCTGCGACGGCTCGTGGGCTATGGGGTGATTCAGAGCACTCAATTTGAAGTCGAGTCCATCGGTCAGACCGTTGTCCTCTCCGGGCGGGGTGCCGGCCACGCGGTCGGGCTCTGCCAATGGGGAGCGAAGGAGATGGCCGACCTGGGGTATCGGTTCGACACGATTCTGCATTACTATTTCCCAGGCACGGAACTCAAGACCGTGCGTGCCTCGGCCCAGCTCTCACGACCCCGGCCCTCTTCCCCCTTCTGATGCAGCTCTCCGAATTCGATTGTCCCTTCGACCCGTCCCTCATTGCCGAGCGGCCCGTCGAACCGCGGGATCAGGCCCGTCTGCTGCTTGCGCCCAAATCAGGCGGTCCGTTGACCCATAGGAAGGTGGCCGATCTGCCGGACCTGCTGGCCGAGGGAGATCTCTTGGTCGTCAACGACAGTAAGGTCATGGCCGCCCGGTTGACCGGACGGAAGCGGCCGGGGGGCGGGAAAGTCGAGCTGCTTTTGGTCAGGCCGCTCGGCCCCGATACCTGGGAGGCGTTGGTCAAGGGACGGATGAAGCAAGGGCAGGTGATCGACCTGGATGCCCGGACCAGCGTGACCGTTCTGGCGCAGGGCCCGACAGGCAGTACGGTACAGTTCTCGTCCGCGCAGCCGGCTGCCGATGTCATGAATCTGCTCGGCCAAATGCCGTTGCCGCCCTATATCAAACGGGAGCCGGTCGAGCAGGACCGCACCTGGTACCAGACGATCTTTGCCAGGCCGGAGGGCTCGATCGCCGCTCCGACGGCGAGCCTGCACTTTACGGAAGGGCTCCGCGCGGCCTTGCGAGAGCGGGGGGTCGGGCTTGCCACGGTGACGTTGCACGTCGGGCCGGGCACCTTCAGGCCGGTGACGGCCGACCGAATCGAAGACCATGTCATGTATCCGGAACGCTTCGAGGTGCCGGAGGCCACGGTCGAGTCGATCAGACGAGCCAAGGCGGCCGGCAAGCGGGTGGTGGCGGTGGGAACGACCGTCGTGCGGACACTTGAAGCGTCTGCCGCCGAAGCGGGCACAGTCCGGCCCATAATCGGCGACACGGCGCTCTTTATTACCCCCGGCTACCGGTTTCGCGTGGTGGACGCGCTGATGACCAACTTTCATCTGCCCCGCACCACGCTGGTCATGCTGGTGGCGGCTTTTGTCGGTCTGGAGCGGCTGCGGGAGGTCTACGCGGAGGCGGTCAGGGAGAAGTATCGGTTCTATTCCTACGGCGACGCGATGCTGATTTTATAACGGTCTGAAAGTCGGCAAGTCCGAAAGTCGTCGCGGCACGATGCTCATGGTCGAGTCGATAACTTTCAGACGTTGAGACGGTTGGACGTGTGACTACAGCAGTTCCTTGTGGATTTCGATGGGGACGCGCGCTTTCAGCGATTGCGTATAGGCCACCAAAGCCCGCTGCTGTTTCTGAAACAGGAAGTCCTGGAGAATGCGGTCGTTGGCCGACGCGCCCGTCTTCGGGTCCGACTGGGGCTGCCGGGCCATCAGGGCTTGCGCTTCCGCGATCTCGGAGGGCGTCAAGGCGACCGAGTCACGGATCACCATCTTGGCCTTGGCGCTGAGCAGCTCCACCGAATAGAGGGATTCGAACAGGGGCGGGGTGAGCCGGTTGGCCGCCAGCAAGCGCCGGTAGAGTTCCGGGTCGAACTGGCCGTTCCGCTGGAAATCCGGCCGCCTCATGATGTCGTCGCGCAGCTCTTCGGGGCTGATGCGCAGCCCCATATCTTGCGCGGCCAGCATCCAGAGTTTGTTCTCGACCAGCCCTTCGATGACGTACTGTTTGATCTCTTCTTCTTTCAGTTCGCCCTTGATGTTCTCTTTGTAGAACCGGTAGGTATTTTCATAGTTACGCCGGAACTCGTCCCGGCTGATGGTCTGATCGCCGACCGAGGCTACGGCATTGGAGTTCTGTTCTCCGAACCCCCACCAACCCATGGTGATGACAAAGGCGAGGGCCAGGGCGCCCATGATGGATTTCAGCAACCAGGGGTACTTGTGCGCGCTGTCCCGCATCAATTTGATCATGACACTCTCCTAACCCATGAGAAAGTGAAAACAAGCCAGGATTCTACCGGGCTTTCCTGTCAGAAGGCAAGGGACAGATAATATAGTGGCGCATTTGTGATGCAGAGCCGGATTTGTTATACTTGTCCAATAATTACGAGGAGGGGACTTGTCGGAAGAAGGTCGGGCCAGAAGCCCTTTGGGCGAAGGAGTCTATCCTAAAGCGCATGTGCTCAACCGGCTCATTGCCAAGTCCCTGGACCTGATCCTTGTCGCTGCCGCCGACCGGCTGGTGCCCCCCGTAGGTTGGCTGGCCGGGTTGGCTTATGTGTTGATTGCGGATGGATTTGCCGGGGGCCGCAGCGTGGGCAAGCGGCTGATCGGCATGCAGACCGTGATCCCCGGCACCCGGGATGTGGCGGGCTTCAAGGAATCGATCATCAGGAATCTGCCCTTGGCTGCGGCGTATCTGTTGTTCCCGCTGCCGTACATCGGGTGGCTCCTGACCCTTGGGATTATCGGCTTTGAAACCTTGTTGCTGATCGGCAACGACCGGGGCCTGCGCCTGGGGGATGAAATTGCCCGCACGCAGGTGCTGGATGCCGGCCAGCTCGATCCGCAGGATTGACGCTGTTCACAACTTGGGCGGGATGGACCCGCTATGACGCCCGCGCAGGGGCGTAAAGGAGAACAGAGTGGGGATCACGGGCGACGTCCTAGGCTGGTTCTCGAACGATCTGGCGATTGATCTGGGAACGGCGACAACCCTGGTCTATGTGCACGGCAAAGGGATCGTCTTGAACGAGCCCTCGGTCGTGGCGATCGAGAAGAAAAGCGAAAAAGTGCTTGCGGTCGGCGCCGAAGCCAAGAAGATGTTGGGGCGCACCCCCGGCAACATCACCGCGATCCGGCCTATGAGGGAAGGGGTGATCGCGGACTTCGAGATGGCCGAGCGGATGCTGAAGTATTTCATCACGAAGGCCCACAACCGCAGCACCTTCGTGCGGCCCCGCATTGTGATCGGTGTGCCCTCGCGCATCACCCAGGTGGAGCAGCGGGCCGTGCGGGACTCGGCCGAACTGGCCGGAGCCCGGGAGGTGTATCTGATCGAAGAGCCGGTGGCGGCGGCCATCGGGGCCGGCCTGCCGATTACCGAGCCGTCCGGGAACATGGTCGTGGACGTGGGCGGCGGCACAACCGATATTGCCGTGATCTCGCTCGGCGGGATCGTCTACAGCGAGTCCGTGAAAGTCGCCGGCGATCGGATGGAAGACGCGATTATGAACTACATCAAGAAAAAATATAACCTTCTCATCGGGGAGCACATGGCGGAGCGCATCAAGATGGAGATCGGCTCGGCCTACCCCTTCGAGGAGCGGAAAACGATGATGATCAAAGGGCGGGATTTGATCTCGGGCATTCCACGCACGCTGGTGGTGGATGACGCCGAGGTCAGGGAAGCGCTCCAGGAACCGATCGGAACGATCGTGAACGCCATCAAGGTGGCGCTGGAGAACACCCCCCCAGAGCTGGCCGGCGACATCATTGACCGGGGCATTGTGCTGACCGGAGGCGGGTCCCTGCTCAAGGGCATGGATACGCGGGTTCGAGAGGAAACCAATCTGCCGATCATTACGGTGGATGACCCCCTGACGTCCGTGGTGCTGGGGGTGGGGAAAATCCTCGATGAACTGGACCTCCTGCGCAAAGTCTCGGTGATGTCGCAGTGTAGCAGCTCCCGCTAGGGCTTCCCGCCCGCGCGTGGAGGGCCATGTTTCGCACGACATCCGGAACCAGGCGGGTCATGCTGCTCCTCTGCGTGCTGCTGCTCTCGCTCGTCTTCGTCCTTCCTAAACAAAGCCGAAGTCTTCTGCAGGGCATCGGGCAACCCCTCGCGCAACTTCTGTCGCTTCCCCTGACCGCATTGGCCGCGTTGGACCGAGGGGTGCAAGAGGCTTGGTATGGGTACCTCGCCTTGCACCAGGTTTCGGAGGAGAACCGCCGGCTACAGCACGAGCTCCAAGCCTTGCGGGGCCGGAACAACGAGTTGCGCGAACTGGGGGTGGCCGGCCAACGCCTGGCCGCTCTGCTGGCTTTGAAGGAACGGCTGCACGCCAAGACGGTTGCGGCGCAGGTCATCGGCCGGGATGCCACGAACTGGTACCGTGCGATCGTGTTGGACAGGGGAGCGCGGGATGGCGTCAAGGCCGAGATGGGTGTGATGGCGCCGGACGGAGCGGTCGGGCGGGTGGTCAAGGTGACGCCGTTTACCGCCATAGTCCTGTTGATTACGGATCCGAACAACGCGGTCACCGGCTTGATCCAGCGCACGAGGGATGAAGGGATTGTGGAAGGCACCACTGAGGGGCGGGCGAGAATGAAATACATTCCGCTGCTGGCGACGCTTCAAAGCGGCGACGTGATCGTGACGTCCGGGCTCACCGGAGGATTCCCCAGGGGCGTGCCGCTGGGCACGATCACCCGGATCGACAGGATCGAGGGCGAGCTGTTTCAATCGGCGGAGATCGTGCCGGAAGTGGATTTGCACAAGCTGGAAGAGGTGTTGGTGATTACGGATCCTCTGCCGGTCGGCGATGGCCTTGAGCGGCCCGCGGCGAGGTCCGGTTCCGTCTCTCCGGATGTCCGCCCGTGAAGCCGGCCCTCTATGTGACCCTGGTGTTGGGGCTGGTTCCCCTGCAGACGAGCCTGTTGCACTATTTCAGTCTCGGGGGGGTGCGTCCGGACTTGTGCCTGGTGGCTGCCGCCCTGATCGGGTTTCTGGCGGGGCCCGTCGAAGGGATGTTGGTCGGGATCGCGCTGGGATTTACGCAAGATCACTTCTCGGCCGGCGCCTTGGGGCTCAACTTGATTGCCAAGGGGGCGGTCGGGCTTCTGGCCGGGCTGGCCGGCCGGCAAGTGACGAACGCCACGATGGCGACGTTCTTGGCGACCATGGTAAGCCTCTCGCTGCTTGAGAATCTGGTGTTTCTGTTCGTGGTCCGCGGGGGAGGGGAACTCGGCGATCGTCTGTCCGCTCTGCCGTCGATCCTGCTCCCGGAGACCCTGCTGAACGCGGCTCTCGGCGCGGTTCTGTACTGGCTGCTTACCTTCCGCCGGCCGGCGGAGCAAGAAATGGGGCGGGGCCCGATCGGATTGGTGGGCTGAGAATACAATGGAACATGCGGCGGCGCGGAAGGCGCCTAAAATCAGGACCGGTCGGGAGGGCTGATGCCGCAATTCGGCACACAGCAGGAAGAGTTGCGCGAGATTCAGCGGCGTTTGACGATCCTGAAGATCGCGCTGCTGGCGATCGTCGGGTTGCTGGCCCTCCGTCTCTGGGACCTGCAGATCCGAGACGGGGCCTACTATCGGGACCTGTCGGAGAACAACCGGACCCGCACGGTTATCTTGGAACCGGCGCGCGGGTTGATCTACGACCGGCAGGGTGTCTTGCTGGCCAACAATGTCCCGAGCTTCGGCCTCTACGTCACGTTGGAGGACGTCAAGGATCGTAAAGCGCTCGTTGACGGGCTGGTCGGCTTGATCGGTTTGGACGAAACGGCCTTGAGGGAAAAACTCTCCGAGCGGGGCAGCAAACTCTTGCACCGGAAGCTCAAAGACAGGCTGTCGCTGCGTGAGGCGGCTTTGATCGAGTCCCACCGGCTGGATCTGCCCGGGGTGATGATCCAGGCCGACTCCCAGCGCAATTATCCGAGCGGGCCGATCCTGGCCCACGTGCTTGGTTACGTCGGACAAGTCTCGGCGGAGCAGCTCGAGAAGACCGAGTCTCAGGAGTTGCACCAAGGCAGCATGGTGGGCCAGTATGGCGTGGAGAAGGCCTATGACCGATTTCTCAGGGGCCGGGCCGGGCAGAAAACGATCGAAGTCGATGCCCTGGGCCATGAGAAACGGACCGTGTCGGTGGAGAAGCCGGCGGCCGGGGACGATCTGTATCTGAGCATCGATCTGCGTCTGCAGCGGCTGGCCGAAGAGTTGCTGGGGAACGAAGCCGGCGCCATCGTGGCGTTGGACCCCATCAACGGGGAAGTGCTGGCGCTGGCGAGCCGTCCGTCGTTCGATCCGAACTTGCTCTCGCGCGAGTTGACCGCGAAGCAATGGGATGCGATCGTCCAGAACGATTCCCATCCGCTGACGAACCGCGCGACCCAGGGACAGTATCCGCCGGGGTCCACCTTCAAGATCGTGATGGCGACGGCCGCGCTGGAATCGCACACCATCACGCCGTCCACGAAAATTCGTTGTGTGGGCGGCTTTCCCTTCGGCCGGCGGGTGTATAAGGACTGGAAGGCGGGCGGCCATGGGTTCATGGACGTCACCCAGGCGTTGGTGGAGTCCTGCGACGTGTTCTTTTACACGGTGGGCCAGCGCATGGGCATCGACATGATCGCCGACTTCGCGGATCAGTTCGGCCTGGGACAGGAAACCGGGGTCGAGTTGCCGTCCGAGCGAACCGGCATCGTGCCGTCCACGGCCTGGAAAGCGAAAGCGAAGGGTCGGCCCTGGCTGCCTGGCGAAACGATTTCGGCCGCCATCGGACAGGGGTATGTGACCGTGACGCCGATGCAGATGGCGCATCTGATGGCAACGGTGGCGAACGACGGGACGTCCTTCCGCCCTCGGATCGTCCGGGCGGTCATGGAGCGGGCGAGCGGCCTGTTGCACGAAGTTCCGACGGTTCCGCATGGGCGGCTGGCGGTGGCACCGGAGACGTTGGCGTTGATCAAAGAGGCCTTGGCCGGCGTGGTGACCAGAGGGACGGCCACCCGCGCGCGATCGACACTCGTCAGTATTGCGGGCAAAACGGGCACGGCCCAGACGGCGGCGCTGCGGACCGGGCCCGAACAGGACATTCCGAAGAAGCTTCGGGACCATGCCTGGTTCGTGTCGTACGCTCCTGTTGACGCTCCCCGCATCGCCGTCGCGGTGCTGGTGGAACATATGGGGCATGGCGGGTCGGCCGCCGCACCCCTGGCCAAGCAGGTTATCGAAGCCTTTGTGCGGTACGAACGAGCGGAGCCCAAACTCGCCGGACGGCCTGAGGCCGGGAGGCCGGAAGGCCTGGCGTTGGCCATGCAGGAGCCCCGATGATCGACCGCGTGATGGACAACCGCGAGCTGGACAGTTTCGACTGGCAGTTTCTGGCGGTCACGGCCGCGATCCTCTCGCTGGGCGTGCTCTCCATCTACAGTGTGACGCATGCCCAGGCGGGTACGGGTCTGCCGCTCTATGTCAAACAGGTGCTCTGGATTCTCGTCGGATGCGCCGCCTTTGTGGCCATGCTCTGGGTCGATTACCACAAGATCGCCCGCTGGTCCTACGTCCTCTACGGCCTCATCCTGATTTTGCTCGCGGTGGTGCTGGTGGCCGGCAAGACGAGCCGCGGAGCGCAGCGATGGATTCCGATGGGCCCGTTTGCATTTCAGCCGTCCGAGTTTGCGAAGCTGGTGTTGATCCTGGTGCTGGCCACGTACTACGCCCATGCTCCGCGGGAGGGTTGGATGCAGCGCGTCGTCCTGCCGTGTCTGTTGATGATGCCCGGGCTCCTGTTGATTCTGAAGCAGCCGGACCTGGGAAGCGGGCTAAGTTTCCTGGCGATCTATGCGGCGCTGTTGCTGGTGGTGGGGATGCGGTCCAAAGCCATGGGCATCCTGCTGCTGTTTGCGGTGATGCTGTTCCCCTTTGCCTGGGAATTGTTGTGGGGCGCCCTGCACGATTACCAGCGCGAACGGATCATGACCTTTCTGGACCCGGCCTACGACACCGGCGGCAAGGGTTACCACGCCTTGCAGTCGCGCATCGCCATCGGCTCCGGCGAACTGCTGGGCAAGGGGTTGCATGGAGGGACTCAGAGCCAGCTCAAGTTTCTCCCGGAAGGGCATACGGACTTTGTCTTTGCGGTGTTCGCGGAGGAGTGGGGGTTTCTGGGCACCTTGCTCGTGCTGGCCCTCTTCCTCGGACTCCTCCTGCTATCGCTGGAAATCGCCTTAAAGGCGAAAGACGTTCTGGGGGCTCTCTTGGCGGCCGGCATCGTCGGGATGCTCGGGTTCTGCCTGATGGTGAACATCGGGATGACCGCCGGCCTTCTGCCGATCGTCGGGATTCCCTTGCCTCTGATGAGTTATGGCGGCAGCGCGGTCGTCACGACGATGGCCGCCCTGGGGTTGCTGCTGAATATCAAGCGACGGCGTCTGACGCTGTTTTATTGACGCCGCTGAACCTGGTCGTCAGCCCTTGTGGCCAAGGCCTGACGAACGACGAATCACGGAGCAAGCGACCGGGCGTGGAACCCGTGCGCGGCGCGCATGGGCTCTCAGGCCGGCCGCTTGCAGACGAATATGAAGGAGATGTTATGGCATTGGAAATTGCAATCAGTATGACCCGGGAGGAGACAAGAGCGGCCGTCCTGGACAATCGCGTCGTGACGGAGCTGTATGTCGACCGGGCCAAGCACAAGGATTTTGTCGGAAACATTTACAAGGGCAAGGTGGTCAAGGTCTTGCCGGGCATGCAGGCCGCCTTCGTGGATATCGGCCTGGAAAAAGCCGCGTTCATGCACGTGTCGGACCTGTCGGGCGAGGCGGAGCCAGGCGATACGCTGGTCGACAACGAGGAGGACGACAAGGGGCCTGAGTTGCCGCGGCCCCGGCGCCAGGGCTCCAAGCCGATCGAGCAACTGCTGAACGAGGGGCAGGAACTCATGGTCCAGATCTCCAAGGGTCCGATCGGAACCAAGGGGCCGCGCGTCACCACCTACGTCTCGTTGCCCGGACGGTATCTGGTCTTCATGCCCAACGTGGAGCACATCGGCGTCTCGCGGCGCATTCCGAAAGACGAGGAGCGGGCGCGTCTGAAGGAAATCATGAAGCGCGTCCGCCATCCCGGCAGCGGTTATATCGTGCGGACGGTGAGCGAGGGAGTCAAGGAAGAGGAGCTGCGTTCGGACGTGGAATTTTTGAACGTGCTCTGGCAGGACGTGCTGAAAAAGCGGGAACAGCTCCCGGCTCCCTGCGCGCTCCATACGGACCTGACCTTGACGTTCCGGGTGGTCCGCGACCTGTTCACCAAGAAAGTGGACCGGTTGTTGATCGACTCCCGGTCCGAGTACGAGGCGGTGAAGAATTTCGTCCACCGGTTCATGCCGGAGCAGACCTCCCGCATCCAGTATTACGACAAGGAGGAAAGCCTCTTCGACTATCTGGGGATCGAAATGGAGATCGCCCGGGCCATGAACCGCAAGGTCTGGCTGAAGTCCGGCGGCCACATCGTCGTGGATCACACGGAGGCGATGACGGTCGTCGACGTCAATACGGGCCGGTTCGTCGGCAAGCGCGATCAGGAGGAAACGATCCTCAAGAACAACCTGGAAGCCGTCAAGGAGATCACCTATCAGATCAAGCTGCGCGGCATCGGGGGGATCATTATCATCGACTTCATCGACATGGAGCGGGAAAAAAATCGCGACAAGGTCTATCAGGCGCTGGTCGAGGCCATGGGCAGCGACAAGGCCCGCACCAGGATTTCCCGGATCTCCGACCTCGGCCTGATCGAAATCTCGCGGGAGCGCGTCCGGGAAGACCTGCTGCGGGCGATGTCCGAGCCCTGCCATTACTGCGAAGGGCGCGGGTACACCAAGTCTCCCACGTCGGTGGCCTATGAGATTTTCCGCGAGGTCCGGCGTATCGGGAAGGCGCCTGAAACGCAAACGATCGTCATCGGCGCCCATCCCGCGGTCGTCGATCTGTTGTTCGATGAGGAACGTCAGGGGCTCGAAGCGCTGGAACGGCAGGTCGACGGCAAGATCATCGTGAAGCCGGACCTAGGTCTGCACCTCGAGCAGTACGATATCGCCGTGCTCTGACGGAACTTCTTGGGGGCCATCATGCCGATTCCGGCCGATCTCCGGTCCTGGCTGGCGTTGCGCGCGATCGCAGGGCTGGGTGACGCGGGCCTGTGCCGGCTCGTGCAGACGTTGGGTTCGGCGGAGGCGGTCTGCCGGTCTCCCGCCGCGGCGCTTATGGAGTCGGGCGGCGTGCGCCGCTCCGTGGCGGAGGCGATCGTCCGGGGCCCCGATCCGGAGAATCAACGGGCTATCGATCGGGAGCTGCAATTGCTCGAGCGGCTTCGGTGCAGCGTCGTTACGTATCTGGATCCCGGCTACCCTGCCCGGCTCCGCATGATTCCGGACCCGCCCCCGCTCTTGTATGTCAGCGGGATCATGGAGGAGCGCGATCAGCATGCGGTGGCCGTCGTGGGGTCGCGCCGCGTTTCTGCGGCCGGTCGGGCCGTCACCGAGGAGCTGAGCCGCGAATTGGCCGGCGCCGGCTTCACGATCGTCAGCGGGCTTGCGCGCGGAGTGGATGCCGCCGCGCACCGCGGGGCGATGGAGGCCAAGGGGCGGACCGTGGCGGTTGGGTTGCGGGATCGACCGGACGTATCCGCCCGAGCATGGGGCGTTGCGGGATCGCATCGAAGCGTGCGGGGCCGTGGTGTCGGAGCTGCCCCTGGGGGCGTTTCCCCACAGCTACCATTTCCCGCGCCGCAATCGCATCATCAGCGGGATGTGTCTCGGCGTGGTCGTGACGGAGGCGGCGGCGCAAAGCGGGTCGTTGATCACGGCGCGACTAGCGGGGGAACAGGGGCGCGAGGTGTTTGCGGTTCCCGGGTTCATCAAGGCGGACAACAGCCGGGGCCCCAACGGCCTGATCAAGCAGGGGGCCAAGCTCGTTGAAGGGGCTATGGATGTCATTGAGGAACTCCTTCCGCAGTTGGAGCCTCCGGTCCGGGACCGCATTCAGGCGCGTATTCCGGCTCCATCGGCCGCCAGCGGGGGGCCGCCGTCGGACAGGAATGAAGCCAGGGTCTATGCCGTGCTGTCCGCGGAACCTACACATCTGGATGACGTGATCATCAGGGCAACGCTGCCCGCGGCTGATGTGACCAGCCTGTTGCTGGCCATGGAATTGAAAGGATCGGTGCGCCAATTGCCAGGCCAGTCCTACATCAGGGTATAATCAGCACACTTGCAAACCTGTTCGGGAACGGGTATATCACGGCCCCTGCTCGAAGGGGCGGTTCTCGAGACCTCGGAATGCGGCAATCGGGACAAGGGGAAACATGGCCAAATCGTTGATCATCGTCGAGTCGCCGGCCAAGGCCAAGACCATTACGAAGTACCTGGGTCGCGGCTATACGGTGATGGCGTCGATCGGCCATGTCAAGGATCTGCCCACCAGCAAGCTGGGGGTGGATATCGAGCATGACTTTACGCCGCAGTATGTGACGATCAAGGGCAAGGCCAAGGTCCTGGCCGAGATCAAGAAAAAGGCGCTGGATTCGGACAAGGTGTTCCTGGCGCCGGACCCCGATCGCGAGGGAGAAGCCATTGCCTGGCACATTGCGGAGGAAATCCAGGGCAAGTCCAAAGGGAAGGGGCCGGAGGTCTTCCGGGTCCTGTTCAACGAAATCACCGAGTCGGCCATCAAGCGCGCCCTGCAATCTCCCGGGCAGATCGATCTGAAGCTGGTGAACGCCCAGCAGGCCCGCCGGGTGCTCGACCGGATCGTCGGCTACCAAGGCAGCCAGTTGCTCTGGACCAAGGTGCGGCGCGGCCTCAGCATGGGGCGCGTCCAATCGGTCGCCGTGAAATTGATCTGCGATCGGGAAGCGGAGCGGGAGGCGTTCCGCACGGAGGAATATTGGTCCATCACGGCCACGCTGGCCGGAGCCAATCCTCCTCCGTTCGAGGCCAAGCTGCACAGCGTCAACGGCCGGGAGGCGGTCATTGCCTCTGCCGCCGAGGCCGAGCGGATCGTCACGGCGGTGCAGGGAAAGCCCTTTGCCGTCCAGGCCATCGAACGGAAAGAAAAGCGGCGCCATCCTGTGGCGCCGTTCATCACCAGCCGCCTTCAGCAGGAGGCCTCGCGCAAGCTCCGGTTCACCCCGAAAAAGACCATGGCGTTGGCCCAACAGCTGTATGAGGGCCTCGAAATCGGAAAAGAAGGTCCGGTCGGGCTCATTACCTACATGCGCACCGACTCGCCGCGCATTGCGGCCGAGGCCGCCGAAGAAGCCCGCCAGGTCATTCGCGAACGGTTCGGCAGCGACTATTTGCCGGCGACCCCGAACGTGTACAAGACCCAGAAAGCCGCGCAAGAAGCCCACGAAGCGATCCGCCCCACGTCGGCTCACCGGGCCCCCGAGTCCATCAAGCAGTTCCTGGAGCGGGATCAATACATGCTCTACAAGTTGATCTGGAACCGGTTTGTCGCCTCCCAGATGGTGCCGGCCATTCTGGAGGTGACTCGCGTGGACTGCGTGCCCCAAGGAATCCGTGACCAGTATTTGTTCCGGGCGAACGGCATGGTCGTCAAGTTTCCGGGGCACCAGGCGGTGTATCGGGAAGGGGTGGATGCGGAGGTTGTGCCGCAGGGCAAGACCGCCGATCAGGAACGAGAAGAAGAATCCGATCGGCGTTTGCCGGTGCTGCAGGAAGGGGAGACGCTGCGTCTGCTTGGCCAGGAGGGGCAAGCGGTGCAAGGGTTGTTGCCGAAGCAACACTTCACGCAGCCGCCGCCGCGCTACAACGAGGCCCTGTTGATCCGCGAACTGGAAGAGCGTGGAATCGGGCGGCCCTCCACATACGCGAGTATCATCTCGACGATCCAGGACCGCAAGTACGTCGATAAGCTGGAGGGCCGCTTGGCGCCCACCGAAACGGGGCGGACGGTGAACAGCTTCCTGGTGAAGGGGTTCCCCGACATTCTGAACACGGACTTCACCTCGTTGATGGAAAAAGAGCTGGATGAGGTCGAAGAAGGGGAAAAGCCCTGGATCAAGGCGGTGCGCGACTTTTACGGCCCGTTCAGCAAGGATATGGAAAAGGCCAAGGATATCCCGGGGCCCAAGGATACGGTGGAGCCGCCCACCAACATTCCCTGCGAGAAGTGCGGCCGCATGATGGAAATCAAGTGGGGCCGCAACGGCAAGTTCCTGGCGTGTCCTGGCTATAAGGAGGATCCGCCCTGCCGGAATACGCAAAACTTTGAGAAGCTTCCCGATGGCACGATCAAGATCGTGGCCAAGCAGGACATGACGACGGACGAAAAGTGCGAGAAATGCGGGTCCCCGATGGTCATCAAGTCCGGCCGGTTCGGCCGCTTCATGGCCTGCTCCGCCTATCCGGCCTGCAAGACGACTAAGCCCATTCCCCTCGGCGTCAAATGTCCCCAGGACGGCGGCGACCTGGCCCAGAAGCGGAGCAAGAAGGGCCGCACCTTCTATGCCTGCGCCAATTATCCCAAGTGCGAGTTCGCGATTTGGGACCGCCCCATCAACAAGCCCTGTCCGAACTGTCAGGCTCCGTTCCTCGTGGAGAAAACCAGCAAGCAGGCCGGCGTGACGGTGCAGTGCCGAAACGAAGACTGCGGCTACCGCGAAGCCAGCTGACGCGGCTTTCCTGCGATTCCAGGCCGATGCTCCGATGCCTGACGGGTGAGGTCCGGTTTCGATCGCATCGAGCCGGTTGATTTTGAGAGCCCCTCTCATCGAATTTGATAATGATGATCGTTAGTACGTACAATGCCTGTTGACGCGGACGACGTCGCGCTTCATAATCGGGTCCGGCTGTCTGGTTTTTGGCTGCGATCGGAGGTGCGGGCACGGTGACTGGGCGGCTTGATTCGGCGGAAAGGAGGCCGGTATGAAGGCAAAAGAAGGCGTTATCGACCTGTTGAACAAAGTACTCACGGCGGACCTGACCGCCATCAACCAGTACTTCGTCCACGCCAAGATGTGCGAAAACTGGGGCTATGAGCGGCTCCACCACCATGTGCGCGACCGCAGCATCGACGAAATGAAGGACGCGGACGAACTCATCGGGCACATTCTGTACCTTGAGGGGGTGCCCAACGTGCAGCGGCTGGGAACGGTGCACGTGGGAGAGACGGTTCCGGAGCAGTTTAAGCTGGACCTGAAGGCCGAGCAGGAGATGCTCAAGATGTTGAGCGACGGGGTGGTCCATTGCACCAAGGCCGGAGACTTCACGACCCGGCATATGCTCGAGGACATGGCCAAGGATGTGGATGAGCACATCGATTGGATCGAAACACAATTGGAAACGATCAAGCAGGTCGGGGTGGAGAATTATCTCAGCGAGCAGATCAAGAAAGAAGGCAGTTAGAGAGCCGGGTGGTCGGCGGTCTCGGGGAGGAAAGAAGGGGATTCGATGAAAGCGAAAGAAGGCGTGCTCGACTATCTGAACAAGATTTTAACCTGCGAGCTGACCGCGATTCACCAGTACTTCATCCACGCGGAACTTTGCGAACACTGGGGCTATGAGCGGCTGGAACACGCAGTCCGCTCCCGCAGCATCGGCGAGATGCGACATGCCGAATCCCTGATCAAGCATATCCTGTATCTGGAAGGGATTCCGGATATGCAACGGCTGGATCCCGTGCATGTCGGCAAGACCGTGCCGGAACAGTTCAAGCTGGACCTGGCCGTGGAAATCGAGGATATCGCACTGCTGCGGAACGCCGTCGCCCATTGCGCGAACGTCGGGGACTTTACGACCAGGCACCTGCTGGAGCATATGCTCAAAGACTCGGAAGAGCATATTGATTGGATCGAAACCCAGCTGGAGACCATCAAGCAAGTCGGCGCCGAGAGATATCTCAGCGAACAGATTCACGAAGAGAACGAAGAGACCTGAAAGCAGCCCGTCGTATCCGGGCGAACACGCTCCTGCTTCCCGACTCCTTGCCTACCGCTCCGATATCCTGTTTCGCAGTCTGGGCGCGCCGCCGGATTGTTCGACTGACAGCGCAGCCTGGGTGATGGCATAGCCGCAATTCGCGCAAGACCAAAAAGCCCCGGTCGAGACCAGACGCGGTTGTCGGCAATGCGGACAGTGCAGGATTGTCATCAGATGCTCCCTTCCCATGTGTCTGACGGAACCGGTTATCGACACTCAATGGCAGGCTGAGGAGGGAGGGCGTGCTTGCAGCTCCGGGGCCAGCGCGGCCCCTTTGAGCACACCCGCCGCTTGCGCAACCTGTTCTGCCAGCATGAGAAATTCTTCTCTCGTGAGGTGGATGGTGACCGGGCCATAGCTGACATGGAGGCTGCCGCAGCCGCAGAGGTTCAGGATCAACTGCCCGGCTTGTTCGTTACTGGTGCTCATCAGATATCCTTTCATCGTGTGGCATCGTGCTCAAGGGGGGCGGGAGGCCTCGGAGGCTAGAAGGCGCCCCGCCCGGGGAGCGGGCGGCACAGCCCGGTCCCCAATCGTTCAGCCATCGGTCTGCCTAATCGGCTCGCTGGAAACGGTTCCCAACGGAAGCCGCACAAACAGCTCCACCAAATCCGGGTCAAGTTGCGAGCCGGCGATCAGCCTGAGCAGGCGGTAGGCGGAGTCGGCGTCCATCGCCCGGTGGCCGGCGCGCCCTGACGTCATGGCGTCGAACGTGTCGGCGATGGCCAGGATGCGCGAGGCGAACGGAATGTACGTGTCTCTGACCCCGTAGAGATAGCCCGTGCCGTCCCACCGTTCATGGTGGTGGGCAATCCAGACCGAAGCCACGCTCAGGAAGGGGATCGGTTCGAGCAACTCGGCCCCGGCGCGAGGATGAGACTGGACGAGGGCATATTCGTCCGCGGCGAGAAGCCCGCGCTTATGCCGGATCTCCAAGGGAATCGTGAGCGTGCCGATGTCGTGAAGCAGAGCGGCGTAGCCCAGGTCGATCACATCCGCGTCGGACAGGCCGGCCGCTTTCCCCAGCAGGGTCGCATACCGAACCGTCCGCTGGCCGTGCGCCAGGACATCGGCATCCTGCAGCCTGATGATTCGGCTGAGGGCCAGCAGCACATCCGATGGCCGGCACTCAGCGCAGACGGCGGATAACAGTTCCGATGTCCAGGTCGACAAGGTCGGGTGCGGGCTATGTGGATGCAGCATCCTCGTCCTCCTGTGTCGGCGTGTAGAAGCAACAGAGCCCACAGCCGCGGGGCGGCTGTAGGCTCTGGACTGCGTGTCGCTGGCCTTTGGTGCGATCGTGAAACGTTAGTCGGTCATCAATCGACGCTCTTTCGCGCCACGAGCGGTTGCTTCAGAAACCACATCTCATAGAGCGGAACGGCCATGGATACGAGAAAAGTTGCGGCCATGAAAAGATCGCCCGTTAGCAGCGTCAGCACAAAGAACGGCGAGACATAGGTAATCAACCAGGGCGAAACAAGGTCCAGTCCCACGCCGGCGAAGGCCGCCCAGGTCGTCCAGGATTTTGTGCGGTCACTGACTCCTGTCAGGTAGAGCACATGCACGAGGATGATAAAGGTGACCGGTATGGTGAACAGGTGAAAGTGAGTGACCTCGGCCAGTTCCCGGAAGGACATCGGCTCCCCGAAGGTGGCGTCTGATCCTCGGTAGTGGTCGGCGATACCTTGCGGGGACAAGGTCGTCATGCTGTGGGCCCAGTAGAAGCTGAAGACAAAGGCAATCAGCGTGAAGAGGAGGAAGAACGTATAAATGAGCCGGATGTGACGGTCTGTGTCGCGCAGGCGAAAACGTGCATTGAAGTTGCGCATGTCGGTCCAGGTCCCCCTCAGCGTCCGAAAATCAGATCCAAGAAATCCTTTTCCTGACGCCGGACTGCAACCTGGTCGCTGCCCTTTCCGATTGGCTTCAGGTAAAACTCGTCGATCAGGACCAGCACCCGTTTGACACCGGCACTCATGGAGCGGACCGACATGGTCGCGCCGGATATATTGATGATGTCCTTGTTGATCCGGAGCGGATCGAGGCAAGTCTTGCCCCTGTACTGGGAGTTGAACCGCTTCCGGCTGACCTCGCTGCCGCGGGCGTCCCGGAACACCAACAGCTCGACATTCGTGACCTCGCCGAGGGGATCCACGCCGACCATGTAGGTCATGTGCTTGTATTTGCCGATCGTGTTGGTGAGCACCGCGTACCCATCCACCTTGCTCCCGGTCTCTCCGATATAGATATCGAATTCTTCCTCCGGGAATTTCCAGCCGATGCGCGTCTCGACCACGCTCTTCTGATCCGGGTTCACCGTGACGTGTTCTTTCCTGATCCGTTCGGACTTCGGCAGCATCAGCTTCAGCGCTTCCTCCTCACTCATGAACTCCTCGCCCCATTTGCTCATTTCCTCCTCGGTCAGGTACCGTCGAAGCTCATGGTCCCAGATCCGCTCGGCGGCCCAGGCTGGGGCCAAGGCGGATAGGCACAGCAGTGCGGTGGCAAGCCCGAGAACCCACTCTTTTACGTGAGCGTGCATCCACGCTCCTTCAGGGTTTTGGTGAGACGCTGCATGAGTCTGGCGATATCTTCGTCGGACGGCTCGGCCTGATCCCACCCGTACAGGCGTGAGCCGCCGCGGAATTTCCACCGTTCGCGAACCTCGGCCAGGCTGACCTTGGTCACGTCGTCCATCTTGCGGAGCGTGACCGACACCTTTGTGCGGTCTCTGGCGTTGGCGATATCCCGTCCCAACACGCCGTACGTTCGAGCCACGGGCACATCGGTCCAGCCGGTCTCGATAAATCCCTTGGCCTTGTCTTTGACGGCAATGGGACGCTCCTTCAATGTTTCCAGGGAGACATCCCACAAGGTATCGTAGGGACACACAAGATAGTGCTCCTGGAGGCCGGCCATTGAGACACAGCCGGAAACCAGCGATGCGACAAGAAGCAGGAAAATGGTCCGAACATTCATCATGACAACCTGTGTAGTCGGAACGTCCCGGCTAGGTGCCGGCCGGGACGTTCCCCTGCCCCTCTAGAAATACGTGGCCGCCATGGCCATGAACCCACTCCCGTCCACCCGGTTGCCGCGGGCGGTGGACAAGGGGATATTGGTCGCGTTGTTGTTGATGCTCGTGTTCAACTGGCTGTTCCACTGATAGTCAAGCTTGAACACCGTGTCCTCGATCGGGCGGAAGTTCACCCCGATCGTTAGGCGTTGAAGCTCCCGGGCATTGCCAGGACAGTTGGTGGCGGCGCTGATGCCGGCCAAACAGGCGTTCCGGGTGATGTCGGTCGTGTCCGTGTCGATTTGCTCCCAGCGCACGACTGCGGTGAAGGTCGAGGCATCCGTGAAGTGCGCGGGCGCCAATCGCTTCAGGAAATCCGGCAGGAAGTGGTAGTTGGCTTGCACATAATAACCGGACATGCCGGAAGGGCCGACATTGCTTCCGAGCTGATTCCCCGAGATCCGGACCCAGTGCGACTCGCCGATGAGTTCCCAGGGGCCTTTCTGCAGCGTCCAGTCTATGGCGAACATGTCCACATAGCTGGAGAAGTTGTTGACGCCGCTATTGTCCCTGTTGTTGAGGAGTCCATGGTAGCCGGACCCGGCCACTTCGATGCCGAGCATCGGGCTGTAGGCCAAACGGCCGACGATCGCCTTGTCGTCATGCGGAGAGCGAGCCATGCTGCCACGGGCGTTGCGTGTGCCGTTCAAGTCTGTGATCACCGTGCCCGGCGCTTGCAGTGTCCCGTTGCTCGTGTTTTGAAGTCCGTTGATGACATAGAGTTCGTAGTCCAGCTTGGACATGCTGCTGGGATAGACGGTGCCGTAGAACCCGGCGCCGCTCTCGCTCCAGGTGGAAGGCATCATCATCCTGGCCACCATCGGCCGGTCCGTCAGGTCGTTCAGCGGCGAGTCGTGCAAGAGGTTGAATTTGCCCATGGGGACCAGGATGATGCCTGCCCGGAGGTTCACCGCCTCGTTGATCAGGTAGTCGATCTGGGCGAATTCCAGCTTGATCTCGCCGTCAAATTGATTATTGTTCGTTCCGCCTCGCTCGAACTCGATTTCCGTCGCGAACTTGATCCGTTCCGTGATGTCCGAGTAAATAAACGGGATCATGCGGACTTGATTGAACGTGTTCCGGCTCCGGTTGTCCAGGTTGGAACGGGACAGCGCGTTGAATTGAATGTCCCCGTAGCCGCCGACCGTGGCCTTCGGCGCGCTCAAGAAGGGCTTGGCATAGAGCAAGCGGCCTGACCCGGTCGAGCCGAAGGACAGCGGTACGGCTTCCTCGCCGGCTCGCTCACGGGCGATTTCCGGGATCGAGCCGACACCCGTCGGTTTCGCGCCGCTGGGAAGGGGGGCAGCGGGTTCCTTCATCCGCTCCTTTTCCCGCTCCTTGGCTTCGTAGTCCTTCATTTCCTGCAACTGCTGTTCCAATTTTTTGATCCGTTCTTCCAGGGCTGTGTCCTCTGCCTGTACCGGCTGGATCGGTAGCAACGAACAGATGGTCAGAACCCCGAATATTGCCCAGGTCCTCATCGTGGTGCTCCCTCGTGTGACATAGTGGTTGATGTGGCGCGGGACTCTTGGGTCTCTGACCGTCGGTTGTCGTGACGATTATCCGATCATGCCGATAGGCACCTCCTTGGTAGCGACTGGTTCTCGGTGACTGTTCAGGTGGGGAGAGACGCCCAACCTTCAATGGAGGAAAATGGAATCAGGACGATCCGTTTGCACCGTTTGCATTTCAATTCGATCCCTCCCTCGCGCAACTTCGCAATGAGTTGCCCGCATTCGCAGCGGGTTTCCGCCGGCTCAGGACGGCGGCTCTGATCGGTGTTTGTCAGCATGGACTTTTTGGAACGAATAACTTGTACGGGGCCGACCGTGCGACGCTCTGCTTTCTAATTGAGAACGATTATTGATATCTTAATCAATGGTGATCTGTCAAGGGGTATTTTTTTGATTTTTACAAGGCCGGGCAGGGCAGCAGCAAGGGCTCCCTGTGGTGGCGTGCATATAATTTCGCGTCGAGCTGGCTTATAATGATTCGTATGAGCGGCTGGAGGAACAGATTTATCGGGATGCTGGGGCTTCTGACGGTTGGCTGTTCTCTGGGGAGCGGTTGCGCCGCGTCTTCTATTGAGTCGGCGAAAGAATATGCCGGGGCTCAGGCGTCGATCGTGTTCGGCCGCGCCACGACGGTTCTCATGGCTCAGTCCGGGCGTCGATACCAGCCGAAGGTCAGGTTTTTCGAACTCCTCCGGAAGGAAACGGGCCAGCGCTATCGTGTGGATCTGCGGTCGGCGGACAAACTGTTCGCACTCGAACTGCCGACCGGCCGGTATAGCCTGAGCCGGGTCCAGGTGAGTGAAGGGCCGTTTTTGTCGATGGCTGCCCTGGACATCACGTTTGACGTGGGGAGCGATCCCATGGTGTATGTGGGAACATGGCGGTTCGGCATCGATTCCCCTCGGTATGAACGCATGGTGTTGCTATCGGTCGTGCAGGATGATGAGAGCCAGACCATGGCTGTGGAGCCGGTCTTGACGCAGTATCCTGATTTGGCCGGACGTCCCGTCGCCACGTCCTTGCCCAGCCCACCGTCGACAGAGTCCCGCCTGCACGAAGTCATGCCCTATCCCAACTACCCCCGCTATTATCGCCGGCATTGGTGGTAGGTGTCGGCGTGAATCCAGCTCGCACAGCCGCGTGGATCCGCTATCTCTGGTGTGGATTGGTTCTGGTCCTGTGGACCCCGGCCGGCTGCGCGCACAGTGAGAAGGCCGCTTCTCCCGTCGTCCTCAAGCGGGCCCAGATGCTCATGGGCACGCTGGTGCAGATCACCGCCGTGGCGCCGTCGGAAGCCCAAGCGCAAGCCGCCGCCACGGCTGGCTTTCAAGAGATCAGGCGCTTGGAGGATCTGCTCAGCACCTGGATTCCCACGAGCGAGCTGTCGCGCGTGAATGAGGCCGCCGGGCAGGAGCCGGTGGCGGTCAGTCCGGACACCCTGTTGATCCTGCAACGATCCCTCGACATGGCCAGGCTCACGGATGGAGGCTTCAATATTGTGGTCGGGCCGGCCATTCAGGCTTGGAGTGTCACCGAGCAGCAGCGAGTGCCGTCCGATATGGAACTGGAAACGCTGCGTCCGCTGGTCGATCTCACGCAGTTGCGGTTGGATCAGAAGGGCTCCACGGCGTTCTTGGCCAAGCCGGGTATGCGCGTGGATGTGGGGGGGATTGGAAAAGGATTTGCCGCCGATCGGGCGGTCGCTGTCATGCAACGTGTCGGAGCCACCGCCGGTGTCGTGGCCCTGTCGGGAGACATCAAGACGTTCGGCCGGATGCCCGACGGGCATCCTTTTGCGTTCGGCATACAGCATCCCCGCAAGGAGGGAGCGCTGCTGGCCCGGTTGGATCTCCAGGACGAGGCCATTTCCACGGCCGGGGACTATGAACGGTTCTTCGAGCGCGCGGGCATTCGATACCACCATATCCTGGACCCCAAAACGTTGCAGCCGGCCCGAGGCTGTCAGAGCGTGACGATCGTGGCGACGGAAGGCACCATGGCCGACGGGTTGGACACGGGTATCTTCGTCATGGGGCCGGAGGCGGGGATGGCTCTGATCGAGCGGTTGCCGGGAGTCGAAGGGGTGATCGTGGACAGTGAAGGCCGGGTCCTGGTGTCCTCCGGTCTCAAGGGCCGACTCACCATGGAATCCGGTTCGCCCTGAGGGGATGTTAGCGCAGTCTGTAGCTGATCGGGACTTGCACGACGACATGGGGGCGTCCCAAGGGCTGCGGCAAGGTCAGCGGAGCGGCTTTCTTTAAGACTTCCAGAGCGGCTTCGTCCAGGACTGAGTGCCCCGAGCTCTCCGAAACCTTCAACTCGACCAACTGTCCATCCTCACCGATCACGGCTCGCAGCACCACCCGGCCTTCCCAGCGGTTTGCACGGGCGATGTGCGGATAGTGTTTGAGCTGTTCCACTCGCGTCCGGATGGCGCCGGCGAGCCAGCCATAATCAACTTTCCCCTGAACGGCTTGGCCGGACTGGGCCTGCGGGGAAGGTTGGGGCACTGGCGCAAGCGGTGCCCCCCTGGCTGGCTCTTGGACAGCAGGCGTCGCCTGAGATTCGGCAACAGCCTGGGGTGAAGCCGCAGCGGCATTGGCCAAGGCAGGAGGGGCTGCTTGCGTCACCGGCTGGGTAGCGGATGAAGTCACAGGCTCTGTCGGTGCTGCCTCTTTGCGTGGCGGCGCCTCTCCTGTATGGGTGGTCTGGATCAACGGTTGGCTCGACTCGACTGGTTTAGCCGGAGTCTGGATTGTCTGGGGGAGAGTCTGGGGCGGCGGGATGCTTGCCGGCGCTTCACGTTGCGCCATCGCTTGTGCGGGAGGAAGGGGCGCCGCCGTTCTCTCAGCCGCGTGGGTTTCAGGCGAGAGGGGGTTGGCAGCGTGCCGGTCGGGGGCCAGGCGAATCGGCTGAGCCAGGCTGGACACGTCGGCCGATACGTGGGGTTCGATCTTGGAGACGACCCATCGGAACGGTTCCGGCTGGGGAGCCAGGCGCAAGCCCGAAACCAGCACGACCGCGGCGCCGATGACGAGTCCATGGACAAGCAGGCTGGCCGCCCAACTCCACGCGTAGGCCTGTGGGTCTCCCGGGCGGTGCAACGGCAAGGCGTTCACGAGCGCACGACCTCCAGGCTGACTTGTTGGAATCCCAGTCCCCGGACCTCGTCCACCAATTGGACAAATCGCTCCAGCAACGTCACACGGTCGGCGCGAACGACGACCAGGGATTCGCGCGGGTGAGGGAGCAACGCGCCCTTGAGCCCATCCTGCGTGACGGGGCGATCGTTCATGTACAGGTGCCCGTCCGCCGTCAGTGTAATCACCAGCGGGACGTCTTTCCGGTCGCCTGCCTCCTTGGCCTTGGCGAGGTCCACGGGGATCTGGCCGGTCGTGATGAATGTCGCCGTGGTGAGCACGATCACCAGCAGCACCAGCATGACGTCGACGAGAGGGATGACGTTGATCTGATCCAGTTCACGATCCATGTTGCACCTTGTACTGGGTGACCAACTCGGTCACCCGGCGGCGCAGGACGTTGTTCATGACCACGCAGGGGATGGCGACAAGCAGGCCGGCGGCGGTGGCCTTGAGCGCCAGGCTGAGGCCGATCATGATCGTGCTGACCGCCATGGTGCCGGAGGTGCCCATCGTGTGAAACGTGAGCATGATGCCCAGGACCGTGCCCAGCAGGCCGATGTAGGGCGCATTGGCCGCCACCGTGCCGATGATGACCAGGCGTTTCGTCAGGGCCAGCTCGAACACCTGGAGGTTCGGGTATTGGGCCGGATCGATGCGCCGGTAGAAGAGCCAGCGCTCGACTGCGACCGCGACGGCCCAGAGGCTCAGGGCCAGCAACAGGCCGATCACACCATAGTCAACCGTTTCTTTCAGGGCTTCCATCCAGGCGCTCCTAATGTTCTCCAAGGTTCGTTAAGCTATCACAAGTCTTGCAAATGAGTCCATGTAGCATCGGGCGGAATCCGGCGCGGGCCATGCTATGTGGGCGTCGGGTGGCCCTGTTCGAACAGGACGGTGTGCGTGGCCAGAACTTGCACGTTCACGAGCGTGCCGATGGGATAGATACTGGTCGAGGTTTCGCTGCTGTGCAGGATGTCTCCCGACGCCAGTTGGACGGTGTAGAGATTCTCCGATCCCCGAAACTGCCGGGCCGTGATGCGGGCGGTGCCTTGTTCGGAAGGGGCGATGTGCACGTCATCCGGACGGATCATGACCACCACCTTGGTGCCTGCCGCGAAGCGCTTCTGATTCGGGAAGGGGCCGATCTCGGTGGTCACCGTGCCGTTCTCGATCAGGCCGGGGATGAAATCGGCCTGGCCGACGAAGTCCGCGACGAAGGGACTGGCCGGGGTATGGTAAATGGCTTCCGGCGAGTCAAACTGCTCCAAGCGTCCATCGCGAAGCACGGCGACCCGGTCGGCCATGGCGAAGGCTTCTTCGTGGTCGTGGGTGACCAGGACCGCCGTCGTGTTGGTCTGCAACAGCAGGTCGTATAATTCCTCCCGCATCTTGCCGGTCATGTCCGGGTCGAGGTTGCTGAAGGGTTCATCGAGCAGCAGGACCGTCGGCTTCTGCGCCAGCGCCCGAGCGAGGGCCACCCGCTGCTGCTGTCCCCCGGACAGCTCGTGGGGGTACCGTCGTTCCAACCCCGTCAACCCGATCAAGGCCAGCATGGTGGAGACCCGCGCGCCCCGTTCCTCCTTGGGCAGGTCGCGGAGCCCGAAGGCAATGTTGTCCAGCACGCGCAGGTGGGGGAACAACGCGTAGTCCTGGAAGACCATGCCCACGCGGCGCCGCTCGGTGGCCATGAGCAACTCCGGCGAGGACACGAGGCGGCCTTCCAAGTACACCTCTCCCGCCGTGATGGGCTCGAACCCGGCAATGACTCTCAACGTGGTGGTCTTGCCGCACCCGGAAGGGCCGAGCAGGCAGAGAATCTCCCCCTCACGGATGGCGAGAGAGATGTCGCAGATCGCCGGTCGACCTTGTTCATACGCGCAGGTGACATGGCGCAGTTCCAGCACCGTCGGGCAGGAAGAGGCCTCCGGGAGCCGCCCTCCGGAAATCGCATCATGGCGCTGACGTTGACCGAGTGACATTAAGATACCCGTGGGAGGAATGCGTCTAAAAGTCTGAAAGTCATAAAGTTAAAAGTCCATAGGAGTGCGAGATCTCAGCTTCTGGCCAACCTTTCGACTTTGGGACCTTCTAACTTTCCAACTTGTTACTACACCGCGCGCCAGTCCTTCGAAACCAGCAGCAGAATCGCCGGAATGGTCATGGCCACGATCAGGAGCGCCGAGGGCGCGGCCAATTGATAGTATTCTTCGCTGGCTTCCAGCCATACCCGCACGGCCAGGGTGTCATAGCCCACCGGGCGGAGGAGCAGGGTTGCCGGGAGCTCCTTCATGCATTGCAGAAACATCAAGACCCAGGCGGCGATGAACCCGCCCCGGATGAGGGGCAGCGTCACCGTCCGAAGCGTGCCGGCCGGCCCGTAGCCGAGACTGCGCGCCGCCTCTTCCAGATTCGGCGTGACTTGTTGCAAGGCCGGTTCCATGGTCTGGAGGCCGGCCGGAAGAAAGTGAAGGACGTAGGCGGCGACCAGCACCAGTATCGTGCCGTACCAGAACGGAGCCAGGTGGGAAACCAGGACCAGCAAGGCCAGGGCGCCGACCGGACCGGGCAAGACGTAGCCGGCGTAGACCGCTTGGGAACAGAGGATGTGGAGCTTCGACGGTCGCCGGCTTGCCGCGTAGGCCAGCGGCGTGCCGATGACGATCGCCAGCGTGGCGGCCGACCCGGACAGCAGGAGGCTGTTCGCGATGAATCCCAGAAACCTGGCGTCCAGCGCTCCGTCCGCCAGTGCCGCGAGGCTCCACTTGATGAGGAGCCAGGCCGGTATGCCGAATGAGGCGCCGAAGACGGCGGCCGCGTAGGTCGTCGAGAGCCACGCGCCCAACGGATGCAGCGCTTTGCGGGCCGGCGCGCGATAGCGGCCGGTGGTCTGGTAGAACCGGCTTTGTTGACGGAACCACCGCTCGGCGACCAGAAACAGCAGGGCGAGCAGGACCAAAAGCAGGCTCAATGACGCGGCGGCGGCGTGATCGTAGCGCCCGCTCACTTGTTGGTACACGGCATAGGTGAAGGTCTGGAATCGGAGCAGCGACACGGCCCCGAAGTCGGAGACGACGTACAGCACCACCAACGACAGGCCGGCCACGATGGCCGGGCGCATCAGCGGCAGGGTGACGCGGAGCCAGGTCTGGAGACGGGAGGCGCCGCAGGCCTGCGCAACCTCCTCATACGCCACGTTGAAGTTCATGAGGGCCGCCCGGCTCAGCAGATAGACGAAGGGAAAGGTGTCCAGGGTCATGACCAGCGTGGCGCCGGAGAGACTGTGGGGCGGGAAGATTCTGGCGCCGGGTCCGGCCCAGGTTTGCCAGGCCTGCTCGACCGGCCCCCCGATTCCGAGCAGGTACGTGTAGATGTACGCCAGCACATAGGTCGGCATGGCCAGCGGCAGCACCAGCGCCCATTCCCAAAACCGTCTGGCGGGAAACTCATAACGGACCACCAGCCAGGCCAAGGAGACGCCCAGCAGGAGGGTGCCGGCCGACACGCTCAGGGCCAGGGAGCCGGTGTTGACCAGTAGTTCTGGAATCCTGGTGTTCCATAAGCGGGTCCAGACGGTGGCGCCGGCCGACAAGGCTTGGTAGGCGACAAACGCCAGGGGCAGGCAGATGAGGCCGGCAACGGTCAGCGCAAAAATTGAAAGCGAGGCGGGGAGGGCATGGCGGACTGTGGTGACCATGCAGCCTTAGCGGAGACCTGCCTGTTCGATCAGCGCCATGGCCGGTTCCCGCAATTCGCCCAAGCGGGCCAGGGGAACCGACGCGATGCGGAAGGATTCGCGTTGAGGGAGGGCCGGATCGACAGGGACTTCGGGATGGAGGGGGTACTCCTTGTTTAAATCCGCAAACAGCTTCTGGCCCTCGCGTGACACCAGAAACTCCACCAACCGCTTCGCCGCGTCCAGATGGCGGCTCTGTTTCATGATCCCGACTCCGGCGACGTTCATAATCGCGCCCATGCCCTTGTCCTGCTGATCCAACATGTGGATGGCGATGGGGGCGCCGGGATGGTCGGCCAGGTACCGGTAGAGGTAATAGTGGTTCACCAGGCCCAGGGCCACCTCTCCCTTCGCGAGGGCGTCCACGATCTGGGAACTCTTGCCGTAGACAAACGTGCCGGCGTTGGCTTTGAGCCCAAGCAGGAACTGCTGGGTCCGCTCGTCTCCCTGGGCCGCCTTGATCACCGATACCCCGGCCTGCAGGTACTCGCTGCCTGCGTTGGGGATGGCGATCTTGCCTTTCCAGCGGGGGTCCGCCAGGTCCAGGACCGACCGGACCTCGCCCGGCTTGACCAGATTGGTGTTGTAGACCAGGGTCCAGAAGCGTCCGGACAGCCCGATCCAGCTTCCGTCTGCGGCCCTGAAGGTTGGCGGAATGGCTTGCTCGATTTCTTTCATGTGCAGGGGCTGCAAGAGCCCCAACTCCCGGGTCCGCTCCAAGCTGCCGGCATCGTTGGTGATCAGCAGGTCGGCGGGGGTGCGGTCTCCCTCGGCTTGCAGCCGGGTGACCAGTTCCGTGGTGCCCGAGGAGAGGAGTTCCACCTGGATGCCGGTCTTGGCCTGGAAGGCATCCAGGACCGGCTTGATGAGTTTCTCGGCCCGTCCCGAATAGACAATCAACTTGTCGGCGGCGGCGCTCTCACAGATGAGTCCCGGGAGACCGCTGAACAGCAGGGCTGCGAAGCAGCTCAGGAGCGCCAGGGAACCCCGACGACCGAAACGATGGCTTGAGGTGCAGGCAGAAGGCTGTCGGTGTGACTTCATCGCCAATCCAATGCGATAGAGTGAAAATGAAATTGATTCACTATCTCAATACGGTAACAAAAAAAACCGGCTCCGTCAATGACGGCAATTTGTGCAGACGCCGTACAACTCCAGCTTGTGGGTTTTGATGGTGAACCCGTTCCGCCTGGCGACCTCCTCTTGCAGCCGTTCGATGTCGCAGTTTTCAAATTCGACGATCTTGCCGCAATCCGTGCAAATCAAGTGGTCGTGGTGTCCCTTGTGCGAGATATTGTCGTATTGCGTTTGCGTGCCGAAGTGGCGTGCCTGCGCCAGCCCCGCCTCGCAAAACAGATTCAAGGTCCGATAGATGGTCGCCAGCCCGATGTGCGGGTCTTTCTTGGCCAACATGCGGTACATCTGCTCCGCCGTGATGTGCTCCATTCTCAGAAACACATTCAAAATCTGCTCACGCTGGCGGGTGAGCTTGAGCTGGTGCTTGGCCAGGTGATCCCTGAGGAGCCCGATCTCTTTGTGGTCTTTGTGCATCGCCGCCGCCAATTGATAAGCGATTATTAAAAACCAAAAGACTTGGCGGGTCAAGCGGGAGTTTTCGCGGAATGTTCCGGGAGCGAGGCCGGCTTCGCGGGCGGATGCGTCCCGGCGTGTGTCGGCTGCGTTGACGGGCTCACTGTCCGCGGACTATATATAGTCGGCGCCGGGCTTGCGGCACGACCGGAGTCACGCTGCCTGCGCGGCCGCGCAGGGAACACCCGCAAGCGGGGGAAGGGATGCGACAAGCTCACCAGATGACCGTCGACCGGGCCCTGCTGGTCTATCTGCTGCATCTGGCCGAGCCGCATGGCCTGATGGGCGATGTGAAACTCCAGCAACTGGCCTTTCTCTGCGAGCTGCAACTGTTCGGCAAGGGGCTTAAGGGCCTGCACTTCGAGTTTTTCCGTTATGCCTATGGCGCGTTCAGCAAGGACCTGGACAACGATCTGCTCTCGCTCCGCCGCAAGGAACGGATCGAGAATTTCAGCCTGGCCGACAAGGCCGAGCCGGTCCTGCAGATTCTCAAGGATGCGATCGCCGGGGTGGACAAGAACGAACGGGTCATCGAGATTATCGACGCCGTGGCGGGCACCTACGCGCCGCAAGACAGCGGCGCGATCACCCAATCGGTTGAAGCGGTCGAAATTTCCGTGCCGGAACAGCCGGAGTTCAAACTGGCCATCCGGGATATTTCCTTCCACACGACCCTGCTGGTGCCGTCCCGCATCGAGGTCCAGAGCGAGTTCGCGCTCCCTCCTCCTGTTTTGGCCAAGCTCAACGCCGCCCTGGGCTACTGACGCATCGGCGGTGAACGGTCATCCGCCAAGTCGGTACAGTTCTCCGTATTTCTTTTCCAAATAAGCCAGAAACGGTTCGGGGCTCAAAGGGCTCCCGGTCACGCGCCGGATCAGATGGTCGGCGGTGAAGGTGCGGCCCCACCGGTGGACCTTCTGGTTGAGCCACTTTTTCAGCACGGTGAGCCGGCCCGCTGCGATCTCCTCCTCCAACCCCTGGATGTCCAGCCGCGCCTGCTCGTATAACTGCACGGAGTAGAGGTTCCCCAATGCATAGGTCGGGAAGTAGCCGATCGCGCCCAACGACCAGTGGACGTCCTGCAGCACCCCTTCTGCGTCCGTCGGCGGAGCGAGCCCCAGATAGTCGCGCATCTTGTCGTTCCACGCGGTCGGCAGGTCTTCCACGGCGATCCGGCCTTCGATCATATCCCGCTCGATCTCGAACCGCAGCATGATATGGAGGTTGTAGGTCAGCTCGTCGGCCTCCACCCGGATGAGCGAGGGTTTCACGCGGTTGATGGCCGCATAGAACCGATCCGGCTCCACGGCCTTCAGTTGCTCGGGGAAGAGCTGTTGCAGCAGCGGGTAGAAGCAGCGCCAGAAGGGACGGGAGCGGCCCACGCAATTTTCCCAGAGCCGCGACTGGCTTTCGTGGATGCCGAGGGAGAGGGCCTCGCCCAGGGGGGTGCCGTAGCGCTCCTGGTCCAGGCCCTGATCGTAGAGACCGTGCCCGCCTTCGTGGACGCAGCTGAACAGGCAGGCGGAAAACTCCTTTTCGTAGACGCGCGTGGTCACGCGCACGTCGGTGGGGTGGAACGAGGTGGTGAAAGGATGGGCCGACAGGTCCAGGCGGCCCCGCTCGAAGTCGTAGCCCATGGCGGTCAGCACCAGCTTGCCGAACTCCATCTGGCGGGTGGGATCGTAGGCCTGGAAGAGCAAGGCATCGTCGACGGCCGCGCGGCTCTCCGTCACCTGATTGAGCAACGGGACCAGCCTGGCCTTCAGGGTCGCAAAGAGCGGGGTCAGCGCGGCCACGGTGGCGCCAGGTTCGTAGGTGTCCAGCAGCGCGTCGTAAGGCGAGTCTTGGTAGCCCAGATACCGGGTTTCTTCCAGCTTCAGCGCGACGATGGTGCGGAGGCTCGGCAGGAACCGTTTGAAGGAATTCTGCCCCCGCGCCTCGGTCCAGACTTGCTGGGCCAGCGAACATTCCCGTCCCAGCCGTTTGACGAAATCGGAGGGGAGCTTCCTGGCGCGGCTGAAATCCCGCCAGACCTCGCGCAGCAATGAACGGGAGGGTTCGTCCCAGGCATCGCCCAGCTGCCCGGTCGCCGGGTCTACCCAACGCGTGAGCAGGGCTTCGACCTCCGGTGAGACCAGTTTGTCGTGAGCCAAGCCTTGCAATGTGGCTAACTGGTCGGCCCTGGCCTGGCCGCCGCCGGACGGCATGTAGGTTTCCTGGTCCCAGGACAGGAGCGAGGCGGCGCTGTTGAGGTGCTGCACCTCACGGAGTCGCGCAATGAGAGGTTCCAATGTTGCAAGCGTCTTCAAAGGTCTATCTCCCTGTCAAATATGCCGAGAGGGCTATCATACGCGGCGTCCGTGAACCGTTGCAATCGGGATGAGGGGGTGCGGTCCGTGATGCTCCGGCGCGGCACCTCGCCGGTATCTCCGGCGAGGGGGGGAATGAATTCGAGAGCGCGACCGAACGGGGTAGGAGGCGCGGCCTCCGCTGGCGTCGAATTTTCGATGGACCGCACGGGTTATCGGCCCGACGGCGTCCGTTTGCCTCTGCGCCGCTCAACGATCTTGAGCACGCGCTGGTCCGGCTCGATTCTCTGCCCGACGGCGAGCGTCAGATACCAATGGGCTTCGTCGTCGTGCCGCACGCCTTTTCCGAACGCGCACATCGCGCTGAGCGTGTATTGCGTTTGCCCGTTGCCCGCTGCGGCTAATCTGGCCGGGCCCCATTCCGCCCGTTGATACCATCGCTCGGCTTCATGCCGGTTCTTCATGCGCCGCAACACCTCGGCCAACCGGTATTGCGAAAAGGGCTCGCCCTGCTCGGCACGATGCCGTCACAATGCGTGGTCACGATGCTCAGCAAGCCGGGACGTTCAGTTATCTCTCGCCGGAGGAGCGGGTCCCAGCGACTCATCCGCTGCGGCCCATCCGGCAGTACGTGGACACGGCGCTGGCCGTGCTGTCGCCCGAGTTGGCGAAGCTCTATGCACGAACCGGTCGGCCCTCGATTGCCCCGGAGAAGCTCCTGCGGGCTTTGTTGCCGCAGGTGCTCTACAGCCTCCGCAGTGAGCGGCTCTTGATGGAGGAGTTGCAGTACAACCTGCTGTTCCGCTGGTTTGTGGGCCTGGATTTGGACGCGGCGGTGTGGGATGTGACCGTCTTCACCAAGAACCGGGACCGCTTGTTGGCGGGCGAGGTGGCCATGGCGTTTTTCGAACAGGTCCTGGCGTAAGCCAAGCCCACCGTCTCTTGTCCGACGAACATTTCACGGTCGATGGTACGCTGATCGAAGCGTGGGCGGGCCAGAAGAGCTTCAAGCCGAAGACCGACGTCGCACCTGGGACGCCGACGGATGATCCGGGCAATCCCAGTGTGGACTTTCGAGGCGAGCGCCGGACCGATGCCACGCATGCCTCGACGACCGATCCGGAGGCCCGGCTGTACAAGTAGGCGGCGGGGCAGGAGGCCAAGCTGTGCTTCTTGAGGCATATGCTGATGGAGAATCGGCATGGACTGGTCGTGCACACGCGCCTCACCCCGGCGACCGGCACGGCGGAACGGGAGGCGGCGCTGGCCCTGCTCCGCGAGCGCCCTGGCCGACAGCGAGTGACAGTGAACGGCGCAAGCATTACGACATGCAGGCGTTCGTCCACGATCTGCGGGCGCTGCAGGTCACGCCCCATGTAGCCCAGCACACGACCAACCGTGCCAGTGCGATTGATGGACGGACCACCCGCCATCCCGGCTACACCGTGAGCCAACAGAAGCGCAAACGAGTCGAGGAGATCTTCGGGTGGTTGAAGACGGTCGGGTTATTGCGCCAAGCAAACTTCGTGGCGTGCAGCGGGTCGGCAAGTTTTTCTGCTAGGTAGATTGAGGGCCGTTCAGAGGACGTCGGAAATCGCTTGACGCGGCACCGGGGGCTTGTTATAGCCCCTAGCCCATGCAGAAACCTTCCGAAGCGGCGGCCCATGCCGCGCTGATTTCGGCCGCGGTCCTGTGGGGCGGGTCGATCGTCGCGCAGAAGATGGCGTTGACCTCCTTCTCGGCGGTCGAGGCGTCGGTCCTGCGCGATCTCGGAGGGTTGGCGATCCTCCTGCCCTTGTGGTGGTGGCAGGAAGGGAAGCTGACTCGCCCGAGCCGTCGTGATCTTGGGATGCTCGCGCTCCTCGGCCTGGGCGTCCTGGGCAATCACTTGTTGATTCTCTTCGGCCTCCGTTACATCGGCGGGGCTGCGGCCGGCGTCATCATCGGCTCGAGCCCCGTGGTGACCGCGCTCCTGTCCTCGGTGTTGATCCAGGATGTGCCGCTGCGTTCCGTCTGGGCCGGCGCCCTGCTGTCCTTTGCTGGCGTGGGATTGGTGTCGGCTGCCGGGTTCAGCTCCGTCGGGGATCAGCCTTTGGTCGGCGGGGTCCTGGTGTTTCTCGGTGTGGCCAGTTGGGCGCTCTACAGCATCGGCAGCCGAAGCGTCATGGAACGGCTTTCGGCATTGACCGTCAATTGGACGACCTTGCTGGTGGCGACGCTGCTGCAGGTGCCGTTGTTGTGGATGGACCGCAAGATGACGGAGGCCGGCGTGGCCTCCGTTTCGGCGGCCGATTGGCTGGCCCTGGGCTATTTGGTGCTGTTCGCCACGGCCGTGGCCCAACAGGCCTGGCTCTTCGGCGTGAAGGGGATCGGGCCGTCGAGAGCCTCCGTGCTCGGCAACCTGACCCCTGTCGCCGCCGTCGGCTTGTCCGCTCTTATCCTGAACGAATCGGTCGGGCTGGTCGAACTCGTCGGCATCGGATTGATCCTGGCCGGAGTCTGGCTCGTCAACCGGAAGACGGCCCAGTTGGCCGCGGGGTGACGAGGTGTTTCATGATCAGCCGATGCCGGACGTAGTTGATTTTGCGGTGACCTATGCTACTATCATGCGCACAATCCAACCGAGAAAGGCGGCTTCATCATACTCAAGATGTTGGCGCAATTGCTCGCCGTCCTGAATTCCGAAACGCATCCGGGGCAAATTTCTCTGGGGTTCTGTTTCGCCATGGTGGCGGGCTTCACGCCCTTCCTCAGCTTGCACAATCTCCTGGTGCTCCTGCTGGTGTTGGTGATCCGGATCAACCTCTCCGCGTTTCTGCTGGGGTTGACCCTGTTCTCGGGACTCGCCTTCGGGCTGGACCCGCTCTTCCACCGGATCGGGCTCGCCGTCCTGACCCATGAGTCCCTCGAAGGGCTCTGGACCGCCCTGTACAACTCGACGCTCTGGCGGCTCGAGCATTTCAACAATTCCATCGTGATGGGCAGCCTGCTCTGCTCGCTCGTGTCGTTCGTGCCGCTCTATTTTCTCTCGAATGTCGCCATCCGCCGCTATCGAGCCCACGTCCTCGCCTGGGTGGAAAAGACCCGTGTCATGCAGTTTCTGAAGGCCAGCCGCTTCTACAATCTGTATCAGTCCTTTTCCGGCATGGGAGGTGGTCTGTGACGGAGGAGAAGGCCCCCCGGCCGGCCCACGAGCCCAAAGGCCGGAAGAAGCCCAACCCCAAGAATGAAGGCTGGATTCGCTGGTGGGGGCTTGGCGTCTTTGTCGGCCTGACGGCCTTGCTCGCCCTCGGCTGGCTCTTCTTGGTCGATCCCTTCGTCAAGCGTCCGAGCGATGACCGCCGGCGACCGGGAGGCGCGCCTCCCGGTCGCCGAATTTTTGTGTCCTTCCGCTCGATTGAGGTATGATGCGCCTCCATGAGCGACGCAGAAGAGCTGTTGAAAACCAAGATCGAGGAAGTCACCCGCGCGAACCAGGAATTTTATGAGGCGTTCGAAAGCTTGGACGTGGCGCGGATGGACCGGATTTGGGCCCAGCAGGAGTACGTCACCTGCATCCACCCCGGGTGGACCCTGCGGGCCGGCTGGCCCGCGGTGCGGGACTCCTGGGTGCTGATCTTCAACAACACCTTCGCCATGACGTTCGAGCTGACCGAGATCCAGATTCAGGTGGCGGGGGACGTGGCCTGGGTGGTCTGCACCGAGCAGATCACGAGCCGGCAGGGAGAGCAGCCGCAGGGCAGCCGGGTGCTCGCGACGAATCTGTACGAGAAGACCGGAGACCGGTGGCAGATCATTCACCACCACGGGTCTCCCGTGATGGAATGACCTTACTCGGCCACGAGGGTGGTGCTCCACTCGGCCAGCACGGCATCGCGCTCGTCCATGGTCATGGCCGCGTACTTGTGAAACATGGCGGGGCCTTTCCTGCGCCGCCATGTGACGAAGCCGAGAAAGTGCTCCTTGCAGAGGCCTCCGGTTCCCGCCGGCGCATAGACCAGGAACGTGCAATTGCCAACCAAACAAGTTTCATGATTCATAGCAGGATTCCCAACTGATAAAGCCGACAGATGTTCCTCAGTATGCCGAACCCATTGTGGAGAATGCAACCGCGTGGCCGTACTTGCGTGACGGCGTGGCGGGCTTCCAACCGGGCCACTCGATGGTGACGATCGCCTTCGCGACAGTGCGCATCTGGATCGGACTCGTCTTGTTGTCGGTCTGTCAGGGCTGCGTCTCGGACTCCCGCCGGGAACTCCCTGCTGCCGGCCCCTTTGCCGGGCCGGCGGCCTCGGCTGAGGGGCTGTTGCCGCAGGGAGTCGCGGCCGGCGACGTGACCGACCGTTCCGCGGCGATCTGGTTCAGGACCGATGGGCCGGCCCAAGTGCAGGTGGCCTGGGCGTCGGAAGGGCAGCCCAAGCAGGAAGGGGTGTCGGCCGTCTTCACAGCCGTCGGCGACAGGGATTTCACGCAGACGGTCCGGTTGGAAGGGTTGGCTCAGGCCACGGGCTACCGGTATCGGGTGCTGGTGGCCGGGCCCAATGAGCGTCCGTTCGGAGAGAACGCCCGCGAGGGCGGACAAGGCCGCTTCGAGACCGCCGCGGCGCCGGATCGCGCGGAGCCCGTGACCTTTGTCTGGAGCGGGGATCTCGGCGGGCAGCAACGCTGTCGCCGGGAGCGGTTCGGCTATCCCATTTTTGACGCCATGCACCGGACGAATCCCTCGTTTTTTGTGTTCCTCGGAGACACCATATACGCAGACGATCGCTGCCCTGCGCCGCCGAACGAACCGGGCGGGGATTTCCTCGCCGCGACGCTGGATGACTATCGGGGCAAACACCGCTATCAGCGGGGCGATTGGTTTCTTCAGCGATTTCTCGCCTCGGTGCCGGTCTATGTGATCTGGGATGACCACGAGGTGCGCAATAATTTTTCGGGGCTCTCCGATCCGCTGATGCCGGCCGGTCGCCAGGCGCTGCTCGAATACTGGCCCATTGCTACCCAGCCGGAGGAGCCGACCAGGCTCTATCGCAAGGTTCGCCACGGGGCGGATCTGGAACTGTTCATCCTGGACACCCGGCAATATCGGAGCAAAAATGCAGAGCCCGACGGACCCGGCAAGACGATGCTCGGAACGGCCCAGCGGGAATGGCTGGTGAAGGGATTAACGGAATCCACGGCCACGTGGAAAGTCATTGCGACCAGCGTCCCGCTTTCCAATCCCAAGGGCGGGAGCAAGCAGGTTCCGGGCAACGACAGCTGGGCCAGGGGCGCGGACGGGACCGGGTTTCAGACGGAACTCCAGGCGATCGTCCAGGCCATCCTGAGCCGACGCATCACGAACCTCGTCTGGCTGGCAGGGGATGTCCATTTTGCTCAAGTCAATGTCTACGATCCGGACGGGGACGGGAAGCCGGACTTTCATGAATTCATCTGCGGCCCGCTTTCGGCGGCGCCTGGAAAGCCGACTCAACCCAATCCCGACTTGGCGGCCACCACGCTCTATACCGAAGGACACTTCCAAAATTTCTGTCGGGTGGCGATCAACGGGCCGACGTTGCGTCTCGAAGTCTTCGACGAGGCCGGACGTGCCCGCTTTACCCACGTGCTGCACGGCATCGCCCCATAAGACCCTTGCAATAAGCGGCAGACTCCAGGTACCGTAACGGCCTGATCGCTCCGTTTGGACAGCAAGACGGACCAGCGGTTCCGACCGCGCTGGCGGCGGATCGCGGAATTATTTCGAAAGGAGACCGGTTGTATGGGTAGTGTGATGACGGCGGCAGGAGTCTTTGAGGCGGTGCAACAGGCGGCGGTGGACGCGACGGGTCCGGATGAAAAGGCGTTGCAGCTCGATTACGATGCCCTCAAGAAAAACATACAGGCGGCGCTGGGCGACCGGAAGGTGGCCCTGGCGCACGTCAACAAGTTTCTTCCCGAAGGCTACGAGGAACAGGGGCGGTTCAACGTCTTGATCCTCACCGCCGGGAACGTGCTCTATGACATGGTCATCGGGGATTCCTATTTTCGCTACGACATTGTGTCCGTCGGCCAGCTGGACAAGGTGCAGTTGATCGACGCGGTCTGGGACAACCGGGAAAAACGTCAGGAGGAACCGTTCCTGAGTCTCCGCCTGATGCACGGAGAAGAAGCGCATTTGCTCCTGGCCCTCGACGACGAGGCGCGGAAAAGCCTGCTGGCCTTTGCCTCGGCGGTCGGAACCGCGCGCAACCCAGAACGGTAACGATCCAAGACTCAGGACGCTTGGCGATGCGGTATTCCCGATGGTCGACCGCGCTGCGAACGGTGACGTGGCTTGCCGTGGCGGTGACGCTCGGCCTTTCCGCCGATTTGGTCGAGGATGTTCTTTTCGAGGTCGACGAGGCGGCAGCCGCCGAGGAAGAGGTTCAGGCCGGGGCTGCCGACGACGTGACCGTGCCCTCTCCGCGTCTTGCCGGTTCAGGGCTGTCGCATCATTCCTTCGTCCCGATGTGTGTGCCTGCATCCGCTGCTGCGGATTTCAATGGGTCCGCACAGACCGACTTTTCTCGCGGGCTGGTCTGGATTCATGGGCCTCCCTGGGCTGCTTCTTCCCGATCGACGGTGCCCTCCTTGCCGCTCCGCATCTGAAACGATCTTTCCGTTTCGACACCACCAGTCCGTCAATTTGAATCATTGGTTGTGATCCGGCAGTTGGTTTCCGGATCAGGAGTCGTCCATGGGGGGAATTCCTTTCATTCTGCGTTGCCTTGCGGCTATTGCCGGCCTGCTGCTCGGCGGCAGCCTGTGTCAGGCGGAGGCTCAAACGGCCGACGCGCACTTCATTGTCCGGAGCGAAGTGACCGGGGTCATCCACACCAAGCCCGAGACGATTCTCGAGTTGTTGCCCAGGCCGGTTCCGGAGCATTTCAACGATCAGGAGATCAAGGAGTTCGAGCGACGCGTGCGGAACCTGGCCATCTTTGATGCGGTACAGGTTTCGGTTGTCGATCAGATACTGGTCGTGATCGTTCGTGAAAAGTTCACGGTGGCCCCGATCGTGAACTTCTCCACCGGCAAAACCAATCAGGACGTCGATGTGACGGCGGGCGCCGGTGAATACAACATCGGCGGAGAGGCCACCAAGCTGGCGGCCATCTTCCGGTATAACCAGCGGCGTCCGAACTTCGAACTGGCGATGGCGCAGCACAGTTTTCACCCGACCCGTTGGGCAAAGGAAGCGAACCTGTTTCTGGCCAGCTCCGCGTTCCGCTTTCAGGATTCCTCGGCCGGGTGGCACCGTGATCGGCTCGGCGGCGAAGTCGAATGGAAGAGCCCATACCGGTACGGGTCTCCCCTGCGCTATGAAGTGGTATTGCGCGCCTACCGCGAGTACCTCACGGATGCCTCCGCTCAGGCGCCGCCCAGCGGGTATTTCATCGGCATCGCCCCGGAGCTGATCTGGGATCGGTATCAGTGGCATGATCTGGTGCCCAGCGGGTATCGTTTGACTCTGGAACTCAGGCCCGGGTACTACCTTGGACCGAATCAGAATCGCCACGAAGGACGGCTCCGGTATCTCCAGGGGGTTCCGATCGGCCGGCAGACGGTCTTGATGCTCAATGGCGTGGCGGAGGCCGTCAATTCAGGAAACGTCAATCATAGCCTCCTCATCGGCAGCCAGGCCGGCGTCAGGGGCTTGGCCGACAATTTGTATCGCAACCGCGCCCAGAGTTACCTCAACACGGAACTGCGCCACGCCGTGCCGATCGGACCGCGCTGGGCCGTCCAAGGCGTCGTCTTTTCCGACCTCGGCCTGTTTCAGGGGATGAATCAGCAGGGCAATGTCATCGGCTGGACCGGCGCGGCCAACGTCGGCGGCGGGATCCGGATCATTCCCACCTGGCTGACGACGACGCTGCTGCGCGTGGATGTGGCGAGATTGCTCGCGCCGTCCGAGGCCTGGCTGGTACAGACGGCGATCGCCCAGTACTTCTAGCCTGTCGGCTCCGAGAACCGGGGTTGAGGGGAAAGGAGAGGTTAGGCGCGGGAATAAAACGGCAGGGCTTGGACCGTGGCTTCGTGCCGCTGGCCGTCTATCTCGACGGTCAGGGCCGTGCCTGGCTGGATGAAGTCCCGCAAGGGAAAACCGAACGCGATGGGATGGCCGAGCGTCGGCGAGAGGGCCGCGCTGGACACCCAGCCCACTTCCCGGTCGCCGCTGAAGAGCTTGGCCTCATGCGGCGGGATGGCGGACCCCTTCAAGGCCAGGCCGACCAGGCGGCGGCGCACGCTGCCATAGGTGTCCATCCGAGCCACGACCTCCTGGCCCGGATAGCAGCCCTTGCTGAGGCTGAACGCAATCCCTTCCAGGTTCGCTTCCGGCGGGACGATCTCCTCGGTGAGGTCCTTGCCGACTCTGGCCAGGCCCGCTTCCAGGCGCAAGGATTCCCGAGCCTGTATGCCGAAGAGGGTGAGGCCCATCGGCGCGCCTGCGTCCAGCAGCCGTTCCCAGGCGGCTGTGAGGCCGTCGGCGGGAAGCAATACCTCGACGTCGGTCTCGCCGGTCTCCTCCGTCCGGAGCAGCAGGGCCTGACGGCCGTCTATTTCCTGTGTCACGGAGGTCAGCGGTTTCAGCTTCGTCACATCCGCGCCGAAAGCCGCCTTGATGAGGTCCGCTGCGCGCGGGCCGCTGATGAGCAGCTGTCCCCAGGTAGCCGCGCAGTTTTCCAGCTTGGCCTTGGTGCCGTAGAGGAGAAATTTTCTCAGGACTTGCAACGTGGCGTCTCCGATCTCGCCGACATCCTCCAGAAGGAGCGAATCGTGGAGGGCGTAGACCCGAAAATAAGTCAACATCTTGCCCTTGTGGTTGAGAAAGCTGGAATAGAGGCCGTGGCCTGGGGTGAGCGGGAGAATATCGTTGCTGATCAGGCTTTGCAGCCACTTGACCCGGTCGTCGCCGGTCACCCGCAACTTGCCGCGATGGGACAGATCGGCGAGCCCCACGCCACGGCGCACGGTCAGGTGTTCGGCTGCCGCGTTTCCATAATGAGCAGGCATCTCCCAGCCGGCGGCTTCGACCGTCGTCGCGCCGCATGCGAGGTGCGCGTCATGCAGTCGGGAGTGTTTCATGGTTTTGGCTAACAGGCTAAAAGTCTGAAAGTCTGAAAGTCGGGTCACCCTAAGACTTTATAACTTTTCGACTTTCGAACTTTTCGACTGAATGACTTCCTCCACCAGTTCTCTCGTCCGCGACGAGAATTCGTTGCGGGAGACGATCTTGGTCACGCCCAACTCTTTGGCCCTTTGCCAGGTTTCCACTTCCTCGTGGTTGGCGAAGGCCAGCACCGGCAGGGAGGGCAGTGGGGAGCCGGCCTTCAGCCGGGCGAGGGCCTGCAACCCGTCCAGTCCCGGATCGTTCATGTTCAGGACCAGCGCCGCCGGGCGCAACGCCTGCGCCTTGGCCAGTACCTCATCCTGCGTGCGGGCCCGTTCGATCGTGTAGCTACCGGCCCGCAGGACATCGCGCAGCTTGGCGTAAAAGAAGATGTCGTTGACCGCCACGAGCACCGTTTTTTCTGTCGGTGCCGTGCTCAATTGATAACACCGTAAGGATGAACGATGAATGATGAGTGGTGAATGGACAACGTCTGACCGTTCATCATTCTGCATTCATCGTTCAGCATTGTTAGTTGAGCATCCCGATGAGGCGACCCAGCGCGCGTTTGGCGAGCGCATAGTCGGGGTTGAGGGTCAGCGCCTGCTTGTAGGCATCGATCGCCTTGTCCCACAATCTCTTCCGTTCAAAGACGCGCCCCAGGTTCAGGTGGGGGAAGGCGGGGCTTTCGTAGCGTCTGGCTTGCATGGCCCGTTCGAACCAGGGGATGGCTTCGTCGAACTGGCCTTTTTCGATCAAATAGGCCCCGATGTCGTTGTAGGGGTTGCCGAACTCCGGGTCCATCTCGATGGCCCGGTGACATTCCGCAATCGCTTCGTCCAGTTTGCCCATGAAGCTGTAGGTCCAGCCCAGGAACGTATGAGCCTCGGCGGTCGGGTGGTGGTCGAGGGACCGTTTGTAGAGACGGACGGCTTCCTCCAACTCGCCTTTCATCTGGTGCTCATAGGCTTGCTGGAAATAATGCCAGGCGTCTTTCTTGTCTTCCTCGCGTCCTTCGCCTTGCAATAGAAAGTCTTGCAGATCCATGGATGTATCCCAGCTTATTCCTGCTTGAGTTTCTTTTTGATCAACTCGGCTCCATAGCGGCCGGACAGCAGCATGGACCCGAAGGCCGGGCCCATACGGGGGGTGCCGTGCACGGCGGCGACGGCCAGGCCGACGACGAAGCAATTCGGGTAGACCTCCCCCGTATAGTCCATGACCGCTTCCTCCGAGCGGGACACCCACATGGCCCCGTTGCCCGGCACGGCCTGATAGAGATGCCGCTTGTGAAGCAGGCCTGCCACGATCGCATCGTGGCCCGTGGCATCCACGACGATCTTGCTCTCCAGGGCGATGGGGTCCACGTGGACCACGTCGTGGCCCGCCATTTCGGCCGTCGTGTTGTTCACGACCACGCCTTCCAGAATACCGTCGCGGCGCAGAATCAAATCCACGACCCGTGTCAGGTTCAGGACCTTGGCGCCGGCCTTGTAGGCGGCGGCGATCAAGGCGCCCGTGGCGTGGGGCGGGTCCACCAGATACATGCCCTCGCATTCTTTGACCGGCTTGCAGGGGACGCCGATCTCTTCCAGGATGTCCTGGGCCGGTGCGCAGATCGTGGCCTTGTTCATAAGGTAGCCGCCGGACCAGAAGCCGCCGCCGAGCGACAGGCTCTGCTCGACGATCAACGTGCGGAACCCCATGGAGGCCAGGTCTCTCGCGCAAATCAGGCCGGAGGGGCCGGCGCCGACGATGATCACGTCGCTCTCGATGAGCTGATCGAACTCTTTATAGTAGGCCCGCGCAATCTGGCGGGTGATATCGCGTTCCCGCAAGGGGGCGGGTTTTGGCTTTGCCATGGCCAACTCCTTAGAGGTAAATTTCCGCCCCGGCCTTCTTGAACTCTTCCGACTTTTCCTGCATGCCGATCTGGATGGCCTGCTGGGCTTCGACCTGCTTCTGGACCGCGTACTCCCGGACATCCTGCGTGATCTTCATCGAGCAGAAGTGCGGTCCGCACATCGAGCAGAAGTGCGAGACCTTGGCCGCATTGTCCGGGAGCGTGGCGTCGTGAAACGCCAGCGCCGTGTCCGGGTCGAGCGAGAGATGGAACTGGTCTTCCCAGCGGAACTCGAACCGGGCCTTGGAGAGGGCGTTGTCGCGCACCTGGGCCCCCGGGTGCCCCTTGGCCAGGTCGGCGGCGTGGGCGGCGATCTTGTAGGTGATCACCCCGGCCTTCACGTCCTCCTTGGTCGGGAGGCCCAAGTGTTCTTTGGGCGTCACGTAGCAGAGCATGGCGCAGCCGTACCAGCCGATCATCGCAGCGCCGATGCCCGAGGTGATGTGGTCGTACCCCGGCGCGATGTCCGTCGTCAGCGGCCCCAGCGTATAGAAGGGGGCTTCCTGGCAGGCGGCGAGCTGCTTTTCCATGTTGACCTGGATCATGTGCATCGGCACGTGGCCCGGCCCTTCGATCATGACCTGCACGTCGTGGCGCCAGGCGATCTTGGTCAGCTCGCCCAGAGTGTCCAACTCGGCGAATTGGGCCTCGTCGTTCGCGTCGGCGATGGAGCCGGGCCGCAAGCCGTCTCCCAGGCTGAAGGCCACGTCGTAGGCTTTCATGATCTCGCAGATCTCTTCGAAGTGGGTGTAGGCGAAGTTTTCCTGATGGTGGGAGAGGCACCACTTGGCGTGGATGGACCCGCCCCGCGAGACGATGCCCGTCATCCGTTTGGCCGTCAGCGGCACATATTGAAGCCGGACCCCGGCGTGGATCGTGAAATAATCCACCCCCTGTTCGGCCTGCTCGATCAGCGTGTCCCGATAGATCTCCCAGGTCAGGTCCTCGGCCTTGCCGCCGACCTTCTCCAGCGCCTGGTAGATCGGCACGGTGCCGATCGGCACCGGCGAATTGCGGAGAATCCATTCGCGGGTCTCATGGATGTTCTTGCCGGTGGACAGGTCCATGACCGTGTCGGCGCCCCAACGGATCGACCAGACCATCTTCTCGACTTCCTCCTCGATCGAAGAGGCCACCGCCGAGTTGCCGATGTTGGCGTTGATCTTCACCAGAAAGTTCCGGCCGATGATCATCGGCTCGCTCTCCGGGTGGTTGATGTTGTTGGGGATGATCGCGCGGCCTCGCGCGACCTCGTCGCGGACGAATTCCGGCGTGATGCGGGAGGGGATGCTGGCGCCCCAGGCTTGCCCCGGATGCTGAAGCGCTCCGCCGCCATGGCCGTTCCTGTGCCCGTTTCCATTGGCCGGCGCCTGCTCAATCACGGCCTCTCGTAGCTGGTTTTCCCGGATGGCGATGAATTCCATTTCCGGCGTGATGACGCCCTGGCGCGCATAGTGCATCTGGGTCACGTTCCGGCCCGGCTTGGCCCGCAAGGGCTTGCGGATATGCGCGAAGCGCAACTCGTCCAGCTTGGGGTCGGCGGCCCGGAGACGTCCGTAGTCCGAGGAGACATGGGGCAGCTCCTGCACGTCGTTTCGCCCCAGGATCCACGTCCGGCGCAAGGGGGCCAGGCCGGCGCGGATATCGATCGTGACGGTCGGATCCGTATAGGGGCCGGAGGTGTCGTAGACGGTCACGGACTGGTTGGGCGTCGGCGCCCCGCCGTTGGCCGCCTTGGTGGGCGTCAGGCCGATCTCGCGCATGGGCACGCGGACCCCCTTCGCTCTCTCCACGTATACTTTCCGCGAGCCGGGGAAGGGCTGGGTGCTGAAGAGGGGGTTCTGCCCATTCCCCGAGCCGTTGCCGGAACCCTGTGAGCTGGTCTTGGGGCTGCTCATGGCGAAGGTCCTTTCCTCGGAAGCTGTCAGCATTCAGCCGTCGGCTTTGTGTAAACGAAGGCTGAGTGCTGAAGGCTGTAGGCTGATGGCTGTCGTTGCTCCAACAAAAAAGCCGCACCTGGAGAGGGTGCGGCTGGATAGGCCGTGATCGACCAACTGCTGCCGCTTCCCTACGCTGGTATTATCCAGGTCAGGTTCTGAGGGTCGTCCGCTGGGTCGGACTCTCAGCCTTGGAGCCGTCCGTCAGGCTCCTGATGCTCCCCTAGCTATGGCGGGATCGTACACCCCGGTTTTCGAGCTTGTCAATCGGCCGTTAGGCCTAGCCGTCCGCAGGTCGGGTTGCGGCCGCAGCCGCTCCGCCGAAGCCGTTGATTGTCCTCGGTTGTCTAGCGTAGAATGAGCAACTTTCCTCGAGGCGGCGCTTCCATTCGCGCGTCGAGTCACTGCCTGCTGCAGGAGAGCAGAGGGAACCCGTGAAAGCTGTCGAAACCGTTGCCCGGCCGATCACCGATTATCAGGCGTTGACGCCGGAAGAGCTCTTCGCGCGTATTGAGGCAGCCAAGCGGGCGCTGGGCGACCAGGTGATGATCCTGGGCCACAACTACCAGCGTGATGAAGTCATCGAACATGCCGATTTCCGCGGGGACTCCCTGTTGCTGGCCAAGCTGGCGGCGGAACGGTCGGAGCGACCCTACATCGTCTTTTGCGGCGTCCATTTCATGGCGGAGACGGCGGATATTCTCAGCCGCTCGAAACAGACCGTGATCCTGCCCGATCTCGCGGCCGGCTGCTCGATGGCCGACATGGCGGCCATCGAACAGGTGGATCAATGTTGGGAATCGCTCGGCCGCGTGTTGTCCGTGGAGGAATCGGTCACGCCGGTCGTCTACGTGAACTCCGCGGCGGTGCTCAAGGCCTTCTGCGGCGAGCACGGCGGCATTACCTGCACCTCCTCCAATGCCTGGGCGGTCATGCAATGGGCCTGGGCCAGGCGCGAGAAAATTCTGTTTTTCCCCGATGAACACTTGGGGCGCAACACGGCGAACAAGATGGGCATGCCGCGAGAGGAGATGATCGTCTGGGACCCGTTTCAGCCGAGAGGCGGGAACAGCGTCGAGGCGATCCGCAAGGCCAGGCTGATTCTCTGGAAAGGCCATTGCAGCGTGCATCAGATGTTCCAGCCGGCGCACGCGGACTATTTTCGCAAACAGTATCCCGGCATCAAGGTCATCGTGCATCCGGAATGCCACGAAACCGTCGTGGACAAGGCCGATTTGGTGGGTTCCACCGAGTTCATCATCAAGACCGTCAGCGCCGCGCCTGCCGGCAGCGCCTGGGCGGTCGGGACCGAGCTGAATCTGGTCAACCGGCTGAAGCGGGAACAGCAGGACAAGCGGGTGTTTTTCCTCTCCTCTACGGTCTGCCAGTGCGCCACCATGTTCCGTATCGACGCCCCCCACCTCTGCTGGGCGATGGAGAACCTGGCCGAAGGGCACGTCGTGAACCAGATCGTCGTGCCGGAGGATGAGAAGGCCTGGGCCAAGATCGCGCTGGATGGCATGATGGCAGTCAGTTGATCCTGCCTTGTAAGGTGAGAGTGGAGAATTGAAAGTGTAGAGTTGCAAGGCAATCAGCCCAAACTCTCAATTCACCATTCTCCATTCTCAACTTCGTGACCACATGGATTACAAGGCGACACTCAACCTGCCCCAGACCGACTTTCCGATGAAGGCGAACCTGCCGCAGCGGGAGCCGGAGCTGCTGGCCCGGTGGGAGCAGGAGCGCCTGTACGAACGCATCCAGGAGGCGGGCCAAAAAGAGAATCGCCCCCTCTATGTCCTGCACGACGGTCCGCCTTACGCCAACGGCCGTATCCACATCGGCCATGCGCTGAACAAGATCCTCAAAGACCTCATCGTCAAGTCCAAGACCATGGCCGGGTATCGCGTGCCTTACGTGCCTGGGTGGGATTGCCACGGACTGCCGATCGAACATCAGGTGTTGAAAGAGTTGGGCGACAAGAAAAAAGGCCTCGACGTGCCGGCCATCCGCAAGCTCTGCCGGGACTATGCGGAGAAGTATGTCAATCTTCAACGGGAGGAATTCAAACGCCTGGGCGTGTTGGGTGACTGGGATCATCCCTACCTCACGATGGATCCGGCCTACGAGGCGGCCATCTTGCGTGAGTTCGGAACGTTCGTTAAGAAAGGTGGAGTCTATAAAGGGTTGAAGCCGGTCCTCTGGTGCACGGTGGATCAAACCGCGCTGGCCGAGGCGGAAGTGGAGTACGAGGACCATACGTCCCCCTCGGTCTATGTGAAGTTTCCGTTGGCTGCTTCCCCAAAGGTGCTGAGTCAGCCGGGCCAGTTAGGCGTGGCGCTGCCGGCCGACATCACGTCTGTCTCAATTGTCATCTGGACCACCACGCCCTGGACATTGCCGGCCAACCAGGCCGTCTGTCTCCACCCGGACATCGATTATGCGTTCGTGAAAGTCGGGACGGACGTTTTGATTATCGCCGAGAAGCTGGTAGGCGACGTGGCTAAGGCCTGTGCTTTGGCCGACTATGCCATCCTCGGTTCGCGCAAGGGAAGTCAGGGCTTCGAAGGATTGGAAACGCAACGGCCCCTGACCGACGGACTCTCGCCGATTTTGCTCGGGGACTTTGTGACGCTGGAGCAGGGAACCGGTTGTGTCCATATCGCGCCGGGTCACGGCATGGAGGACTACCTGCTGGTGCTGGAACATAATCAGCGCGCGACGCCCGGCGAACGGCTGGAAATCCTGGCGCCTGTGGACGACGCGGGGCGATTCAAGGAATCGGTGAAAGAGTTTGCCGGGCAGCAGGTGTTGAAGGCCAATCCGGCGATCGTCGAACGGCTCAGGGCCAACGGCAAGTTGCTTGGCGCGGGGAACCTTGCTCATTCGTATCCGCATTGTTGGCGGTGCAAGACCCCGGTGATCTTCCGAGCGACGGAACAGTGGTTCGTCTCAATGGAGACCAGTGCCTTGCGTCAGCGGGCGCTCGAGCAAATCGGGGACAAGGTGCGGTGGATTCCCGCTTGGGGCAAGGATCGCATCAACGGGATGATCCAGAATCGGCCCGATTGGTGCCTCTCCCGTCAGCGGGTCTGGGGTGTGCCGATCCCTGGCTTCACCTGTGTTGCCTGCAAAACCGTCCTGGCCGATCCGAACGTCATCGAGTATGTGGCGTTGTTGGTCGAGCGACAGGGCGCGGATGTCTGGTTCGAGAAGTCCGCAGCGGAGTTGATGCCGGCCGGCACGACCTGCCAATGCGGCGGGAAGAACTTTCAGAAGGAGAAGGATATTCTCGACGTGTGGTTCGAGTCGGGCGTCAGCTATGCGGCGGTTCTCAAGCCTCGGAACTGGTGGCCCGCCGCCCTGTATTTGGAGGGCTCCGACCAACATCGGGGCTGGTTCCACAGTGCGCTCCTGGCCGGAGTGACCGCCGACGGACGGGCTCCCTACGACGCGGTGTTGACGCATGGCTTCGTCCTCGACGGGGCCGGCAAGAAGATGTCCAAGTCGGCCGGCAACGTGGTGGCGCCGCAGGATGTGATCAAACAGTCCGGGGCCGAGATTCTTCGCCTCTGGGTCGCCGCGCAGGACTATCGGGAAGACCTCCGGATTTCCACGGAAATCTTGAGCCATCTCGTCGAGGCATACAGGAAGATCCGCAACACCTGCCGGTTCCTGCTGAGTAACCTCTACGACTTCGACCCGGTTGCGCACCGGGTATCGTACGAACGGCTGCCCGAATTGGACCGCTGGGCGCTGCTGCGGATGGGCGAGCTGATCCCGCGGGTCACGCGCAGCTATGAGGACTTCGAGTTCCACACGATCGTTCATGCGGTGAATAACTTCTGCTCGGTGGACCTGAGTGCCGTCTATCTCGACATCCTGAAGGATCGGCTCTACACATTGCATAAAAACTCCCCGCTGCGTCGGGGCTCCCAGACCGTCTTGTTCGACGTGCTGGTGGCGCTGACGAAACTGATGGCGCCGGTCCTGAGCTTTACGGCGGAGGAGATTTGGCGGATGCTGCCCGAACAGGCGCGCAAAGAAGCTGGCGCGTCGAGCGTCCATCTGGCGCCGTTCCCCAAGCCCGATCCTCGCTGGGCCGATGCAGCGCTGGCGCAGCGCTGGGAACGGTTGCTGGAAGTACGGGTGACCGCGCAAGCGGCGTTGGAAGCGCAACGCCGCGACAAGGTCATCGGGTCGTCGCTTGAAGCCAAGGTGATTATTCAGGCCAATCCGGATCGATGCAAGTTCCTGAAGCCGTACGAACAGGACTTGCCGAGCCTCTTTATCGTGTCGCAGGCCGAGCTGCGCGAAGTGCACAATCTCCCGCAGGCGACAGATTTTATGGTTGTTGTGCAGAAGGCCGAAGGGCAGAAGTGTGCCCGCTGCTGGAACTATCGGGCCTCGGTGGGGACGACGGTCGAGCATCCCACGATCTGCGACCGTTGCGTCGAGGCGATCCGGTGAAGGGCGGCGCAACTCGCTATGTGATCCTGGCCCTGGTCGGCCTCGGCACGATCATCGTGGACCAGCTCACGAAGATCCACATCATGCAGACCATGCGGCTGCATGAATCCATTCCGATCATCCCGAACCTCTTCAGCCTGACCTACATCCGCAATCCGGGGGCCGCCTTCGGGATTCTCGCCTCCAGCGGGATACTGTTCCGCATGGTCTTTTTCGGCGTCATGTCCCTCTTCGCCCTGGGGCTGCTCCTCACGATCTTTTTCCGCTTGCCGCAGGAAGATCGGCTGGGGCAGCTCTTCATCTCGGGGATTCTGGGCGGGGCGGTGGGCAACCTGCTGGACCGGCTGCGCTTCGGCGAGGTGATCGACTTCCTGGACTTCTACATCGACGCCTACCACTGGCCCGCCTTCAACGTGGCGGATGCGGCGATCAGCGTCGGCGTCTGCTTCCTGATCGTGCACTTCGCGTTCGAGAAAAAAGAACCGGACCAGGCGCTTCAGCAGGACCACTCGTAAGTCTGAGTTAGGCCGGCAGTTCGAGAATAAAGCCCCCCTGTTCGTTGAACTGCCGTTGCTGTTCCGCCGAAAACATGACCAGCGGCTCGCTGTGGCAAAGTTGACACTCGCGGGTCGTGATCGTGGCCTCGGCTTCGCCGATCCCGGCGAGATACTCCCTGGCCAGCCTCAGGGCCGTTTCCTCATCGGTCGTCATCACGTCGAAGTGCAGCCGACCTCGCTTGCCGTTCACCCAGGTATCGAACACCTGCACTGTGTCGATTGTCGGTTTCGCCATGCGCGTCGCCCTCTTGTCCTTGACCCGGGTCATCCCAGGACCAACAGCACCACGATGCCCAACGCCATCCGATAGTAGGCGAAGACGCGCAGGCTGTGTTGCTTGACGAAGGCCAGAAATGCGGCGATCACGCCCCAGGCGACGAAGAACGCGACCAACAGTCCCAGGACCAGGGCCAGGGTATCCTGGCCGGTCAGCAGATCGCGGGACTTGAACATCTTGTAGCCGGTGGCGGCGATCATGGTCGGCAGGGCGAGGAAAAACGAATATTCGGTGGCCACTTTCCGGTCCATCCCAGTCAGCAGGCCGCCGACGATGGTGGCGCCGGAGCGGGACACGCCGGGAATCAGCGAGACGCATTGCGCCAGGCCGACCCAGAGGGCCGCTCTCGCGCCGACATGTTCCAGCCGGTTGATCTGCGGCCGCTTTTTGAAGGCTTCAACCGCCAGAATGACGAGTCCCCCGACGATCAGCGAAGCGGCCACGGTATAGGGGGAAAACAGATAGGTTTCAATCCAGTGGTGGGCCAGGAGTCCGAGGGCGGCGGCCGGGAGAAAGGCCAGGCAGAGCCCCGTGAGGAACCAGAGGTTCGGGTGGGTGTCGGCCGATCGCCACAGGATATAGCCCCAGCCCTCTTCCATATTCCGGTCCGACGAATCGCGGGAGGCCTGAACCAGGGGGCGGAACGAGGCTTGCTCTTTGAATGCGCAGGCGATCATGTGGGCGAGCTTGCGCCGTTCATAGGCGATGATGGCCAGGATCGAGCCGAGCTGGATGGAAATCTCCACGCTGATGGCGATGGCGCCGGTAAAGCCGAGTCCGTATCCGACCAGGATCAAATGACCGGTGGATGAGACCGGCAGAAACTCGGTCAAGCCCTCCACCACGCCCAACGCAACCGCCAGCCCCGGTCCCCATTCCGTCATGTGTGTGGCCTTCCCTTAGGGTTATCCGATTGAGGACGCCGCATGATCACAGACTGAGTCCGGGGAGTCAAGAGCGGACGAGGGGCGGGGCCGGCGGTGGCAGGGGCTGCGGGATGGGGCCAACCCCTCGGACCTATTGACAAACAGGGGCTGATGGACTACACATCACAAGCGCTATTGTCGTGTGGGAACCCTGTAGAAATCGAGTGTTCTGGAGAGACCGGTCGCGGATCGCCTGGGGCTCAGGAGAGGGAGGACGGAATGAGGAAGTCGCTCATGCTTGGTGCGGCCCTTATGGTCGCGGTCGGATCAGGCGGCTGTGTGTCCAGCGGCAAGTACCAGCAGGCGGTTGCGGAAACGGAAGCCGCCAGGAGCGAGTTGGAGCGGGTCCGGCAGCAAAAGAACGGGCTGGAGCAGCAGGTCAAGACCCTCAAGGACAGCAACGGCAAGATCATCGCGGAGGCCGAATTGGCCCAGGCGGAATTGCAACGGATCAAAGACAGCCGGGACAAGGAGCGGGAAGGCGTCGAAGGCCGCGTCCGGGAGCAGGAACAAAAAATCAAAGAGCTGATGACCCAGCATAAGACGTTGCGCCAGGACTATGACGAGGCCAAGCAGCGCAACGAGACGCTTACGGCTGCGGTGAACCGGTATCAGAAGGAGCTCAAGGACCGGCAAAGCGGCGCGCCGGGATCCCCGGCTCTTCCCAAGGCCCCCATGATGCCGGTTCCTCCGGCTCCCCCGACCGCCGCGCCGAAGATGCCGGTTCCGTCGGCCAAGGCTCCGGTGGCCAAGGCTCCGGCCGAGACCCAGCCGGCTCCGGCCAGTCAGTCGGCGGCGCTGGCGCCGGTGAACGTCAATACGGCCTCGTCCAACGACATGGTCCTGTTCCTGGGTTTGACCAAGGAAGTCGCCGAACGGATCGTCACCAATCGCCCCTACAAGGTTCGCGGCGAACTGGTGGCCAAGAATGTATTGCCGAAGGCCACGTACGACGTGATCAAGGACCGGATCACGGTCGCCCCCTGAACGAATGGTCCTGCCACGACCGATGACCATGCCGGTTGTAACCTTTTGCCTTCTTGCGGCGACTTTCTTCATGTAAAGAACCCCGACTCTCCTGCTGATATTTTGATGGTGTGACAGGCCATTCGCGCAGGTTGGGCGGATGGCCTGTTGTGTTTCTGCCTGTGGCCCCCTAGAATGAACGAGGCTATCCCTCGTTGCGTCGGCCGAAAGAGGAACGTCGTGCGGAAAACCGTCTGGATTCTCAGCGTGTTGCTGGTGGGCCTGGCCGTCGGCGGCTACGTCTTTTTCAGCGGGGAGCGCAAGGTGCCGATCCGGTACCGGACCGCTCCGCTGGAACGGGGTACGGTGGTGTCGGCGGTCTCCGCCACCGGCACGATCAATCCGGTCGTGTCGGTCCAGGTCGGCAGTCAGGTGTCGGGCATGATCCTGAGCCTGCATGCGGATTACAACTCGATCGTCAAGGCGGGAGATGTCGTGGCCCGCATCGATCCCTCGCCGTTCAAGGCCCGGCGGGACCAGGCGGCGGCGAACCTGGAGATCACGAAAGCCAGCGCCGCCAAAGCCAGGACGGATCTCGCGCAGCGGAAGCGCGAGCTGGACCGGCTGAAAACGCTGATCGACCGGCAGTTCGTTTCGCAAAACGACGTTGATGTGGCGGTGACGGCCTATCAAGGCGCCCAGGCGCAACTGGACGTCGCCGACGCGCAGGTGAAGCAGGCCGAGGCGACCCTGAGCTCGGCCGATTTGGACCTCAAATACACGGTCATCCGCTCGCCGGTCAACGGCATCGTCATCGCCCGCAACGTAGAAGTGGGGCAGACGGTGGCAGCCAGCTTCGCGACCCCGAACTTGTTTTTGATCGCCCTTGATTTGACCCAGATGCAAGTGGACACCAACGTCAGCGAATCGGACATCGGTGGCATCGCCGAAGGCAAAGAGGCGACGTTCACGGTGGATGCCTACCCGGGCGAGCGGTTTCGCGGGCAGGTGCGTCAGGTCCGGAATGCGCCCATCAGCGTGCAGAACGTGGTGACCTACAACGTCGTGATCGGGGTGGACAACAAAGATTTGCGGCTCAAGCCTGGCATGACGGCAAACGTCTCGATCGTCGTGGCCCGGAAGGACAATGTGTTGACCGCGCCCAATGCGGCGCTGCGGTTCACTCCGCCCAGGGCCGAGCGGGGCGAGGGAAAACCTGTCGGGGGCGGCGAGCCAGGCGCAGCCCCGTCCCGTCCGTCCGTCGCCAAGGCGCGCGGGCCGGCGGAGAAGAAAGTATGGAGGATCGGGGCGACCGGCGATCCGGAAACCCTGGCCATCCAATCCGGCATTTCCGACGGCAACGTGACCGAGATCGTCGACAGCGAGCTGAAGGAAGGGGATCAAGTGATCATCGGCATCGAAACGCCCCGCGGGCCCAAGAGGCAGGACTCCCTCCCGCCGGGCTTCGGATCGGGACAGCCACGTCGGCCGGGCGGACGGGATCGGGGGCTCTGAAAAACACGCGGTCAGCTCTCAGCCGTCAGCGTACAGCAAAAAACTGAACGCTTCGCGCTGATGGCTGAAGACTGATGGCTGAATGCTCATTTCCTGTAACGACTTGTGGAAAGTCTATCGCCTGGGCGATATCGAGGTGCAGGCGCTCCGCGGGGTGAGTCTCTCGATCGAGCGCGGCGGATTCGTCGCGATCATGGGAGCGTCCGGCTCTGGCAAGTCCACGCTCATGAACATCCTCGGCTGTCTGGACCAGCCCACGCGCGGAACTTATCTGTTGGACGGGCTCGACATCGGCAAAGCCGGACGGGATGAACTGGCCGAGATCCGCAATCTGAAAATCGGGTTCGTCTTCCAGAGTTTCAATCTCATTCCCCGCACCAGCGCGTTGGAGAACGCGCAGCTGCCGCTGTTTTACCGCGGGGTGTCCCTGCGCCAGCAGCGGGAGCGGGCGGCGGCCGCGCTGACCCGCGTGGGGCTGAACGGGCGCGAGCACCATGCCCCGGCCCAGCTGTCCGGCGGCCAGCAGCAGCGGGTGGCTATCGCGCGGGCCCTGGTGTCCGAGCCGGCGATCCTGCTGGCGGACGAGCCGACCGGGAACCTCGACACGGAATCCAGCCGTGAGATCATGGGTATTCTGGAGTCCCTCAACCGGGACGACGGGATCACGATCATCCTGGTCACCCACGAACCGGACATTGCGCACTATGCGGCGCGGCAAATCGTGGTCAAAGACGGACAGATCCTGAGCGACCGGACCGGCGCGGCGGCCCCGACAGGAGACCATTGAGCGATGGGGGCGTTTATCTGGCTGACCGTCCTGACCGCCTTTCGCATCCTGTTCCGGAACCGGATGAGGGCCGGGCTGACGATGCTGGGGATCATCATCGGGGTCGGAGCCGTGATCGCCATGGTGAGCATCGGGCATGGGGCGAAAGCCGTGGTGCAGGCGCAAGTGGCCAGCATGGGGACCAACGTCATCATCGTGCTGCCGGGCGCTACCACGGTCGGCGGCGTGCGGGGCAGTCAGGGGAGCGGCGTGACCTTGACCGTCTCGGATGCGCTGGAATTGAAGAAGCGTGTGCCCCTCTTGAGCGACACGGGCTGGTCCAAACGCGATGTGATGCAAATCGTCTACGGGAACAAGAACTGGAACACGCCCGTCAACGGCATTTCTCCCAGTTACCTGACGATCCGGGACTGGTCCTATTCCAGCGGAGGCCCCTTCACCCAGGCCGATATGGAGGCAGGGGCTCGTGTGGCCCTGCTCGGCCAGACCGTGGTCGAGAATCTCTACGACGTGGGCGAGGAACCGGTGGGCTCCGTCATCAGAATCAAGAACGTGCCCTTCCGGGTCATCGGGGTGCTGGTACCCAAGGGCCAGTCGGCCCAGGGGTCGGATCAGGACGACATCATTTTCATCCCCTTCAGCACGGCGGAGCGCAAGGTTCTCGGCACCCAGTTTCTCGGCTCGGTCGGCGCCCTGTTCGCCTCCACCGACCATCCGGATGACTTGCCGGCGGCGGTGGAAGGCATCCGCGAGGTCCTGCGGGCGCGACACCGCCTCCAGCCGGAGCAACAGGACGATTTCACGATCCGCACCCAGGTGGATATCGGTCTGGTGCAGGAGGGGACCAGCCAGACCCTCACGCTCATGATGTTTTCCGTGGCGTCGATTTCGCTGCTGGTGGGCGGGATCGGGATCATGAACATCCTGCTGGTGTCGGTGACCGAGCGGACGCGGGAAATCGGCGTGCGGATGGCGGTGGGCGCGAAGCGGCGGCACATCCTGATGCAGTTTCTGATCGAGGCCATGACCCTGAGCCTGGTCGGGGGCCTGCTCGGCATCGTGTTCGGCGTGGTCGGCGCGCGGATCACGACGGTGGTGGCCGGCTGGCCGACGATCATTTCGGCCGAATCCATCCTGATCGCATTCTTTTTCTCCCTGGCCGTCGGCCTCTTCTTCGGCCTCTATCCGGCCAACAAAGCCTCGCGACTGAATCCCATCGAAGCGTTGAGATACGAATAATCGGCGGCTGGCGAAGGGCGAATCGCTCCGAGAGGTGCGGAAGCGAACGGGCATGCCACGAAGCAAGATTTAGCGAGACAGGGCGCGGAGCGAGACGTCCATGCGGGGATTGGTGGAATCTTGTTCCTTGTAGAGGTGAATCTCCACGATCCGGTTGTCGTTGAGGCCGAGGGCTTCGCAGAGGGCGTCCTGGGCGATCTTGAGCCCCCCGTCCACGTCGCGGCGGAGCGGGGAGACGAAATGGAAGCGGATGGAGAGGGCCAGAGGGCCGGCCCCGAGGCTGTGGCGCAATGAGGCTTTGTGCGGGGACTGGGCCAGGGCCAGGAGGATAAGCTGGGCCACTTGGGCCTTGTAGCCTCGTCCCACGGCCGAGAGGACGCGCCTTCCGTTGACCGTGGCATATTGGTGGTTGATGCTCGGCGGCACGGGCAGTGTCAGCGACAGGCCCGTCGCCGAAACGGTGGCTTGGCCGAGCGGCTCAGCGACATGCAGCAAGACCGGCCTTGATCTTCGTCTGGATGTCGGGAACGAGGCAGACAGGATTGCGTGCGCCAGTTGGGACGGTTCGGCGGATAGAGGTTGTGTCTGCCGATATGAGGTGAGGCGCAACGGCACAGCGGTATGGCGGGACGCAGGCTTTCGTGGCGTGCGTGGCACCTTAGTTCGAAGAGAGAAGATCGTAGATCTTGTTCAGGTTCTGCTCGTTTTTGTCTTCCGTCTGGCTCAGATACCGGCGCCAGCTGGAGGGGTTCCAGGCTTCCATGTGGTTGTAGAGTCCCACCAGGGTGATTTCCAAATCGTCTTCCACCGGCACGAGTTTGCGGAAGCGGCCGGGAATCAACACGCGGCCCGCCTTGTCCACGTCGGACGTGCCGATCTCCGAGACGACGAAGTGCATGAAGAGCCGCTTCTGGTCGTCGTCCAGCTTGTCCTTGGTCTTGTCCAGGAGCTTGGCCCACTCGGCCGAGGAATAAATCAGCACCGAGTGCTCGCCCTTGAGAAAGACCACTCCGTTCCCCTGGGCCTGCACCAGCTCCCTGATGGGAGAGGGGATGATAAAGCGGCCTTTTTCATCCAGCTTGCAGAGGTACTCACCTGCGAACATGTGTGCGCTCCCTTGTCAGCACGCGATCAAGCCCTGCCGCTTCGTCGAGGCGCCGAGGTGGCGCGCCCTTGGAGCCACTGTTCCAGATCGGTGCGCGCAAACCGCCATTCCTTGCCGAGTTTGAAGGCCGGCATGTGGCGGTCCTGGATATAGCGGTACAGAGTCCTGGGCGTGATCTTAAGGTACCGGCAGGTTTCTTCCGCCGTAAGCAGCTCGTTCTTGGCCGGTTTGGATGACAGTGCCATGGCGCCTTGTGCCGAGCCATCGTGGGAAGCAACGGTCTCACAAGGTGTCAGTATAGACAAGGGGGGAAAATTGTCAAGCAATCGGCCAAGTCAGTACATGTCAGTCTATGTCAGTGGCTGACGATGCCTTCCCGTCAGCCCCTGCCTCGTCCAGCGCCGCCTCCACGTCGTCGCCGAGGTCTTCGCCCATTTCCTCGCCCATTTTCTTCATGAAACGGGCCATGCTCTTGGGATCGTGTTCGTCCAGGCCGCCGAAGCGGCTTGGATCGGCCAAGGATTCCAGCCTGGCCTCTTCCGACTTAGGGGCGGCGAACCGGGACAGAACCCGTTCCAGTTTGACGCTGTGACAGTACGTGCAGGCGAGGGGCGGGGGATGGCTGATGCTCAGAATCAGCAGGCTGCTCCGCTTGCCACAGTCGTTGCACCGGTATTCGTAGATCGGCATGACTTTTTTTCTCGGGAGGTCAGAAAGTTGTAAGGTCTGAAAGTTTTTAAGTCAAGCAATGGAAACTGACGGCTCACTTTCACACTTGAAGACGTTTAGACTTTGCGACGCTTCTACTATAGCGTGCGAGCCAGCGTGCAGACGTAGACGTCGGCGGCTCCGGCCTTTCTCAAGGCTTTGGCGCATTCGTTGACGGTCGTGCCGGTGGTGAAGACATCGTCGATCAAGAGGATGCGCTTCTCCCGCACCTCGTCGGGGCGCCGGACGGCGAAGGCTCGACGGAGGTTCTTGAGCCGCGCCGAGCGGCTCAGTTCGGTTTGCGGCACGGTGGAGCGCAGGCGGACCAGATTGTCGAACGACAGGGGGAGCCGGAGCCTGCGGTTCAGCCGGTCGGCCAGTAAGAGGGATTGGTTGAACTCGCGCTCGCGCAAGCGGGAGGGATGGATCGGCACCGGCATCAAGAGATCGAGATGCTGCGGCAGGGCCGAGGTGTGCCACAGCCGGCCCAACGCCTCCGCCAGGGCCACCTTGCCGCGATACTTGAAGAGGCGGAGCGCGTCCCGGAGCGGCGGGGTATAGGGATAGAGGGACCAAGCTTTGGTGTATGCCGGGGGTTTCTTTCGGCACGAGCCGCAGATGTGATCGGGGCTGAAAGTCAGCGCCACGGGGGATGCGAACGGACGGCCGCAACGGGGGCACACAAGTCCGTCGATCGGGCTGATATCGGCCCAGCAGGATCGGCAAAAGAAGGGGACCGGGTCGTCGGAGAGGGCGGCGCCGCAGCCTGCGCACTCCACCGGCAGCACGATGTGCAGGAGGCGCCTGAGGACATCGGCCAAGCCTTGCATCGAGTCTCCAGCGGGGCGCGTTCGCGGCCAGGACCAGGCGGCGACGCGCAGTGTCTTCTTGTAGGCAATCGGCGCCGGTGCTGTCAAGTCCGGCGGTCTCGTCCTTGTGAGCCGCGGCAGGTTGTGGTATAGGGATGACGCCGGTCTTGAGCCGGGCAGCGACGGCAAAGGCGTGGTCAAGCTCGATCATATTTATAAACAGTATGCGCAAGGGCGTACGATTGTGACGGCGCTCCACGATGTGTGTCTGGAGGTCGGCCCCGGTGAGTTTTGCGCGCTCATGGGCCCCAGCGGTTGCGGCAAGAGCACGTTGCTCAATCTGATCGGCGGGTTGGACCACCAGACCGAGGGGGCCCTGGCGCTCGACGGGCGCTCCACGGCTGATTTCTCGGACGCGGACTGGACCAAGCTGCGACGGGAATGCATCGGTCTGGTGTTCCAGGCGTTTCATTTGCTGCCCGGCCTCAGCGCCGCGGAGAATGTGGCGCTCCCGCTGCTGTTGAGCGGCCATGGCGGAGGTGGAGCGGGCCGGCGGGTTGCCGAGTGTCTCGATGCCGTGGGCATGCGCGAACGGGAGCACCATCGTCCCGGCGAGCTGTCCGGGGGGGAGCAACAGCGGGTTGCGATCGCGAGGGCGCTGGTCCATCAGCCGAAACTGCTGTTGGCGGACGAACCGACGGGCAACCTGGACTCCAGACAAGGGGCCGAGATCATCGCCCTCCTCCGTTCCCTGCCGCAGCGATTCGGCGCCACCGTGATCGTGGCGACGCACAGCCGGGAGGTGGCGCAGCAGGCGGATACCGTGCATGGGCTTCGGGACGGCCGTCTTGAGTCGGGAGCGGGGAGCGCAAAACTGTGACGGAGGCCAACCAGGTGGATCTATCGACGACCATCGCGGGCGTGCGGTTTGCCGGTTGCATCATGAACGCGGCGGGAGCGCGCTGCGTGACGCAGGCCGAGCTGGAATCCTTGGGTCGCTCGCGGGCCTGCGCCATCGTGACCAAGTCCATGACGGTGGAGCCGCGCCAGGGGAATCCCGAGCCTCGGTATTACGGATTTCCCAGCGGTTCCATCAATTCGATGGGCCTGCCCAATCTGGGGTGCCGCGCCTATGCGAAGCTGATTCCCGAACTCAAGCGTTTCGGGAAGCCGGTCATTGCCAGCGTGGCCGGTTTGTGCGAAGAGGATTTTGTCTCGATCGCCACGCTCATCAACGAGAGCCGGCCTGATCTGGTCGAAGTGAACCTCTCCTGCCCGAACATTCCCGGAAAGCCTCAGATCGGCTATGACGCCGAAGCTTCGGAACGGCTGCTGGCCCGAGTGCGGAAAATCCTGACCGTTCCCATGGGCGTCAAACTGCCGCCCTATTTCGATCCGGTTCACCAGGAACAGATGGCGCCGGTGTTGGAGCGCACCGGGGTGCAATTTCTCTCCTTGATCAATTCGGTCGGGAACGGGTTGGTGGTGGACCCGGTCAGCGAAACGGTGGTGATCAAGCCGAAAGGGGGATTCGGAGGGCTGGGCGGGCCGCTGATCAAGCCGGTGGCCCTGGCCAACGTCCGGGCCTTCTGGAAACTGTTCGGCGGTCGGCTGCCCATCATCGGAACCGGGGGGGTGGTCACCGGCACGGATATCTTCGAGCACCTTCTGTGCGGAGCGTCGGCTGTCCAGATCGGGACGGTGCTGATGGAGGAAGGGCTGGGAGCGTTCGAACGGCTGGAGCAGGAACTAGCGGCCGTTCTGGAGAAGAAGGGCTACGGGTCGCTGGAAGCCTGCCGGGGTAAGTTGAAGGAGCTCTAGCGCTAGCGAGTGCCGAAACTCTTCGGCAGCAGACCCTGAATCAGCGCTTGCCGCAAAAGCTGCGCGACGTTGCGGACCTTCAAGCGACGCATCAGATTGAACCGGTGGACCTCGGCGGTCCTCACGCTGATCCCAAGGTGCTCGGCCACTTCCCGGTTGGTCAGCCCCTGCGCGACGAGTCGGAGAATCTCTTTTTGTCGCGGCGTCAATGTCCGGTTGGTTTTTGCTGCTGATTGGCTTTTTGATTTATGAGTCTTGCGTACTGCCCTGCGCATGACACCCCTCGTTCCTAAGTAAGAATTTTCCTACAGATGCTACACGGTCAATCTAGCAAATCTGTTAGGCTCACGCAAGAGCGGGAATGAATTAATTGAGGTATTCATGAACAGAGAAGCTGTGTAAGTCAACCCTTTCATACTCCTCCGTCAATTGCGTACAAGTCTCACATGATCACAGTGCTCTCCGTTTTCTCATGGTCTCCTTCGCAGATTGGCCGAATCCTTTCTCGGGACTCAACCGTAAAGGTGCTCGCAGCATGTTGAGGGCGGCGTGCTGGATCGGGAGCCGACAGGTGTTCGAGCGGCCGGTCCGAACGATCCTGACGATTGCGGGTATCGCGCTCGGCGTGTCGGTGGCGATTGCGATCCCGACGGCCAACGAGGAAGTTCTGAAATCGTTTCAGGACACGGTCACCGCCGTGGCCGGGCGGGCCACCCTCCAAGTGTCCGGGGGAGAATTGGGCCTGGACGAAGGCGTTCTCCCGGAGATCCTCGCTCATCCGGCCGTGGCGTCGGCCAGTCCGGTTCTGTCTCAAGGGGGGAGGCTTGTGACCGGCGCCCATCGTGGACAGGCACTGCTTGTGATGGGCCTGGATTTGCTGGATGCGCCGGATCTGAAGGGGATCACGGTGCGGACCGACTCCGAGGAAGCGGCCGGACGGTTCGATGCGCTGCTGGCTTCGGACGCGATCTTTATCGGGCGGCGACTGGCCGATGAACGGGGGCTGCATGTCGGTTCTCCCCTCGATCTGCTGGTGGGGACCCAGGTCCATCATCTTGTGGTGAGGGGGGTGGTCGAATCGTCGGGAGGGGTCGACTCCGCCTGGAGCCAGATGGCGGTCATGGACATTGCCTCGGCGCAGGTCCGGTTCGGGCTCGTTGGCCGGTTGGACCGCATCGATCTGGTCACCGATCCAGGCAAGCCGGTGGCGGAGGTGGCTGGGGAAGTCCAAGCGATGTTGCCGCCGGCTCTGACGGTGAGCCGTCCTGCGCGACGGAACGAGCAAGCGGAGCACATGGTCCGGGCGTTTCAGCTCAACCTGGCGACGTTGAGCGCGGTGGGGTTGCTCGTCGGGCTGCTCATCGTCTACAACACCGTGTCCTTCACGGTGGTCCGCAAGCGGCGGGAGATCGGCATCATGCGCGCCATCGGGATGTCGAGGCGGGGAGTGGCGGGGCTGTTCCTGGTCCAGGCGGCTGTGATGGGGCTGGCGGGCGGTGTGCTGGGAAGCGGATTGGGTGTGGCGCTGGCGCGAGGACTGGCGGCGATCCTGGCGCGGACGGTCTCGAACCTCTACGCGCCGGTGTCGATGGCGGGCAATGCGGCTCTGGCTGTGTCGCCGGGGCGAATCGGCCAGGGGATGGTGGTGGGGATGCTGGTCTCGATGGCGGGCGCTCTCCTGCCGAGCCTGGAGGCGGGACGGACGGTGCCTTCTCGGGCGTTGGCCCCAGGCTCGTATGAAGTCGAGCAGCACCTCCGCGCCGGCCGGCTGGCGTGGGTCGGTATCGGAGGTTTGTTTCTGGCCGGATTGCTGGCGTTACCCGGTCCGATCGACGGCCTTCCGCTCTTCGGCTATGCCTCCGCCTTCTGCCTGCTGCTCAGCCTCTCGTTCTTTGCCCCGGGGATCGTCGGCCTGATCGGATGGCTGCTGATGCGTCGAGAAAGGGGAGGCGGCGGGTTTCGCAGCCGGAACGGATGGACTGGGCGGATCGGGGCGATCGGCCGGCTCGCGATCGGGCAGGTGGCCCAGGCTCCGGGACGCAGTGCGGTGACGATCTCGGCCCTCGTGGTGGCGATTGCCCTCATGGTGGGGGTCGGCATCATGGTGCGGAGTTTCCGCTCGACGGTCGAACTCTGGATCAATCAAACGGTGATGGCGGATCTGATCGTCGCCCCGGTCTCCTGGCCGGACGGCAACGAGGCCGGGATGCCGGCCCGGCGCCTGCCGCTGGCCTGGGCCGAGGCCCTGGCGGCGGTGCCAGGGGTGGCGGCCGTGGGCCCCTATCGGCAAGTGCGGATGGAAATCCAAGGCCGGCCGGCTTCGTTGGTGGCCCGTGACTTGCGGTTGCATGGAGAGCGGAGCCGCTATCTCTTCCTGGCCGGCGACCCGGCGGAGACGCTCAACCGAACCCTGTCCGAAGAGGGAGTGATCCTGTCCGAAGTGTTGGCTCGCACCTTGGGCGTGGAGGCCGGCGACTTGCTCCGAATAATGACACCGGCCGGCGAGCGGCCCTTCCCCATCCTGGGGATCTTCTACGACTATGCCACGGACGGAGGCAAGGTGGTGATGGACGGAGCCCTCTATCGCCGGTTCTGGCCGGACGAGACGGCGACGGTCTTTGCCCTGTATCTCGCTCGCCCGGGAGACGCGACCCTCGGCTGGGCTTGCGGGGCACGCGGGCGCCATTGCCGTGATCCCGAACGCCGAGCTGAAGGCGGATATTCTCGCGATCTTCGATCGGACGTTCCGGGTCACCTATGCGCTGGAACTCGTGGTCGTGATCATCGCGTTGCTGGGGATTGTCAATACGCTGCTGACGTCGGTGTTGGAACGGCAGAAGGAACTGGCGACGCTGCGGGCGATCGGCGCGGGCCGGCGGCAAATCGAGGGGCTGATTCTCGGGGAATCCTGTTATCTGGCGGTGCTGGGCGCGCTGCTCGGGCTGATCGGGGGCGGGCTCCTCTCGGCGTTGCTGATCAACGTGATCAATACACAGTCGTTCGGATGGACGATTCAATGGACTCTTCCGATCGGTCTCCTGGCGGAAGCGGTCGGACTGGCCTTGGTTGTGGCGTTGTTGGCCGGCTATGCGCCGGCCCGCTGGGCCGGCCGGCAGCCGCTGGTCGAGGGGTTGCGGTACGAGTAGCCGGGCAGGCCTGGCCCGGAGATCCTCACCGGGCCAGGAACATGGGAAGCGGAGTCGCCGATGGTGTGCGTTGTGCTGAGGCGGGCGGCTGGTCCCCGTCGGGCGTCAGATAGTCCGCTTCAACCTCGAACCCCAGATCGGAGATCATGCGCCAGGCTTCAGGAGCCAGCTGTCCCGGCGTCGTGAGATAGCCTCCGACAAAGAGGGAGTCGGCCGGGTAGAGGGCGAGCGGCTGGAGCGTCCGCAGGTTGAATTCCCGCCCGCCCGCGACGCGGATCTCCGTTCTCGGGTGGAGAAACCGGAACAGGCACAACACTTTGAGGCAGCGCTGGGGGCTGAGGGTCTGGGTCTCGGCCAGGGGCGTGCCGGGAACCGGGTGCAACGTGTTCAGCGGAATCGAGTCCGGCTTCACGTCGCGGAGCGCGAACGCCAGATCCACGATATCCTCGTCCCGTTCTCCCATGCCGATGATGCCGCCCGAGCAGATTTCCAGTCCCGCATTCCGGGCGGCGTCGATGGTCGTCAGCCGATCCCGGTAGCTGTGCGTCGTGCAGATGGCCTCGTGATAGGCCTCGCTGGTGTTGAGGTTGTGATTGATCCGGTCGACGCCGGCGGTTTTGAGGGTCTGGGCCTGCTCCTTGTTCAGGAGCCCCAGGGAGCAGCAGACCTTGATGGGAATCTCGCGCTTGATGGCCTGCACGGCGTCGGCGATCGCGGCGATCTCGCGATCCAGCGGGCTCCGCCCGCTGATGACGACGCAATACCGCTGGGCCTTGGCCTGGGCGGCGCGCCTGGCTCCCTCCACCATCTCATGTTTGGGGAGGAGGCCGTACTGTTCGATGTCGGCCGTGGAAACGGCGGACTGGGAGCAGTAGTGGCAGTCTTCCTGGCAGGCGCCGCTTTTGGCGTTCAGGAGCATCTGCAGCCGGACTTTTCTGCCGAAGTACCGTTCGCGCACGAGGAAGGCGGCGTTCAGCAGGTCCAGCAGCCGTTCGTCTGGGGTGGCCAGCACGGCCAGGCATTCGTCACGGGTGAGTGCTTCGTCTCGCAAAGCCTTCTCTGCCAGCAGGTGAAAATCAGACATGGTTCCTCTCCGCATGGTCAATGCCGGTCCCGTCTCGGTCGTCGGTTGCGGGCAAGAATTCGATCGGGATGCGCCGGTTACACGGTTTCAAAGGGCGATGTGAGGCCTCGATAGGCCATGGCGCGGGATTCCATCTCATGGCCCTCGCGGGGGAAATCCGTCGCGGACGCGTCCACCCACGGCAGCGCCGTATAGGTGTTCCATTGGCCGCAGCGGCTGCAGCGTCCCGACCAGTCGGACGATTCATGACGGCAGTAGCCGCAGAGATAGGGAACCACCACGCGCTTCTTGAAGCCCAAGGCCTTTTTCAACTCCTCGACCGCGCGGTCCATCTGTTGTTTCCGCAGGTAGAGGTTCGCCATGATCTTGTGGAAGTCGGCCATTTGATCCTGGGGCCCCTCCAGGGTCGAGAGCAGGTCGAACGCCTCATCGATCATCTCCAGCCGGTAATACAGTTTCCCGAGATAAAACCGCAAGGCAGGATTCTGGGGATCGCGCTGGCAGGCTTCCTGATAGACCCGGATGATCTCGCCCGGCTCGCCGATCTCCAGGTACAGCTCTTCCAGTCTGTGCAGGATGATGAGGTTGCCGGTCTTGACGTACACTTTCTCCAGGATCTCGGCGGCGTTCCTCGTCTTGCCTTCCCGAATGAGAATTTCACCGAGGCCGATGTAGGCCGGCAGGAAGCTCTTGTCCCGCTTGATGGCGGCGCGGAATGAGTGACGGGCTTTCTCGGGATGGCCGCGTTCCAACCATTGCCGGCCCACCTCGTAGGTCATGCCGACCAGGAGTCTGGTCTCGGCCCGCTGATCCTGTTCGGACAGGTTGGCCTTGACCAGCCGCTGTTGGATTTCCAGCGCGTCGTTCCACTGCTCGAGGCGGATGTAGAGGTCCCGCTTTCGCATCAGCGCGCTGAGGTGTCCCGGATCGAGCTTGAGGATGTCGTGGAGGACCTGCAGGGCTTCCTCGAATCGCTTGGCCCCTTCCATGTCCATGGCGAGCGCGAGGAGGACTTCCACGTTGCGCTCGTCGATGCTGCGCGCCTTGCGATGCAGGCGGATGGCTTCCGGATAATTGCGCTCCGAACGATAGAGGTTGCCCAGCCAGAGCAGGGAATCGGCGTGATTGGGGTCGAGCGCCAGCGTCTTTTCAAACAGGCCGATGGCTTCGGCGGTGCGTTTCGACAGGAAGGCGTGCATGCCTTCCCGGTGCAGGGCTTCCACTTTCTCCTCGCGCCGGCGCAGACGCGAGGTTCTCCAGTTCAGAATCAGATGCTTGGTTTCTCGGACACCGACCATCAGGGTGACGAGCAGGGCCCCGGCCGCCATGGACAGGAGCATCAGGGTGATCGGGTTGAGGTCCAGAGAGTCTGTCGGACTGATCCTGATATTGACGAAGCTGGGGTTGAGCTCTTGGAAGTACCCGTAGATCAGGGCGGCGCTGATGATGACGAAGACTGTCAAGATGAGGCGGAACATGCGCTATCCTTGTTTGCGCACGCGGCGCGTGCGCGGCTTGGCCGCCGGCAGGGGGCTCGCCGCCGGCGCCTGCAGTGTGGCGGGCAGCCGAACCTGCTTGGCGTCGGCCCACAGATGCTCCAGTCCGTAGTGGGCGCGGATGTCGGAGCGAAAGATGTGAGCCACGACGTCCCCGAAATCGAGCAGAATCCATTGCGCCGTCGTCGCGCCTTCCATGCTGAGCGGAGGATGGCGCCGGGCGGACAGCGTCTGGTCGATGTGATCCGCGATGGCCCGTACGTGGCGCTCCGTCTCCCCGGAGCAAAGAATCAAGTAGTCGGCCACGGAAGTCAGCTTGGCGACATCGAGAACGAGGACGTCGTCGGCCTTCTTCTCGAGGGCGGCCTGGGCGATGGCGAGAGCGTTAGCCTTCGACTCTGGTGCGATCTGATGCCTCCTGATAGAGTCGGTGCTGCATTATATAGGATTCCACCGAGGCGGGCAACAGGTTTGACAGGGGAAGGTGTTCTCTGAGCCGGTGCCGGATGTTCGTGGCGGAGGCCTCACAGGGGGGCAGGGCAAGGAGGATGAGGCTGGTTCCTCCCGGCAGGGGGATGTCGAGACGGCCCTGGCCCTGGGAGTCAATGTGCGCGAGGGCGGCAGAGTCGAGAGGGGGCAGCACCGGCAGGGCCCTCAACCCGGCAAAGCGGCAGGGCGGGCGCGACACGACGACGAAATGACAGAGGCTCAGCAGGCTCGGGGCGTCTTTCCAGGTAGGGAGTTCGAGAAATGCATCGAGTCCGATCAGGAAGAACAACTCGGCGCCCGACCCGTACTGGTCCTTGAGGGTGCGGACGGTTTCGATGCTGTAGGACTTGGCGGGACGTTGAATCTCCAGCTCGGACACCTCCAAGGAGGCCTCCCCGGCGACGGCCAGGCGGACCATTGCGAGGCGGTGGAATGCCGGAGCCAGGGCGCCCGGGGGTTTATGGGGCGGATCCCCCGAAGGAATGAGCAGTACGCGGTCCAGGTGCAGCCGGTCCCGCACCTGCGTGGCCACGGCGACGTGGCAGCGGTGAACCGGGTCGAACGTTCCGCCGAACAGGCCGATCTTCATAACGCGGCAAGGCCGAACGCTGAATGCAGAACGATGAATTCAGGAATTCGAAAAAGCCCCGCTCCCAATTCAGCATTCATCATTCACCGTTCATCATTTAGAGAATCACCAGATTGTCCCGGTGGATCACTTCGCCGTATTCCTGCCGGCCGAGCGTCTTCTGTATGTCGGCGGTTTTCAGTCCCTTGATCTGGCTCAGGGTTTCAGCGGAAAAATTGACCAGCCCCTTGGCGAATTCCTTGCCGTGCCGCGTCAGGCACGTGACTGCGTCGCCCTGGCCGAAATCGCCGGCCACGGAGAGGATGCCCGACGCCAGCAGGCTTTTCCCGCGACGCATAAGGGCCTCTTCGGCCCCCTCGTCCACCGTGATCTGGCCTTTGGCCCGCAGGGTGAAGGCGATCCAATGTTTCCGGTTGGTCAGGCGGCGGTCTCGGGGCAGGAAAAAGGTCCCGCCGGGTCCGCCTCGCAAGGTCGTTCGGAGCAAACCGGGCTTTTCCCCGTTGAGGATCAGCGTCGGCACGCCGTATTCCGCCACCTTCTTGGCCGCCTGGATCTTGGTGGCCATGCCGCCGGTCCCTTCGAAGCTGCCGGAAACCCCGGCGCGCCGCTCCACATCCTTCGTGATCTCCGTCACCAGGGGGATGAGGGTCGCGGAGGTATTCCGGCGCGGGTCTTCCGAGAAGAGCCCGTCCACGTCGGACAGGATCACCAGGAGATCGGCATCCACGAGGTGCGCCACCTGGGCCGCCAGGGAATCGTTATCGCCGAAGCGGATCTCGTCCACGGCCACCGTGTCGTTTTCGTTGATGATCGGAATCACCTCGAAGTCGATCAGGGTGGTCAGCGTGTGTCGGGCGTTCAAGAACCGGCGCCGGTCCGCCAGGTCCTGGTGCGTGAGCAACACCTGGGCGACCCGCTGCTGTAACGGTTCAAAAGCTTTTTCATAGGCCCACATCAGCCGGCTCTGGCCTACGGCGGCGGCGGCCTGTTTCACGGGCAAACTCTTGGGGCGTGCGGTCAGTCCCAGCTTCTGGAGTCCCGACACGATGGCGCCAGACGAGACCAGGAGCACCTCGCGCCCGTCCGCCTTGATCGCCGCGATCTCGCCGGCCAGGCGTTCGATGCGCTCCGGCCGGAGTCCGATCCCCTGGGACGCGACGAGGCTGCTCCCGATCTTGACGACGATGCGCTTGGCCCGCTTTAGGAGATGGTCGCGCATGGGGCTCTCAAGGATTCGACCTGCTGTCCGACGTAGGTGATCAAGGCGTCGAGTCCCTCCCGGGTCGCCGCCGAAATCGCGAAAAAGGGCACCTTGCGCCGTTTGCAGGAGGTCTGGAGGCGGCGCAGATGCTGCTCGTTGCCTTTGATGTCGAGTTTTGTGCCCACGACCGCGAAGGGTTTCGAGGGCAGCCGCTCGTCGTAGGCCGCGAGTTCCTTGCGAAGAATCGCCAGGCTGGCGACGGGATCCTCCGTGGTCCATTCGGAGACGTCGATCAAATGGAGCAGAAACGTGGTGCGCTCGATGTGCCGCAAAAATTGAAGCCCGAGCCCCTTGCCTTCATGGGCCCCTTCGATGAGGCCGGGGATGTCGGCCACCACGAAGCTGCGGTCGTCCTTCCAGGCCACGACGCCAAGGTTGGGGGTCAGCGTGGTGAAGGGATAGTCCGCGATTTTGGGGTGCGCCGCCGAAATCGAGGCGATCAGGGTGGATTTGCCGGCGTTGGGAAACCCCACCAGCCCGACGTCGGCCAGGAGCTTCAGCTCAAGCGAGAGCCAGCGTTCTTCGCCGGGGGTGCCCTGGTCGAATCGCGTGGGGACCCGGTTGGTGGAGGTCGCGAAGTGCTGGTTGCCGCGGCCGCCCCTGCCCCCGCGGGCGATGACCTGGCTCTGGCCGTCGGCCGTCAAATCGGCCAGGATTTCGCCGGTGGCTTCGTCCGCGACGATAGTGCCGACCGGGACGGTGATCGTCACGTCGTCCGCCGTGCGGCCGTGGCAGTTGGAGCCTCCCCCCGGCTCGCCGGCTTTGGCTTCGTACAGTTGCTGATAACGGAGGTCCAGCAATGTGGTCAGGCGGCGCGAGGCGACCATGACGATGCTGCCTCCGTTGCCCCCGTCTCCTCCGTCCGGTCCGCCCTGGGGGACATACTTCTCCCGCCGGAAACTGCAGACGCCGTTTCCGCCGCGGCCGGCCTTGACGAAAATCCTGACTTGATCGACGAACAACATGGCGGTCCGGTCCTTCACAGGTCAATGCATGAGGCGCGGTGCATCGCGGCCGCGTTCGTTCCCGGTCTGCCGGCGAACCAGCGTGCCTGGAGGGTCAAACTGGAAAAAAGAAAGAAGGGGACGAGAGCGGAGTGGTCAGCTGAGGCGTCGCGAGCGAACCCGCGGCTCAGGCGGGCGGGTAGACGCTGACCTTCTGACGGGCGCGACCGCCTTCGAACTTGACGACCCCGGTGACTTTGGCGAACAGGGTATGGTCCCGACCAAGGCCGACGTTGAAGCCGGGAAAGAACTTGGTCCCCCGCTGCCGGATAATGATGCTCCCGGCCTTGATCAGTTCCCCGCCGTAGGCCTTGACCCCGAGATACTGGGGGTTGCTGTCACGACCGTTCCTGGATGATCCGCCGCCTTTGTTTGTTGCCATGGCTTCTTCCTCGTGCCTTCCTTATGCCGTCTCGATTCCGGTGATGCGGACTTCGGTGAAACATTGCCGGTGGCCCTTGGTGCGCCGATAGTTCTTGCGCCGCTTCTTCTTGAACACCATCATGGAACGGGTCCGGCCCTGCGCGATGATCTCGGCGGTGACGCGGCCCCGCTCGATCCACGGCTTGCCGACGACCAGGCCCTTGTCGCCCTGGATCAGCCGCACCTGCGTGAGTTCGACGGTGCCCCCGACGTCGCCGGCGAGCTTTTCGACCTTCAAGATTTCGCCGGGCTGGACCCGATACTGCTTCCCCCCGGTCTCCACAATTGCGTACATAACTCGTCTCCTTACGTGTACAAGACCTTACTTTGTAACATAGAGGTTTTGGAGGTGTCAAGCGATGATCGGGCCTCGCGACGACCGAAGGCGATCGGGGCGCACCGTCCGGCTGCGGTTCGGCCGGGCCTGCCTTCGTTGACAGGCCTCTGACCCGCTGCTATAGTGGCCCAGGCGACGTGCCGAAGATGCAAATTTCCATCTGAACGGGGTGCGCGGGCGTGCTGCAACCGAGCGAAAAAATCTGGATGGACGGGGCCTTCGTGAACTGGGCGGACGCCTCGGTCCACGTGCTGACCCACTCGCTCCATTATGGGCTGGCCGCGTTCGAAGGCATCCGCTGCTACAAGGGGAAGCAGGGGTCGGCGATCTTCCGTCTGAAGGAGCACGTGGACCGGCTGTACGAATCGGCCCACATCTCGATGATGAAGATTCCCTACGAGAAGAAGCAGATTCTCGACGCGATCGTGGAAACGGTGCGGATCAATCGGCTCGACGCCTGCTACATCCGCCCCTTGGTCTTCATCGGCTATGGCGCGATGGGGGTCTATCCCGGCGACAACCCCATCCGCGTGGCGATCGCCGCCTGGCGGTGGGGTTCGTATCTGGGAGAGGACGCGCTGGCCAAGGGCATCAGGGCCAAGGTGTCCTCGTTCACGCGCCATCACGTCAATGTCACCATGACCAGGGCCAAGGTGTCCGGCTACTACGTCAATTCCATCCTCGCCAAGCACGAAGCCAAGGCGGACGGGTACGACGAAGCCATCCTGCTCGATCCGGACGGCTATGTGGCGGAAGGCACCGGCGAGAATATCTTCCTGGTCCGCAATGGGGTGCTGAAGACGACGCCGCTCACATCGATCCTGGAGGGCGTGACGCGCAATTCGATCATGCAGTTGGCTCGTGAACGCAACATCCCCGTGGTCGAGGAACGGTTTACCCGTGACACCATGTACGTGGCCGACGAGATTTTTCTGACCGGCACGGCGGCGGAAGTCACGCCGGTTCGGGAAATGGATGGACGCCGGATCGGAACCGGTGCGCCCGGCCCGATCACCAAAGATTTGCAGAAGACCTTCTTCGAGATCGTCCGCGGCGAAGAAACCGCCCACGCCTCCTGGCGGACGCCCGTCTAGATTCGTTCTCAGCTGTCAGCGATCAGCTTTCAGCAACCGGAAACGAGGGAATGGACTCCGTCCGCTCCCCAGGCCGGCTTCTGGCTGACTGCTGACGAGTGCTTCTTTACGGTGCGGTCGGAGCGGCGGGTGCGGCTTCGCCGCCGGCCGGGGCCTGCGACGCATCCTTGGGCTTGGCGTCCTGCGCTGACGAGGACGAAGACGTGGCTTTCTTGTTCAGGTCGATGACGGTGGAGGAGAAGGTCCGTTCCTTCGACAGCACGGCGAGGCCGAGCGAGGTCAGCATGAAGATGGTCGCGGCGGCGACGGTCACTTTGCTGAGGAACGTCCCCGGCCCGCGGCTGCCGAACACCGTCTGGCTCGACCCGCCGAACGCGGCCCCGATCTCGGCCCCCTTCCCGGCTTGCAACAGGATGGCGCCGATCATCAGGAAACAGACGATGACATGAAGGATCACGGCCAGGGTGTACATAGGACTCCTCTTTCCCTCGCAGCGCGGGTTAGCCTTGTCGGGCCTGCGCAGAGGTGATTATTGTAGCAAACGACTGTGGGTCCAGACAAGCCCCTCCCACCAGGGCCCCGTCGATTTCAGGCGCGGCCAGGAACTGCCCGGCATTCTCCGGCGTCACGCTCCCGCCGTACAGAATGCGAACCGGTTCGGCCTCCCGCGTATCCCATCGTTCGGTCAGGACCTTGCGCAGCGTGCGATGGACTGCTGTCGCCTGGTCGGCGGACGCAGCCTGTCCGGTGCCGATCGCCCAGACCGGCTCATAGGCGATGGCGACGCCAACCAGACTCTCGCCTGTCACTCCCTCCAGTCCCCGAAGCAGCTGATGGGTCACGATGCGGTCGGTCTGCCCCGCCTCCCGCTCCGTCAGGGTCTCCCCGATGCACAGGATCGGGCGCAACCCGTGTCGCAGCGCGGCCTGCACCTTCTTGTTGATCCCCTCATCCTGCTCGCCGAAGATGCGCCGGCGTTCGGAATGGCCCAGGATCACGTAGCGGCAGCCCAGTTCCCTCAACATCGGCGCGGAGACCTCGCCGGTGAAGGAGCCCGTGTCTTCCCAGAACAGGTTTTGCGCGCCCAGCGCAAAGGGAAAGGCGGGCAGCTCGGCTTGCGCCGTGGCCTGGAGGGCCGTAAAGGGAGGGGCCAGCACGACTTCCACGTCGTCGGTGGCCTGGGCCAGCGCGGACAAGCGATACACGAAGGCCACCGCTTCGGAGGCGGTCTTGTGCAGCTTCCAGTTGCCCACGATCAGGCGTTTGCGCACGATCTCCTCGTGGAAGGGCGGCAGGGTTGTCGGATGCCCGAGCTCAGGCTAGTCGGCACGCTTCGGCAACGCGGTGAGGCCCGGCAACTCCTTGCCTTCCAGCAACTGCAGCGCCGCGCCGCCGCCGGTGGAGATGAACGACATGCTCTCGGACTCGCCGGCCCGGTGGACCGCCAGGGCCGTGTCGCCGCCGCCCACGATGGTCAAGGCGTAGGCGTTGGCCACGGCGTGCGCCATGGACAGGGTGCCGCGGGCGAAGGCATCGGTCTCGAACATGCCCATGGGGCCGTTCCAGAGAATCGTCTTCGCGTTCTGCACCGCTTCGCTGAACAGCTTCACCGAGGCGGGGCCGATGTCCAGTCCGTACCAATCCTTGGGGATTTCCTGGACGGGCACCAGCTTGGTCTCGGCGCCGGGCTCCCGGCTGGCCGCCACGACGCAGTCCACCGGCAGGTAGAACTTGACCCCCCGCGAGAAGGCATGTTCCTGCACGCCGCGGGCGAAATCCAGCATGTCGTTCTCCACCAGGGAATTGCCGATCTCATAGCCCATGGCTTTGATGAAGGTGAAGGCCATGCCGCCCCCGATGATGACCTTGTCCACGCGTTTGCCGAGGTTTTCGATCACGCCGATCTTGCCGGACACTTTGGCCCCGCCCAGGATCGCCACGAAGGGGCGCATCGGGTTGGCCACCGCGCCTTCCAGGTATTCGATCTCTTTCTTCAGCAGGTAGCCGGCGCCCGACTCCTTGATGAACTTCGTGATGCCGACCGTCGAGGCATGGGCGCGGTGGGCGGCGCCGAAGGCGTCGTTGATGAAGACGTCGCCCAGCGAGGCCAAGGCCTTGGAGAAGGCCTCGTCGTTGGCTTCTTCCCCCGGGTGAAACCGCAGGTTCTCCAGGAGCAGGACATCGCCCGGCTTCATCTTGGCGACCATCTTCTCGACCTCCGGGCCGATGCAATCCGGGGCGAAGAGGACGTCCTTGCCGAGGAGCCGCTGGAGCCGTTTGACGACCGGAGCCAGACTGTAGCGGGGGTCCGGTTTGGCTTTGGGCCGGCCCAGGTGCGAGCAAAGGATCACCTTGGCCCCTTCGTCCACGGCGCGGTTGATCGTGGGCAGGGTGGAGCGGATGCGTGTGTCGTCGGTGATCTGGTGCGAGTCGTCGAGCGGAACGTTGAAGTCCGCACGGATGATCACCCGCTTGTTGCGCAGAACCAGGTCGTCGATCGTTTGTTTGTGCAGGTTCATGGCGTGCGTCGCATCCTTGCGGCGGGGCGGCCCCTCAGCCCTTCGCAGCCACGAATTTGATGAGATCCCGCACGCGGCAGGAATAGGCCCACTCGTTGTCGTACCAGGCGATCACCTTCACCATGCGATGGTCCATGATGGTGGTCAAGGGCGCGTCGAAGGTGGCCGAGTGAGGATCGCCGTTCTGGTCCGTGGATACGATCGGCGCCTCGGAATATTTCAAGATGCCCTTCAAGGGCCCTCCCGCCGCCATCCGGAACGCGGCGTTCACCGAGGCCGGGTCGCAGTCCTTCTCCGTTTCCACGGTCAGGTCCACGACCGACACGTTGGGCGTGGGGACGCGGATCGCCATGCCGTCCAGCTTGCCCTTGAGTTGCGGCAGGACCAGGTGCAGCGCCTTGGCGGCGCCGGTGCTGGTCGGGATCATCGAGAGCGCCGCCGCCCGCGCGCGCCGCAGATCCTTGTGGGGCAGATCCAGGAGCTGCTGATCGTTGGTATAGGAATGGATCGTGGTCATGATCCCGTGCTTGATGCCGAAGTTCTCCAGCAGCACTTTCGCCACCGGCGCCAGGCAGTTCGTCGTGCAGGAGGCGTTCGAAATGACGTGGTGCTTGGCCGGGTCATAGGTCTGCTCGTTGACCCCCAACACGACGGTCACGTCCGCGTCCTTGGCGGGCGCCGAGATGATCACCCGCTTGGCGCCGGCGGACAGGTGTTTGCCCGCGCCCTCGCGGTCCGTGAAGCGGCCCGTGGACTCCACGACCAGGTCCACGTTCAAGGCTTTCCAGGGGAGTTCTTTCGGGTCTTTGACGGCCAGAATCTTGATCGGCTTGCCGTTCACCACGAGTTCGCCATCGTTGGCATGGACATCCGCGTCCAGCGTGCCATGCACCGAATCGTACTTGAGCAGGTAGGCGAGGGTCTTGGCGTCCGTCAGATCGTTGATCGCGACAAACTCTAATTGGGGGTCGCCGAGCGAGGCACGGAAGACGTTCCGTCCGATCCGACCGAACCCGTTGATTCCAATGCGAATAGCCATGGTCTGTTCCAATCTCCCTAAAAGAAAAATGCCGGCCGAACTCCGACCGGCAGGAGGGCTGAATGTTACTCAGGCGAGCAGGTGATGTCAAGCATTGAACGAGGCGCAGGGCAGGCCGCTGTCGCTTGAAGGCCAGAGCCTGGTTGGTCCGCCGTAAGCCTCACCCCTGCTTGGCTGCGGAACTCGTCCTGTCCCGAGCTTCGCTCGAACAGGACGTCGGACAGTCCTCGCCACCCGCTTCCGCGGGCCGCGCCGGCTCGGCAACGGCGGGGCACAACCAGTCTCTGATGCCCGCTCCAGCGGCCTGCCCTACGCTGGGGGGAGGGGGTATGAAAGAGCAGAGATCGCGGCCTGCGGCAAGTTGTGTCCCGCCCCCTCCGGTGATTGGCGGCTTACGCTTCTGCCCAGCCTTCGTGGGGAGAGGGGAAGAGGGCAAGAAGATAACAGGGTAATTATGCCGGCTCGTCAGCGACGGAGCATAAAAATCAAATTTTGGTGAGGTACTGAGACAATGAGAAGGCTTTGGGAATTTCTAGAAGTTCAAATGTGTCGATGACTGAAAGTAGGTTCTCTTAACCGAATTAGTCATGACCGCCGTCTATTTGAACCTTACCCAACATTTATCCTGTGCTGCGCCGCCATCGAACTTTCCTCTTGCCGCCTTTATCCGTTTGGCAAGTTTGGTAGGAACTTCTATGCCAATGGTGAACATTTTTTTGTGTTACGCCACAAACTCTTATAGTTCATGTAGTCCGTCAAGCCCCAGACCGAGCGGATTACTTCATGATCTTCGTCTTGACATGCATCAGTTATCTTTCCGTCATCAAGAACCCATTGGAGTATAAAGTTCCATGATGATAGGTCTTTTCTAAAATAGTTGGCGGTTTGCGAATCCATTCCAATGGTTTCATCAGTTGTGCCTCGAACGTTCCCGCCGAATTCTCTCGCCGCTTGTTGCAACATTGAGAGTGCAGAGGGACTTATTTCTACCGTCATGGAAAACCAAAACACGATCTCATCGGGATATTGAGGGTCTATGTGAGGTTTAGGCTCACCTAATGTGATTAGGTGCCCACGATCTTGAAGAGCTCGTAGGAGCTTTGCCGCAACATCCTTTTTTTGTCTCTCGCCTGCCTGTTTTTCCGCCAGCTGACGAAGGGCTTTAGCAACAAGGGCTTCCCCAGAGAATGCCCGTGCGAAAAGCTCTGTCTCCATTTTTTGAACAGACGTAAAGGCTTTCTCTCGCTCTCTTATCTGATCAATTGCTGCGGCACGTTCAGCGCCCGGTGATGCTTTGATTGCCTGTTGTTTGAGGCGTTCTACATCGCTTAAGAGCTGAGCATATTGCTCTTGGAGTTTCTTGTATTCCTCGGCGACATTCTTGCCCTTAATGCGTTCGGCCAACTCGGACACTTTGTCGGTGGTGATGGTGGCCTTGATCTTGACGAAGAATTTTAGGCCGTCACCGACGAGTGTGCGGGTTTTGTCCAAAACCTCGACTTGCAGCACGCCGCCCGCGATGGTCTGAATTTCCTCGGCGGTGAGTTGGTAGTTCTGGACCTTCGTGTAGCTCTCGACGTAGGTCCCGGCCTGTTCCAGGGCCGCCTGCTTGGCTTTTTGGAGGGCCATGGATTCGGCGAAGGTCATGGTTTCTCCTTCGCCCATCGTGTAGGTGCCCTCGGCGGTCAGGACTTTGGTCTCGGCATAGGCAGGCAGGAAGGGAGTAAAGCTGAACAGTAGTGTGATAAGCCCGAGGACGATGGTAGAACCGTGCACTTCCAACCTCATCGTCAAAGCTCTGGAATACAGCGCTCTTATATCTGATCGCTTGGGCTGCGTCCAACATCTGCTAAGAGGTGACAGGCTTTACAGCGGCCTGTCACCTCTCCATTTCTTTCTTTTTTTACGCGGCTGGAAGGGGCGGGCACCGAGGCGTTCTGCATGGCGGGAACTAAGGTGAGTGTGGCGAAATGGCGCCGGTCGCCGGACTCTTCTAATCCGATGAGGCGACCGGCCAACAGCAAGGTCTGAAGCAGCGGTGAAGAAAAGAACGCATCATGCCGACGCCGGAGCTGCCCGCCCCTTCGTCAGCCGACCTGCTCCTCAAATCTTCATCGCCTCTTTGACTTCTTCCAGCGTCCGGTGGGCGATTTTGGCGGCGCGGTGGCTGCCTTCCTGCGCGATCTCCTCCACCTGATCCGGCTTGGCGGTCAGCTTGGACCGATTCTCCCAAATCGGCACGAGCCGTTCCACCATCGCGTCGGCGACGAGCTTCTTGCAGTCGATGCAGCCGATCGCGGCGGTGCGGCATTCGGTATTGATGCGGTCCTGCACCTCTTTGGTCGAATATATCTTGTGGAAGTCGTAGACGGGGCAGATGTCGGGGTTGCCCTTGTCCGTGCGCTTCACCCGCGCCGGGTCGGTCACCATGGTTTTGAGTTTCTGGCGCACGACCGGTTCTGCGTCGGAGAGGTTGATGGTGTTCCCGTAGCTCTTGCTCATCTTGCGGCCGTCGGTGCCGAGGACTTTGGGGAACTTCGTCAAATGCTCCATCGGCTCGGGAAACACCGGCTTGTAGAGGCTGTTGAAGCGGCGGGCGATCTCGCGCGTCAATTCCAGATGCGGCAGTTGGTCCTTGCCCACCGGGACGAAGTCGGGTTTGTAGATCAGAATGTCCGCGGCCTGGAGCACCGGGTAGCCGAGGAAGCCGTAGGTGGAGAGGTCCTTCTCCTTGATCTCGTCCTGCTTCTCCTTATAGGTGGGGTTCCGCTCCAGCCAGGGGATCGGCACCATCATCGAGAGCAGCAGGTGCAGGATCGCATGGTCGGGGATGCGCGACTGGATGAAGACGGTGGCGCGCTGCGGATCGATGCCGGCGGCGAGCCAGTCGATGAGCAGTTCGCGCGAAAATTCCTTGATGCGGCTGGTGTCGGCATAGTTGGTGGAGAGGGCGTGCCAGTCGGCGACGAAAAAGAAGCAGTCGTACTGCTCCTGCAGCGCCTTCCAGTTTTCCAACGCGCCGAGCCAATTGCCCAGGTGGAGGAGCCCGCTGGGCTGCATGCCGCTCAATACTCGTTTTTTTGCGTGGTGGGTCGTCATCATGCTCCTGTTATTCGAGCTGGATCAGTTTGCCCTGTTTGACCTGAATGAGAAAAATCCGCCGCTCCAGTGTGCCGCCGGGGCCGAAGGACGCGAGCCCGCCCAGCGACGGCAGGTCCTGGCCTTTTAAGAGCTGCTCGCGCAGGCCTTTGCCGTTCGTGGCGCCTCTGCGAATGGCCTCCAGGGCCAGCCGCGTTGCGTCGTAGGCCTGGGCGGCGAACAGGGTCGGATTGTTCTGGTACTTCCGCCGGTACTGCCCCACGAATTCACGCATTCCCTGGTCCTGGCTCTCTTGAAACCAGCCGTCCACGAAGACGCTGCCGTCGATCGAGCGGTCCGCCAGGCGCAGCAAGTCCGGCGTATTCCAGGCATTGCTGCCCAGCAGCGGGACCTTGATGTCGTAGAAGCGCAGTTGCGGGGCCAGCAGGGAAACCTGGCTGGCGCTGCCCGGCAGGAAGAGGGCGTCGAAGCCGGCCGTGTAGGTGATCTTGGTAGCGCCTTTGCTCGTCTGGCTCGTCGTGGCGGTCCCGTGTCGTTTCAGGTCTTCGGCCTTCAGATGCTTGATCTGCGGGCCGAAGTCCGTGGCGTTTTCCGGATAGGATTCGACGGCGATGATCTCGCCGCCGCGCTGGCGGACTTCCTGGCCGAACAGGCGGGCCAATTCCTGTCCGTACGCGGTCTCCGGGTGGAGGATGCAGATGCGTTTGTATCCCAATCGCCCGACCGCATAGTCCGCCAGGCGGCGGGCTTGCTGTGGGTAGGTGAGCGCGGTCGTGAACAGGTAGGTTCCCAGGCGACGCACGTCGGACGTCGTGGCCGCGGGGGTCAGAAAGGGCGTGTCGGTTTCCTCGGCCACGGCGGCTGCCGTCGGCAAGTGGCGCGAGAGCAGGGGACCGATCACCGCCTGCGGGTGATATTCCGAGACCAACTCGAGGAGTTCCGCGCGGAGCGTCGCCTTTTCCAGGCTGGTGGTGTCCTTGACGACGAGCCCGACGGAGGTCACCCCCGCCTCCTTGGCTTTCTCGATGGCCAGCCGGATGCCGTTCAGCGCCTCGGTTCCGAAAGGGCTCAGGCGTCCCGAGGTCGGCACCGCCGCCGCCAGCACGTACTGGCTGGTCTTGAGTTTCGTCTTGTGCGCGCGCAGTTGCTCCGAGGCGGACTGGGCATAGTCGTGGGAAGCGAAATGCGTGAGGAAGAGGCGCAGATTACGCTCGGCCAGATGCTCTTCCCCCCGCGCCTGGTGCATCTCGATCAACCGAATCAAGACGAGGTCGCCGGGAAACGTCGTCGGATAGGCGTCGCGCAGATGTGCCAGCGCCGTGCGATCGGCTTGCTCCTGCACGAGCCGCCGGATGCGCTCGCGCGCCTCGGCGGTGCGCTCGGCCGGGCCGATGGACATCTCCTCCAGCCAGGTTTGAACGGCCCGCACGTAATCCTTCTTGACGGCCTGGACTTCTCCGATCGCCTTGAGGACGTCGCGCTTGGTCTCGATGTCCTCCGCCTGCGCGCGCACTTCGGACAGGAGGGAGAGCGCCTGGTCCGTCTTGCCCAGGTGTGCCTGCACGGTGCCGAACAGCATGCGGCTCCGGACGGCCACCTCGGCCTTCGGGAATTCAGTCAGGAGGCGGTCTAAGTAATCGGCCGCCGCGGCATAGTCTTTCTTATCGTTGAGAGCGCCGGCCACGAGGAAATAGACCTGGGCCAACGAGTCGCCCTTGGCCGAGGCCAGGAGCGGCTTGAGGGTTTCGATGGCCTCGTCGTTTTGTTGGGCGTCGAGCATGGCTTTGGCTTTTGCCAGGGGCCCGTCATCCGGCTTCTGCGAAGGAGCGTTCTTGATCTGGGGGGGCGGCGGAGTGTCGGTGTCGGCGCCGTAAATGGTCGGGGGCTGGCTCAGCGGGGCGAGCAGCAGAATGGACAAAGACAGACCGGCGGCCAGGCCGCGCACAGAGGGGAAGCGGACCAAGGGGCACGTGGGGAAAGGGGGGGGCTGTTGTAAGGGACGTGAAACGGCCATCGGCTCCTGGCATTGCGCCGGCTCGCGCGTGAAGGTTTCTGTACTATAGGGGGCGGGTGCGGGGCTGTCAAGGCAGCGACGAAGCGTATCATGTTGTTTTCACAGATGTTCATGCGTATAGTCGGAAAATGTCCAGCAGGGTGGGCTGATGGAAAGACTTGACGGGTTGGTGGATCGCTACCTCGCCGATTTGCGGGTCGAAGCGGGACTGGCCGGCAACACCCTCGAGGCCTACCGGCGCGACTTGCAGAAGCTGCAGGATTTTTTAGCCGCCCGTACGATCCGTGATCCGGCGGGCGCAACCCGTCCGGTCATGTCAGAATTTCTGGCGCACTTGCGGCGCACGAATCTTTCGCCTGCGTCCACCGCACGATGCATGGCCGCGTTGCGGGGCTTTTTCCGTTTTCTGTGCCGCGAGCGGTTTGTCCAGGAGAACCCGCTGCTCAACCTCAAAACTCCGCGCCCCTGGGTGAGACTGCCCAAGGTGCTCTCGCAAGCCGAGGTCTCCAAGCTGCTCGACCTCCCGGCGGAGACGCAGCCGGAAGGCAAGCGCGATGCGGCGATGGTGGAGTTGCTGTATGCGACGGGGCTGCGGGTCTCGGAGTTGGTGAATCTGGAAGTGGCGCATCTGAATATGGGCGTTGGGTATGTGCTGGCGTCGGGCAAGGGGGCAAAGCAACGGGTCGTGCCGATCGGCGAAGTGGCCAGGCAGAGACTGGAGGCCTATCTGGAGCAGGCCCGTTCGGCCATGGTCAAGGGCCGTCAGGTGCGGCACCTGTTCGTGACCCGGCGCGGCGGCAAACTCACGCGCCAGGGGTTTTGGAAAGCGCTCAAGGCGCGGGCGCGGCGCGCCGGGATCACGAAACCCATCTCGCCCCACATGCTCCGCCACTCCTTCGCGACCCACTTGCTGGATCACGGGGCCGATCTGCGTTCGGTCCAGACGATGCTGGGCCATGCCCGGATCACCACGACCCAGATTTATACGCACGTCGAGCGAGAGCGGCTGAAGCGCGTGCATACGAACCTGTTCCCGCGAAAACAGCGGCGCGGCGGCAAACCCCAACGCGAAATGCGAAATGCTGAACGATGAACGGATGACGGAACATTCGGCAACTCCGCGGCCGGGTCGTGCATCGTTTATCATTGATACTTCATCGTTGCTTGTCGCGCGGTTGACAACCAGCGGCAGACTTGATACCATCCGAAAACTCTCGCGCAACTGCTCGGCAAGCTTGAGAATTCGGGCGGATAGCTCAGTTGGGAGAGCGCTGCCCTTACAAGGCAGAGGTCACAGGTTCGATCCCTGTTCCGCCTACCAAACCTGTGACGTACCGAAGAGTGGGCATCTCACGGAGTCGAACGGTCGTTAGTTATTGAGGTGCCTGAACACATAATTTCATCTGCACATCATCTTTCCGACTATGGGGCCGTCGTTCAGCCTGGTTTAGGACGCCAGATTGTCAATCTGGAGGTCGCGGGTTCAAATCCCGTCGGCCCCGCCAATTTCCCCCAATGGGTTGAGTGGTTTCGGTATTGTAAGCCCTGCATGATGCGGGAGGAGATGCACTAACCTGATGATGTCTCAGACCGGTCCTCTTGGGCTCGTCGGTTCGCTTGGGACGGTATCGAAAGTCGTTCTGCTGGTGCTCTTCCTCTTCTCCGTCGTCTCCTGGACCATCATTCTGCTCAAATGGCGGACGTTCAGCGCCGGGGACCGGGACGACCGGCGCTTCATGAACGCCTTCACCAAAACGAAGGATCAGGAGGAGCTGCGCCGGCAGGCGCGCCGGTTGCCGGCCAGCCCGACCGCGATGCTCTTTCTCGGGGTCACGGATCGGCTGCAAGGAGAGTCCCGTGAAAATCAAGAAGGGCTGACGGTCGGCTCCGTCGATCCGGTCGAGGAGCAGACGCCCGCGGATCGCCAGTATATGGATCGGGTCGTGGCGCATCTGGTGCAAGACCAGATTGCCAGGCAGGAGACATACCTGCCGTTCCTGGCCACGACGGGCAACATCACGCCGTTCGTCGGGCTGCTGGGCACGGTCATGGGGATCATCGACGCCTTCGGGGAAATCGGCAAACAGGGAACCGCCAGCATCTCGGCGGTGGCTCCCGGCGTGGCGGAAGCCCTGGTCGCCACCGCCGCCGGCCTCTTTACGGCGATTCCGGCGGTTATCGCCTACAATTACTTCCTGAATCGGATCCGCAAGTCTTCGTTCCGGGCGGAGGCCTTCAGCATCGAGCTGGTGCACCGACTGCAGACCAAGCCCAAGGCCGCGGGGGGGCGCGGGTGATTTTCGAAAGCCGGCGCCGCCGGTTCATGGCCGAGATCAACGTGGTCCCGCTCGTGGACGTGGTGTTGGTGCTGCTGATCATTTTCATGGTCACGGCGCCGATGCTCTACCGCGGCATGGACATCAAATTGCCGACCTCCGCCAGCAATACGATCAAGCCCGAGGAACGGCTCGTGCTCACGATCGAACGGGATCAGAAGCTCTACCTCGACAAGGACCGGGTCTCTCCGGCGCAACTGGAGTCCCGCCTGCGGGCGGCGAAGCAGCGGAACCGTGAGGTGTCGGTGTTCCTGCGGGCCGACCGCGAGGTGCCCTACGGCACCGTCGTGCAAGTGATGGATGGGGTCAAGCAGGCGGGGATCGACAAACTGGGCATGGTCACGGACCCGCTCGGGCCGGAGCGTGTGACGGACGGGCTCGCGAAGGAGCCGGATAAGCCATGAGTGTCGGGGAGGGCGCACGCCCATCTGAGGTGGCGCGACGGCGGACATGACGGCGGACGCCTGGTCAGATTCGGCGCTCTGGTGGCGAGGGACGCCGCCGCCACCGTCGCGTCTGGGCGCAATGCTCGTCCTGTCGTTGCTGTTGCACCTGGCGGTGCTGATCGTCGCCGGCGGATTCAGGATGCCGAGCAAGATGGACCGGCCGCTGGCGTCGTATCAGGTCTCGCTGGTCACCTTGCCTCCGGCGCCGGTGCCGTCTCCCGCGCAACGGGCCGTGGATGCGGAGGTTCCGGTCTCCCCGCCGCCGGCGCCTGCCGCGCCGCCACCGACGCCGGTGCCCCAAGTGGTCAAGCCGGCGGTCAAGCCGACCGTCACGGCGCCCACACCGCCGCCGGTCCCTGCGCCCTCCAAGTCGGAAGCGCAGCTCAAGGATCTCTTGCGCGGGATCAAGTTGCCGCCGCAGGCGCCCGCGTTGGGCGATGTGGCGCCGGCGCCGAAATCGGCCCCGGTCCAGCGGGCGCAAGCGGCCAAGACCGACGCAACGCAGCAGAAGTTCAAGCGGGAGATCGACGAACTGCTGAAGAACGTGACGGTGCCCGAGTCCCAGCCGGCTCCCGTCGGGCCAGCCATCCCCAAGGAGGTCCAGGCCAAGCAGACCTTGACCCAGCAGATGCAGAACCTGGAGCCGCAGACGTTGAAGCCCGCTCCGGACGAAGCCATGCTGAAGCGGCCGGCGCCGACGCAGCAGGCCAAAGCGGCGGCGAAGATTCCCGCCACCAGGATGCAGGTGCTCGGCGTCGCAACGGGATTCAACTGGTATCTCGCGCAAGTCCAGCGGTTGATCAGCGCGCAGTGGGTCGCGCCGCCGGTGGACTTGACCGGCAGGATGTACAAAGTCGTGATCAAATTCCGGCTGGACCAGTCCGGGGGCGTGAGCGCGGTGGCGGTCGAAACGTCTTCCGGCAATGGCTACTTCGACGATGCGGCCACCCGCGCGGTGCTGAAGGCCGACCCGTTGCCGCCGTTCCCGAAGGATTTGGCCGAGTCGTCCTTGGACGCGCATTTCAGCTTTGTGGTGGGCGAGGAGGTCGGGTAGGCGGATGCGATACCTGCTGATAACGATGTTGCTCCTGGGGGCCGGGTTCGGGGCCATCCTGGAATCCGGCGCGGCGGACGTGTTCCTGGAGGCGACGCGGCCGGACTTTCAGAAAATTCCGATCGCCGTGCTCGGGTTCCGCGACGGCCAGCTGCCGGACAATCCCGGGTCGAGGCTGACGCAAGTGCTCAAGGACGACCTCCGCCGCTCGCTGATTTTTTCGGTGACAGATCAGGCGAAGCTGGGCCTGACGCTGGACGGGGCCTACGGGGCCCAAAACGTGCTGTTCAAGCAGGCGGCGGACAATGGGATTGCGGTGTTGGTGTGGGGGCAGGTTGCGGCCCGCCAGCCGGATTTGGTGCTGGACGGGTTGATCTACGACGGCGTCAAGCAGGAAGCCATCGCCAGCAAACGCTATGTCGGGGCGCCGCCGGTGCTGCGCCAGATGGCGCACCGTCTGGCCGACGAGCTGGTCTACCGCTACACGGGGGAGCCGGGGATCGCCAAGACCAAGATCGCGTTCGTGTCGGAGCAAGGGGGCAGCCGCGAACTCTACGTCATGGACTACGACGGATACGGCCCGCGCCAGGTGACGGCCGATGGGTTCCTGAGCCTCATGCCGCGCTGGTCGCCGGATCGGCGGCACCTCGTCTTCACCACCTACCGGAGCCGGACCAAACAGGATATCGACGCGATCGAACTGGCCACGGGGAAACGGGCGACCCTGGTGTCCATGCCTGGGCTGAACATCACCCCGGCCTTCTCGCCGGACGGGACGGATCTGGTCTTCGCCTCCAGCAACGAGGGCAATGCCGAGATCTACAAGCTGAGCTTGCGCACCAAGACGCTGACCCGGCTGACGGTTAACAACGGCGGAGACTTGTCGCCTGCCTGGGCGCCGTCCGGCCGTGAACTGGCCTTCGTATCCGACCGGGGCGGCAGCCCGCAGATCTACTTGATGAGCGCCGACGGCTCCAACGTGCGCCGTCTGACCTTCGAGGGCGACCACAATGCTGCCCCGGCCTGGTCCCCGCGCGGCAATTGGATCGCCTACGTTTGCCGCGGCCAGGACCGGCAGTATAAGCTGTGCCTGATCAGCCCGGATGGGCAGAAGCGGATTCAGATCACGTCCGGCCAGGGAGTGGACGACTCGCCTTCCTGGTCGCCGGACGGACGGCACCTGGTGTTCAGCTCGACCGCGGAAGGGAAGAGCCACATCTACATGATCAACAGCGACGGCACCGATCTCGAGCGGCTGACGTCCGGCGGCGTCCACCACAGCGCGCCGGCCTGGTCGCCGGCGTAGAGAATGGGGGATCGGCTCATGCCAAAGAAGCAGAGACGGTGTTAACCTCAGGAGGAGACAAACATATGCATACATGCAAGCGAACCGTGACGATGGTGGGTTTGCTGGGACTGGTGGCATTGGTCGGTGCCGGCTGCAGCAAGTCCATCCAAGCGGATGCCGGTTCCAAATCGTTCGAGCCGGCGCCCAGCCAGTCGAAATCCGGTTCGGGTGCCGGACAGGATGCGCCCGTCACTCAGTTCGGCTCGCTGCCCGGCGACAGCAACGGAAAGCCTTCAGGAAAGGGGTCCGGGGAAGAGCGGGTGTCGGAAGGCGTCGCGGTCGCGAAAGCCGCCCCGTCCGATGCAGCCGGTTCATCCATGCAACGGGAGATGCAGCAGGAGGCGGCGGCGACGGCCGCGGCGGGCCTCGACGACGTATTCTTCGCCTACGATTCGTGGAAACTGAGCGAGGACAGCAAACAAGCCCTGTCCAAGGATGCGGAGTGGCTCAAGACCAACGGTTCGCAGAAGCTGGCCGTCGAAGGTCATTGCGACGAGCGCGGCACCCAGGCGTACAATCTGGTCCTGGGACAGAAGCGGGCCAAAGCGGTCCGCAATTACCTGGTCGAACTCGGCGTGGCCGGCAATCGCATCACGGTCGTGTCGTACGGCAAGGACCGGCCGTTCTGCAGGGAGTCCAATGAGTCTTGTTATCAGCAAAACCGGCGCGGCCACCTGGTCGTCAGTGACAAGTAATCGGCGCGCCCGGTCCGCGCCGCGCGCGGCCGGGGTCCGGCGGTGAGGACACAGGTCCAGAGCAGACGGTTCCGGTCCGGTCGGTCGGGCAGGACTGTCGTTGCCTGCGCCAGCCTGGGCTTGTTGCTGACCGGCTGCCTCGCGCAGAAGGCCGAGTTGCTCCAGGTCAGCCAGGACTTGGACAAGAAAATCTCCCGGCTGGATCAGCGGGAAAAAGACATCGAGGCGGCGATCAAGAAGCTCGACGAGCAGATCGCCCAAGCCGGCACCCTCATCAACGAGGCCCGGGCGAGGGCCCTCAGCGCGATCCGTGAAATCCGCGAGGAGGATCAGCCGAAAATCCAGGGCAAGATCGACGAGAACGATTACAAAGTCAAAGCGCTGGAAGCGCGGGTGGAGGACCGGGCCACCAAGATCGAGCAACTGCTCGCCAAACGAACCGCCGAATTGGAAAAACGCGACGCCGAAGCGGAGCAGCGCGCGGCTTCGTTGGAAAAGACCGTGCGCGATCAAACGGTGGCGCTGGCTTCCATGGCCAAGACGGTCGATGGGCGGCTGGAAGAACACGACAAGGCGGCTGCGGCGGCTCAGGCGCAGACCCGCGCGCTCAACGAGCAGATCGCCCAGTTGAGCCGGGCCCTGACTGATTTCCGGCAGGCATTGGCCGGGTTGGGCGACAAGCTGGTCCACCAGGAGCAACGGACCAAGGACCTGTCGGCCAGGCTCCAGGCCGATGCCAAGGCCACGAACGACCATTTGGACAAGGTGACCAAGAGCGTGGGCACCGTGGCCAATACGCTGGAGGCGGTCGGCGCCAAGTTCGTGGCGCAGGAAGAGGCGCAGGAGCGCCGCTTGGACGACATGGCCAAGTCGCTGGCCCGACTCCAAGGGAAAAGCGTCAAGGCGAAACCGGACGCGAAGGCAAGTCACCCGGCGACCGGTCCGGCTCCCGCAGCTGCGGCACCCAAGCCCGAGCCGACCCCCGTGCTGTCCGAGTCCGAAGCAGGGGCGTCGGAACCGACGCAAGCGGCATCGGCTGACGAGCCCACTCCTGTCGGGGCGGCGGCCGCTTCTGGTTCGGCCGCAGAGAGTGATACGCCGGTCGCCGGGCCGCCGTCCGGCGAGGCGTCTCCGACAGGCGACGGAGACCGGGCCGGCGGCGCCAAAGCGGCCTATGACCGGTCGTTCCAGCGGTTCAAAGAAAAAGATTTCGACGGGGCGCTGGAGCGGTTTTCGGAGTTTCTGACCCAGTATCCTACGAGCAGGCTGGCGCCGAATGCGCAATACTGGATCGGAGAGTGTTATTTCGGGAAGAATGAATACGGCCGGGCCATTGCCGCCTATGAGCAGGTGAAAGCCATCGATCCGGCCAGCGAGAAGGTGCCCGCCGCGCTGTTTAAGAAAGGGTTGGCCTACCTCGCGCTCAAGGATCGCAAGAAGGCTTCGGCGGCCTTGACGCATGTGGTCGAGGCGTTTCCCAAGAGCCCCGAGGCTGGCAAAGCCCGCGAAAAATTAGTCCAACTCAACCAAGGCCGATAACATCATGCAAATGCGTCATGTGTCATGCGGACTATCCGTCAGGTTTCTGGCCGTCATGGTCTGGGGGTGGCTCGTCCTCGCCGGCTGCGCCAGCCACGCCGACTTCGTGAAGACCCAGGAGCAGGTCCGGGCCGTCGCCAAACTGCAAGAGCAGGACCGGCAACGAGACGAAGAGTTGCAAAAGCGGCTCCAAGCCCTGGAGTCCAAGAGCGGGAAGGCCCCCGCAGCGGACCAGACGGTCAAGGGTCTGCCGAAGGACGGGGAGGCGATCCGGCAGCAGATGGAAGAACTGACGGACCGGTTGAACGACCTGGACCGCCGGGTCGCCCGGCTGCAAGACGGTCAGTACGCCGCGCCGACGCCGGCCAAGCCGGATGCGATGCCCGCCCCGCCGTCCAACGAACCGTCCCGGCAGTCCAAACCGGCCAAGCTGCCGGAGCCGCCGGCCGTCCTTCCCGGCACGCCGGACATTTCACCCACCAGCGCGTTCAACCTGGCGCAGAACGACTATCTCAACGGGCGGTACGAGCTGGCCATCCGGGGCTTCGAGCGGTTCTTGAAAGATTTCCCCTCGACCTCGAAAACTCCCGATGCCCATTATTTCATCGGCGAATCGTACTACAGCCTGAAAGACTATCCCCATGCGATGCAAGCCTTCGACGTGGTCGTCCAGGACTATCCGAAGAGCGAAAAAGTGCCCCCCGCTCTCTTCAAGCTGGGGCTGTCCTCGGCGGAGACCGGCGATCCGCTGAAAGCGCGCAGCTATCTGAAGCGGGTGCTCGAGGAGTTTGCCTCCTCCAACGAAGCCAAGCTGGCCAAGAACAAACTGGCCGAAATCCGATGAGATCGCTTCCTTGCTCGTTCAAGTGGCAATGATGATCGAAACACCGACGCCCGCAAACCCTTATTGCGGACCTTCCACTGCCCGGCAAGGAAAAGGTTGCGGCCCGTTCATTTTCCTTTTGTTTGATGTTCAGTGTCTCTTCGGCTCTTCTGGGGGCAATTCCGCCCGTGGTCTTCTCGCCGCCTAAGCCGGTGACTCGCGTGAGCAAGATACGGTTGTTGCCCGGCGACGTGGTCAGCAAGATCGCCGCCGGCGAAGTCGTGGAACGGCCGGCCTCCGTCGTGCGGGAGCTGCTGGATAACAGTCTGGATGCCGGTGCGACGAAAATCACGGTGGAGGTGCGGGACGGCGGGCGCACGCTGATCAAGGTGACCGACGACGGGGAAGGGATGAGCCAGGAGGACGCCCCGCTGGCCCTGCAGCGCCACGCCACCAGCAAGGTCCGCTCGGAGCAGGATCTCTGGTCCATCCAGACCCTGGGGTTTCGAGGAGAAGCCCTGCCCAGCATCGCTTCCGTGTCCCGGCTGACGTTGACGACGGTCCGGCGGGATGAGCCGGTCGGCACCAGACTGGTCCTCACGGGCGGGGTGACGGAGCGGCGGGAGGACGTGGCCGCGGCCCCCGGCACCCAGATCGAGGCGGCGGATCTGTTTTTCAATACGCCGGCGAGAAAAAAGTTCTTGAAAGCCACGCCGACGGAGTTTTCGCACATCTGCCAGGTGATGCAACAGGCGGCGCTGGCCTGGCCGCTGGTCCGGTTCCGGTTGCTGCACAACGGGCAGGAGGTGCTGGACTATCCGGCCGCCGCCTCCCTGCGCGACCGGCTGCTGCAACTCTACGGTCAGCGCTGGCTGGAGCAGGTGGTGGACGTGCGGGGCGAGGGGCCCGGCCTGCGTTTGACCGGCGTGACCGTGCACGGAGCCCAGGCGCGCGCCGGACGCACCCCGCAGGAACTCTTCGTCAATCGCCGCGCTGTCAAGAGTCCGACCGTGGCGCATGCGATCGCCGACGGGTACGGCTCCTTCCTGGCCAAGGGACGGTACCCTCAATATGTCTTGTTCCTGGAAGTGGAGCCGGCGCGGGTGGATGTGAACGTGCATCCGGCGAAACGGGAGGTGCGGTTCGCCGATCAGGACTTGGTCCATCAAACGGTCCGGCGTGCGGTCCGGACGGCCCTCGGCGGCAGTCCGCAGGGCATCCAGCTTGACGGGCAGTCCCAGCAGCCGACCGACCGGGCCGCCGGAGGATCAACCGGTTGGACTGGAACGGCAGCCGGCCGGCAGACTCAGCCGGCCATGTTCCTGCGAAGGGATGTCCGGCAGGCGACGACAGGCCTGGCGAATCCCACAGGACAGGACGTAGCACCTCCCTTGCCGGGAGACGAACAGCTGGCGGTTCCTGGGATCGGAGAGGCTTCGCCCGACTATTTGATCGAGGCGGCGAGCGAGGTGATCCCGCTGGGTCAGGTCAGCCGCACGTTTTTGGTCGCCCAGGTCGGTACGGAGCTGCAGGTGATCGATCAACATACGGCGCATGAGCGGGTGCTGTTCGAACGTTTGTGGCGGGCTTGGCTGGAACAGCGCGTGGCGTCCCAGCCTCTGCTCATTTCGGAGCCGATCGAGGTGCCGCTTCAGGGCGCCATGCTGCTCACGCGCCACCTGCCGGAGCTGGACAAGATGGGGCTCTCCATCGAGCCCTTCGGGACCGGTGCCTTCGTGGTGCGGGCGGTGCCGGCCCAGCTGGCGCATCTGGACCATGCGGCGCTCGTGCAGGACTTGATCGAGGACCTATCGGAGTGGAATGCCGCCTCGTCGCTGGAGGCCAAAGTGCGGCCCATTCTGGCGACGCTGGCCTGTCACAGCGCGGTGCGGGCCGGTCGGGCGATGGCCCTGTTCGAGAGCAAGCGGTTGATCGAAGACTGGGTGCGCGAGGGGCTGCCGATGACCTGCCCGCACGGGCGGCGGGTGGCGCTCCGGCTTCCTGCGGAAGAGTTGGACAAGATCTTCGGCCGCGCTTAATGCGACTATGCATAATGTTGAATTGTCACTGTTCAATTGAAAACCGGTTATGACCTCCATTCAACATTCACCATTGAACAGTGAGCCTTCTCTGAAGGCAAAGCCCCTCGTCGCTCTGGTGGGACCCACCGCCGTGGGCAAGAGCCGGGTCGGGATTCTGCTGGCCAAGGCCTTGGGCACGGAGGTCCTCACGGCCGATTCGCGCCAGGTCTTTCGCGGCATGGATATCGGCATGGACAAACCGACGGTGGCGGAGCGGCAGGGGGTGCCGCACCGGCTGATCGATCTGGTCGAGCCGGGCCAGCCGTTCAACGTGGGGCTCTATCGCCGGCACGCGCTGGAAGAGATCGCGCGACTCCACGGAGCGGGGAAGCTTCCGTTGCTGGTCGGCGGGACCGGTCTCTATGTGCGCGCGCTGTTGCGGGGCCTGTGGGACGGGCCGGCGGCCGATTGGGCCTTGCGCCGGCAGCTGGAAGCCGAGGCGCTCGATCGGGGGATCGGCGCGCTCTACCAGGACCTGTCCCGCGTGGACCCCGCCTCGGCGCAGCGGCTGCATCCGCACGACCAGGTAAAGATCATCCGGGCGCTGGAAGTCTACCGGTTGTCCGGACGTCCGCTCTCCGACGCGATTCACGAACATGCCTTCGGCGAATCGCCGTTCTCGTCGCTCGTGATCGGGCTGACGCGTGAACGGGAGTCGCTCTACCGGCGGGTTGACGCCCGGGTGGATGAGCAGTTGGCCAAGGGGCTGCTGGAGGAAACGCGAAGTCTGTTGGCCAAGGGGTATGACCGACAGCTCGGGTCCATGAAGGGGCTCGGCTATCGGCAGATGGCCGGGTACCTGGCCGGCGACTATTCCTATGAGGAGGCGGTGCGCCTGCTCAAGCGGGACACACGCCATTTCGCCAAGCGGCAACTGACCTGGTTCCGCAAAGAACCGGGGCTGATCTGGTTGAGGATCGAAGAACGGGACACGTTCGAGGACGTGACGGTTCGCATCGTGGAGCTGGTCCGTCGGTTCCTGGCCGACCCGGCGGGGGCGGTGAAAAAAGAGGCGTCGCATACGGTCGTGGCAACCTAGGAGGAGAGCAAAGAGTGGCACGCAAGCAGGCAGCACAAGCGAGAGCGACCATCGGCATCATCGGAGGCAGCGGTCTCTATGAAATGGAGGGGTTGGAGCAAGTCCGTGAGGTGAAGGTCACCACGCCGTTCGGAAAGCCGTCCGACGCCGTCATCCTCGGCCAGATCGACGGGCGTTTCGTGGCTTTTCTCTCCCGCCATGGCCGGGGGCACCGCATCAGCCCGAGCGACATCAACTACCGGGCCAACATCTATGCGCTCAAGTCGCTGGGGGTGACGCGGGTGATCTCCGTCAGCGCGGTGGGGAGCATGAAGGAATCGGTGCGGCCGGGCGATGTGTTGTTGCCCGATAAGTTCATCGATTTCACGAAACGCCGGGTCAGCACCTTTTTCGACCGGGGCATCGTGGCCCATGTGGCCTTTGCCGATCCGATCTGCCAGAGCCTCTCGGGAGCGCTGGCCGAGGCCGCCCACGGGGCCGGCGCCGCCGTGCATCGGGGCGGGACCTATCTCTGCATCGAAGGGCCGCAGTTCTCCACGCGGGGCGAGTCTTTCCTCTACCGGCAGTGGGGCGTGGACGTGATCGGCATGACCAACATGCCGGAGGCCAAGCTGGCGCGGGAGGCCGAACTCTGTTACGCCACGCTGGCGTTGCCGACCGACTACGACTGCTGGCACTCCAGCGAGGAGTCCGTGACGGTCGAGGCGATCCTGGCGACCCTGCACAAAAACGTGGCCATGGCCAAGCGCATTCTGCGGGCCGCGTTGCCGGTGGCCGGGGAGCCGCGCGCCTGCGCCTGCGGGACGGCATTGGAGAATGCCGTGTTGACGGCGCCGAACAAGATCACCAAGGAGGCGCGCAAGCGGCTCGGCTTATTGCTGGCCCGGCGCTATGCGCCGGCGAAAGGAGGCCGCTGAGATGGGCAAGCTGTTGGTCGTCGGCTCGGTCGCGCTGGATACGGTCCGGACTCCGTTCGGCGAAGGCACCGAGGTGTTGGGCGGGTCGGCGACTTATTTTGCGACCGCGGCCAGTTATTTCACCGGCGTGGACCTGATCGCCGTGGTCGGGGAAGATTTTCCGGAAACCCACCTGAAGTTCCTCAAGAGCCGCGGCATCGACCTGGCGGGACTAGAGCGACGGCCGGGCCAGACCTTTCGCTGGAAAGGCGAGTACACGCACCAGTTGAACGAAGCCCATACGCTGGATACCAAGCTGAACGTCTTCGAAACCTTCCGGCCCAAGATTCCCGAGGCGTATCGGTCGCCGGACCTGCTGTTTCTCGGCAATATCGATCCGGAGCTTCAGTTGGACGTTCTGCAGCAGGTCAACCGGCCCAAGCTGGTGGCCTGCGACACGATGAATTTTTGGATCAACGGCAAGCGGGACGCGCTCTGGCGCACGTTGGCCCAGGTGGACGTGCTGGTGATCAACGACGGGGAGGCCAGGGCGCTGGGCGAGTCGCCGAACCTGGTGCAAGTGGCGCAAAAGATTCTTGCCAAGGGGCCCAAGCACCTGATCATCAAGCGGGGGGAGTACGGGGTCCTGTTCTTCAACCAGAAGCAGATGTTCGGGGCCCCCGCCTATCCGCTCGAACAGGTCCGCGATCCGACCGGGGCCGGGGACACGTTTGCGGGAGGCTTCATGGGCTATCTGGCGGCGACCGGCAATCTGTCGGAGGAAGCCATCCGGCAGGCGATCATCTTCGGCAGCGTCATGGCCTCCTTTACGGTCGAGGCCTTCAGCCTTGACCGATTGCGCGCGCTGGATTACAAAGAGATCGAGGCCCGGTTCAGGGAATTCAAGCGGCTCACCCATTTCGAAGATCTGCCATGAAAAGGCCATCGCTCCAGCGCGCGCTCGGGACCCTCTTCGCCTGCCTCCTGTGCTGGGCGGGCGGGTAGCTGGGCTGCGGCTCGGAGGAATCGGTCAAGCGGGCCGACGGCTATTACAAGGAGGGGATGGCCAATCTGGAGAGCGATCGCCAGCAGGCGTTTGTTTCCTTCCAGAAGGCGATCCAGGAAAATCCCCTGCACCGGGACGCGCACTACTCCATCGGGCATATCTACGCCGAGCAGCGGAAGTATGCGCAGGCCGAGGAGGAGTTTCGGGCGGTGCTGCGGATCACGCCGGATAATTCGGAGGCCTATACCTACCTGGGTACGGTGTTGGCCAGCCAGGACCGCTGGCAGGAGGCGATCAGCGCCTATCGCCGGGCGTTGAGCAATCCCTTGTACGCGACGCCGGACGTGGCCTGGTACAATCTGGGCCTGGCCCTGGCCCATGAAGGCGATATGCCGGGGGCGGCGCAGGCCTTCGAAGACGCCCTGTTGGTGACGCCTCCGAACGTCCCCTCGGCGCAGGTGCATTTGGAGTTGGGACGGGCGTACTATCGTCTCGGCTATGACGTTAAGGCCCGCGAGTCGTTGCTGCGCGTGGCCACGTTGGATAAGAGCGGACGGTTTGCCGCCGAGGCGAACCAATTACTGGAGCGGCCCAGGCCGTAGCGGACGATGGAGTAATATGGAATCGATCGGGGATTTTTTCAGACAGGTCCGCGAAACCAAGGGGCTGACGCTCGACGATGTCGCCTCGAAGACCCGCATTCATCAGGAATTCCTGATGGCGCTCGAGGAGGGCAATTATGCCCGGTTGCCGGATCAGGTGTTCGCCAAGGGGTTCGTCCGGTCCTATGCCCGTTCCCTGGGGCTGGACGAGGAGGACGCCATGCGGCGGTTCACCGAATCCGCGGGGGCCTTCTACAACAAGCAGTCGGAGCTGGAACTGCTGCGGGTGCGGCAGGTCGCGGATGAACGTCAGCGGCAGGCGAACCGCAAGGTCATCTTTGCCGCCGCCGTGGCGGTGCTGGCGCTGATCCTGCTGCTCGGCCGAGAGCAGTCCACGATGACCAGACACCGGCCGGCCGTCGATGCGGAGCCGCCTGCCGCCCCTGCGGGGTCGGCGACGGGCGCGCCGCGCGCCCAGTCCGAGCGCAAGCCCTCCGACAGTGCGCCGGTTCGCCGTGGGCCGGAGCGGACCGAGGCCGGGCCCCCTGCCGCGACCGAGCCGAAGCCCCAGGAGGCGGCGCCCATGCTCGGCGCGCCGACCGTGTCCCAGGAGGCGCCGTTGTCCCTGCCGACGGTGCCCGCCGCGCCCCTGGCCGGATTGCCGGGACAGACTGAGCCGGCGCGATCGGGGGCGCTGGTCCTGGATTTGGAGGCGCTGGAACTCAGTTGGGTCGTGGTGCAAATAGACGGGACCAGCCCCCATGAAGCGTTGATGCGCCCCGGCGACCGGGTGCAATGGAAGGCGTCCGACCGGTTTACCCTGACCCTGGGCAATGCCGGCGGCGTCCGCGGCTCACTCAACGGCAAACAGCTGGAGCCCTTCGGTCCGCGCGGCCACGTGGCCCGGGATATCGTGCTCAAACGGCCGTGATGCGTCATTCGTGACGCGCAGAATGATGTGACGCTGCATGCCCAACGGTTCTCATGGCGGTTGACGATTCTGTCTCCTCGCTCGTGCAGCCGGCGGTCGAATGCCTTCGTTCCCGCCTTACCGGCCGGCCCTCCGTCGGCATCATCCTCGGATCCGGGTTGGGAAGCTACGCCGATCGGGCACAGGCCCTGGCTGCGATTCCTTATCAGGACATCCCCGGCTGGCCCCCTTGCTCGGTCGAAGGCCATGCGGGGCGCCTGGTCCTCACGCAGCGCGGCGGGGCCTGCGTGGCCATTCTGCAAGGCCGGGTGCATCGGTATGAGGGGTATGCGCTCGACCGGGTCACCCGTCCCGTGCGGGTACTGGCTGCATGGGGTGTGCAGACGCTGATCGTGACCTGCGCAGCCGGGGCGTTGGACGAGGCGCCGCCCGGCACCGTCATGCTGATCGAAGACCATCTCAACCTCATGGGCGATAACCCTCTGATGGGGCCGGCTCCCGGCGGGGGTGGGTTCGGCGGATTTGTCGAAATGGCCGAAGCCTATGATCCGGCCCTGCTGGCCCTGGCCGAGCGGGTGGCCCGGGCGGCCGGTCTGCCGATCAGGCGGGGCGTTCTGGCGGCGGTGACCGGCCCGACTTACGAGACGGCGGCCGAGGCGGCGATGCTCGGGCGGCTGGGGGCCCGGGCGGTCAGCATGTCCACGGTGCCCGAAGTGATCGTGGCGCGGGCGCTGGGCCTGCGGGTGTTGGGGGTGGCGCTGATCACCAACCGGGCCGGGGCTCCCCTGGATCGGCAGGTTGGGCACCGGCAGGTGGTGGCGATGGCGGCCAGCAAGGCGGCATCCGTCGGGGCCTTGTTGGACGGGGTGCTGGACGGGCTGTAGCCGGCCCTCGTCCGGCAGCCGTCGCTTGACAACCAGGGGACGCATTGCTATATTTCGCCCGTTTTGCCGGGGCCACAGTCTTCATTCGGACTTGTGGGTGATTCAACAAAAGGAGGAGTCGAGATGCGGTATGTGTCGAAGTCTTTGGGTCTGTTGACTGCCCTGATGTTCGTCGCCGCTACGGCGGCTGTGGCCGAGGAGCGGGATCCGCTGAAGCCCCGGGTGCCGGCGGATCAGATCTCCGAAGCCAAGGCGTTGAAGAATCCGGTTGAGAACACGCCGGAGAACATCGCCAAGGGGAAGGCGCTGTTCGAGGGCAAGGGTACCTGCTTCAACTGCCATGGCAAGGAAGGCAAGGGCGACGGCCCGGCCGGCGCGATCCTGAACCCGAGCCCGCGGAACTTCACGAACTGCAAGTTCCACAAGAAGCGGAAAGACGGGGAGCTCTTCTGGGTGATCAAGAACGGCAGCGCGGGAACCGGCATGGTGCCTCTGATCCCGGCCGCGATCAACGAAGAAGAAGCCTGGACGATCATCAATTACGAGCGGAGCTTCTGCAAGAAAGACGCTGAATAAGTTTTTCAGCGGGGCGTAAGTCGAAGGGCGGAGGGTGATCCCCTCCGCCCTTTTTTATTTCCAACAGGATGAGAGAGACGTTCTCAGTCAACAGTTCTCAGTGTTCAGTTCCGGAAACTGATAACTGATGGCTGACAACTGTCAGCTCCGTTCAGGGCCGGGCGGTGGTTCTGGTCAATGGCAGCGCGGCGGCCTTGCTGGTCTGGGTTAGGGGGGGGAAGACGGATGGACGTTGATCCTGCTTGAACTGGGACTTGGCCGTGGATGGGACCGTCTGGCGCACAAAGGTTGTCAGCTCGCCCAGCGTGACCTCGCCGTCATGGTTCGCATCCGCATCGCCCTTCAGCCCGCGCAGCAAGTAATAGGTGAACAGACCGTGCTTGATCTGGTCCGGTTCGAGGCCGGACTGCAGGCCGGTGGTGCCGATCAGGCGGACGAGCGTCCCGCCTCCGACATCCCATTGCGGCGCCTTGGCGTCCTTGCCGAGCCGCAACAGCGCTCCGTCGAAGATCAGCACCACCTGCTGGGCGCTCAGCTTTGCCAGTGCGGCCTGCAGATCCTTGAGCGGATAGAGTCGGGCTCGGGATGTCGTGCTGCCTTCATAGGGGAGCAGGAAGGTCTCGCCGGTGGGGGCCACGAGCGCCTGGCCGGCAAAGTAGACGAGCACGACGGAATCCGGCGTCAGCCGGGGCGGCAGCCAATCCAGGATGGCTTCCTCGATATCCGGCCGCAGGGCCTTGCGGTCTTGCAAGACCCGAACGTTGGCGGCCGGCACCCCACCGATCGTCTTGAAGTAGGAGGCGACCAGCTCGGCGTCCTGCGCGGCGAATTTCCTGGTCGGGACCGCCGGATCCCGGTAGTCGCTGATTCCCACCGCGAGCAGGTGGGTCTGGGGCCGTTGAAAGCCGGCCACGGCGCCGGGCACCTGGTCCACATTTGTGAAGATCACTCCGGCGCCGGCTGCCGCGGCGGCTCCTGCTGCGACTCCCGCGCCTCCCGAGCGCAAGGCGGTCGTGAAGGACTGGGGCGGGGGGCCGACGCCGGTTGCGTCCGCGACTGCAACCTGCAACTGGGCCTGCTGCGCCGGCAGCGAGGGAGGAATCGTCGCCACGAATTCAATCGAGCGGGACTCGCCCGGCTGGAGGGGGCCGACCGGCAGGGTCGTGGCCGGAAACTGTCCGAGCAAGACCGGCGTTCCGGTCAAGGTGACCGCCATGTCCCGCGTCGGCACCCGTCCCGCATTCACCAGATCCACCCGCACCTTCACCCGTTCTCCGCCTTCCAGGACGGCGTTGCTGTTCTCGTCCAGGACCGTGGCTTTGAACGAAAGGCCCGGGACTGTCGCCGGAGGCGCGACAGGCGCAGCCGGAGCAGGAGCCGGCTGCGCCTCCGGCGCGGCTACCGGTTGCGCGCCCGGCGCAGCTGCGACGGAGTACTGACCGTCCGGGTCCAGAATGGCCCGCGCATGCTTGATGAACTGGATCGCGAGGGAGACGGAGGCGTCGTGGACCAGGGAATCGGAGTTGACGTAGAGGCAGCGGTGCTGGGTCGGCTCCAGTAAGAGTCTTTCCTGCCGGCGGATCGGGAAGTTCTTCTCCGACACAACCTTGCCGGTCGCATCGCGGAAGACTGTGCCCACTTCCAAGGTCAAATCGGCCGGCAACCGGTCATAGATGCCGTCGGTTTGAATCTCCAAGCCGGACTGCAGCAGTCCGATGCGTACCTCCAAATCCGGCTTGGTTCCGGCCGGCGCGGTTTTGGCGTCGAAATACACCGCTTTGAAGGTCTGATGGGCGGCCTGGAGGAAGGTGGATTCCAAATCTTCCCCCACCTTTAGTTCCTGGGGCGAGTTGCAGGCATTGGTGTATTGCAGCCGGTTTTTCGTCAAGGCCGGGTCGAACTCCAACTTGACCGTATAGGGCAAGGGGGGGCCCAGGCTGGGAATGGTGGAGCGGGTGAAGGCTTTGGTGACTTTTTCGCAGCCGGCTGAGGCCAGGGCCAGGCAGGGAAGCAGGGCCAACACAACCCACGAGGCTATAGGGCGAGGCCGGTCGGACTGCTGGGACGTAGGCATCGGGCCACCGTACCGAAACCCAGACCGAAATGCAACAGGCGATCATGAAGGTGGAGACGCTTGCCTGTCCCCTCCGTCTCGTCTATTCTCTAGCGGCGACTCATCTAGGCGTACTGGCGGCAAGGTACTTATCCGCCCGCATCTGATCGAAGCGGGCGTTCACGCAGGGCTTGTTATGTTGGTCCTGGGCCTGTTGAATTTGCGGGATGCGGCGGCGGCGCTGCTCCAGGATGGACACATTCTGGCGGCGGCCGAGGAAGAACGGTTCGTCCGCACCAAGCACGTGACGGCGTTGCCCCTCCGGGCCATCCGCTACTGTTTGCAGGAAGCCGGCGCCGGCCTGAATGATATCGACGCGATCGCCGTGCCCTGGAAGTACTGGGTCGTGGGGCGCCGCGCCGCACTGGCCCTCGGGGCCATGGTCCGCTCGCCCTCGTTGTTTCGGGTCAAAGGCCGGCGGAGCGCCGAACGGCTGAGTCACGAATGGGCCGAGCAGTTGTGCCTCTCTTCCAAACTGACCGGGGCATTCGGACCCAGCCGGACGAAGCCGCAGTTCCTCGACCACCACCTCTGCCACGCCGCCAGCACGTTTCTCGTCTCGCCCTTCGAGCGGGCGGCGATCATGGTCGTGGACGGGGCGTCCGAAGCCCATACCTCGATGCTGGGCTTGGGCGAGGGCCGGCAGATCACCGTCCTGAAGCGCACCAACTTGCCCCATTCGCTCGGCCAGTTCTATGCCGCGGTCACGGCCTACCTCGGCTTCACGCCGGACCAGGATGAGTACATCGTCATGGGGCTGGCGGCGTACGGAGAGCCTCGCTACGCCGAGCAGCTGCGCCGCCAGATGCTTACGCCGGAGCCGGAGGGGGAATTTCGCCTCAATACCAGACTGCTGGATTTTCACCTGGCGCGGGTGGGGATCTTCGTGCCCGAGCTGCTCCGTCTCCTGGGGCCGAACCGGAAGGCCGACGAAGAGATCACCCAGCGCCATCGTGACATCGCCGCCAGCGCCCAACTGGTGCTGGAAGAAACCTTGCTGCATCTGGCCCGGCATCTCAAGCAGGCGACCGGCGTGGAGAACTTGTGTCTGGCCGGAGGCGTGGCCTTCAACTGTGTGGCGAACAGCCGCCTGAGGCAGGAAGCGGGATTCCGGCAGGTCTATGTGCAGCCGGCGGCCGGAGATGCAGGCGCGGCGCTTGGCTCCGCCCTCTGGCTTGCGGCTCGCCGCGGCGATCTGCGGCAGCGGGAGGTGATGCGCAGCGCCTACCTCGGGCCTCAGTTCAGCGAGGTCGAATGTCGGCAGGCGGCGGAACGGGCCGGGTCATCCGTCCAGACTTTGGCCGAGGACGCCCTCTGTGAGAAAGTGGCGGCGGAACTGGCTCATGGCCGGCTGGTCTTCTGGTTCCAGGGCCGGATGGAATGGGGGCCCAGGGCCCTCGGCAACCGCAGCCTCCTGGCCGATCCCCGCCGGGAAGACATGCGCGAACTCATCAACAGCAAGGTGAAATTGCGGCAGCCGTTCCGGCCCTTCGCCCCCTCGGTGTTGGAAGAACGGGCGTCGGATTATTTCGAGCTGGCCGAGCCCTCGCCGTTCATGCTGTTCACCCACAAGGCCAAGCCTTCGGCGAAGGGCGTGATCCCCGCCGTGATCCACGTGGACGGCACGGCGCGTGTCCAGACCGTGGATCGCGAGGCCAACCCACGTTATCGCAAACTGATTGAGGCGTTCGGACAAAAAACCGGCGTGCCGGTGCTCCTGAATACCTCCTTCAACGTCAATGAACCCATCGTCTGCACCCCGGACGAGGCGGTCCAGTGCTTCCTCCGGACCGAGGTGGATTGGTTGGTAATGGGGAACCTTCTCGTGAAGCGTGAAGCGTGAAGCGTGAAGCGCGGGACGAGGCTCGCGATGTGCGTCACCCCTCACGCCTCACCCCTCACGTTACCTCTTTTGCCCTCGATGCCCTCCTAGCGTTTTTTCTCCTGAACCTGACGCTGCAACCCCTGGTGGAGCCGGATTTCGGCTGGCACCTGCGGACCGGCCTCGATCTCTTGCAGAACGGCTGGCGGATGCCAGCCACCGATCCCTATTCCCACACCATGTCGGACTGGCCCTGGGTGGACCATGCCTGGCTGACCGACGGCCTCTTGGGGCTGCTCTATCAGGGGCTGGGGCCCGTCGGTCCCCCGGCGGTGATGGTCCTGTTTGCGGCCGTGACCCTGGGAGCCTTCTGGATCGTCGCCGGTTTGTCGCAGGCAAGCAGGACAGGCAAGCTGCTGGCCCTCTCCGCTTCCCTCTGGGTGGCGCTGCCATTCCTGGGCGCAAGAACCCAATTGGTGACCTTGCTGGGCTTGGCCCTGCTGCTCCGTTGGTTTGACCTCTATCGAAGGGGATGCCTGTCCCATCTCTGGATGGTGCCGGTGCTGTTCCTCCTCTGGGCCAACCTGCATGGAGGGTTCACAGCCGGACTCTTTGTCCTGGGGCTGTTACTGGCTGCTTCTGCGGTTGTGCGCTTGGCGATGAACCGCCGGCTGCCGTTCACCGACCGCCTGGATGAGCCGGTCCTGACCTGGCGACAGATCGGCCATGTGGGGCTGGTGTTGCTGCTGGCCTTCTGCGCCACGTTCCTGAATCCCTATGGCTGGCATCTCTACGGAGAGATCATCGCCTCGCTGAACGACACCTTCATGATCCAGACCTTGGACGAGTGGCATCCGGTCTCGCTGGAAAAGCAAGCGGGCCTGACCTATGTGGTCTACTTGGTTGCGTTGGGATTGGCGATGCTGGCCGGCTATCGCCGCATCGAGCCGGTCCGCTGGACCGTCTTGCTCGTCTTTCTGGTCCTGTCCTTGCGCCATTGGCGCAACGTCCTGTTCTTCCTCCTGCTGAGCGCGCCTCTGTGGGCCGAACTGTTGGATGGGGTTTGGGGGAAACTCTGTGCGCGGTTCCGGTTGAGCCTGGTCTGGCAGAAGCGATGCTTGTTCGCGGTGACCCTGGTCATGGCGTTATGGGTCGGGTCGCTCGGAGCCGACCATCTCCGGCACGTCGTTCAGTCAGCCTTGTCGCCGCAAGAGTATTTTCGGCAGACCGAATATCCGATCGAAGCGGTCGAATGGATCAAGGGACATCGGGACCAGCTCGGCCAACGGATGTACAACGACTATGGCTATGGCGGGTTTTTGCTCTGGTGGCTGCCGGGGGAGAAAATTTTCATTGATGGCCGCATGCCCGCGTTCCGGATCGCCGACCGATGGATCTTCAAGGACTATATCGAATTGGTGAACGGCAACCCGCCCGATCTGTCGGTGCTGGAGAAATATCACGTGGACTGGGCCATCGTCTCGGTCGGCACGCCGCTCAACCAAATGCTGGCTCGACAGCCAGGCTGGCGCGAAGTCTATCTGGACTCAAAGGTCTCAATCTTTGTGAAAATCAGTGAAACGGGGCAGCCTGGTTGATCCCCTTGCTCGCAGAAGTGGAGATGAGCGGATGCCCTGCGGTCCTTTGCTCCCGGAGCGCGCAGTAAAAATGTGCTCGCTCGACGGCCGCAGTCGGACCAGCAGGGCGCCCGCTGAGAAGAGGGATGGAAGAAGCGATGCGCGCAGTTAGGGATCAACCAGGCTGCTCAGAAGAAGGGTGGTTGCGCCCGATGGGAGGAAGAGAAGTGGACGGGACAGGTCGCCGAGGGACCTGTCCTTGTAAAGAGTGTCTGTCCGGCTTCGCCGTCTATCTCGGCAGGGTGCGTCTTGACAAGGGCGTACAAGTGACAGATATTACGATTCCAGTAGGGATGCGACTATTGAGGACGAGCTAGATCACGCAGTTTATCTCGAGGTCCTAAGCGGTTCACTTATTAGCTGGACCACCCTATGAAGAAACCGGAGATTGACTTCCTTGTCGAGTACGACGACCAGTCCATCCTGGCTGAGCTTCGTCGCATTGCGAAGGCCACAGGTTCGAACACGGTTACGAAGGCTGATCTAGAGAGAGTTGGCAGAGTCAGCCACGGGACGGTAGTCAAACGGTTTGGAACGCTTCGTCAGGCCCTAAGCCTCGCTAGCTTAAAGAGCGGGCGGTTCATGAAGGGCACGGATGAGGAACTACTGGCCATCATCAACCTCTGGCAGCAGGTGCTTGAGAAGGAAGGACGCACTCCTCAAAGGGATGACTTGAAAGCATATGGATTCTCGGTCTCAGGCGATACGATCACGCGCCGCTTCGGTAGCTGGCGAAAGGCTCTCGTGCGGGCACGCGATTCAATCACAGAGGACTCGGTGTCTGCTGACGAGCAACCCGTCGCGACAGTGGACGCTCCACGCAAGCGGGTCGCACTGTCGCTTACGAAACGCTTCTTCGTCCTAAAGCGCGATCATTTTGCGTGCGTCCGTTGTGGTGCCAGCGGAGTAGGCGTCCGGATCGAGGTCCATCATCGCTTTCCCTTCGCCAAGGGAGGAAGCGATCATCTGTCCAATCTTGAGACTCTCTGTTGGGAGTGCAATCGTGGCCAGCGGGACAGCGTGGTCTAATATCACAGCGAGTGTGGGAAAATTAGGGTCAGGTCTTGCAGTCAAATTTGTTGTATTGTCCAGCCTTCTCGTTGCACCTCACCGCCAGCAGTTCACAGAACATCCGGAATCCATCGCGTAGTACCCGCACTTTCGAGCCGGGCTGGTCGGCCCAGTTGATCGGCACCTCGGCGATCTTGTAACCCCTGCGCTGGGCGACGTAGAGCAGTTCCAGGTCGAACCCGTAGCCGTCAATGCGGGAGACGCCGAACAAGTCTTGGGCCACGGCGGCCCGAAACAGCTTGAAGCCACATTGCGTGTCCCGGATGCCGGGAATGCCCAGGCGCTGGACGAACCAGTTGAACAGGTTCCCCGAGACGGACCTGCGCCAGCGGGCCTGGACCTGGTACCGGGAGTCGCGGGAGGCCAGGGGGCGGGAGCCGATCGCCAGATCGGCGCCATTGTGAATGGCTGTCTCCAGCCGTTCCAGTTCCTGGATCGGCGTGGCTCCGTCCGCGTCGGCCATGAGGCAAAGTGAGCCCTGGGCCTGCTGCATGCCGGTCCTCACTGCATGGCCCTTGCCTCTATTCGTCGGGAGTCGGATAAGCCGGATCGCTTGGTGCTGAGACTGGCACTGTTCTACGATGGCGACGGTACTATCCCGGCTCCCATCGTCCACGACCAGGATTTCATAGGGCTGGCCCCTTTGCCCCAGATAGGCAGTGATGTGCTGCAAGTAGGGCAGTATCCGCTCGGCCTCATTATAGGCAGGAATGACGATGGAGAGGAGAATCGTCTGGTTCTGGGGAGATGCCGTCACGCGGACTCCGATCGGCGCCAGCCTACCCGGCAACCGGGTGGATTGCAAGACGATTTGCAGAGGGAGCGAGGCTTGACAAACCTTGCCTCTTGGGGCGATCGTACAAGTTGTTAGGCGAGAGGCGAACTCTATTGGCCGGGAGGTTGGGCATGCGGAATCGTCGAGCGAGGGCCTGGCTTTTGTGCGCGGCCTTTGTCCTGTCCGGTGCCGGTCTCTCCGCCTGCGCCACGGTCGTACCGCCCAATCGGTTGGCCGACTATGTCGGGCAGCAGGCGGTGCGCGAGACCCCGCCTGATGTGACCCTGCCCGACCGGCGGCCTCTGAAGGCCGGGCTGTTGTTGGTCGGCGACACGACGGCGCCGAATGCGTCGCCAACCCTGCCGGACCAAGCCCTGATCCAGATGTCCGAGCAGTTGCAGCAGCAGTTTTCCCAGTTCCTGCCCCTGTCCATCGAGAAGATCATCCCGGCCGAGGGGATTCGTCCCGGAAGCGATACAGCCCGGTTCGTGGAGCTCGGCCGCAAGTATGGGCTGGACTACCTGGTCCTGGTGATCGCCTCCGCAACCGAGGTGGAATATCCCATCTACGTGGCGGTGGGCTGGACGACCGGTGTCGTGCCGGGTCTGCGGCGGGATAACTGGTCTTTGGTCGAGGTGGCCTTGCTGGATGTGCGCAGCAGCCAGGTCTTGGTCCATGCCGAGGGGCGGGGCTGGGCCACGCTGGATCGGCCCACCACCCCGGACGTCAATCAATGGTACCCGGTGATCTGGAAGCGTCCCCTGGAGCCGAACTGGCGTTGGTGGCCGCCGACCTACGAAAGCGCGCCCCATACCTTGCGGGTGATTGCCATGCACGAAGCGGTCAAGCGACTGGTCATCAATTTCCAGGATGCCTGGCTCAGGAAACGGGAAGCGGATTTCGCGGCTCTCCGAGGGTGAGTCTGCGTGTCTCGCCGTCCTTGGGGCGGCGCTGTCCTGGCCGTTCCCGTCCCTCCTTTCCTTCCCGTCAAACGCGCCAAACCGGCTCTGTTGGAACGTTTTTGTCTTTGAAGGAGCGTAAGTGGATAGTGTAGAATGACTGGACCATGCGCCTGGCTTCGGTGTTACGGCACCGCGGTCAGATCAATCAGCAACCGCAAGGAGAATTGAGGGCAATTATGCAGATTCGGGAGCAAGGTGGTCTATTCCATCGCAGTCGGCGGGTGGGCGGCTATGCCCTGAGCGCGGTGATTCTCGGCGCCGGGATGATCGGGCTGGTCGGGGGGGTGCTGCCATCCCACCAGGCGATCAGCGAGGCGGCGGTGCCGGCGGGGATGGCGCAGGGCTTCTCCGACATCGTCAAGAAGGTCACACCGGCCGTGGTCAATATCGCGGTGGTCGGCGGAGAAGGGGGCGGCCGCGAGCGGGGCCCGCGCCGCAGGCCTCTGCCTCCCGGTCCGTTCGGCGGACCGCCCGGCGGAGGACCTCCCGGCGAAGAGCCGCCCGGCATGGAGCCGCCCGGCATGGAGCCGCCGATTCCGCCTCCGCCCGGACCTCCTGGCCGGCCGGACCAGAGCGCCGGATCCGGGGTCATCATCGACGCCTCCGGGCACATCGTGACGAACAATCACGTGGTGGAGAACGCCTCCTCGATCACCGTCACGTTGAGCGACAAGCGGGAGTTCCAGGCGAAGGTGGTGGGGACCGATCCCAAGACCGACCTGGCCGTGATCAAGATCGAAGCCAAGGACCTGCCCGCGATCAAGTGGGCCGATTACGACCGGCTGCAGGTGGGCGATCTCGTCCTGGCGGTGGGCAGCCCCTTCGGGCTCAGCTCGACCGTGACGCTCGGCATCATCAGCGCGCTGGGCCGAGGGAATGTGGGAATCGCGGACTACGAGGACTTCATCCAGACCGACGCGGCGATCAATCCCGGCAACTCGGGCGGGGCGCTGGTGAACATGAACGGCGAGTTGATCGGCATCAACACCGCCATCTTCTCCCGGACCGGCGGATCGGAGGGGATCGGGTTCGCGATCCCCAGCAGCATCGCGGTGGACATTGTCGACAGCCTGCGCAAGTCCGGCAAGGTCGTGCGGGGGTGGATGGGCATCGCCATCCAGGAAGTCACGCCGGCGCTGGCCAAGTCCTTCAGGCTGCCGGAAGCGCAAAAAGGCGTGCTCATCAGCGATGTCAACGACAACGGGCCCTCCGCCGCCGCCGGCCTCAAACGGGGCGACGTGATCATCGGGTACGACGACAAGGCAATCCAGAACGTCAGCCAGTTGCGCAACATGGTGGCGCGCACGGGCGTCGGCCGCAATGCCAAGGTGAAGGTGCTGCGGGACGGGAAAGAGCAGGTCATTTCGGTCAAGGTGGCCGAGCGGCCGTCGGACGAAGTGCTGGCCAAGAAGGAAGCCGCGCCGGCCGCGCCGGGCGAATCCGTCAAGCCTCCGGACAATGTGCTGGCGTCCCTGCGGGTGCAGTCGCTGGACCAGGACACGATGAGCCGGCTGAACATTCCCGCCAAGACGACGGGCGTGGTCATCAACCAGGTCGAGCCGGGGAGCCCGGCGGAATCCGCGGGTATTCAGCGCGGGGACGTCGTCCAAGAGGTCAACCACGAGGTCATCAAGAGCCTGGACGATTATCACAAGGCCGCCGCCAAGATCAAAAAGGACGAGATGGCGGTGCTGCTGTTAAGCCGGCAGGGCAATAGCCTGTTTGTGGCGGTGAGTCCGAAGTGACCAGCGGTCAGCAATCAGCCGTCAGCGGTTAGCAGGATTTCCGGGCCGAGAGCTGATCGCGGACGGCTGAGGGCTTTTATATGTCCGACAGGGGCCAGTTCACACAGTGGCTGCAAGACACGATCTTCACGCCGCTGGAAGACAAGAAAATGCCGGTCATGGAGCACCTGGTGGAGCTCCAGGTCCGGCTGACCCGGGCGGTCATCATCGTCGGGATTCTGTTCGTCGGCACCTTCTTCTTCGCCGATCAATTGGTCCAGTGGCTCCGGGTTCCGTTGCAGAATGCGTTTATCCCGGGGAAGCTGGAATGGGTGCCGACGGATCTGCCCGCGATTCCCTTTGTGTTTCTGGCGCCGGCCGAGGCGCTCTGGCAGAACGTCAAGGTGGCCGGACTGTTCGCGTTGGTCCTGTCCACCCCCTACGTGCTCTGGGAAATCTGGCAGTTCGTGGTGCCGGGCCTGCACGTCCATGAACGGCGGTTCGTCGGCCCCTTCGTCCTGATCAGCACCGTCGCGTTCTATGCCGGCATCCTGTTCTCCTTTTTCTTCGTCCTGCCCTTCGCCCTGAACTTTCTGGTCTCCTACGGCGTCAACGCGGGGTTCATTCCCCAGATTTCCATCGAAGCCTACGTGGGCTTCGCCCTGTGGTTCCTGCTGGTCTTCGGGGTGATCTTCGAGGTGCCCCTGGCGATCACCTTGATGGCCAAGATCGGCTGGGTGGATGCGCCGTTTCTCAAGAAGTATCGCAAGTGGGCGTTCCTGGGCGCGTTCATCTTCGCCGCCTTGCTGACGCCGACGCCCGATCCCTTCAACCAGTGTTTGATGGCCCTGCCGATGTACGTGTTCTACGAAGTGGGGATCGTGAGCGCGGGCTTTTTCGGGAAGAAGCGCAAGCCGGCCGAAGCCCAGGCCGAGGCTGCCGCGCCGCCCCAAACGGGTATGGTGCCGACGATGGCGCCCAAGCCGGCCATGGCGGCCGAGAGCGAATATGTGGGGGTGCCGCAAGGCCGTCCGCGCTAGCAGGATGTTGAAAAAGTCCGCCAGCTTTGTTCTCGCGTCGCTCGGAGGCTCAACGTACCGCAAAGAGTACGCGTCGCCTCCTCGCTCGCTGCGGCCTCGCCGGCCGCCTTTTTGAACATCCTGGATGGACGTCGTGGTTGCTCTTAACTATGCTGCGGGATGAGCCTTACTAGGGTTGCTCAATAACCTGATAAGATCATCAGCGGGACCCATAATGCGCGTGGCTGTGGTCGTCATCAGCAGCAAGATCCTGTCCGGGCGCGAGCCGGACGAAGGACGCAAGGCGGTCGAGCAGATGGTCGCCGAGTTGCCCGGCACCCTGGTGTCCTACGAGGTGATCGCAGACGAGCGCGAAGCCATCCGCGATCGGTTGCTTTTTCTGTGCGGGATCGAGTCGCCGGATGTGATCCTGACGTTGGGCGGGACGGGGGTGCGGCCCACCGACTGGGCGCCCGAAGCCACCCGCGACATGATCGAAAAGGAAATGCCGGGCATCGGCGAGGCCATGCGGCAGGAGAGTCTGAAGAAAGTCCGGACCGCGATGCTGTCGCGCGGAACGGCGGGTTTGAGGGGCGGCACGTTGATTGTGAACCTGCCCGGCAGTCCGAAGGGGGCCAAGGAAAACTTGGCGGTGTTGGCTCCGATCCTGGAGCACACGGTGGAAAAAATACGGCCGGGCCAGAAACCGGTCTAGAAGGAGCCGATATCCGTTATGCCGAAAGAACTGAACATCATTCAGCAGCCGTCCGGGTCCGGAAGCGGGGACGCCTGCACCTATATGTGGGCTTGCGCAATCTGCGACGAGAACGAAACCTGCCAGAAGGACAAGGAAGGGCACAGCCGCTGGCTGGTCACCAAGCGGATGGAGCGGATCGAGTACAAGGTCCTCGTGATGAGCAACAAGGGCGGGGTGGGCAAGAGCACGGTCACCACGAACCTGGCCGCGAGCCTGGCCTTGAAAGGCTACGAGGTCGGCATCTGCGACATGGACATCCACGGGCCCAACATCCCCAAGATGGTGGGGGCCGAGGGGCAGAAGCTCAAGATCAGCACGGGCGGCGGCATCATCCCGTTCCAGGCCTACAATCTCAAGATCGCCTCCATGTCCTTCCTGCTCCAGAACCCGGACGACCCGATCATCTGGCGCGATGCCTACAAGTACGAATTCATCAACCAACTGCTGGGCGGGGTGGAGTGGGCGGACCTGAATTTCCTGCTCGTGGATTTGCCTCCCGGGACCGGCAACGAGTCGGTGACCACGATCGACCTGATCGGGAACGTGAGCGGCTGCGTGATCGTTACGACCCCGCAGGAAGTGGCGCTGCTGGACTCGCGCAAGTCGGTCACCTTCGCCAAGGACAGCGAGATTCCGATCATCGGCATCGTGGAGAACATGAGCGGGCTGGAATGTCCCCACTGCCACCAGTCCATCGAGGTCTTTCGCAAGGGCGGCGGCGAAGCCTCCGCGGGCGATATGGGCGTGCCCTTCCTCGGACGCATCCCGCTGGACCCGGACGTGGTCACCCAATGCGACGCGGGCGAGCCCTTCGCCATGTTCTATTCGGATTCGCCCACGGCGGAGGCTTACCACCAGATCGCCAACAAGGTGGAGGCCTTCTGCAAGAAGAGCGGGTCGCTGCTCAGGGTGACGCCAAAAAGACACTGAGAATTTTGAATTGTGAATGGTGAATGTTGAATTTCGAACAATGACAATTAAGAATTCAAAATTCAACATTGAGAATTAATATGTCAGGACTCACGCCACTTCACGAAGCGCAGAAGATCGTCCTGGACGCCACGCAGGTGCTGGGGCTGGAGAAAGTCGGGCTGGTGGAATCCCTCGGCCGCGTGATCGGCGAGGACCTGGTCGCGCTGCGGGACAATCCGCCCTGGAACAATTCGGCGATGGACGGCTTCGCCGTGCGCCACGAGGACATCAAGCAGGACCATGCCATCGCCAAGCCGGTCGTGCTGAAAGTCGTCGAGGACGTGCCGGCCGGCAAGGTGGCGACCAAAGCGGTGGGGCCGGGCGAGGCGATCCGGATCATGACCGGCGCGCCGGTGCCCAAGGGCGCCAACGTCGTCATCAAGGTCGAAGACACGGAGCATACCCCGGACTCGGTCAAGGTGTTCAAGCCGGAGCCGGCGGGCTCCAACATCCGCCCGCAGGGCGAGGACGTGCGCAAGGGCGACTGCATCATCCCCAAGGGCACGCAGCTCCGGCCAGGCGAAGTGGGGATGCTGGCCATCCTGGCCAAGTCCTTCGTGTTCGTTCATCAACGGCCACGGGTCGCCATCCTCTCCACCGGCGACGAACTGGCCGATTTGGACGAACGGTTCGACGAGGACAAGATCATCAATTCCAACAGCTACGGGATCGCCGCGGCGGTGCAGGAGGCGGGCGGCATTCCGATCCTGCTGGGCATTGCCAAGGACCAGCCGGCCGCGCTGAAGGAAAAGATTTCGCACGCTCTGAACGCCGATATTCTGGTGCTCTCCGGCGGCGTCTCGATGGGCGACTACGATTTCACCAAGGCCGTGTTCAAGGAACTGGGCGCGGAGATGAATTTCTGGAAGCTGGCGATCCGCCCCGGCCAACCCCTGGCCTTCGGGAAGATCCAAGGCAAGCTGGCCTTCGGACTGCCCGGCAACCCCGTGTCTTCCATGGTGACCTTCGAACAGCTCGTGCGGCCGGCCATGTTGAAGATGTCCGGGCATCGCAGCTACGGCCGGCCGACGGTGCAAGCGGCTTTCCAGGAGACGTTTTCCAAGCGCACCGACCGGCGTCATTTCCTGCGCGGCATCCTGACGCGCGAGGCGGGGGGCTTTACGGTGCGGACCACGGGCGATCAGGGGTCCGGCATCCTGACCTCCATGGTCAAGGCCAATTGCCTGATCGATATTCCGCAAGAAACGGAGCGGCTGAAGCCGGGCGATCCGGTGACCGTGCAGGTCCTGGGCGAGCCCCAGTGGGACCGCGAGGCGAGCGCGCTACCCTCTACCGGCCATCGGCAATCCTGTTGCTGAACGGATAAAGGCTCTTTTGCATGGCGATGCCCATCCCCATTCTCTGTTTCGTCGGACGGTCCAACAGCGGGAAAACGACGCTGATCGAGCGGCTGATCCCCGAACTGGTCCTGGCCGGGTACCGCGTCGCCACCGTCAAGCACACGGGCCATGGGTTCGATCTGGACACGGAAGGCAAGGACAGCTGGAGACACAAGCGGGCCGGGGCCAGCACGGTGATGGTGCTCTCCAAGGGCAGTCTGGCCATGTTCTCGGACGTGTCGGATGAGATCAAGGTGGAAGAGCTGCGGGACCGGTTTCTGGACCGGTCCATCGATCTGATCATTGCGGAAGGCTGGAAGAACGAAGGCTATCCGAAGGTCGTCGTCTTGCGGGACGAATTGGGGGAAGTGCCCCTGTCGCTGGAGGGCCTGCTGGCGGTGGTGTCCAACAAGCCGGTGACCCTCCCTGTGCCCTGCATCGATCCCGACGACATCAAGGGGTTGAGCGACCTCCTCGTCAAACATTTTCCCAAGCGGCGCACGGAGGCATGAAGAAGCCCAAAGCCATCGTCCTGGTGGCGATTTTCCTCGGGGCTGCGGCCCTGGGCGGGGCCGCCGTGCCGCTGACCAACCATCCCCAGTTCTGCGCCAGCTGCCATAACATCCGCCCGTCCTACGACTCCTGGGTGAAGTCCTCGCACAAGGAGGTGGAATGCGTCACCTGTCATGTGCGGCCCGGCGTGGAAGGGTTCATCCACGATAAGGCCTATGCGGGCCTCAAAGACGTGACCATCTATCTGTTCGGGACCCCGACGGATGCCCACAACCTGCAAGCCACCGTGGCCTCGGAGGTGTGCATCGGCTGCCATCGGGCGATCTTGCGCGTATCGGAAGTGGCCACGCGGGACCTGCCGCCGCCGGTGAAGGACGTAGGCTTGGTCATGGGCCATCGGAAACACATGGAGGCCTTCGCCAAGCGGGGCCGGGGGGAGGGCTGCACGACCTGCCATGCCCGCGTCGTCCATGAGCAGCCGATCAAGGGCTATCCGGTCGTGATTCCGCGCGGCCACGTGGCGGTGGACGGGAAACCCTATTATCCGGACCATCCGGAGGGCTCCAAGCTGCGCGCTACGGCGATGCACGACTGTTTCCGCTGCCACGACGGCAAGACCGAGTACGAAGGCAAGGTGCTCAGCAAGAAGTGCGAGACCTGCCACATTCCGGATAAAATCAGAGAGTTCCTCTTCAACTGATCGCTGTATGCTTCCTATTGTCGAAGTCAGTGGCCTCACGAAAAAGTTCGGCGACTTCACCGCCGTGGACGGAGTCTCGTTCAAGATCCGACCGGGGGAGATTCTCGGACTGCTGGGGCCAAACGGGGCGGGCAAGACCACCACGTTCCAGATGTTGTTGGGGCTGGTCACGCCGACGGCCGGCTCGATCCGCATGTTCGGCAAGGATCTGGCCACGCACCGGGAAGAGATCCTACGTCAGGTCAATTTTTCCTCCACCTACATTTCCATGCCCTATTCGCTGACGGCGGAAGAAAACCTCTGGGTGGCGGCGAAGCTCTACGGCCTCTCGGACATCGCACGGCGCATCGACGAGGTGGTGAAGAAGCTGGAGATGGAGGAGTTCCGCCACAAGCTCACGCGCAAGCTGTCGTCCGGGCAGATGACCAGGCTGACGCTGGCCAAGGCGATCCTGACGGAGCCGAAAATCCTGTTTCTGGACGAGCCGACGGCCAGCCTGGACCCGGACATCGCGCACAAGATCCGCGCGCTGCTCAAGGACGTGCGCCGGTCGGCCGGGCTGAGCATCCTCTACACGTCGCACAACATGCGCGAGATGGAAGAGATGTCCGACCGCATCATCTTTCTCCAAAAGGGCAAGGTCGTGGCCCAGGGCACGGCCCAGGAGATTACGGAGCGGTTCGGCCAGCGAGATCTCGAAGAGGTGTTTCTCAAATTGGCACGGGAGTCGTAAAGTCCATCGAGTCACAAAGTCGTCGGCCCTGGATGAACGCCGAGCGGAGGCCGGACGACTTTCCACTTTTTCGACTCATGATGAAAGTTCACCGCATCCAAGCCCTGATCACGAGGCACCTGTTCCTCTATAAGCGCAGCCTGCCGCGGCTGATGGAGATTGTCTATTGGCCGTTCCTGGACCTGGTCGTCTGGGGCTTCATCACGGTCTACTTGATGAAGTTTCAGGGCCAGTTGCCAGGCGTCGTGACCTTTTTCCTCGGGGCGTTGATCCTCTGGGACGTCCTGTTCCGCGCCCAGCAGGGGATTACGATCTCGTTTCTGGAGGAAATCTGGTCCAGAAACCTGATGAACCTCTTCGCCAGTCCCTTGAAGCCCAGCGAGTTTCTCGCGGCGACCATGGCTCTCAGTGTCTTCAAGGTGGCGATGGTCTCCTGCGTGATGGTGGCCGCCGCCTACTTCTTTTATTCCTACAACGTGTTCATGATCGGGCTCTCGCTGATCCCCTTCGTGCTGAACCTGATCGTCACCGGCTGGATCATCGGGGTGCTTACGACATCGCTGATCATGCGCTTTGGCCAGGAGGCGGAAGTGCTGGCTTGGGGCATGGTGTTTCTCTTCCAGCCGATCTCCTGCGTCTTCTATCCCATCGACATCCTCCCCAAGTGGCTGCAAGCCATCGCCTGGGCCAATCCGGCGACCCATGTCTTTGAGGGCATGCGCGGGGTGCTGAGCGGGGGCCAGCTCCCGGTCGCGCATCTCGGCTGGGCGGCAGGACTAAATCTGCTCTACCTCGTGACCATCATCGGCGTCTTTCACTGGACGTTCAACATCTGCAAGGAAAAGGGGTTGCTGGTGCGGGTGGGAGAATAAAGGCCAGGTGCGCCAGGACTCTTCGCATCCTCGCCTCTCGGAATGACCCCTCCGGGCTCTGCGAGACGGAACCCTTCGGAAATTCCCTCGAAGACTCGGTCAGTTTCCGCATTCCTGCCTCGCAGAGCCTCGGTGGGTCCCCCATTCCTTCGGCGATATCCGCTTGGAGCCCTGGCACACCTGACCCTCACCAGGAGTGGGGAGGGAAGTGCGAAGCCAGCGAAGAATCGTACCCTCGCCTTCCGACGATGGGCGGCTCAGGAACCTGCCCAGCCCCACACCAATGGGGAAGGATGGTGGAGGAAAAACAAAGAAACGGCCGAGCACAAAACGGCTCTAATGCGCGCTCCAGCGGCTCAGCCCTTCGGCTGCACAGTTGTGAGGGGAGTGGGACGCAGCCACGTTCGGTAGAGCGCACAGACGGCACAGTGTCCGTCCTAGACACAAGGTCTACAACCAGGACAAGGGATTGAAGGGATTGCTGGTGCGGGGTGGCGAGTAGGAGATGGCCTGACTCGGGCGGGTCGCCACGACCCCGGCGGAGGGGTTCTCCGGGGGGGGGCGTGGAGATGGACCGTCGGCCCGCTGGACAGAGGCACCAGTCTTACTTGCCTTCTGCCGACGCCGAGTCCGTCGACCAGATGGGGCCGTCGTAGGGCTTGGCCTTGGGGCCGGAGCCGCGATCTTCTTGGGCGGCTCGACGTCCGGCACCCAGGCGCCTGCGGTCATGGGCAGCCCGAAGCCACCCAACACTGCCATGCACACCAACATACCAATGGTCCTCTTCATGATATCCCCCTCTGGTTGCGCCGCGGGTTTCCCCGAGGCTGGTCTAAGGTTGCTGGCTGGTTCCCTTATCGGGCAATTTTTTTCCGGACATAAGAGCCCCGGGAAAAAGAAGAGGAAGGGGGAGCCGTTTGAGGCGGTGGCCGGCGCTATTGTCCCGACCAAACTCGCGCAATCCTTGCGCATTTTCGCTAGTACTTCCCCGTCAGGTCTTGTCTGAGCGGCGGGTGCCTAGGGCGTTCCGGATGCCCACGTTCGGTGCCTTGATCGGATGCCGCAAGATATCGGCAGGTGACGTTGCTCGCCGTTGCTGTCGGTTCGATTTCGAGAGCGGGTTTGTGGTCGAAAGAGCAAGATTGTGGCTGAGTGTGCGGGCGAATCCCTGATTGGCCCGGCAAGACGGTGCGCCGTGTCTATACCAGCCGTCTTCGCGTTCGTATTCCGACCAGTGACGGGCCTCTGCTGCGGATGGTCAGGGGCCTTCCTCGGCGTCGGTGTCGGTATTGCTCGATCTGAACCGGCCGGCAGACGCGGTCGCTGTGCCGACAATTCTCTGCGACAGTCCGTGCAATCCTTGCGCATTTCCACTACAATCCCGCCTCAGCGGTCTTGTCGGAATGGACGGGAGCCCCTGGTGTTCCAGATACCTTCAGTCGGATGGTTGGTCAGTTATCGCCGGATCAGGCGCATGGCCTTGGCCTATCGGCGGTTTACGCGGCGGTCCTTCCTCGGCGG